>Ga0102592_1000855_pt1 | contig 41089 bp, 29 predicted proteins | sample AraplaCol_mMF_r2_FD_76861 | JGI IMG/M metagenome (GOLD analysis project Ga0102592, IMG submission 76861) | Arabidopsis root microbial communities from North Carolina, USA - plate scrape MF_Col_mMF_r2 (SPADES assembly) (version 2) | ecosystem: Host-associated > Plants > Roots > Endosphere...
CCACGCCGTCGTCGCCACCGACGGGGTGTTCTCGATGGACGGCGACATCGCCCCGCTGGACTGGCTGTCGGCGGTCTGCGAGGCCAACGACGCCTGGCTGCTGTCGGACGATGCGCATGGCGTGGGCGTGCTGGCCGAGGGCCGCGGCTCGGCGGCCCTGTTCCCTGAGGCCCAGATCCCATTCCAGATGGGCACCCTGTCCAAGGCCCTGGGCTCGTACGGCGGCTATGTCTGCGGCTCGCAAGCCGTGGTCGACCTGCTGAAGACCCGGGCCCGCACCCTGGTCTACACCACGGGCCTGCCGCCGGCCGCCGCCGCGGCGGCCCTGGCCGCGCTCGACCTCATCGAGGCCGATCCCGCCCTGACCGCCCTGCCGCTGGCCAAGGCCCGGGCCTTCACCAAGGCCGTCGGCCTGCCGGCCGCGACCAGCCCGATCGTGCCGGTGATCATCGGCGAGGCCCAGGACGCCCTGGACGCCTCGCGCGCTCTGGAGGCCAAGGGTTTCCTGGTGGTCGCCATCCGCCCGCCCACCGTGGCGGCCGGCGCGGCCCGCCTGCGCATCGCCTTCAGCGCCGACCACCCCGACGCCGAGATCGCCCGCCTGGCGCAGTTGGTGAAGCCCTATGTGAAGGCCCGCGCCTGATGCCGGCCCTGTTCATCACCGGCACGGGCACCGACATCGGCAAAACCCATGTCGGCTGCGCCCTGATCCGCGCCCTGAAGGCCCGGGGCGCGGTCGTCGACGCCTTCAAGCCGGTGGTCAGCGGCTTCGATCCCAGGGACGCGGCCGTCAGCGACCCGGCCCGGCTGGCCGCCGCCCTGGGCGATCCCGGCGCCGTGTTCCGCATCGCCCCGCGCCGCTATCGCGCCCCGCTGGCGCCCAACATCGCCGCCCGGCTGGAGGGCCAGGTCCTGGCGTTGGACGACATGGTCATCGACGCCGTGGCCCGCGCCGCCGAGCTCCGCGACGGCCTGTTGCTGGTCGAGGGGGCCGGCGGGGTGATGTCGCCCCTGACCGACGGCGAGACCAATCTCGACATGATCGCCGCCCTGGGCGCGCCGGTGCTGCTGGTGGCGGGATCCTATCTGGGCACGATCAGCCACGTCCTGACCGCCCTGGTCGCCCTGCGCGCGGCCAAGGCCGAGGTGGCGGCGGTGGTGATCAGCGAGAGCCTCGACGCCCCCGACCTGGCCCAGACCGCCCAGGCCCTGACGCCGTTCCTGGACGGCGCGCCGCTGTTCCTCGCGCCCCGCGCCGAAGCCTGGGACGCCGCCGCCCTCGCCGACCACCTGCTCGTTCACCTGGGGACGCCATGACCCTGCGCACCGCCCCTCTCCGCATCGCCATGATCGGCCTGGGCGACATCGCCCGGAAGGCCTACCTGCCCGTGCTGGGCCCGCGCGCCGACATCGCGCTCAGCTTCGTCACCCGCAGCGCCCGGACCTTGGCCGAGCTGGGCGCGGCCTGGCGGGTCGAACGGCTGCACGACGAGCTCGACACGGCCCTGGCCGAGGGCCTGGACGGCGCCCTGGTCCATGCGGCCACGGCGGCCCATCCCGACATCGTCCGCCGCCTGCTGGAGACCGGCGTGCCGACCCTGGTCGACAAGCCGCTGGCCGACAACGCCGCGGCCAGCGAGGCCCTGGTCGACCTGGCCGAGACGCGCGGCGTCTCGCTGATGGTCGGCTTCAACCGCCGCTTCGCCCCGATCTACCGGGACGCCGCCGCCCTCGACCTGCCGCTGGTGGTCATGCAGAAGAATCGCGCCGACCAGGCCGACGAGACCCGCCGCGTGGTGTTCGACGACTTCATCCACGTGGTCGACACCCTGCGGTTCATGGCGCCGGGCGCAGGCGAGGCGCGGGTGCACGGCCGGGTCGCGGATGGCCTGTTGCAGCATGTGGCGCTGTCGCTGTCAGGCGCCGGCCGCGACGCCCTGGGGATCATGAACCGGGTCAGCGGGTCGAACGAGGAGACGCTGGAGGTCTCCGGCGCCGGCGCCAAGCGGCGGATCGTCGACATGGCCCAGGTCGTCGACCAGTCGGCCCAGGACCATCTCACGCGGCGCGGCGACTGGATCCCGGTCGGCCGCCAGCGCGGGTTCGAAGGGCTGTGCGAGCATTTCCTGGCCGCCATCCGCGACGGCCGCCGGCTCTCGGCGCTGGACGCGCTGGAGACGCACCGGCTGTGCGAGACGGTGGTGGGGGCGTTAGCGGGTTGAGGCGTCTCTCTCCCGGCCGAAGCGATATCTTTTGATCCGCTCATCCCGGCGAATGCCGGGACCCAGATGGAATGGCGGTGTGGCTGACGCCAAAGGCTCGGAGCTTTTCCAATCAGCCGCCCAGCTATGGGATCTGGGTCCCGGCATTCGCCGGGATGAGCGGATAGTGGGGATCCGGAATCCCAGTTTTTGCTTCCTACGCCGTCTTCCGCCACGCCGTCGGCGACAGCCCGAACGCCCGGCGGAACGTGGCGTTGAAGTGCGAGATGTCGTTGAAGCCGATGTCCAGGGCGATGCGGGTCACCGGCTCGGCGGTGTCGGTCAGGCGGTCGGCGGCGGCCCGCAGGCGCGCGCCGATCAGGTACTGGCGCGGGCTCTCGCCGGTCACCGCCCGGAACAGGCGGATGAAGTGGAAGCGGCTGACCTGGCCCATGGCGGCCAGGGTCTCTAGCCCGCAAGGTTCGGCATAGGCGACGTCAAGGTGGCGGACCACCTCGCGGATGCGCCGGCGCTCGCCCGCGGTCGGCGGGGGCCGCCGCGGACGGCGTCCCAGGGTCAGGGCGCGGGCCGCCAGGTCGATCACGTCCTCCTCGTCCAGGCGCAGCCCGCCCGCCGCCCGTCGCACGGCCCCGTAGAGCGGCGCGGTCTCGCGCGACGGGGCCAGGGCCGAGACCGCGAAGTCGGCGTCGTCCAGCCCGCAGTTGTCGGCGACCTCGGCCAGCAGGCCCGGCTGCAGGGCGATCACCGCCCGGCGGTTGCCGCCGGCGTCCAGGTGGCGGCAGTCGAAGGCCTCGCCGGCGTTGCCCAGCAGGATCGCCCCGGGCGTGGCGCGAGCCCTGCCGTGGCGGCCCGCATAGTCGAAGGTCCCGGCCACCACCACGCCGATGCAGGGACCCGCATAGCACTTCTCGATCGGGGCTTGGGCGTCGGTGGCGCAGCGCGCCTCGCCGGCGCCATACAGCGGCGAGCGGGCGGGCAAGGCGGGGCCGTGGGTCTCGACGCGGAACATGGGCGCCTCCGTCAGGGTGACGACCATAGAACCTGTCTCGAGGCCTCCGCGCAACAAACCCCAAGTCAGGCGGCGGACGGCGCGCCAAGCTCGCCGTCTCTGAACGGGAGAGTTCATGAACCGCAACGGCGTCGTCTACGGCCTTGGCGCGACAGCGCTGGGAATCATCGGCCTGGTCTTCGGCGACTTCGCGCTGCAATGGCAGCCCGTGCCCACAGGCCTGCCCGGGCGTCACGCCCTGGCGCTGCTCAGCGCCGCGATCATGCTGGTCCTGGGCCTGGGCGTCCTGTGGCCGCGCACCGCCCGTCCCGCCTCGGCGGCGTTGGCCCTGGTCTATCTGGGCTGGGCCGCGCTGCATGGCCCCGAGACCGCCGCCGCGCCCGCCCGCATCGCCACGTGGCTGGGCGTGGCCGAGCCCCTATCGCTGTCGGCCGGAGGCCTGGCGCTGATGGCCCTGTCCGCCCAGCCGCCGAACGACCGGCTGAGGCTGGCCGCGCGGCTGGTCTACGGCGTCTGCCCGCTGGTGTTCGGCTTGAGCCATTTCGCCTATGCCGACTTCACCGCCAAGATGGTGCCCGGCTGGATCCCCTACCCGCTGTTCTGGGCCTATGCGACCGGCGTTGGTCACCTGGCGGCGGGGCTGGCGATCCTGTTCGGCGTGGCCTCCCGGCCGGCGGCGACCCTGCTGGCGGCGATGATGGCCAGTTTCGTGGTGCTGCTGCACATCCCGCGCGTGATGGCGGCGCCAGGCAGCCATCTGGAATGGACGATGACGGCGGTCGCCCTGTCGCTGACCGGCGCGGCCTGGGCGCTGCGCCAGTCGCTGCCGAGACCGCCCGAGCCCTCAGGCGCTCTGGCGTTCGACCGGGTTGGGTTCGACGGCTAGGGCGGGCGTCGCGCCCGCGCGGCGGAACAGCTTGCCCAGCGCCGCGAACAGGCCCTTCTCCTCGACCCGGTGATAGGGCGAGGTCGCCGCCAGCTGAGCCGACAGCCGCGCGTGGGCCTTGCCCAGGTTGTGGTACGGCAGGCGCGGCAGCAGGTGGTGCAGGGCGTGGTAGCGCAGGCCGACCGGCGCCCACAGGAACGGCAGCAGGGCCGGCGGCGGCACGTTGACCGAGTCCAGGAACTGGTCCTCGAAGCTCATCCGCTCGCCGTCATTCTCCCAGTAATGGGCGACCAGGGTGCGCAGCTGGTTGACGAAGGTGGCCAGCGAGAACAGCGCGAACCAGGTCAGCACCATGCGGATGGGCGCGATTCCGGCGACCGTCAGGGCCATGACGCCCCAGCACCACAGCCAGCAGCCCACCTCCTGGGCCAGCCAGTCGGGCCGGGTCCGGTCGTTGTCCTCGCGCACGAAGTCGGGATTGATCACCAGGGCCGACAGCCTGGTCCTGACGAACCGGCGCACGGCCGGGACCACGAAGGACAGCGGGACCAGGATCCCCGAGCGCAGGATCACGCCCAGCGGGGCCAGCAGCGAGATCGCCGCGAACAGGCCCAGCCTGAACGGCGAATAGCGGCCCAGCGGCAGGTATTCGGGGTCGCGGGCGGTGCCGAAGCGGTCCTTGGCGTGGTGCAGGTTGTGCACGCCCTCGTACATCATCGACGGCGTCATCAGCGGGACGCCGATCAGCAGGTTCCAGCCCAGCCGGAAGCCGGGCACGTCCTTGGGCCGCAGGTGGCTGATCTCGTGGATGAAGCTGAGGCCGCGATAGAGGGCCAGCAGGCCGACCAGGCCCGCGACCAGGCCGATGGCCAGGCTGTCGGTCGTGGCCGCCAGGGCCAGGCCGCCCCAGGCCGCCGCGACCGTCAGGATCAGGTCCAGCCAGTAGATCGCGCGGCTGGGCGTCGTCAGGTCCGCCGTCAGGCCATGCGCCTGGCGGACCAGGCCGGCCTCTGCTTTCGGGGATGATCCCACCTCGTCCTCGCGCCCACGCATCTACAGCGCCCCGACTTGGCGCCGCGACCCTCGAAATTCAATCCGCATGACGGGTGAACGGACGAAAATCGCTCAGAGCCTCTAGCGCAAAATGGCCGGCGTCGAAACGCCGGCCTTTGTCGCAGGTCCAGGAAACCTGGCCCTGGAACGGTTATGCACGCCCATCGGGCCGCAACGGCGGACAAGCCCCTGATCGGACGAAGGTCTTTCGCCTTCGCCAAGAGAAAATGACAACAGCTCGCTGTTTTGGTTCCGTTCGATCGCGGTGCGAGCCCTTCCGCTCGCGCGCGCCGCCCGGACAGCACGCCATCTTCGGCTACAGCCGAAAGGAAGCCGACGCCGCGTCGATCATGGAAACAGGCGGACGGCGCCAACGCCGTCCGCCTGCGGCCCTAGAAGGTCGCCCGCATGCCGACCAGGAACTGGCGGCCGGGCTTGTAGTAGGTGAACGTCGCGTTGTCGTACTGGAAGTGCGAGCGCAGCTTTTCGTTGGTGATGTTGGTCACGTTGAAGGTCAGCTGCGGCACGTTGCCCAGGCCGAAGATCTTCTGCAGGTCGAAGCTCGAGGAGAAGTCGGTCTGCTTGTAGTCGTCGGAGAACAGCGCCGCCGCGGTGACGCCGTTCTGGTTGGCGCCGCTGGACTGCGAGCCCTTCCGATAGACGTGGCTCAGACGCAGGCTGACGCCGTTGTGCTCGTAATAGCCCGTCAGGTTGTAGGTGTACTTGGCCACGCCGAACGCGGTGGCCGGACCATTGCTGGTCTGGTCGACGATGGTGGCGTTGGCGTTGACGCCCAGGCCCTCGACGCCGAACCGGCTGGTCAGGAAGTCGAGCGGCTGGACCCACTGGAATTCCAGGCCGTTGATCGTCAGCTTGTTGGGCACGTTGATCTGCGACTGGATCTGGACCTGCGCCGCGGTCGGGCCGCCGCGCGAATTGATCGCCGTCTTCTGGGTGTCATTCAGAGTGTCGTAGGTGATGCCGTACTGGGCCAGGTACGAGAACGGCTGGGTCACGACGTTGTTGGTCGTGAAGCCGGTCAGCGATTTGCGGAACGCGTTGACCGCGATCACGCCTTCCTGGCCGGTGTAGAACTCGAAGCCCAGGTCGATGTTCTTCGAGAAGTACGGCTTCAGGGCCGAGTTGCCGATGGTGGCCTGGTCGGCCGACGGCGCGCCGAAGCTGACGCCAGGCAGCTGGGCGGCCGGATCCGGACGGGTCATGGTCTCCGACACCGCCGCGCGGGCGACGGCGTGCTCGCCTACGTCGTAGGCGATGTTGGCGGCCGGCAACCACTTGGAATAGGTGTTCTCGGTGTAGACGAAGTTCACGATGTTCGGATAGCGCGAGCCGTCCGGCAGGGCGCCGCCGGCCGGGCTGTTGCGCGGGTCCGCGACCGAGACGCGGCCGCCGATCGTCTGCTTGGTGTGGATGTAGCGAACGCCGACATTAAAGCGCAGGTCGCTGTCCAGCACCTGGGTGACGCCGTTCAGCTCGGTATAGGCCGCGCTGTTCTTTTCGTTGATGTAGCCGCCGCTGGCGCCGGTGTTGGAGCCGCCCGTCTCGGGCGTGGCGGCGTGCAGGGCGTCGTAGTTGGTGGCCTTCTTGACCTTGTCCCAGTCGACCGTGACGAAGCCGGCCGGGCCGGGCTTCAGGTAGCTGGCCAGGTTGGCGGTCGGGATCAGCGAGCCGGCGTAGGTGAGCGTCCCGGTCTGGCCGGCCGTGTAGCCGGCGCCGTAGCCCGGGTAGGTCGGATAGCCCGCGGGCGCGGCGCCCGGCTGGTTCAGGCCCTGGCAGGGCGGCTGGCCGTTGGGCGACGGCAGGTTGATGCTGGGATTGTTGCCGCAGGTCGCGTTCTGCCACGGCGAGGTGTTGTCGTAGCCGCGGATGGTGCGCGAGACGTCGTCATAGTTGCCGCCGAACTTCAGGTTCAGCGCCTCGTCGCCCCAGGTGACCACGGCGCGGGCGCCCTTGGTCTCATACCAGCGCTTCTCGTCCTGCATGTTCAACCGGCCGCCGGTCCAGACGAAATTGGCCGGGTTGTTCAGGTCGATGCTGCTCTTGATCGTCGGAATGCCGTTCGGGTTGTAGGTGTAGTCGACGGTCGTGCCGGCGCCCAGCGCGGTCACCGGGCCGAAGGTCGGGCTTTCGCGGTGGAAGGTGCTCTTGGTGTAGTTGGCCTGGGCCTCGACCTTCAGGTTGTCGGTGATGCGCCATTCGCCGCCCGGATTGATCCCCCAAAGCTCGGTCTTTTCGAGATAGGGACGGAATTCCAGGAAAAACTGCGAGTTGGCGTAGGTGCCCTGGGTGACCGTGCAGCCGGTGGAGCAGTCGGTCTTGTCGTACTTGGTGTTGGTCGGAATGATCGCGCCGTTGCGCACGATCCAGGCCATGTCCTCACGCAGCAGGTCGTTCTTCTTGTAGCCGTACATGCCGTCGACGTAGAAGTTCAGGTTGTCGTTCGGCTTCCATTCCAGGCTGGTCACGGCGTTGAACCGGTCGCGGCGACCGTACTCCGCCGAGGGGCGGCCCAGGCGCGGCAGCAGGCCGTTGTCGATCTGCTGGATCGAGGCGCCGGGATTGTGAGCCAGCAGGAAGGCCTGGTCGATGGTCTGACCGGCCACCAGCCCGCCGCCGGCGCCGACCGGCACCGTGCCCGGGATCGTCCAGTTGCCGCCGCCCGTCGGGTTGCAGCCCGTCGCCGCGCCGCACTGGGCCGCCGACAGGTTCGGGTTGGTGAAGCCGATCGTCTCGTAGCCGCGCGTATCGGTCTTGAGCCGCTGGCCGGACATCCCGAACAGGACGCCGAAATTGTCCCAGGTCTTGCTGGCGATCAGCGAGCCCTTGCCGCCCCAGTCGGCGCCGTCCGGCTTCACCCCCTGGACGTTCATGGTCAGGTGCTGCCCGGGCCGATCGAACGGCCGGGCCGAGCGCATGTCGATGTTACCGGCCGCGCCGCCTTCCAGCAGGCTGGCCGAATAGCTCTTGTTGACCGTCAGCTTGGTGAACAGGTCGGTCGGGAAGAAGCTGAGGTCGACCGAGCGATCGGTGCCCTGCGCGTCGGTGGCGCCCGACGAGGCGACCGCGATCGAGGCGCCGTTCAACGTGACGTTGGTGAAGTTCGAGCCCAGGCCCCGGATGGCGACGTTCGTGCCCTCGCCGGTGATGTCGCGGGTTATGGTGATGCCGGGGATGCGGTTGAACGACTCGGCGATGTTGGAGTCGGGAAACTTGCCGATGTCTTCGGCGAAGATCGAATCGGCGAAAGCGGTCGCGTCACGCTTGGCGACGGTCGATTGCGCCAGGCTGCGGCGATAGCCGGTGACAACGATCTCGGTGACCGCGTCCGCGTTGGGCGCGTCGGCGCCGGCCGGGGGCGTGGTTTGCGCATGCGCCTCGGCGGCGATCAACCCGGACAGCATCGTGGCGCCCAGCAGCGCGGCGCGACGTAGACGCGCACCCATACGTACCCGTTGCATTGATAATTCCCCTCTAATGGGGCCCGCCGAACGACGAGCCCTTCTCGCTTTTTTGGCGCCGACGGCTCTGTTAGCGCTACCAAAGCCTCGCTTAAAACCGCTCGCGCGTCAATATCCTGGAACAGCTTTGGCCTGACCAAGATCAGCATTGGCCGGACCATTTGTGTGACAAACTCAAACTTATGTTTTCAATGGATTTTCTGGAAGACATCGACCGATCCCCGCCTCTTTGGCGCGCGCGGCCGACGAAACAGACTCGAGCCATTCACAAAATCGCCGTTCACAGTCCAGGCCAATTACCCCGCACCGCCCAGGTTAGCGTGAACATGAAGTTCCAACCCGGATGCGCCGTGGGGGTCCGAACGACAGATCGCGCCTAGTCAGAGTATTCTGGCGGAGTCAGCAGCCTGAGAGGTCAATCGTGCGCTTAAGCCCTTTTTACCGTGGCCTTGGCGGCGGCCTCCTGGCCAGCCACTCCCAAACCGCCACGCCCATGGCCAGGACAAGCGGTCCACACGCTCGGACCACCCAGTTTGGCGTTCACGGGTTCCTGAACTTCGCCGAACTCGCCCGCCGATGACGATCGTCGTGCTGAGGATCGACATCGCACCAGACGGCCGCCGCGTCATGAGCCCTCATTCCCCCGGTCAGGCGGCCGTCGCCACCAGGGCGGCCAGGTCGCCGGGCGCGGCGTCGATGCCGGGTCGGAGGCGCGAGAGCGCCCCGGCGACGGCTTATCACCCTCACTCGGTCCGTCAGGGCGTCCGGTCTCCAGCCGGGCTGCGCTAGAAGCAGACTCGGAAACCGCTCCAGGAAGCGGACCCTTCAGCTCCGGCACACGACGAACAGCGCGACGTCGGCCGGGGGTCACTTCGCCGGCCGCGTTCCCCATCAGTCATCGAAGAGGCAGTCCTCGCAGAGACCGTATTCGCCACCCGCAGATCGGTGCTGTTCGAACGGCCGGTGGCAATGGATGCACTGCGGGCGCTCATCAGGACCGGATCGAAGTCCAAGTCGCTTGAGCCTCTCGTCACGCTCCAGCTTCCAGCGGTCCTCGTCCATTTGAGTCCCCTAAACCAGCGTTCGACCGTTCGGTGTGGCGTCAAGGAGCGCATTATCAAATGACAGCTAAGCTCGGCCTTAGCCGGATTGCGATTGGGTATGAAGAGGCTCCGCCCGCAGAGGCCACACAAGCGGCAGCTCTGCACCCCGCAGTTGATCCTGTGCGCTCACGCTATTCGCAGCGACGGTCCTGGGCGGTCTCTACGGCCCAGTACTTGCGTCTCACCTGAAGGCAGCGGCACCACCTACTTACTTAGCCGGCGCGCCTTCGGCTGCGGAGAGCCCAAAAGGTCCCCGCGCTGCGCGCTTGGCCCGTCCGGGACTACTGGTCGCGCAGGCGGCAACACCTAGCCATATCGTGCCGACCGAGGCCGGTAACAGAGCCGCGCGCTGCTCGGCCTTCGGCGCTTGAGCGTCAGAAGCGGACTCAAGGACCGCGGCAACAACCGGACATTGGGCCACCTGTCGCTGCCAGCCTTAATTCAGATGCGCGAAAGGTCAGCTAGTCGTGGGCCTTTTGATGCGCGGTCGCCAGGAGCGCGGCGGCCTGCGCCTTGCGCCCGCGATCGGCCACCTCGCGGCCTATGCGGACGGGCGCGTTGACGGCGCGCAGAAGCGCGATCTCGGCCCCAGCGTAGTCGCCCTGACGCATCAGGAAGTCGCCGTAGAAGAAGTTGGAATCCACGCCGTTCGGATTGGCGGCCACGGCCTTGGTCAGGTAGGCTCGCGCCTTGCCCGCATCGCCGAACCCGATCGGGAAGCCCGGCACCTGGGCGTAGAGCGATCCCAGGCTGGTATAGACCGAGCCGTCGCCGAGAGCTGCGGGATTAATTTTCTCAGCCCGTTCCAGCATGCCGCGCGCGCTCTTGGCCAGGGCCAGACCGCCCATGCCGCCCTTGGCGCCGGCCTCGGTGGCCGTGGAGATCGCCTCCCAGACTAGCGGTTCGGCGCGGTTGGGATACTGCTTGGCCAGAGCGTCGGCTTCGGCCGCCAGCTTGGCCGCCTCGGCCGCCTGGCTCGACTTGTCGTGAACCTCGTAGTTCACGTGCGCCCAACTGCGCGCCAGCCCGTCAATGCGGGCGTCGAAGGCCGGGTCGGCGGCCAGGGCGGGCCCGCCGGTGAGACAAACGGCCGCGACCACGGCCAGCATGGAAAGTTTCATGATCAAAGGCTCCAGATAATCAGCGGGTGAACAGCCGCGCGGCCTTGCGGTCGTTGGCTGAAAGAGCGCCGTCGACGAGGCGCGGGAAGATGGCGTTGATCCGGACGAACAGGCTTTCAGGAAAGCCGAAATAGACGTCGCGCTTGCGACCTCGGACAGCCTCGACGATCCGTGCGGCGATCAATTCAGGCGGATCCATGTTCATTTGGGTGAGCTTGGCGAACTCCATCACCGCCGGCGAGTTCAAGGCCGTCTTCACGGCACGCGGCGCGACATAGGTCACGTCGACGCCCGTGCCCGACAGCTCACGCCGCAACGCCTGGCTGAAGCCGCGAAGTCCGGCCTTGGCGCTGGAGTAGGTGACGAAGTGGGCGAAGTTGATCGAGCCGAAGATCGAACCGACATTGACGATCTGGCCGCCGCCCGCCGCCTTCATCCTGGGCAGGACGGCCTGGGTCAGCCGCACCGGCGCGATCAGATTGACCATGTAGCTGGCCATCAGGTGCTCGGGCGTCTGACGCTCGAAGGGGCCGAAGTGTTGAATTCCCGCCAGGTTGATCACGATATCCCAATGACGCCGCGCGACAGCGGCGGCGGCGGCCTCGATCCCCTCGGGGGTCGAGATGTCGTGCTTGAGGAAAGCCGCGCCATTGGCGGGTTGGGCGCGGTCCAGCACGACGACCCTCGCCCCCTCCTCCATCAGTTGCGCCGAGATCAGCGAGCCCAGGCCGCCGGCGCCGCCGGTCAGCAGAACGTTTTTGTCTCTAAACATAGGCCACCCGATCATGCGGGATTGAGCGGAAGACGTCGGCGAAGCGGTCGAAGATCGCCTTGGCGACCTCGATGATCGCGGCCTGATCATCGGGATCGGTCACCTCGTCCATTAGCTTCTGGAAGAAGACCAGATGCTCCATGTCCAGCGAGCCGTGCGAGGTCAGGTAGCTGAAGCATTCCGGACCCAGGTTCAGGTTCCTGGCCACCGCCTCGGCGCCCTGGGTGGCCAGGCGCACGCTGGTCCCCTCCAGCACGAAGACCATGCCGAAGAAGCCCATCGGATTGACCTTGGCGATGTAGTCGTAGGCGAAGGCGACCATGCGCTGGGTGGCCTCGCGCGGCTCGCCCAGGCGCACCGCCTCGGGATCGCCCCCGCAGTGGCGGATGTCGTTGAGGATCCAGTGCTCGTGGCCGGTCTCCTCGGCGATGTATTCGTCCAGCGCGTGGCGGAACCGGTCGTGGGCGTCGTCGAGGCGCGCCCGCGCGGCCTGCATCAGCGGCACCGTGTGCTTGACGTGGTGATAGGCCTCCGTGAGGTAAGCGACGTAGGTTTCGCGGGAAATGCGGCCGGCCAGGCCGTCTTGGATCTGCGGCACGCCGGCCAGGGTCTGCTGGCCCTCGACGGTTTCGGCGACCAGTCTCTGGAAGAACATCAAGTCGGGCTCCTATTGCGAGGCTTCGATGAAGTCGCGGTGACGCGACAGCAGGACCGCCCGACGCGGGCGGCCGTTGTTGGTGAGTTCGCCGGCGGCCAGGTCGAACGGCGCACGGACCCGCCAGCGCTTGACCTGGGCGTAATCGGGCAAGGCCTGGTTGGCCCGGGCCACCGCCTGGGCGATCGCCGCCTCGTCCATGTCGGGCAGCAGCGGCACGATCAGCGCGCCGAGCGCGGTCTGGGCCTCGCCGAACACTACCGCCTGACGGATTTCGGGCTGCGCCAGCAGCTCGCTCTCGACCCATTCGGGCGCGACGTTGCGGCCGAAGGCGGTGATGATGGTGTTGCCGCGGCGGCCCTCGATGCGCAGGAAGCCGTCGGCGTCGAACGCGCCCAGGTCGCCGGTATGGACCACGCCCGTGTTCGGTTCGCCGCCGGCGTAGCCGAGGAACGGATGAGGCCCGACGACGATCTCGCCGTCGGGGGCGATCTCGACGGTCAGGTGCGACAGGGGCCGCCCCACGGCGCCGGCCTTGCGGGCGGCCGGGGTGTTGAGCGCCACGACCGAGGCGCATTCGCTCAGGCCGTAGCCTTCGTAGACCGGCAGGCCCAGGGCGTCGGCCTGGCTCAGCAGCTGCGACGAGACCTTGGCCCCGCCCACCGCCACCAGGTTCAGCGCGGGGAAGCGCGCGCCGGTAAAGGTCATCACCATCAGCAGGGCCCGCAGCAGTTCGGGCACGACGATCAGGCTGGTCGCCTCTTCTGCCGCGATGGCGCCGGCCAGGGCGGCCAGGTCTGGCCTGAAGGGATTGTCCAGGCCCAGCGCCGCCGAAGGCAGCACGTGATAGCGCCCGCCGGCGATCAGGGTGGTGTACAGGCCCGCCACGTTCTCCAGCAGGATCGACAGGGGCAGCAGCGGCAGGTGTCGGCCGGCATAGTCGGCGCCGATCGCCTCGACCAGGGATCCGGCCACCGCCTCCATCTGGGCCTGCGACAGGCAAACGCCCTTGGGCTGGCCCGTCGAGCCCGAGGTGTAGGTGATCTTGGCCGTGCTCGCCGGCAACGGAACCGAAGGAGTCAGGCAAGGCGTCACGGCGAGGGGCGCGCCCGCCACGACGATCTGCCCCTCCCCCTCCGCGAACTCGATCATTAGGGTCGCGCCGGCGTCGGCAAGCGCATGATCGCGCTGGATGGGGGTGAAGAAGCCGGGCAGCGGCAGGCTGGGCCAGCCCAGGCGGATCAGCGCCAGGTCCAGGATCACCCAGGCCGGTCCGTTGGGCAAGCGCACGGCCACAGGCGACCCGGGACGGACCAGCGGCGCGAAGGCGAACAGCGCCGTCGCCGTCCGGCTCACCGCCTCGCCCAGCTGGGCGTAGGTCCAGGTCGCCGACGGGGTGCTCAGCGCGATCGCCTCGGGCGAGGCGGCGGCGTGGGCGTCGATCACCCGCAGGACCCGGCTCATCGGCCGGCCCCCGGGCAAGCCCGGTGAAGACGGGAGCGGATGTTCTCGACCTGGACGGGCTCGACCATCAGCATCTGGCTCAAGGGCCGCAAGGCCGGGCCGATCGCGCCGGCCAGCACTTCCGGATCGCGCTCGTAATAGGCGCCCCACTCGGTGGCCGCTTCGCCCAGGCGGGACGGCTCGGCGCGGGTCAGGACCTGGGTCTCGAAACCGACCCGGCCGAAACTCCGGCGCAGCTGTCGCGTGGCCGTGGCCACGGCGTGGGTGCAGCCGTTCTGATCCAGATGCCGCGCCAGGGCCAGGAACAGGAACATCGAGGCGCCGACGCTGCCGGAGCCCAGATTGCCGATCTCCGCCACGCCGCCGCGTCCCACCGGCTCGCCCAGCTTGCGGGCGATCGCCGCCTCGACCGGTTCGTCGAGATATTGCTCCAAGAACAGCGGCTCCTCCGCCGCGAACCGGAAGCCGACGGCGGCATGGATGCGGCCCTCGCCGTCCTGCACGCTCATCAGCGTCGGATAGTGCCGACGGATCACGCCCTTGAACGCCGAGGCGTAGGCGGCCTCGAGATAGGCCTCCACCCTCAGGCGCTCCGGGCGCATCAGGTGATGGATCGAGATCACCTTGGGCGCCAGCCCGGTGAAGCGCCGCATGCGCGCCTCGTCGAACCGCAGGCTGCCGCGCATGGCGCCGTCGTCCAGCATCATCACTTCCAGCAAGGCCGATCTCCAGGTCCTGGCGAGCGTCGGGGCGCCCTTCGATCAGCCAAGACGACGTGACCTCGAAACCTCCTCAAAGGGATTGCGATTGCGCCCGGAGACGGCATCGGAAAGACTGCGCGGGTCGCCGGATTCCCAGCGGCGCGCCACGCCGGCCGGAGCTTGATCGAGTCCTTGGACGACAGCGACGTCCATCCTCTACTCGCCTGCTATCTCGAACGGCGGGACGAGCTGGTGCGGTATTTCCGCGTGCGGCTGCGATCCGAGGAAGCCGCCCAGGACTTGGTGCAGGACATCTATCTGAAGATCACCCCGCCGCCGGTCGCGCCGATCGACAATCCCGCCGCCTATCTCTACCGGCTCGGCTCGAACCTGATGCTGGATCGGATCAAGACCCAGCGTCGCGCGGGCCAGCGCGACGCCCAGTGGCGTGGCGCGAGCGGTCCCAGCGCCACGGACTGGGAGACGGCCGACGAGCCCCGCGCCGACGACGCTTTGGCCGCCCGCCAGCGTCTGGCCCAGATCGTGGCGGTCGTGAACGACCTGCCGCCGGCCGTCCAGGAAGCGTTCCGGCTGCACAAGCTGGAAGGCCTCAATCACGCGGAGACGGCGGCGGCCATGGGCGTGTCGCGGTCCAGCGTCGAGAAGTACATCATGACCAGCCTCAAGCGCATCCTCGCCAAGGTGGGTCGATGAGGTTCGGAAACAGTCTCAAGAAAGTTTGGAGGCGCCTTGACGTTTATGGCGTCATTGGGGCGAGCAACGAGGTCTGGACCTCAGGGAACGGTAGGCACCGATGAGCGGCGCGGACGGCATGAAGGCGATTGACGCCCTGCGCGACGAGGCCGTCGCGTGGCTGGTCCGGGTGCAGTCGGACCAGGCCTCGGCCGACGACTGGGCCGCCCTGACCGCCTGGCTGGAAGCCTCCGACGACCATCTGGCCGCCTTCGAAGAGGTTGAAAGTCTCGCCGCCGAACTCACCGAGCGCGCATCCGAGATCGCTCCGGCCGTGAAGCCGGCCGCCTCGCGGGTCGTCCCGCTGCGCCGCCGCGCCCTGCCCGTCTGGTCCGCCGCTGCGGCCGCCGCCGCGATCGCGATCGTCGTCGGCCCGATGGTCTGGCGCGGCTATCGCGGGACGCCGACGGTCTACCAGACGCGCCTCGGCGAGACCCGTGAGGTCGCGCTGGCCGATGGCACGCACATCCGAATGGACGCGGCCTCGATCCTGGAGGTCCAGCTGGGTTGGCGCGCGCGGCGCATTCAGATGGACGACGCCCAGGCGACCTTCGACGTCGCCAAGGATCCGAACCGCCCCTTCCTGATCTCGGTGGGCGACCAGCAGGTCCGCGTCGTGGGCACCGAGTTCAACATCCGCCACTATGACAAGACCGTGCGGGTGACCGTCCGTCGCGGCGTCGTCGAGGTGCGCCAGCCCGCCCTGGGCCCGACGCCGGTGGCCCGCCTCGTGGCCGGCCAGAGCCTGAGCCATGTCGAAGGCGCGCCCCGATCGGTCCAGACTTCCACCGATCCCGGTCTCGCCTTCGCCTGGACCCAAGGCCGGATGGTCTGCGACGACGAAACCCTGGGCGATATGGTCGCCTATCTCAACCGCCGCTATCCGACGCCGATCAGGATTTCACCCGCCCTGGCCGGCAAACGCTTCTCGGGCGTGCTGGAGCTGGGGGACCAGGATCTGGTGGTCAAACGGCTGGCCGGCTATTTCTCGCTGTCGGTGCATCGCACCGACCGACAAATCGAACTACGGTAGCGCCGTCCTGGAGGTTGGAGGGCGTTTCGTTGCGAGCTGACGCATGGCGGCGCTGGGCGCTGGCTTCCAGCTTCGCGTGCGTGGCCGGATGGGGCGGCTGCGCCTCGGCGGCCCAGCCTCGCCTGAGCTTCGATATTCCCAGCAAGCCCCTGAAGACGGCGCTGGTCGATCTGGCGGTCCAGGCCGGCGTCTCGATCAGCACCCAGGCCGCCGCCGGCTGCGCCCCGACCAGCCGGCCCGTGCGGGGGCGCTTCACCCTCCAGGGCGGCCTGGCCAGGATGCTGGCGGGCACCGGATGCGGCTTTCGGATGATCGACGCCGACGCCGTTGAGATCGTCAGGCTGCCTGTCGCCAAGCCCGTAACCCGAACGGTCGCCCGGGCGGAGCCCCGTCCGTCCGCCGCGCTCGACGAACTGGTCGTGGTCGCCACGCGCCGCCCGACCCCGGCCGACCGCCTGGCCTACGCCGTCAGCGCGGCCGAGCGCTCGGTGATCGCCGGACAAGGCCTGCGCGACGCCAACGACCTGACGTACGCGGTACCGGCCATGACGGTGACCAACCTGGGTCCCGGCCGCGACAAGATCATGCTGCGCGGCCTGTCGGACGGGCCGCTGACCGGCAGCACCCAGTCGATGGTCGGCCTCTATCTCGACGACACCCGGCTGACCTACAACGCTCCGGACCCGGATCTGCTGTTAATCGACATGGCCCAAGTCGAGGTGCTGCGCGGACCGCAGGGCGCGCTTTATGGCTCCGGCTCGCTGGGCGGGGTTCTGCATTTGGTCACCGAACCGCCGACCCCCGATCGCTTCGAGGCCTGGATCGCGGGCAATGTCGGCGCGACGCAAGGCGGCGACGGCTCGAACGGCCTGTCCGGCATGGTCAATCTGCCGGTCTTCAACGGCCGGGGGGCGGTTCGCGCCGTCCTCTACCGCGACCAGCAAGGCGGCTATATCGACGACGCCGGCCTTGGCCTGAAGAACGCCAACCGCGCCCTTCGCTCGGGCGGCCGCCTGAACGTGAAGGTCGACCTGGGCGGTGGCTGGACCCTGATCGGCGGCGGGGCCGCCCAGTTCATCAATTCCAACGACACCCAATACGCCCTGACGACCGAGCCGCCCTACACCCGCCGCAACCAAGTGCGCGAGCCGCACGACAACGACTTCGCCGAGGCGCACCTCAACCTGAAGGGCGAGATCAGGGGGATCCAAGCGCGGTGGACGATCTCGGCGGTCGATCACGACATCATGAGCCGGTACGACGCCAGCTCGGCGCCGCCCATCGCCTTGGCGCCGGGCCCCGCCGCCTATGACGACGACGACCGCACCCACAGCGTGGTAACCGAGGGTGCCCTGGCCTCGCCGGAAAACGCCCGGGTGCAATGGCTGGTCGGCGCCTTCCTGGCGAGAACTCATCAGGACATCGACCTGGCGCTGACGCGCCTGGCCGACGCCCCCGTCCAGGCCTTCGCGGAGACGCGGCGCGACACGCTGAACGAGGCGGCGCTCTATGGCGAGGCGACCTTGCCGATCGGCCGATCCCTCAGCGCCACGCTGGGCGGCCGGCTGTTCAAGTCCAAGACGCGGGTGACCAGCCGGTCCACGACCCTGGCCGGCCCGACCGCGCCGTTTTCCGGCGCGCTGGAAAGCTCGGGCTTCGCGCCCAAGCTGGTGCTGGCCTATGCCCCGTCGCCCAGCGCCATGATCTATGTTCAGGCGGCCGAAGGCTACAGGGCCGGCGGGTTCAACACCACCGGACCGCCCGGTCAGGTGTTTTCGCCCAGCGATGAGATCGAACCACGTCGCCGTTATGACGGCGACGAGCTGTGGAGCCTGGAGGCTGGCGGCAAGGTCTCGTTGCTCGACGGCCGTTTGCGTCTGCGGGCCTCGGCCTTCCAGGTCAACTGGAAGGACATCCAGAGCGACCAGCTGCTGCCCTCGGGCCTGCCCTTCACCGCCAATATTGGCGACGGACGCAACCTGGGTCTGGAGTTCGAAGGCAGCTATCGCGTGGCTGGGCTGCAGTTGGGCGCCAACCTGTTGTTCAACACGCCCGAACTGGAGAAGGCCAATCCCGCCTTTCCCGTCCGCAAGGACGTAAGCCTGGCCGGCGTGCCCCATCGCGCCGGCGGCGTGACGGCGCACTATGACCGGCCGCTAGGCTCGGACATGACCTTGGAACTCGATGGTCGCTACGCCTATGTCGGCCACTCCCACCTCACCTTCGACGCCGCGACCGCGCCCTTGATGGGCGACTATGCGACCGGCCGCCTGGCCATTGGCCTCTCCACGCCACGCTGGCGCGCGACGCTAGCGCTGGACAATCCGACGAACGCGCGGAGCGACACCTTCGCCTATGGCAATCCCTTCTCGCTAAGATCGACCGACCAGGTGACTCCGCTCCGCCCCCGCACCCTCTCCCTCAGCGTCCGCGTCGCCTACTAGGCGGCGGGTCGCCGCATCCATGGAGAACATCGCCATGCCCAGGTCCTTTCGCCATGCCGAAGCCCACATGGTCTCGCGGATCGGCTGGCTGCGCGCCGCGGTCCTGGGCGCCAACGATGGCCTGGTCTCGACCGCCAGCCTGATCGTCGGCGTCGCCGCCGCCTCGGCAAAGTCCAGCGAGGTGCTGGTCGCGGGGGTGGCCGCCCTGGTGGCCGGCGCCATGTCGATGGCGGCCGGGGAATATGTCTCGGTCAGCTCGCAATCCGACACCGAAAAGGCCGACATCGCCCGCGAGACCAAGGAGCTGAAGAACGACGGCGAGGCCGAGCACGCCGAACTCGCCCGGATCTATGTCCAGCGCGGTCTCGAGCCTGAGACCGCCAAGGTCGTGGCCCAGCAACTGATGGCCAAGGACGCGCTGGACGCCCACGCCCGCGACGAACTGGGCATCTCGCTGGCGACGACGGCGCGGCCGGTGCAGGCCGCCCTGGCCTCGGCGGCCAGCTTCACGGTCGGGGCGGCCGCGCCCTTGTTCGTCGCCGCTCTGGCGCCGAGCCAGGCGATCGTGCCCAGCGTGGTGCTGGTGGCGCTAGCCTGCCTGGCGCTGCTCGGCGTGGCCGGGGCGAAAACTGGTGGAGCGCCGCCCTGGCGCGCCGCGGCGAGGGTCACCTTCTGGGGCGCGCTGGCCATGATCGTCACGGCCGGCATCGGCCGGTTGGTCGGCACGATCATTTAGCACCAGCACGGCGTCGGGGACCGATGAACCGGGCCGTGAGATTGAGCAGAGCCTCTTCAGAGACAAGATCTTGATGGCCCAAAAGCCCAGGGTCACCGCTGGAACCTCGCTGGCGGCGTCACGATCGGCGCCAGGCATCTAATCTCTCTTGATGACCGCGATGGCGGCGACGGCTTCGAGCTGAATCGCTGGATTTCCCGCTCTAGGATCAATCGACGCGTCGCCTCCGCGTCTGATAGAGCGTGCGCCCCGTGAGATCGCGGAATTCCAACCGAAGCGTTTCGCGGTCGAGGCCGAACATCGCAAAGCCTGGTCGAGACAGGCAGTAGCGAGTGCCCTTCACCGGCGTCACGCTGCCGACGGCGTCCGATCCCGCGCCGGCGCAGACGTAATCGACGCGGCCGCGCCGGATGTGCTGCAAATTGTGGTCGTGGCCGTTGATGTAGACTTGAACGCCATGGGTTTCGAGCAGCGGCGCTACCTGGGCGACCAGCGCGGCGGAGTCGCCGTGGTCTCCCGAATAGACCGGGTGGTGCCCCACCACGATCTTCCACGGCGCGGTCGATCGGCGGAGTTCATTCTCGAGCCAGGCGATTTGACGAGCGCCGTCATAGGCCTCCAGATGCCCGTGCGCCAACTGCTGCAGCATCTCGTCATAATTGCCGCGATCGACCAGGGGCGAGGTGTCGATCACGAAGATATCCAGGAGGCTCACCCCCAGAGCCTGACCGGCGACCTTGTAATACCGACTGGGCATTCGCCAGCGGGAACTAAGGCGAGTGTAGTCGATCTGGGCCTGGGCAACGCCGCGATAGTCGTGGTTTCCGAGCGCGGCATACCAGGGGGTCTGCAGGGCCGGCGCCGTATAGACCTCCTCGAACGAGCGCCGCCAATGGGGATCGGTCACCGACTGGACGCCCGCTGGATAGAAGTTGTCGCCCGCCGAGATGACGAACCGACTGGCGATCTCCGCCGCGGCGGCGCCCATGGCTTCAGCCACAACGCCTTGCGATCGCTGGCCTTTCCGCCCCCAATCGCCAAAGGCGACGAAGTTGAGCACCTCGTGGTCGGCCGCCGCGAAAACGCCTGTGGGCCAGGCGGCGCTGGCGGCCAACCCCTGCAGCAGCCCGCGCCGGTGAAACCGCGATGGAGGCGTCGAGCCCTCTCGCCTTGATGACGACCTGGCGGGACGTTTCACGCGGCCGGGCTCGCGGCAACTGTAAACACGGCGTCGCGCCGGACAGGAAGCTGGGCGAAGATTTCGGCTCCCGTGGCGGCGAAGCGCGCCTGGCCGAACCGGTCCAGCACCCGCGATCGCGCGACCTCGCCCATTCTCGCCAGCTTGAAGGGCGAACGCAGAAACCACTTCAGCGCCTTGGCCAGCTCTTCAGCGTCGCAGGGCGGCACGACCCGCCCCATCAAGCCGTCCACGACGCTGTAGGGCATCTCGCCCACGGCGGTCACCAGGGTCGGCAAGCCGGCCTGCATCGCCTCGTGCGCCGCGATACACAGACCCTCGCGCCGCGACGGCTGAAGATACAGGTGCAGCCCGGCCAGGAACTCGCGCGGCGCATCGCAGAACCCGGTGAGGAAGACGTTGTCCAGACCGGCCTGGTCGATCATGGCCTGCAGCCGTTCCCGTTGAGCGCCCTCCCCGGCGATCCGGACCTCGAAGGGCGTGGGAGACCTGAAGCCCGCGGCGCGCAGATGCGCCAGGGCCTTGATCAACACGTCATAGCCCTTGGCGGGATGCAAGCGTCCGAGCGCGCCGAGCTGCAACGTCTCGCCGGGCCGCCAAGGCCTGGCCTGGGGCGCGGCCGGATCCGCGGCGAACAGGGGCCAGGTGGCCAGACGATCGGCCTTTACCTTCAGGCGCGAGGCCGTCAGGGCCGTGACGCTGTGGGAGTCGCCGATCCAGAGGCTCGAGAGCCGCCGCGTCGCGCGCAGCAGCAGGCGGTTCGCCGGCTTCAGGAAGGCGTTGTGCTGCCAGCTGACGACCGGCACGCCGCGGCGAAGACCGACGATCTGGCCCAGCAGTGTGGCGCGGGTCAGCGAGGTCCATAGCAGGTCGGGCCGCTCGTCGGCGACAATCCGGTCCAGCCAGGCCAGCGCGTCGAGATGATCCTTCTCGCCGCCGGGGCGGACGCGAACGTCCAGGCCTTCCCTGACCATCGGCTGCAGCGCCCGGCCGTCGCGCCGGGTCAGGGCCAAGATTTGGACCTTCGCGCCCTGGGCCGCTAACACCCTGGCCACGGCGGGGATCGGCAACGCCGCCCCGCCGCCCTCGAGGGAGTTGATCACGTAAAAAATTCGCATCAGTACGTCCCCGTTCGGGTTAGGGCCGCGTCGTCGAAGACCGCTGGCGGAGCGGGCCAGGCCAGTCCGGCGAACCGCGCCACCGCGCGGGCCGCCCGCTCGGCCGAGGGTTGTTCGGTCAGGTCGAAGCTCTGGCTGAACAGGACCTCCTGGATCGGCCGCCAGACGGCTTCATGCTCGTGACGGGATCGAGCCATGGCCGCATCCAGGCCGCCAACGTCCTCGATCACCGGGCCGGCGCACCAATGGGCGAAGTTGGGGTCGCCGCGCCAGGCGAAGCGGTGACTGTTGAGGAAGGCGCACGGCCGGGGTTTGAGCAAGAACTCGTAGACCTGACTGCTGACGTCGCCGAGATAGAGATCGGCGCGCTGGGTGTAGGCCATGGTCGTCGAGAGGCGGCTGCCCAGGTCGATGTGGATGTTGGGCGCGCGCAGATAGCGCTCCTCGATCCGTCCGGCGCGATCGAGCCGCAACTTGTCGATCGTCGCCACGAAAGGCCGCTCGAACAGCATCACATGCGGCGCGAAGATCAGGTGGTGGTCGTCGTGCTCGACGAACCAGTCCAGTATCCGGCGACCGACCTGGTACCAAGACGACAGGTGCGGCGAGACATGCGGATTGTAGAGCACCACCGGTCGGCCGTCGTCGAGCAGCGGGTGGGTCGTTCCCCGCGCCGGCGGCAGATCGAACTTGGGATAGCCGACGATCGAGATCCTAGCCGGATCGAGACCGGTCTCGTGGATCAGCCGGTCGCGGATCTTGCGGCCTGAAACCAGCACGTGATCGAAGCCGGCGCTGGCCTTGTCGAACCCGATGGCCCGATCGCCGGCGCCGTGGCGGGTGTGAACGATCCGAAGGTCGCGCAGGCCATGGCGGGTCTTGAGGATCAGCGAGGTCTTCTCGGCGACCACGAGGATGTCGAGCGACCGGAAGAAATCGAGGTTGTCGCCGTAGACCAGCAGCTTGGTCGCCGGCAGCATCGTCTCGGTCGCGGCCGCGAGCAGCTTGGATGCGCGCCGGGTCAGGCCAAGCTCGACGAGGCGCACGTCGTGGCCGATCCTGCCGCCGCCCAGCCGGATCACCTCGTCGGTCAGCCGCCGATTGGTGGTGGCGACCACGATCTCGAAATCGAGGCCGCCGCGCGCCAGGGCCAGTGCGATCGGCAGGCTGTGGGCCACCTGATGGATCTGATCGTGATTGAAGAGAAATCCGATGCGCATGGCCCAACGACGCCATGCCCCTCGGGGTCCCTCAAAACTTCTTTCGATGCGCAAGATGGCCCACGCTCAGACCGCCGCCAGTGCAAGCCCGCGCTCGCCAACCCGGAGGGTCGATCCGAAAGGACCAGCACCAACGGCTCCTCTCCGACGCCGACGAACCAGTCATCTGCTCAACACCCCCTGAAGCGCGCTGACAGGCAGCGGCGCTGAATTCACAGCGACTTGACGCCTACGCAGCGCCATCGTCGCGTAGACATCACGTAAACCTAGCGGCCGGGAATTCGCTCGTAGACGATCAGCCGTGTCCTCTGCAGCCGCACCACTTTCACCGGCCTGTAGGCCCGCCGCAGTTCCGCCTGAACGATGGCCACGACCTCGAAATTGAAGTCGCGCGCCGCCGGCTCGTGATCGACGATGACCCTGGGCCGTCCGGCCAGAATCCGCTTCACCTCCGTGGCCTGATCGACGCCGATCGCGCCGTTCTCCCGCAGCAAGTTCAGGTGGCCCGCGAACGGATAACGCGTGGGCAGGCAGGAGCCAGTCAGGTGGTAGAGGAGCGGGTCGCCGTTCCACACGTAGAGGCAGCCCTTCAGGCGAGGCCGGATCGCCTCGACCATGGCGGTCATTTCCGCCTGGTGGCCGCGCTTGAGCCACATCTTACGGACCACCAGGCCGTTGGCGACCGCGCCGGAGAGCAACATCAAAGCCGCGGCGACCAGTCCCAATCGGTAGGGGCGATAGATGAACAGCGGCGCGCAGGCCGCGGCCAAGGGCGCGAACAGCGGCAAGGCGTAGTGATCGAAATAGGTGCCGAACGCCAAGTAGCCGACGACCGCCGCCGCGAGCCAGGCCAGCGCGAACTTCATCGTCGCGGCGCCGTTTGGAAAACGCCGCCACGGCTCCAACAGGGTTGCCAGGACGACGGCGAAGACCGGTACGTGAAGAAGCTTCCAGGCCTTGGCCAGCCGCCGCGCGAGTTCCCCGGCCGGCGCGCCGGAACGGTCGCCGATCGACAGGAAGTTGGCGTAGACGAAGGCGTCGGCGTGGCCGATCCAGGCGTACCAGTACCAGGCGATCAGGGTCGGGGCGATGGCGATGGCGATCCAGATCGCCGCGTCGGCCGCCAGGCGGGCCGGCCAGGGGTTGGCGCGCCACGAGGCCCACATCAGCGCCAGCCCCATGAAGACCCCTTCGAAGACCGCCGTATATTTGAGCTGCATCGCCAGGCCGATCAGCCCCATGGCCAGGGCGCCCTCGCGCCGGATCCGTTCGGCCGACACGTCGCGCGACGTCAGGGCGGTCAAAGTCGCCAGGGCCGCGCCTGCGACGAACAGGTTGTAGAAGACAGGAGCCTGCCCGCCAGATCCGCCGACTAGACCGAGCAGCAGCAGATAGATGACGCCGGCGATGGTCGCCGCCTTCAGCCCAGCCATCGGCGCGGCGATCCGGGCGACGATCATAGCCGTGCCGGCCGCGAAAAGGGTCGCCACGACCTGGTATTGGACGATCCCGTCCCCGCCCAGCAACCGGATCGCGGCGAACAGCACGAACAGGCCGACGGGCTTGCGGTCCCATATGTCCACATACGGAACGGCCCCGTGAAGCATGCGATCGCCGACCAGCAGATAGAAGTTCTCGTCGACATGGATCAGCGGATTGCCGAACTGCGCGCACCGGATCGCGAAAGCGGCCAGCAACAGGATCAGGCCCACGACGGCCCAGCGCCGGCGCTCGTCGAGCGTAGACAATCGCTTCAGCAACGAGCGGCTCATCGGATGATCCTCCCGGTCCAGGCGGCCAGGACCATTCCGGCCTGCCGCGCCGCCTTGGCCGGACGCCAGGTGAGGCGCTGCACGGCGCGGTAGTTCCAGAATGCGCCCGCCACCGCACCGGCCACGCCGGCCGCGAACCAGGGGACGCCCAGCGCATGCAGCGCCGCGCCGACCGCTTCACTGATGGCCGCGCCGCCCAGGCAGGCGACGTAGAAGCTCAGCAGGCCTTGCCAGAGCGCGCGGCCGCGCAGGCGATGATCTCGAAACGTCAGGCCATTGTTGAGCATGAAGTTCCAGTTCATGGCCATGAAGATGGCGCTGCTCTGGCCCAGCCAGAACGGCGCGCCCAGCACCCGTCCCGTGCTCAGGACCGTCAAGTGGACCAGCAGGCCCGTCAGGCCCACGAACAGGAACTGGGTCATGCGCGCCGACAGAGCTCCGCCCGTCCGTTTCTCGACCAGCAGCGCCAGAAGATCGAACACGACCCGCAGGTCCAACTTCGACACCCCGCCGACCCGTGGGCGCAGGGCGGTCGGCATCTGCTCCAGGCGCGGCCGACGTCGCGTCGAGGCGACCACGTCGATCAGGATCTTGAACCCCAGGCCCGACAGGCGCGGCCTGACGGCTTCGTACCAGGCGCGGGTCATGGCGAAACAGCCGCTCAGCGGATCGGCCAGGCGCAGGCCCAGCAGCAGGCTCGAAGCCATCACCCCGGCGCGGCTGCCCCAGTGACGCAGGCCCGTAAGGCCTGACCCGTTGTCGTCCAGGTAGCGGCTGGCCACCACGACGTCGGCGCGGACCTGGGCCATCCGCTCCAGCATTCGCCGGATCAGCCGCGGGTCATGCTGGCCATCGCCGTCCATGATCGCGAGGGTCTCGCCCCGCGCCGCGTCCCAGCCCGCGATCGCAGCCGAGGCCAGACCGCCGGCGCCGTTGCGGCGGATCAGGCGAACGGCGGGGTGACGGCGGGCCCGGCCGAGGACGACCTGGGCCGTGGCGTCATCAAGGGAATCATCGACGACGATGATCTCGTGGCGAACGCCGGCCAGGTCGGCGATCAGGTCATCCAGGACCCCGCCGATCGCCTCGTGTTCGTCGAGGGTGCAGATGACCACCGACACCTTCGGAACGGGCGGGGGCGTCACCATGGGAACATCGCGGCGCGACGCGACGAGCGCGCCAGAGAGGGAGCGTGAGAGCATGATCGGGTCCGGGTTGCGACCGGCTGAGCCGTCGCCTGAGGAGTGAAAGCCCAGGCCTGATCGGTGGACGGACCACACGCCTCGCGAGGGCGCGTGACCCCTGGGCGGCGTCACTCGAACCCTATGTCGAATAATTTTAGATTGTCTAGTTCTTACTATACATGGCGACGTGGCGTCGCCTCGTCGCAGGCACCGGGCGACGATTCCCTCAACCTATAATGTCTGTCCAGCCCGACCAGCTCTCGCAAGGAGCGATCACGCAAGGGTCAAAGCCGGGCTCGGCCGGCGCAGCGTCGCCTTGAGGCGCGATGAGCACATAGCCGTCGATATGCCCGTTACCGTCGAGATCGACCTCGATCTTCTGGCCGCCACGGGCGTCCTTCGGCGTTTCGACAGGTTCGTTCGATGGCGGCGCGCCGACGGCCTCGCCCTTGGCCGTCACCAGCCGGTCGCCTTCGCGGGTGCTGTAGTCGAGGATGGTGCCTAGCAGGGTCTCGGCATGATCCATCACCTTCGGCGCGCTGATCACGAAGGTGTCGGCTCCGCCGCCGCCGGAGGCGAGGGCCTCGGACGTCAGAACGATCCAATCGTCGCCCGCCCCGCCCTCGAGGACGTCGCGTCCGCCGCCGCCGATCAGCACGTCGTCGCCATCCCCGCCGACCAGATGCTCCGCCTCCGCGCCGCCGATCAAAACATCATCGCCGCTGGTCCCATGGATCTGCACTAACAGCGCAGCTGGTCCGTCCGCCCGCGTGTCTCCCTGGGCCTGCCGCCAGATGGTCTGCTGCTCCTGAGCAACCTGGGCGGGCGCGGCGGCCGGAGCGACCGCGGCGGGTCGCGCAACGGCAAGCGGCGAGACATCCGCCTCGATCGGGGGCGGCGTCAGCGCGGCGACGGCCCGCTCGGCCGAACCGCCAACATCATTGTCGCCAAGCCCATGCCGCAGGGCGTGACTCGCCGTCTCGGGCGCGATCGGGGCCAGGTGCTCTGTCGGCGCCTTCGCCTCAAGGATCGGGGCGTCTGCGATCGACCAGGCGACCCCGTCCATCCCTTGCCCGGCGTGATGGCGCAGCGTCTCCTCCAGCAGGGCCACGACGGCGACCAGGATCATTATGTCCACGCCGCTCCGCAGCCTGCCGAACGGCACCACGACGCCCGGGCGGTCCGGCTCGGGTCTCAGCCAGCGCCCCAGGGCGTCGCGCAGGTTGTCGCCGCGCGAAACCACCTCCTCGCCGGCCACGTGCACCAGGAACTGGTTGGCGAGGCGGGCGACGTGGACGAGGACCTCGCCCTCCCCATTCATCACCGCGCACCACGGCGCGCCGTCATCGGTGGCGCCAAACACCACCTCCAGGTCGCCGCCGCCCGGAAAATGTTCGGTCAGCGCCTGGAGGCGGCCGCGCTCGGTCGCGGTCCATTGGCCGCTGTCGCGGATCCAGTCGGCCAAGGAAAGGATGGTGCCCACGTCCGGAAGCTCGCCGCGGTCTAGGCGCGCGCCTGGCTTGCCGAGGCAGCCGCGCCGAACAGCAGCCGGTGCAGCTCGGGTTCATAATAAGCCAGCAGCGTCTTGGCGAACTCCGCTTCGTCCAAGCGCAACGCCTTGGCCCAGGCGGCTTGGGTCTCGATCGGCAGGCGACCGACACCGCTCTCCACCTGCGAGACAAAGGTGTAGTAACGCAGCCCGATCGCGTCGGAGAGCTGGGCCTGTGTCAGGCCCGCGCGCTCCCGCGCCGCCTTGAGCCAGCGGCCAGCCTCTTGCCTTAGGACTTTAGTCTGCGCGACCTTGGCGGCGTCGGGAGCTGATCGAGACATGCGGGTCCTGAAGTCTGGCGGCGTCCGCTGGGCGGGCGCTCCTTGATAACAGTAATTATGCAACGCTTTATCACGCAATGCCGGCGCACGCCCGAGCAATCTGACATTGACTTCAGTTATAACTAGATGCAATAAAATGAATAGCCGCCGGATCACAGATCCAAGATCACCGTGATCAGCTTCCCCCCAGCCGATCGATGGCCGATCCGGCGGCGCCTTGCGCACAACGCGACCCTTTGGCCGCTCCCACTCTGCCCTACCCGATCATGACATCTGTGTGGATGGCGATGCTGCGCCATCCGCCGACATTGAGGCGCCTGCCGGAAACGGACTTCGACGCGCTCTCCCGGGCAGGCCGAGGCGGCGTCGACCGATCCCTGCGGCTTCAGTCCAAAAAGACGCCCCTCGGGCAAGGGGCCCAGAGGGGCGTGGAGTTCGGTCGAACGTCCAAACGGACGCCGTCAACCTGACGGGAAGCGCGAGACGCAACGGAAGCCGATATGGCTGGTGGCGCTCTCCACCGTCTGAGGGATGCGAGCGGCCGGCCGGTATCGCTGGCAGTAGTTCTCGGCGCAAAGGTGCGAGCCGCCCTTCAGCACCTTCCGCGGGATAGGCGCGTTTGGCTGGCCAGGGTCGAGGCTAGCCTCCGGGGTTCCGCCGCGCGGATTGCTGGGCGGGCAGCACCCGGGGGCCTTCGGCGTCGGCAGCGACCACCAATCCGAGGTCCACTCCCAGACATTGCCGATCATGTCGTGGACGCCGTAGCCGTTGGCGGGGAAGCGCCGCACCGGCGAGGTCCGCTCGAACCCGTCCAGCCGCAGGTTCTGCCGCGGAAACGCGCCTTGCCAATAGTTGCACATCATCTTGCCCCCCGGGGCCAGCTCATCCCCCCAGGCGAATTCGACGCCCTCCAGGCCGCCTCGCGCGGCCAGTTCCCACTCGGCCTCGGTCGGCAGCACCTTCCCGGCCCAGACGGCATAGGCCTCCGCGTCGCGATACGAGACGTGAACCACCGGGTGGTCCTGCAGGTTCAGGGTGGAGCTGCCCTTGCCATACGGCTTGCGCCAGTTGGCGCCGAAGGTGAAGGCCCACCACGACAACGGCGCGTCCAGTGAAACGGGTCCCTTCGGTGGTTGGAAGACCAGCGAACCGGCCCTGGCCATCTCGGGCGCCATGCCCGGATAGTCGCGCGGGTCCGGCGCGATCTCGGCGTCGGTGACATAGCCGGTGGCCCGAACAAAGGCCGCGAACTGCCGGTTGGTGACCGGCGTCTCGTCGATCCAGAAGCTGTCGACCAACACGCGACGGATCGGCGCCTCCTCGGGATAGAAACCCGCCGACCCCATGGCGAAGGCCCGCCCCTCGATCCGGACCATGCCCGCCGTCCGCGCCTCCCGCATCTCCACGACCACGCCCATCACGATCTCCTAGCGGCGGGGGAAGTAGGGCTTGCCCTCGCGCTCGGCCTCCAGCTTGGCCGGCGTGTCGGGGAACAGCCCGTTGAAACGGTCGACGGGATTGGCCGGCCGCAGCCAGGTCTGCGGGAACTCGGCGGCCTTGGCGCCGTCCAGGCCGCGGAACACCTGCCCCTGGCTGGTGCGCTCGGTGAACGGCACCACCCGCTGTCCCTTGGCGTTGCTCAGTTGCTCAAACAGCGCCTTGCGCAGCTCGACCTTGGTCTGGAGATAGGCCGGATCGTCGATGAGGTTGTTCATCTCGTCCGGGTCCTTGGCCAGGTCGTAGAGTTCATCCAGGTCCCAGACGCCATGGTACTGGATGTACTTCATCCGGCCACGCTCGATGGCGAAGGTCGTCGGGGTCTGGGGGAAGGTCCACTCCCAGTAATATTCGTAGATGAAGTCGTCCTCCTTCCAGTCCTGGGGCCTGACCCTGCCCTCGGCCAGCGGCAGGACGCTCTTGCCCTCGAACTGCGGCGGGCGCGGCGCGCCGGCGGCGTCCAGGAAGGTCGGGGCCAGGTCAAGGTTGCGCACGCGGCTTTGGATCACCGCGCCCTTGGGGAAGCGTCCGGGGGCGTAGGCGACCATCGGCACCCTGATCGAGGCCTCGTAGGCGTCGCGCTTGTCGATCAGGCCGTGCTCGCCGAACTGGAAGCCATTGTCGCTGAAGAACACGATGATCGTATTGTCCTCCAGGTGGTTGTCGCGCAGGTACTTCAGGATGCGCCCGACGCTGTCGTCGACCGGGCTGAGACCGCGATAGTACTCACGCACATAGTCCTTCAGTGGGCGGTCCTGATTGTAGAAGAAGTCAACGCCGTGCCAGCTGTTGCGCTGGTTGCGCACCCACATCGGCTTGCCGCGGTTGTTCTGCGGCGTATCGGCCATGCTGGCCGGAAGCTTGATGTCGAGGTCCTTGTACTGATCGGCATAGCGTTCGGGAGCCTTGATCTCCGAATGCACGGCCTTGTGCGACAGGTAGAGGAAGAACGGCTTGGACCTGTCCCGACCGTGCTCCAGCCAGTCCATGGCGTAGTCGGTCAGTTCGTCGGTCATGTAGCCCTTCTGGGGGACTTCCTTGCCGTCGACATTGAGCATGTTGCGCCGCCCCGCCGCGATCTGCTGCGGCGTCAGCCCGTCGGTCGGCAGGTAGTTCCCCTGCCCCAGGAAGCTGATCCAGCGGTCGAAGCCCGGCCGAGGGTTGTCGGTGGCGTCGCCCATGTGCCACTTGCCCACGAAGGCGGTCTGGTAGCCGGCGTCCCGCAGGTATTTGGGAAAGAAGGTGAGCCCCGCCTCCGACGAATTGTTGTTGTCGATGACGCCGTGATTGCGGGCGGTCATCCCCGTCAGGATGGTCGCGCGGCTGGGCGAGCACAGCGACGAGGTCACCACCGCATTGGGGAAGTAGACGCCGTTGCGGGCCAGGAAGTCGATATTGGGCGTGCGCAAACCAGGCGTCAGGAAGCCCATGGCGTCGTAGCGCAGGTCGTCGACCAAGACGAAGACGATGTTGGGCCGCGCGGGCGGCGGCTCGGCGCGAGCCAGGCCCGCCCAGGCCGCGGCCAGCAGCACCGCGCCCAAGGCGCGCAGGGTCGAGAGCAGAGGCTTCATCACTTGGTCTCCGGAGCGGCCCAGCCGCGTGGATTGGCTTCCGCCTCAGCCCGGAAGGCGGCCAGGCGCTGAGACAGCCGCTTGGCTGCATCGGGGTGCTTGGCGCTGACGTCGAAGGACTCGTTGTCGCCGTTCAGCCGGTAGAGCGCCGGACGGGCGCCGTGCGGCGGGGGCGTGCCGGCCGGGGCCAGCGGCCACTTTTCGGAGACCATGGCGCGGTACTTGAAGTCGCTGTCGCGCACCGCCTGGTACTCGCCCGAGAAGGCGGTGACGTAATAGAGATAGTCGTGCGGCGAAGCCCCGCCCGACAGCAGGCCGGCCATGTCGCGACCGTCGATCGTCCGGTCCTTCGGCAGGGGGATGTCCAAGGCCGCCAGCAGCGTCGGGAACAGGTCTATGTTCATGGCCATCGCGTCGCTGACCGCGCCCGGTTTGACGCGTCCTGGCCAGACCACGAAGCATGGCACGCGCATGCCGCCCTCGAAGGTCTCGCCCTTGCGGCCGCGCAGGTTGCCGACGCTGCCGCCCTGGTCGCCGCCGTTGTCGCTGGTGACGATGACGATGGTGTCGTCGGCGATCTTCAGCTCGTCCAGCGCCTGGAGGATACGGCCGACATTGTCGTCCAGGTCCTCGACCACGTCGCCATAGGTCCCGCCTTCCGACACGCCCTGATGCTTGGGGTTGGGATAGTGCGGCAGGTGCGGGGCGGTGAACGGCACGTAGGCGAAGAACGGCTGGCCGGCGCTGGCGCGCATGAAGCCGATGGCCTCGTCGGTGAAACGCTCGGTCAGGGTGCGCTGGTCGGTCTTGTCCGCCGGGGTGTCGACGCTGGTCCCGCGCCAGACCGACATCGGGTTCATGTCGTTGCTGTAGAGTACGCCGAAATAGGTCTGGAAGCCCAGGTCGGTCGGGCGATGGCCCGGCGTGTCGCCCAGGTGCCACTTGCCGAAGGCGCCGGTGCGGTAGCCGGCGCGCGACAGCACCTCGGGCAGCAGCACCTCGTCGGCGGGGATGGCGTTGGCGTAGCCGGCCGAGCGCCGGATCCTGGCCATCGGGTTGTCGCTGGGGAAGAAGACGTGGTTGGCCGCGCGCGCGCGGGTCGGATAGCGCCCGGTCAGCAGCGCCGCGCGCGAGGGCGTACATACCGGCGAGCCCGAATAGAACTGGGTCAGCTTCACGCCCTTGGCCGCCAGGGCGTCGATATTGGGCGTCTTGATCAGCTGATTGCCGTACGAGGAGAGGTCCCCGTAGCCCAGGTCGTCGAACAGCAGGACCACGATGTTGGGCTTGCGCGCGGCGGTCGGCCTGATGGCGTTCAGATAGGCCTGCTTCTGGGCCAGGTGCTCGGCCGCCGGCTCGGCGTTCATCGCCGCGGCCTTGGGCAGGGCCGTGTTCGGGGCCAGCTGGATGTCCAACTTCACAAGACCGTCCTGCGGGACAGTCGCCCGGCGGGTCTGGCTGGCCAGGCCCATGGCCGTGACCGAGACCTCGTACTCGCCAGCCGGCAGGCGCGGCAGATCGAAGGCGCCGTCGGCCTCGGTCGTATCGCCGCGCAGCAGGTCGTTGATCACCACCCTGGCCCCGGCCACCGCCGCGCCGCTGGGTCCTGTCACCTTGCCGCTTATCTCGCTCGCCGTGGCCGGCGCGGCCAGTGCGAGGGCCGCGGCTCCGATCAACCACTTCTTGCTCATGGTGCGCCTCGAAATCTGGGAAAGCAGTCGAGCGCCCGTCCGGCCAGGACGGGCGCCCTCCCCGTCAGTTGAACTTCGCCGACAGCCGCATGCCGTAGAGGCGCGGCGGGGCGTAGAAGGCCGTGCCGTTGGTCGAGACCCCGGTCGTGGCGTTGGAGTTCGAATTGGTCTTCACCGCCTCGTCTTCCAGATTGCGGACATAGGCCATCAGCGACCAACGGCCGTTCTGGCTGGCGTAGGTCACCGACAGGTCGGTCTTGGTGAAGGCGTCCTGGCGATTGGTGGTGAAGCCATGGAACTCCAGGTCCTTGGCGCTTTCGTAGTGACTCTGAATCCGCCCGGTCAGGTTCGCCCCATTGGCCAGCTCGAAGGTGTGGGCGTAGCCGACGGTTACGCTCCAGTCGGGCGTGCGCGCCATGTGGCAGCCCGAGAAGTCGCCCGCCCGCGGCGCGGCCTGGGCGTAGTCGGCCTTGAAGCAGTGCGTGGTCGTGGCGTTCAGAGCGTTGTTCACGAACGGGTCGCCCAGCGGCAGCACGAAGGTGTCGTAGCGGCCGTGCAGCCACGACAGCGTCAGGTCGACGGAGTCGGCGCGGGTGATCTTGAAGTCGCTCTCGACCTCGACGCCGTAGATCACCGCCTTGCCGGCGTTGCGGGTGACCAGGGCGTTCTGGCCGGCGATGTTCTCGACGGCCGAGACCTGCAGGTCGCGATACGCATTGTAGAAGCCGGCGACGTTCAGGCGCAGGCGGCGGTCGAAGAACCGGTTCTTGGACCCGACCTCGTAGGCCGTGATGTGCTCGGGCGCGTAGGCGTTCGGCGGCAGGCCGTCGAAATAGCCGCCGGCCTTGTAGCCGGTCGAGGCCTGCGCGTAGAGCATCGAGGTCGGGTTGACATCGTAGTCGACGCCCAGCTTCCAGTTCGTGGCGTTCCAGGTCTCGTCCGACAGGTTGCGCACCACCAGCGACAGGATCGAGAAGTCCGGCTTCAGCAGGTAGGTGTTGCCGCTGCGGCCCTTGTGGTCGCGGGTGTAGCGCGCGCCGGCGGTGACGCGCAGCTGATCGGTGACCGAATAGGTCGCCTGGCCGAACGCCGCCGCCGAGCGCGAGAAGATGTAGGGCTGGAAGAACGCCAGGTAGTTGCCGTTGGCCTGCAGGATCCGGGTGTCGGTCGCGCTCTTCTCCATGAAGGAATAGAGGCCGGTCACCCACTTCAGCTTGCCGCTCCCGCCGCCCAGGCGCAGCTCCTGGGTTTCGCTCCAGTTGTCCTGCGACTGGTAGGTCGGACGGTGATTGTCCGAGGCCATGTTCTCCGTGACGGTGTTGACGTCGACGTCGCGGTGGCCGGCCAGATAGGTCAGGGTCGCCCAGTCGAAGTCGTAGCTGGCCTCGAGGGTGATGTTCTTGAACGTGTTGTCCTGCGAGGTGTTGACCTTGGCCTTGGCCGAGTAGGGGTCGCCCGTTTCCAGCGGATAGGCCACGTCGACGAAGCCGGCCCCGCCGCGATGCAGGTAGTCGCCGCGCACCAACACCTTCAGCTTCTCATTCGGCTGGTACAGGGCCGACAGGCGATACGAGGTGTCGTCCTGGTCGTTGCGGTCGTTGCCGCCCGTGCCCGGTCCCTTGTTCACCGCCTTCAGATAGCCGTCGTGGCGGCTGGTCTGAAAAGCCGCGCGCACGGCCAGGGCCTCGCCCAGCGGCACGTTGACCATGCCGGAGGTCGTCAAGGCGGCGTAGTTGCCGACCTCGACGTCCAGCGCGCCCTGATAGTCGTGCTTCGGCGCGTTGGTGATGATGTTGATCGCCCCGGCCGTGGCGTTGCGGCCGTACAGCGTGCCCTGCGGGCCGCGCACGACCTCGACCCGATCCAGGTCGTAGAACAGGGCGCTGACCGCGTTGGCGCGCGAGACGTAGATGCCGTCGACATGTACGGCCACGGCCGGGTCGCCGACCACCGTTGTGTTGGTGCTGCCGACACCACGCATGAAGATCTGGGCGTTGCCGCCGCTGCCGTTGCTGATCTGCAGGCTGGGCGCCTGGGCCGACAGGTCGACGATGTTCTTGACGCCCTGCTTGGCCAGGGACTCGCCGGTCGCGGCCGAGACGGCCAGCGGCACGGACTGGACGGTTTCGGCGCGGCGCTGGGCGGTGACCACCACCTCCTCGACGAAGACCGGTTCGGGCGCGGCCTCGGCGCGGATCTGGGCCGGCGTCGCGGACGGAGCGGCGGCGGCCTGGCCGGCCACCTTGATCACCTCGGGCGCGTCGTTGCGCACCACGGCGAAGCCGTTCTGGGCGCGGACGAAGGTGAGGTTGGCGCCCTGCAGCAGGCGACGTAGCGCCGTTTCGTCGTCATAGACGCCCATCACGGCGTTCGACCGCAGACCCCGCACGCGATCCTGGGTGAACGAGATCGGGCGACCGCTCTGCAGTCCGAACTCCTTGAGCGCGCGACCCAGGTCCTGGGCCTTGATCTGGTAGCTGCGCTCCTCGCCGTGCGCCGCGGTCGCGATCAGCGCCGCGACGGCGCCTCCCATCAGCCACGGCGACAGGCGGCCCCTCGCATGATGCGTCATCTCTTGCTCCTCCCCACGGCATGTTCGCTGCCGTTTCAGGGTTAGAGCCGCCCCTGACGGAACACCTCAGCGCCGGATGCGAAAAAAGTTCAAGAGCTGACTCAGGGCCCCGTCAGGGCGTAGCCGCCGCCCGGCGCGCGCCGGGCCAGGCCCAAGGCCTCGGCCGAGGCGACGAAGGCTTCGGGGTCCTTGGTCGGCAGCACCGCGCTCATCCGCCGATCGGCCACGTCGGGCGCCACGGTGATCGGCGCGGTCGAGTAGCGGCTGAGCTCGGCGGCGATCACGGCCAGCGGCGCGTCGTCGAAGACCAGCCGGCCCGACATCCATCCCTCGGCGCTGCGGGTGTCGACGCGCGAGAGGTTCCAGTTCCCGTCCCGGGCCACCAGCTGGTAGCCCGCGTTCATGTCGACCGAGCTGGCCGCCCCGCCCACGGGGCGCTCGGACTTCACCCGCACGCGTCCTTCGGACAGAACGACCTTGAAAGCGGCCGGCCGCAAGTCGACGTCGAACTGGGTGCCCAGCGCGGTGACGCTGTGCTCCCCGGCTCGCACGACGAACGGACGAGCCGGATCCTTGGCGACCTTGAAGAAGGCCCGCCCGCGGGCCAGCTCCAGGCGCCGCGTCTTGCCCGGAGCCCAGGCGCGCAGCTCGGAATTGGTGTCCAACACCGCGAGGCTGCCGTCCGGCAGGCTGACGCTCATCGTCTGCCCCACCCGCGTGGCGTAGGTGGTCGGCTGAGGCGCGATGATCGCGAGAAGATCGCGCCCGCCCCGCCAGGCGGCCACGCCGCCCAGGACCAGCGCCGCACAGGCGGCGATCGCGCCGATGCGGCGACGGACGCGCTGCCGCCCCAGCGCGCCCTTGGCTTCCTCGCGCAGGCGCATCAGACGCGGATCGGTCCGCAGACCGTCGAAGTCGTCCCACAGGTCGGACGCCGCCTCGAACGCCTCTCGATTGCCCGGATCGGCGTCCAGCCAGGCCTGGAACGCGTTTTGGTCATCCCGGGTCAAGGTCCCGGCGCGACGGCGCGCGAACCACGCGGCGACCTCGGCGGCCCGGTCTTGCAACGCCGCGCTCATCGCGTACGCCCCTCTCGCAGGAACAGCGCCTTCAGGGCCGCCATCATGTGCTTCTCGACCGCGCTGACCGAGATCCCGAGCTCCCGGGCGATGCGCTGATAGGTCATTTCCTCGAAACGATGCAGCAGGAAGACGTGCCGTGTGCGGGCCGGCAGGTCGTCGAGGACCGCCAGCATCGCCTCGACGCCCTGCTTGCCGATCAGCGAGCGCTCCGGCGTCAACTCGTCCGGCGGACCGAAGTCCTCGATGTCGTCCATCGCCCGCCAGGGCGGTCGCCGCCGATGCTGTCGCGACAGGACGCTGGCGGCGACGACGAAGATGTAGCGCTCCAGGTCCTGCACGGCCGCCGGATCGCGCAGGCTCAGCAAGCGTGTGAACACCTCCTGCACCAAGTCGTCGACTTGCCCCGCCGGCGCGCGACGGCGGAAATATCGCCGCAGGCCAGGCTCGTAGGCCAGCACATCCAACTGCGACGGTTGCGATCGGGCTGGGAGAGGATCGTACGTCATGAATCCTCCGGACGTGGAACACCGTAAAGCTAGAGTCCACGGATCGGAAAGACCTCACCCCCGCCATCGATTTTTCGGATGTGCCGCGCCATGGGCGGACCTCGGACCGCGCCCCCTTTTCGGCCAGGGGTGCTGGAGCACCCGCCCCAGCGAGATAATGAAGCCGTGGCCGCGCTTTGATGATGGATTGGTCGGAAGGCGGCCGCCGTCGGTGGCCTTAACCTGACAACACTGCCGATCGGCATGCCGATCGCGCCGGGGCGACGATCGGATCGGTCCAGGGTTTTGGCTTTCAACGGCGCCTTCGCGCCGCGTTTCGTCGCCTGATCAAGTCAAATCCTCGGACGGAGGAAGGCCGATCAAATTACGCCTTCGCCGGTGATCTTCAGCACGGGCGTAAAGGCCGGTCTCGCCTCCGGAAGCTTGACCGTCAGGCCGTCCATGCCCAGTTCGAACGGGACCGGGCCATGGCCCAGAAGCTCGACCTTCCCGATCCTGCCCTTACGCTGCGCCGAGCCCTCCGCCATCGAATAGATCGTCAGGTACGGCGCGTTGGGCCATTCCGCCGCCAGGGCGTAGAGCACGCCCGCCTTGGTGGTGAAGCGGATATCCTCGTGAGACAGGCCGGTGGCCACGTCTTCACTCTGGTAGCCTTCGGCAAAACGGGTCGGGCCTTCGCCATAGATGTCCCAGGGGCGGGTCTCGAAGATCGCCTCGGCGTTGACCTCCATCCAGCCGGCCATGTCGGTCAGGACCTTTTCTTCCTTGTCGTCGATCTCGCCATTGCCGCGCACCGGGATGCTGAGCAGCAGCGTGCCGTTCTTCGACACTGTGTCGATCAGGCGCTGGATTACCTGCTTGGCGGTCTTGTAGCCGTCATTGTCGTAGAGGCGGCGATCATAGTGCCATTGGCCGATGCAGGTGCAGGTCTGCCAGGGCTTGGCGCGCAGGTGGTTCGAGAAGCCGCGCTCGACATTCTTGACCAGGGCTTTGGTCTGCTCGTCATCCAGCCCATTGCTGGTGACGACAGCCTGCAAGCCGTTATTCCACTTGGCGTTTTCGTTGTAGAAATGCGCCACCGCCTCCAGGCCGGTCTGGCCCAGCGGCATGACGTAGTCGTCCATGAAGATGAAGTCGGGGTGGTACTGCTCGACCAGATCCTTGTGCCGCGCCAGCCAATGCTTGGCGTACCACGGATTGTTGGGCGGCGGGATTTGCAGCCACTGGTCCGAGCGACCGTTATAGGCGTTCATGTCCTTGATGGTCTTGAGGCCATCGGGTGGCGTGAACGCTCCGGCCGGGCCGGTATAGAGCTCTTGCGGATCGAGCCCATTCCACCATTTGCCCTTGCCGTCTTCCTTGCGGCGCGTGGCGGCGTCATAGCGCACCCCGTGCATGACGCCTTCGGCGTCGTAGCCATAGGCGGTCTGCCACCAGAGCCAGGCGTGGGCCGCATGGTTCGAGACCCCAAACCGCAGGCCATGCTCGCGCGCCACCTTGGCCCACTCGCCGACGATGTCGCGCTTTGGACCGACCTTCGTCGAGTTCCACGCATGGTGTTTCGAGTTGAAGTTGTCGAAATTGTCGTGGTGACTTGCCATGGAGACGAAATACTTCGCCCCGGCCTTCTTATAGAGCCCCATCAGGCGCTCCGGGTCCCACTTGTCGGCCTTCCAGGTATTGATGATGTCCATGAAGCCATGGACGCTGGGGTGACCATAGGTGGCGACGTGGTGGTTATAGTAGTCGCTGCCCTGAATATACATCCGGCGGCCGTACCAGTCGCCGAACTCGGGCACGCATTGCGGCCCCCAGTGCGCCCAGATGCCGAGCTTGGCGTCGCGGAACCAGTCCGGTGTCTGGTAGCCGGCTTTTAGCGATTCCCAACTGGCCTCGAAGACGGGTCTTGTGGTCTTGGCCTGGGGCTTGGCCCGAACGGAGGCGACGGCCTCGTTCGTGACGACCAAGCTCGAGGCCCCGGTCAGCAGGTCGCGGCGAGAAGGTTTCATTCGATGGCGTTCCAGAAAAGAGGAGATGCGCAGGCGGGTTGTCGTTGTCATCAGGTCGTCCTCCGGATTTGGCGACTGCGGCGACCGGCAGGCCGACCGACTGAAGGAGGCCAGCTTCGGGCGTCCTCGCGAATGGGGGCTCGGCCTGAGTCGCAAATTCTGAGGCGGCGTCGGCGGCGGGGTTGGCGGCAGGCCTAGCGCTTGAAGACGTAGTCGCCGGAACCGACGTCCAGGACCAGCCGCTCGCCGACCGCGTTGAGAATCCGGATGTCGGCTCGCCCTTGAACCGCCCGCCCGCCCTCCCGCCAGCGTCGCGCGGCGGGCAAATGGACCTCGGCCGTCGCGTTCGGCGGTACGGTGAGCCGAAGGCTGGTCAAGCCGCCAGCGTCGCCGCTCACCTCGGTGGCGATCAAGCCGAGACCGGACCGATAGGACGCCTTGACGCCGCCCACCTGCGGCAGGAACAGCGGATCGACCTTAATCCTCCGGAAGCCAGGACTGGCTGGTGCGATGCCGGCCAGGCGCCGATAGTAGAAGCCGCACACCGCGCCGTAGGCGTAGTGATTGAAGCTGTTCATCGTCAGGTCGCCGGTGTCGCCGTTCCACCGCTCCCACATCGTCGTCGCCCCCTTGATCGGCATATAGCCCCACGAGGGATAGCCGGTTTGCAGCAGCAGGCCGGCGACCACGTCGTCGTGACCGGCGTCGGCCAGCACGTCGAGCAGGTACGGGGTCCCAAGGAACCCCGTCGACAGCTTCATGCCGCGCCGCTTGATGTCGTCGGCCAGCACCTGGGCCGAACGCGCCCTGTGTTCGTCGGGCGCGAGGCCGAAGCGCAGGGCCAGGATCTGGCTGGTCTGGCTGCCGTTGCCGGCCGCGCCGTCGGCCCGCATCAGGTTGGCGACGAAGGCGGTCTTTATATGGGCGAACAGGTCGCGATAGCGGGCGGCCTCGTCGGCGCGGCCGGTCGCCGCCGCCATCTCGGCCATGATCGTCGCGCAATGGCCCCAATAGGCGGTCGCGCACAGCACGCGCGGCGTCGTCTCGTCGGCCGGATTGACCGCGTCGACCGAAAGCCAGTCGCCCAGATCGCAGCCTCGGCCGTTGCGCCAGATGAAGTCGGGATTGCGCGAGGACAGATAGTCCATCCACCGGGTCATCGCCGACCAGTTCTCGTCGATCACGGCGGTGTCGCCATAGCGGTTCCAGAGGGTCCAGGGCAGGATCACCCCGGCCTCGGACCAGCCGGCCGTGACGGTCTCGCCGAACCAGCGCGGCGCCGGCGTCACGATGGGATAGGCGCCGGCCGGGCTCTGGGCGGCGCGGACCTCGGCCAGGTAGCGGCGGACGAAGGCGTCGACGTCCATGTTGAAGGCGGCCGCGTCGAGGAACACCTGGATGTCGCCCATCCAGCCCATCCGCTCGTCGCGCTGCGGGCAATCGGTGGGCACGCCGAAGAAGTTCGACCGCTGGCTCCAGAGCGCGTTTCGCCAGACCTTCTGCAGCAGGGCGTTGTCCAGCGACATCTCCCCCGTCGGCGCGCAGTCGCTGAAGACGACCACGCCCACGATGTCGGCCGCCGTGGGTCTTCCCGGATAGCCCTCGACCTGCACGTAGCGGAAGCCGTGATAGGTGAAATGCGGCGCGTAGACCTCGCCGCCGGCGTCGCCGCGCAGGGTGTAGACGTCACGGACCAGCGCCTCGCGCAGATTGGCCTGGTCGACCTCGCCCGAGGGTTTCAGATATTCGGCGAACCGCATCGTGACCGAACGCCCGGCCTCGCCGCGCGCCTTCAGCCGGACATGGCCGGCGAAGTTCTGGCCGAAGTCGAACACGAAGGTCCCGGGCCGGGGCTCGGTGATCGTCTCCGCCATCCGGGTCATCTGGGATTTCAGGCGGGGGCCGGTCTGGGGAACGAGACGGCCGCGCGGCGCTTCGCCGACCTGGGCGAGCGCCCAGCCGCTGGCGTCGAACCCCGGCAGGTCCCAACCGGGGATCTTCAGCCGCGCGTCGTAGACCTCGCCATCATAGATCTCCGAGCGCAGGATCGGCGACGGCGCCGCGCGCCAGCCGGGCCCGGTCAGCACCCAGTCATGGCTGCCGTCGGCATAGTCCAGCCGCAGCTGCATCAGCAGGCGACGCGGCGGCGGTCCCAGGCTGTAGCGCTGATTGTGCCAGGTGAAGGCGCTGGCGTAGAAGCCGTCCCCGACCAGGGCGCAAAGGCTGTTGGGGCCGTCGCCGATCAGGTCGCCGACGTCGTAGACCTGATAGAAGAGATGGTCCTCGGCGACACTGATCTCGGGCGCCAGCCGGGCCTCTCCCACGGGCCGGCCGTTGATCGACGCTTCATAGGCGCCCAGGGCGGTAGCGTAGAGCCGCGCGCCGACGACCCGCCGGCTCGGCGTGAA
>Ga0102592_1000856_pt1 | contig 41042 bp, 40 predicted proteins | sample AraplaCol_mMF_r2_FD_76861 | JGI IMG/M metagenome (GOLD analysis project Ga0102592, IMG submission 76861) | Arabidopsis root microbial communities from North Carolina, USA - plate scrape MF_Col_mMF_r2 (SPADES assembly) (version 2) | ecosystem: Host-associated > Plants > Roots > Endosphere...
CAGCGTCCTTCAGCTTCTTCAGCGGACGGACCTTGACCTTGACGCTGGCCGGCTTGGCCGGGAACCAACGCTCTTCACCCGTGAACGGGTCCTTGCCGAAGCGCTTCTTCTTGGCCGGCACTTGCTGTGCGGTCACCTTCAGCAGGCCCGGCAGCGTGAATTCGCCAGCGCCCTTCTTGTTCAGCGCGCTAACGATGGTGTTTTCGAGGTGAGCCAGCACCGTCTTCACGGCCTTGGCTTCGAGCTGGGTTTGTGCCACCAGGTGAGCGACCAGGCTCGACTTGTTGAAGGTGTCCTTCAGCGGCTTCACGGCCGGAGCAGCAGCGGGAGCAGCCTTCTTGGCCGGAGCGGCGGCCTTCTTTGCGGCAGCCTTCACGGGTGCCTTGGTTGCTGCGGCCTTCTTGGCAGCAGGCTTGGTTGCAGTCTTCGCGGTCGGTTTCGCTTTGGTCGCCATGTCGATATACGAGAGTTGAAGATTGATGTCCCGGCCCCTTGCATCCACCGCAGCATAGCGCTTGGCATCGCATGCGAATCGTGCTGGCCGGCACGCACTGAATCATAGCGGAAACAACCAGAAGTAAAGGGGTTTTCTCACATGCGACAGGTCAAACCAAGTGAAAACCCCGGGTTTTGTCGCTGGTTTGCGTCAGCAAACACGCTGCGGAGCACTACGTCCCCCCACTTTCGCGTGTGACAGACGCCGCGAATGCAGAAAAGTTTCCGCGAATCAGTGCGCGTGCGCAGCCATGGCGTCGCGCGTTTCGCGCGCCAGGCCCAGCGCAAAAGCGGTTTCGGCCACCAGGAACAGCGGCCCCACCAGCAGGCCGACAAGGTCGTCGACGAAGGCCGGCTTGCGTCCCTCGAAGTAGTGACCGACGAACTGGATGACCCAGCCCGCCACGAACAGGCCAATGCCCGTCGTCAGCCACGCCATGGTGGAAAGCGCGGCAATCCACGCACCCGCCCACACGAAAACCGCAAGGATCGCAGCCATCGCCACGCCAAAACCGAACGACAGCCGCAGGTAGAACAGGCACGCCAGCACGTAGACCACGATGGCCGGCGTCACGAACAGCGCGCCGTCGCCGAGCGGCATGGCGGGCCTGCCCAGCAGCGCGGTCACCGCCAGCACGATCATCGGAATGCCGACGAAATGGGTGCCGACGTTACGACTGTCGCGGTGGTAGGCTGCGTAGCTGGACAGATGATCGATCAGGGTTTTCACGGGGCGTCTCCTCTTATCTGGCTGGTTTTCAGGCGCTTCTGGCCGCGCTGGTTCACGCCGTGGCGGCGCGCCGGCACCGTCGGCGCCCACGCCCGTCAGACCACGTTGCGCGTCGGGTTTTGATGTGGATTTATATTAGTGACGCGCCGCGTGCTCCGGAAGAGGGACTACCCGCCGTTCGAGCCGCCCTACTAATTCCTGAAGCCCCCCTCGATATGCGCCCCGTAGACGAGATTCCCGCCCTCACGATCGACCAGCGCGATGCCTGGCTCGGACGGATCGGCATCGACGCCGCCCCGCCACCCACGCTGGACACGCTGAACACCCTGATTGCCGCCCACCTGCGGCATATCCCGTTCGAGAACCTGACACCACTGGTAGGCCGGCGCGTGCAGATCGATCTGCCGGCGGTATTCGACAAGCTCGTCGTCCAAGAGCGCGGCGGCTACTGTTTCGAACTGAACACGCTGTTCTGCGCGGGCCTCAAGGCACTGGGATTCGCGGTGACGCCACTGGCCGCCCGCGTGCGCTGGAACGTGCCCGACGCGCGTCCCACCGGGCTGTCGCACATGCTGCTGCGCGTGGAAGTGGCGCACGAAAGCCATGTGGCGGACGTCGGCTTTGGTGGCCCTACACCGGATCGCGCGCTGGCGCTGTCACTGCCGGCAGATGCCGCATCGCCCTACCGGCTGCTGCCCTCCCCGGCCGCCACAGCGGGCACGAGCTTCCATGCCTATGACCTGGCCGTCCGCAATCCGGATGCGGGGGCCAGCAGGAATGCTGACGATGCAGACGATTGGCGCGTGCTGTACCGCTTCGACCTGACGCCGCAGCCGCAGATCGACTACGTGGCGCGCAACTGGTACGTGTCGACATATCCCGACAGCCACTTCACGCAGATGCTGATCGCCGCCCGTACGGACGCCGACGGCACGCGACTGTCGCTTGGCAACGGCAGCCTGACCGAGCGCATGCCCGACGGCACGGTGCGCAAGACCGAACTGGCGACGGCCAGCGACGTTATCGACGTGCTGGCGAACCGCTTCGGCATCCGTATCGACGACGACCTGCGCGCGGCGCTGGCCGCACGGTTGCCGGCCGTGCTGGCGGCACGCTAGCGTGTGCGCACGCCGGCCCGCCCGCACCCAGGGGGTTCCGCGCTGCGGCACGGTTCATGCATCGCGTGAATTGCCCGCAGAAAGTTTGCTGATATCTGCCCTGCCGTGCGGGTCGGGCTGTGGACTGAGGGGGGACGCCTGCCCATAATGTCCCGGCCAATTCACGATTCAGGCGGCGGCCACGACCGCTGCCTTTCCATATCAGGAGACACCATGTCATTGTTCGATCTGTCGGGCAAGGTTGCCATCATCACCGGGTCCTCGCGCGGCATTGGCCGGGCCATTGCGGAGCAAATGGCCGTCCAGGGCGCCAAGGTCGTCATCTCTTCGCGCAAGACCGAGGCCTGCCAGGAAGTGGCCGATGCCATCAATGCGCAACACGGCGCCGGCACCGCGCTGGCCGTGGCGGCCAATATCTCGTCGAAGGAAGCGCTGCAGAACCTGGTCGACGAAACCAACCGCACCTTCGGCAAGGTGGATATCCTGGTCTGCAACGCCGCCTCGAACCCCTACTACGGGCCGATGAGCGGCGTGTCGGACGACCAGTTCCGCAAGGTGCTGGACAACAACGTGATCTCGAACCACTGGCTGATCCAGATGGTGGCGCCGCAGATGATCGAGCGCAAGGAAGGCTCGATCATCATCGTGTCGTCGATTGGCGGCCTGCGCGGATCGCCCACCATCGGCGTCTACAACGTGTCGAAGGCGGCCGATTTCCAGCTGGCGCGCAACCTGGCCGTGGAGTTCGGGCCGCACAATGTACGCGTGAACTGCATCGCCCCGGGCCTGATCAAGACCGATTTCGCCAAGGCGCTGTGGGACGATCCGGTACGCTACAAGCAGTCCACCGAGAACGCGCCGCTGCGCCGCATCGGCGAGCCGGTGGAAATCGCCGGCGCGGCGTGTTTCCTGGCGTCGGCGGCCAGCACGTTCATGACCGGCCAGGCCATGGTGGTGGACGGGGGCGTCACGATCTGATCTGTTTTGCGCGGGAGGCAACGCATGTCGCAACATCCGCAACATCCGCAGCAACCCTCGCAGGCCGGCCCGCAGTGGCCGGTCATGTCGATTGCCGAGGCGCACGCCCGGCTGACCGCTTCCGGCGCGCCGTTCGAAACCGGGACGCGTGTGATCCGGGGCATTCCCACCACGGTCTGGAAGAACGCGCCGCCCACGCTGCGCGACCTGTTCCTGGTTGCCGCGGCGTGGGGCGAGAAGACGTTCGTGGTCTACGAGGAAGAACGCGTCAGCTATCGCGCGTTTGCCCTGGCGGCCACCGCGCTCGCGCACCAGCTGGTGCGCGACGGCGTGCGCAAGGGCGACCGCGTGGCCGTAGCCATGCGCAACCTGCCCGAGTGGCCCGTGGCCTTCTATGCCGGGCTGCTGACCGGCGCCATCGTCACGCCGCTTAACGCGTGGTGGACCGGCCCGGAACTTGAATACGGGCTGTCGGATTCAGGCAGCCGCATCGCCATCGTCGACCACGAGCGGCTCGACCGCATCCTGGAACACCTGCCCAACTGCCCTGCGCTGGAACGCATCTACGTGTCCCGCGCGCCGGCCGGCACCACGTTCGACGACGCGCGCATCGTGCCGCTGGCCTCGGTGATCGGCGAGTCCGACGCCTGGCCGACGCTGCCGTCGCAGTCGCTGCCGCTGGTGCCGCTCGACCCCGAAGACGACGCCACGATCTTCTACACGTCGGGCACCACGGGCAAACCCAAGGGTGCCGTCGGCACCCACCGCAATGCCTGCTCGGTGGCGGTCTGTGCGCAGTTCAGCCCGCTGCGCAACCTGCTGCGGCGCGGCGAGCCGGTGCCAGAGGCAAATCCCGATGCCCCGCAGAAGGCCGCGCTGCTGGCCGTGCCGTTCTTCCACGTCACGGGCTGCATGTCGGTGCTGAACGGCGCGCTGGCAAGCGGCGGCAAGATCGTGCTGATGTATCGCTGGGACACGCTGCGCGCGATGGAACTGATCGAGCGCGAACGCTGCACTTCGGCTGGCGGCGTGCCCACCATCGCGTGGCAGATCATCGAGCATCCACGGCGCGACGAATTCGACCTGTCGTCGCTGGAAAACGTCCACTACGGCGGTGCGCCGGCGTCGCCCGAGCTGGTCCGCCGTATCAAGGAAGCGTTTCCGAACGCTGCGCCGGGCATCGGCTGGGGCATGACGGAAACATCCGCCACCTTTACGAGCCACAGCGCCGACGAGTACATCCACAGGCCGGATGCCAGCGGGCCAACGCTGCCCATCGGCGAAATGAAGATCGACGACGGCTTCGGCAATGCCCTGCCGACGGGCGAGATCGGCGAACTGATGGTGCGCGGCGCCAACGTCGTACGCGGCTACTGGAACAAGCCCGAGGCCACGGCGAAGACCTTTGTCGACGGATGGCTGCACACCGGCGACGTGGCGCGGCTGGACGAGGAAGGCTTCCTCTATATCGTCGACCGCATGAAGGACATGCTGATCCGCGGCGGCGAGAACATCTACTGCATCGAGGTGGAAAGCGCGCTGTATGCGCATCCGGCCGTCATGGATGCGGCCGTGGTCGGCATTGCGCACCGCACGCTGGGCGAGGAACCGGGGGCCGTGGTGAGCCTGAAGCCGGGCGCACAGGCCACCGAAGCCGAGCTGCAGGATTTCGTGCGCCAGCAGCTGGCCGCGTTCAAGGTGCCGGTGCGGATCATCGTCCGCGACGACATGCTGCCCCGCAACCCGAACGGCAAGATCCTGAAGTCGAACCTGCGCAAGCTGTTCGAATAGGAAGGCGCGGCGTCGCGAGACTGGCGACGCCGCGAGGCCCTTACTTCACCGGAATCGGCGTCCCGGCAGGCACCGGGACGGCCGTCACCGCGTTCTGCGGGCTGCCGCTGACAATCCTGTCCGAATAGGTCAGGTAGACCAGCGTATTGCGCTTGCGATCAACCGCGCGCACCACGTGCAGCGTCTTGAACAGGATCGACATGCGCTCCGAGAACACGTCCTCCTGCGCCTTGAGCGGCCCCTTGAACGCGATCGTACCCACCTGGCGGCAGGCAATCGACGCCTCGGGCGGGTCCTCGGCCATGCCGAACGTGCCCTTGATGCCGCCGGTGCGGGCGCGTGACACGTAGCACGTCACGCCGTCGACCTGCGGATCGTCGTAGGCCTCGATCACGACCTTGTCCGACCCCGTCACGCGGAAATTCGTAGAAACGCTACCGATTTCCTCGGCATGGGCGGCGGCCAGCAGCGTGGCCAGGCCACAGGCCAGCCCGACTGCCATGAAAATGCGCAATGGCCTGGGCGTCATTCGGTCGTCGCCCCCTTGATCTCGTCGTGGCGGCGCTCCATTTCCTGGCGCAGCGCGCGGCGCTGCCTGGCGGCTTCGAAACGCTGGCGCTCCACCTCGTCGCGTGGCTGCAGCGGCGGCACCTCGGCCGGCGTGCCGTTGTCGTCCACGGCCACCATCGTGAAATAGCAGCTGTTGGTATGGCGAACCACCTTGCTGCGGATGTTCTCGGTCACCACCTTGATGCCGATTTCCATCGAGCTGCGGCCCGTGAAGTTCACCGCTGCCAGGAACGTCACCAGTTCCCCGACATGGATCGGCTGGCGGAACACCACCTGGTCGACCGACAGCGTCACGACATACCGCCCGGCATAGCGGCTCGCGCAGGCGTAGGCCACCATATCCAGGTACTTGAGGATCGTGCCGCCGTGGACATTGCCGGAGAAATTGGCCATGTCCGGCGTCATCAGCACGGTCATGGACAGCTGGTGGGACAAATCATTCATCGCAGAAAATCCAGAAATCGAGCCTGAGGCGCGGGCAGTGTAACCCGGTGCGCCGCGTCATGGCATACCGGACGGCGCGTTTTTCCGCTGCCAGGCACCAGACAGTCTGAATAATCCGCGGGACAAAATAGAAAAGCGGCCCTGCAGGCCGCTTTCTGTACTTCCTGGAACGCGATGCGCTTACTTCTTCTTGTTCACGGCGTCCTTGAAACCTTGGCCGGCCGAGAACTTCACCGTCTTGGCGGCCGGGATCTTGATCGTTTCGCCGGTGCGCGGATTGCGACCGGTACGTGCAGCACGCTTGCCCGAGCTGAAGCTGCCAAAACCCACCAGCGTGACCGAGTCACCCTTCGCGACTGCCTTCTTGATACTGTCCAGCGCAGCGTTCAGCGCGCGCTCGGCGGCGGCGTTGCTGAGTTCTGCTTCCGCGGCGATGGCCGATACCAGTTCACCTTTATTCATGGCTGATTTCCCTTGTTTGGTCGTCGTCACCGGACTTTTCCCAAGTGGCAAAAGTCCGATCGGCGCAGTCTAATCTGCCCTTTGCGGCTTGAGCAATCCCCAGTGGCACCGATGCAACGAAAACTGCCGGAAATCGTTCCCTGACAAGACTTAGCGGGGTTTTTACCCCTCTGTTTTCCGAATCGGCACATCACATTTCGGAGACTGGACGTATCGGACGACGCACTTTGTGAAACCGACAGAAAGTTGCCGTTTGTCCACCGGAATGCGCAATTTACACCCCGGTTTGCCACCGCCCCGGTAACAGGCAACCCGCCCGATTCCGGTGCATGAACGCGTCATGCACCATTCACGTTCCATTCCGCCCTGCGGCGCGCGTCATTTTGGCGCATCCATGCCCCAGGATCGACCCGTCGCGCTTCCGCGACGCCCCGATTTCCGGATGCGTTAATCGCCAGTTGTGTGCGTAACGCCCTGATTTGGCGCTGCAATCCCTGTTTTGCGGCCAAAACTGGAACGCTAATTGCTTATCCGTGCTCCCATTTTGAGCATGAGGTAACGATGGACAACCTGAAGACAGGCACGGATGCCTTGTTCATCCTGCTGGGCGCGATCATGGTGCTGGCAATGCACGCCGGGTTCGCCTTTCTGGAACTTGGCACGGTTCGCAAGAAGAATCAGGTCAATGCACTGGTAAAGATTCTGGTCGATTTCGCGGTGTCGACGCTCGCCTACTTCTTCATCGGCTACACGATTGCCTACGGAGTGCAGTTCTTTGCCGGCGCCGAGACGCTGGCCGAGAAAAATGGTCACGAACTGGTGAAGTTCTTCTTCCTGGCAACGTTTGCCGCGGCCATCCCGGCGATTATCTCGGGCGGCATTGCGGAGCGTTCGCGGTTCAACCCGCAGCTGATGGCAACTTTCGTGCTGGTGGGCTTTGTCTATCCGTTCTTCGAGGGCATCGTCTGGAATAACCGCCTGGGCGTGCAGGACTGGCTGGCCTCGGTGACCGGGGCGCCGTTCCACGACTTCGCCGGTTCGGTGGTGGTGCATGCCGTGGGTGGCTGGATCGCCCTGCCCGCCGTGCTGCTGCTGGGAGCGCGCCGTGGCCGTTACCAGAAGGATGGCCGCATCAGCGCGCATCCGCCGTCGAACATCCCGTTCCTGGCGCTGGGCGCCTGGGTGCTGGCAGTGGGCTGGTTCGGCTTCAATGTGATGAGCGCGCAGACCATCGACAAGATCAGCGGCCTGGTGGCCATCAACTCGCTGATGGCGATGGTCGGCGGCACGCTGGCGGCATGGGCCGCCGGCCGCAACGACCCGGGTTTCTCGTACAACGGCCCGCTGGCCGGGCTGGTGGCGGTCTGTGCCGGGTCCGACATCATGCATCCGCTGGGCGCGCTGGTAACCGGCGTCGTGGCTGGCTTGCTGTTCGTTCATATGTTCACGCTGGCCCAGAACAAATGGCATATCGACGATGTGCTGGGTGTCTGGCCGCTGCACGGTCTCTGCGGTGCCTGGGGCGGCATTGCCGCGGGCATTTTCGGCAGCCACCTGCTGGGTGGCATGGGCGGCGTGTCGCTGGTGTCCCAGGTGGCCGGCACGCTGATGGGTATCGTGGTCGCGCTGATCGGTGGCACGGTGGTCTACGGCACGCTGAAGAAGCTGGTAGGCATCCGCCTGGACCCGGAAGAGGAATTCAACGGCGCGGACCTGACGCTGCACCGGATCTCGGCCACGCCGGAGCGTGAAACGAACTGGTAACCCACGGATTTGCAAAGCATTGCGTGAAAAAACGGCCGGGACATTTACCCGGCCGTTTTTACTTGGCGCGCAAAAAAGATTGACTTGAACTTTTGCCGGCGGGCGCCCAATAATGCCCTTGCCGTTTCCGTAAACGCCGACACAGGCGTGCCTTGTGATCCTGACATTATCGACAGCACCCTCCGTTTTGCTGTCCCCGGTTTTTCCTGCCCATAAATCACAGGAGCATGTTCATGGATACCAATTCGCTGCAAAGCATCCGCGACGTCATTTACAGCTATGCCACCATATTCGGCGTGAAAATCCTGGCCGCGCTGGCATTCTGGGTAGTGGGCCGCTGGCTGATCCATTTCGTGGTGCGCCTGGTGCAGAACTCGCTGTCCAAGCAAAGCGTCGACCCCACCCTGCTGCGCTATGTCGGATCGATTGTCACCGTCACGCTGAATGTGGTGCTGGTGATCGGCATCCTCGGCTATTTCGGCATCCAGACCACCACGTTCGCGGCGCTGATCGCCGCGGCCGGCGTAGCCATCGGGATGGCCTGGTCCGGGCTGATGTCGAACTTCGCCGCCGGCGCCTTCCTGGTCGTCCTGCGTCCGTTCAAGGTGGGCGATTTCGTGACCGTGGGCGGCGTGACCGGTACGGTGCGCGAGATTGGTCTTTTTGCGACGTCACTCGACACCCCGGACAACGTCCTGACCGTCATCGGCAACAACAAGATCTTCAGCGACACGATCCAGAATTTCACGGCCAATCCGTTCCGGCGCGTGGAACTGAAGGCGCAGCTGGCCGGCACCACCGACGCGACGGCAGCCATCGCGCTGCTCAAGGAAAAACTGGCCGCCATCCCGAACGTGCTGGCCGACCCGCCGGTCGACGTCGAGATCCTGGAATTCACGCTGGTGGGCCCGGTGCTGGCGGTACGTCCGTACTGCCATAACGACAATTACTGGCAGGTGTATTTCGATACCAACCGCACCATCCGCGACAGCTTCGGCGCGGCCGGATTCGCCGCCCCGATGCCCGCACAGATGGTGGTCATGCAGAATGCACCGGCCGTGCCGTTGACCCAGCCGGCCAACCAGGCCGCCTGAGCCGGCAAGCGGCAGCGATCAGCCGGGCTGGCGCATGCCGGCCCGCCCATACAGACGCAGCAGCACGGCGCCGCTGCCGCAGACCGCCATCACCACGGCCAGCGGCAGCGCCGTACCGTCGTGCCAGACGCTGACCGCCGCACCGGCCAGCGTGCCGAAGCCGAACTGGAGCGTGCCCATCAAGGCCGACGCCGTGCCGGCGCGATGGCTCTGATGCGCCAGCGCCAGTGCCGACGCATTGGGCGTGATGCAGCCCAGCCCGGCCAGGAATACGAAGAAGCAGCACAGCAGCACCGGCAGCGAGGCCAAGCCCAGCAGCGTGGCGGCTGCCAGCGTCAGGCCCGCCACGCATGGCGCGATCAGCGCGACGCGTAGCACATCGTCCAGCGCCCGGGCGCGCACCAGCTTCGCGTTGACCTGCGACATCGCGATCAGGCCAAAAGCGTTGGCCCCGAAAACAAAGCCGTAGTGGGAGGGATCGATGCCATGCAGTTCGATCAGCACGAACGGCGAGCCTGCGATATAGGCGAACATGCCCCCCTGCACGCACCCGGCGGACAGCGAGTAGCCCAGGAATTCACGGTCGCGCAACAGCTCCCAGTAACCGCGCAGCACGGTACCGGGATGCAGCGTGCGGCGGCGTTGCGGGTCCAGCGATTCCTCCATCCGCGTATGGATCAGCCACAGCAGCAGCACGGCCGCGCCGCAGTGGATCCAGAAGATCGCGCGCCAGCCCGTGGCCGCCAGCACCGCGCCGCCGATCAGCGGCGCCAGGATCGGCGCCAGGCCCATCACCAGCATCAGCGACGAAAAGGCCCGCGCGGACTCGCGCGCCTCGAGCCGGTCGCGAATCACCGCACGCGACACCACCAGCCCGGTGCAGCCACCCAGCGCCTGCAGGAAACGCCAGACCATCAGCGACTCCACGCTAGACGCCAGCGCGCAACCGGCGGCGGCCACGCCATAGATCGTCAGGCCCGCATAGAGCGGCGCCTTGCGGCCGAACCGGTCGCTGACCGGCCCGTAGAACGCCTGTCCGATGGCCAACCCCACCAGGAACGTACCCAGCGTCAGCTGTACCCTGCCGATATCGGTATGCAGATCGGCCGCCAGCGCCGGAAAGCTGGGCAGGTACATGTCAATGGAAAGCGGTGCGATGGCGGTGAGCGACGCGCAGATCAGCAGCCAGAGCGGAAAGCGCGCGTCGGTGCGCGCGCTTGTGGAGGACGTCATGAAAGGGTTCCGGTAGGACAAGCCGCAATTGTTGCATAGCGTGCAAGCGCTTGGCGGAGCGGGCGTCAAGTCACCAGAAGTACCGTGGAAAATCTGCCGCAAACCGGCTGCCGGTGCGGCACCACGGGTGGCGCTGCTTTCACGTGTGGCGGGGTGGAGGGTACAATGCCTGCCTGTCGGGACGGATGTACCCCAGACCACGCAGTCAGACGCATCGCGGGAGACGGATCACGGGACCCGTCCCCGGCAACGTTATCCTGCATGACCATACGACATACGCCGTTTATTGCTTCGCTGAGCCTGGTTGCACTGGCAGCCTTGCCGCCGTTGCCCGCATGGGCAGCGCCTGGCAGGCCGCCCGCCATGGCACCGGCATCGTCGTCCGCGCCCGTGGCGGTCGACGAAGCCGAGGCCCTGTCACGCATGCTCAAGGGCGCGGCCACCGGACAGAACACCGGTGCGGCCGGCGTCCCCGAACTGCTGCGCAGTACCAATCGCCCGGACAGTGTGCTGGCGCGCGCCTGCCGCCAGCTCAACGATATCCTGCCCATCGAGATCGATGGCGAGACGCGCCTGCGCCGCTGCCAGTCGATACCGGGCAAGCACGTGCTGTTTCAGCTGGAACTGACCAACTACCGCGGCCCGATGCTTGACCTGGCCAGCTTCGAGGTGAACTACGCCGCGCCGCTCCAGCGCAACATCTGCGCCAACCGCGACGTGGAAATCCTGACCAAGCTCGGCGTCAGCATGATGTTCCGCTACATGACGCGCAACGACCGCGGCGAGCGCCGCGTGGGCGACGTCTATATCAACGCGCCGATCTGCGTATCTGCGCTGCGCTGAAACGCATCCGTTTGAAACGGGCAAAAAATAAACGGCAGGCCTTGAGCCTGCCGTTTTCATTGCGGGTACCGTCAGTTCATGCCGCCCGTGGCCGCAAGGGCAGCACGTTCGGCGCGCGGCGCAGCAGCACCCGCGTTTCCTTCCACGCGGCGTCCGCCAGCGGCGATCCCCAGACCAGTTCGTGCAGCTTCGACAATGCGAACGGGTCGCCCAGCAGCACATGCTTCTGCGCCGGCGACAACGAACCCGGGCCATGGGTCAGCGCGTGCTGCACCAGCGATGCATGCTGCAGCCTGGCCGGCTCCGGCTGTACCGTGCGCGGCGTGGCCGTGGCGCACATCAGCGCGTTGGTCACGGGATCGACCACGGCATCGACGAAGCGCGGCGTTTCCTGGGCGCTTTCCACATGCTGCTGCGTTTCGACGATCTCGCGCGGCACGTAGGTTTCCTCGGGGATCATGAACAAACCGGCACGGCGCGCGGCGCGGCCCAGCGACACACGCGACAGCATTACCGACAGCGGGATCGACATCGCCAGCGAGCCCACGATCGGCAGCAGCCACCAGATGAAGCCCGGACTCAGCCAGTACACGCCCGCCCCCCATACCAGGCCCAGCACCGTGTGCCACCCGTGGCGGCGGAAGGCTTCGCCCCACGTGGTCTCGGCGTCCTCGCGCGGGGGCGACTTCCAAGAAATGCCCCAGCCGCTGTATGCCGCGATCACGAACTTCGTATGGAACAGCATGCGTGTCGGGGCCAGCAGCGCCGAGAGCGCCATTTCGATCAGCATGCTCAGGAACAGGCGCACCACGCCCCCGTACTGCTTCGCGTCCTTGAGCAGCAGGATCACGCTTGCCAGCTTCGGCAGGAACAGCAGCGTGGCGGTGGCGGAGAACAGCATCAGCGCCTTTTCCGGATGCCATTCGGGCCAGGTCGGAAACAGCTGGTACGGCTTGGTGAAGTACTCGGGCGGCACCAGCGCGTGCTTGGCCAGCGCGGCCGTGGACAGCAGCAGGAACAGGAACCACAGCGGCGCCGACACGTAGGCCATGATGCCGGTCAGGAACACGGCCCGGTGCACGGCATGGAAGCCCTGCTTCATCCACAGCCTGAAGTTCATCAGGTTGCCCTGGCACCAGCGGCGGTCGCGCTTGACCTCGTCCAGCAGGTTCGGCGGCAGTTCCTCGAACGAGCCCGGCAGGTCGTAGGCAATCCACACGCCCCACCCTGCCCGCCGCATCATCGCGGCCTCGACAAAGTCGTGCGACAGGATTTCGCCGGACAGCGGGCCCTTGCCTGGCAGCGGCGCCAGCCCGCAGTGTTCCATGAACGGCTTGATGCGGATGATGGCGTTATGGCCCCAGTAATGCGACTCGCCAAGCTGCCAGTAATGCAATCCTGCCGTAAACAGCGGACCATAGACGCGCGTGGAAAACTGCTGCACCCGCGCATACAGCGTGTCGCGGCCCACGGCCAGCGGCGCGGTCTGGATGATGCCCGCGCCCGGGTTGGCTTCCATCAGGCGAGCCAGCGTCGCCAGGCAGTCGCCGCTCATCACGCTGTCGGCGTCCAGCACGATCATGTAGCGGTACTTGTTGCCCCAGCGGCGGCAAAAGTCGGCCACATTGCCGGTCTTGCGCTTCACGCGGTGGCGGCGCCAGCGATAGAAAATGCGGCCAAAACCGCCCACGGCACGGCACAGCTCGATCCACGCATCGTGCTCGGCGGTGCGCAGGTCAGGATTGCCGCTATCGGACAGCACGAAAAAATCGAAGTGCTGCAGCTCGCCCGCGCGTTCCAGCGATTCGTACGTGGCACGCAGGCCCGCGAAGACGCGCGTCACGTCTTCGTTGCAGATCGGCATGATGATTGCCGTCCGCGCAGACGGGTCGAGCGGCGCATCGCTGGCCGCGCTGCGCGAGATCAGGTGCTTGTCGCCCCCCTTGAACAGCACCAGGAAGCCCATCATGGCCGTCCAGAATCCGGCCGAGACCCACGAGAACAGGATCGCGAACAGCGTCAGGATAGCCACTTCGAGCGGATCGGCGCCGTGGTACGGCAGCACGCGCGACATGAAGTACGTGGCCATGATGGTCTGCCCGACCACCAGCGCCAGCAGGAACCAGCGGCGGTGCGAGCCGGCCGGGTGCCACTTGCCTTCGGCGTCGGGGCCGTCGTGCAGGGTGTCCCAGGTCTCGGGCACGGGCGGGCGGCCCAGCATCCGGCGCCAGGCGTTGCGGATGCCGCCCCAGACGATATGCGGCGGCCACTGGCGCGGCACCATCGAGGCGCGCTCGGGGTCCGGCCCCGTATTCACGCGCACGGTGCCGTCGTCGTTTCGCTGCAGCAGCGGTTCGCCGTCCACCTGCGGGTTGCCATAGGCCATCGCAAAGCGACGACCCACCGATGCGTAGGTTGCCCCACCCGGGGCGCTGCCGTCATTCAAATCGGAAGCTTCCTTGTCCTTCGGATCGCGACCGGCCAGACGCGTCTGCAATTCAATCATGGCCGACGGCACTTCGATACCCTCGGCCGGCACGCTGGACATCAGCGATTTCGGGGTATCGGCCAGCAGTTCGCTACGCAGTTCGGGCGAAGCCGGCAGGCGGTCGACATAGCGCTCGCATGCTGCCGCCGCCTGGGCCGGGCGCTGCTTTAGCCTGGGGGTAAGATGTAGCTCCATGTCTCGGATTGGGTTGTATTGCCGTTGCGAAGATAGCCGCGCAACTCAACCGGCTTGTTCTCGTCCTTGCGTCGCAAGAACATCGTCATGCGCCAGCCACCCGTGGCCTCGTTGCGCTGGACGGTTGTCTTGAGCAGTTCGCCGTTGGCGTCTGCCGATACCACCGGGTCCAGGCGTGCCTCCTCGGGCAGCTTCTTGAACGCGGGGCCTTCGAAATCCACCACCAGCGAGAAACTGGTGTCGTCCTGCTTGCGCGTCAGGCCCTGCCCGCGGCGCGTCTGCGTGACCCACGACAGCGGCGGCAGGTTTTCGCCGTCCTTCTGCCACTTCAGCCGGTATTCGTAGTCGAACGCCTGCTTCGGCTTGGGCGGGTTATCCGGCACCCAGAACGCCACGATGTTGTCGTTGGTCTCGTCCGGCGTCGGAATCTGCACCAGCTCCACGCGGCCCGAACCCCAGTTGCCCTTGGGCTCGACCCAGCCGCTCGGACGGCGCTCGTACCAGGAACCGATCTCCTGGTAGTTGTCGAAATTGCGGTCGCGCTGCATGAGGCCGTAGCCCTGCGGATTGTTTGCGGCGAACGACGTCACCAGCAGGCGCTTGGGATTGACCAGCGGACGCCAGATCCATTCGCCGGTGCCAAGCTGCACCGACAGGCCGTCGGAGTCATGCACCTCGGGGCGGAAATCGGTGGTGGGCGATGGCTGGTTCTCGCCGAACAGGTACATGCTGGTCAGCGGCGCCAGGCCAAGCTTGGTCACGTGCTCACGCAGGAACAGGCGCGACTTGACCTCCATCACCGTCTCGTTGCCGGGCTTGATGATGAAGCGGTAGGCGCCGCTCATGCGGCGCGAGTCCATCAGCGCATAGATCGTCAGCTGCTTGTCGTTGGCCGACGGCCGCTCGATCCAGAATTCGGTAAAGCGCGGAAATTCCTCGCCCGAGTTCAGCGCCGTATCGACTGCCAGGCCGCGAGCCGACAAGCCATACCACTGGTCCTTGCCCAGCGCGCGGAAGTAGCTGGCCCCCAGGAACGACGCCAGTTCGTCCTTGCGCTTGCCCTGGTTCAGCGGATACATCAGCCGGAAACCGGCAAATCCCAGCCCCTTGAGCTTGGCAGGGTCCACCTTGTGCGGCCCGTAGTTGAACGCTGCCGGGTCGAAGCGGAATTCACGTACGCTGTTGTTGACCACCTCGTTGATCCGCACGGGCTGGTCGAACACCATGCCCTCATGGAAAAAAGAGATCTCGAACGGCAGCCGGGCCCCGCGCCAGGCAAAGCGCTCGGGCTTGTATTCGATCTCGCGATAGCGGTCGTACGTCAGCTCTTTCAGCTCGCGCGGCAGTTCCTGCGCCTTGGGCGGCTTGTACGGCGACGCCGACAGCTGGCGCGCGCGCGCCGCCACGGTTTCGAAATCGAATGCGTGGGCGGTCAGGGCCAGCACGGCCAGCATGCCGCCGCCAATCCATCGCCCCAGCCCTGACATCCTGCCGGATAAGCGGCGCGCGGGCGCGGCGGTCGGGCGTTGGACAGGGCGGAACGACGTCGGATATGCGGACATGAAGGCCGTAGACAGGGTTGGCAGGGAAGCAGGCGGCCGGACGAAGCGACCGCACCGGAATACGTCAGGAAACTTCAACGAGTGGCTACAGCAAAAGACGGACCAGCGTGCGGCGCATCAGGCGCGGCAATGGTACGCAGGCCCGATACAGTCGGGATGCGCGCAACGTACGCTTGTCGGGATTGTTGCAATGCGATGCGAAACCTTAACAATTCGAGCCTTAAAAGTCACGTTTCGTCACCGCAACGTTTGCAACAAAATGTCTCGCCTGTGGGCTGGAAGGCGCCTCGCGCGTGCGCTCAAAGGCTGAAGTCAAGCATAGATCATGCGCGGGAACGCGCCATGAAGGGGCGCTGATGTCCGGGGGGTGGACCATCAATCGGGCAGATGCATGCGCGATTGTGCATTGAGATGCACCGAATCCGGGGCACGGCGCTTACAATCGCCCCGTTCACCCACCGGTTTTTTCAGCCACGAGGAATCGACATGCACGTACGGCGCCTAACCCGTCCGGCCCTGGCCGCCAGCCTGGGCTGCGCCCTGCTCCTGGGCACCACGCAACCCGCGTTCGCGTATTTCCAGACCTATCTGTCCGGCAGCATCATCGGCACGCTGACCAAGAAGGAAGCGGCCTCGCTGCAGCAATCCGTTGGCAAGGCGCTCAATGAAACGGAGGATAACCAGGCCGTGGAATGGCACTACCCGGCCGAAAACCGCCGCCAGGCCGTCGATGGAACGATCACCCCGATCGCCACGAAGACCGACCAGGGTCAGAAGTGCCGCCGGCTCAAGTCTGATCTCAAGCGTGGCAGCGCCACCGAGGCCTGGTCGGGCTGGTTCTGCAAGCAGTCGAACGGCACGTGGAAGGCGCGGCACGTCGAAGACTGAAGCCGCGGCACCGTAGCAATGCGGCCGCTGCCCGGCAGCGGCCTGCTCAATGGCAGAGGCGCGTCACCAGTTCGCCGGCCAGGGTACCGGACACCGCTTGTTGCGGCATGCCGGCCTGCGGGCCACGGATCGTATAGAGCGAGTCGCCACGGGCGTAGCGCTTGGGATATAGCGTCTGCTCGATCACCGCGTACATCGACGTGGCACAGTTGAGCACCATCCGCTTCAGCGACGACCGGATCGTGTCGCCGCTGGCGGTCTTGATCACTCCTGGCGGCGCATTGTGCACCAGCACCACGCCCACCTCGGGCCCGCGCCGGCGAATCGACGTCTGGTCCAGATAGGAAATCACGCCATTGGCGCCCATTAGCGGCAGCCAACGCTGGGGATCAGGCGCACCCGGATCGGGCGACGCCACCTGCGTACACCCTTCGCGCGGCGAACCGCGGAAGATGGTGCCGCCATTGGGCCCCTGGCACTGGTAGAGACCGCTTGCCGCGGCGGCACGTGCGGGAGGATTGCTGAAGGACGGCGCGCCGTTGGACTCGGCCTGCGCCGCCACACTGAAACACGCGCCGGCGAGCAGGGCCGTGCGTGCGAGCATGCGGAAAAACATCGGGGGGTACCCTCGTAAGGACGGGAAGAAGCCCCGGATTTTCGCACAGCCCGCGGCCCACGCGACAACTCGCGACGAACGAAGTGGCCGGAATACGCCTCCCACGCGTCATTCCTGCGCGATATTCGCGCGTCGTTTGCGCAGGATCAGTCCACCCTTATCGCTGCGATGATCAGCCTTGCTGCTCGCGCCACGCCACCAGGTCGGCGATCGTCAGCACCGGCAACTGGTACATCTGCGCAAAGGCCAGCGCCTCGGGCCGACGCGCCATCGTGCCGTCCGGATTCATCAGTTCGCACAGTACCGCCGCCGGCGACAGGCCGGCCATGCGGGCCAGTTCCACCGAGCCTTCGGTGTGGCCACGTCGCTGCAACACGCCGCCGTCCAAGGCCACCAGCGGAAACACATGCCCCGGGCTGACCACCGCATCGGTGCCGGCATCATCGGCAATGGCGGCGCGGATGGTCGTGATGCGATCGGCCGCGCTGACGCCGGTGGTCACGCCCTCGCGCGCCTCGATGGACACCGTGAAGGCCGTGCCGTACTGGCTGCGATTGTTTTCGACCATCGGACGCAGACCGAGCTGGCGCACCTTGCCGGCGGTCAGGCATAGGCAGACGATGCCGCTGCATTCGCGGATCATCATCGCCATGTTGGCGTTGGTCAGGCGTTCGGCGGCCAGGATCAGGTCGGCCTCGTTCTCGCGGTCGTCGTCGTCGAGCAGCACGACGGGACGCCCTTCGCGCATGGCGTCCAGCGCCCGGGCGATGCGCTCCGCAAGCGGGCGCGGGTCGGCTTCGGCCGTGGCAAGATCGCCAGCGGCCAGGTCGGAAAGATGGCTTTGGTTGAGAGTCAGCATTGGTGAAACGCTCCGTGCAATGAAGTTTCCATGGGCGTTTCAGGGGAACGATCAGCGCAACCGCGCACAACGCTCCGCCCGCGCACACGGGCAATGCCGTTCGCGCGTGGGAATGCCATGCGGATTCCGCCCATCTTCTTTCATCCGGACTATGACCGTCGGCCCTGGCCTCTCACCAGGTCTGCTGACCCCGCACGGGAATGCGGGCGCTCGCGGGCTCGTGGCAACCCTGCCTTTCGACAGTGACCACATACCGCCGGTGGGGACTTTCACCCCGCCCTGAAGACGTAACGATGCCGCCGCAGCCTGCATGCCACGACGGCGGGGCGATGTTAGCACGACTGTGCTTTTTTGGCCGAACTGCTACCTGGAAAGAGTTTCCCAGTAGCAATGCACCGGCTACGACGACTTCACCGCAGTGGCCGCCATCGCCTCGAACAGTTCGCGGGTCGCGTCGTCGGCCGGATAGAAGCATTCGATCCGCAGTTCCTGCAGCGTGACGTCCTGCGGGTTGCCGAGCGTGGTCAGCGTGGAAAACAGCGACGCGCGGAAGCGCCCGGCGTGCACCACCACTGGCAATACCGGCGGCAACGGCCCCTCGGCAGGATCGTCCTCCACCAGCAGCACGCCGCCGGGACCCACCATGTCCGGATGCCATTCGGCTATGCGGCGAAAGATCTCACGTGCGGTCTGGTCGTGTGCCTGCACCTGCAACTCCTGTGAGACGCGACGCAGCAGATAGCGGCCCACCTGGCGCGCATTCTCCAGCACCGGCCACAACCCGTTGGGATCGAACACCGCCAGCATCAGGTTCAGGCGCCCGCCCTGGCCGTCCAGCACCGCCGGCTGGCGCTTGCCCAGCAGTTGCGCCAGCATGCGCCGGTACGCGTCGTTGGCATCGACCAGATGCCAGAAGCGGTCCAGCACCACCGCCGGATACGGCTCCTGCTTGGACAGGATCAGCGAAATCGCGTGACGCACCATCTGCATGGTCGGCGCGCCCAGCGTGTTCTCGCTGTAGGCCGGGGCATAGCCGCTTGCCAGCAGCAGCCGGTTGCGCTGGCGCAGCGGCACGCCAAGCCGGTCGGCCAGCGCCAGCACCATCTCGCGGCTGGGCCGGGCGCGACCCGATTCGAGAAAGCTGATATGGCGCTGTGACACCCCGGCCGCCAGCGACAGCGCCAGCTGGCTGTAGCCGCGCTTGCCGCGCCAGTAGCGCAGGAGTCCGGGAAAGTCGAGAGCGGCTTCGGAGCCAGGCGTGAGCGTTTCCATGCAACGCATTACAGCACATGGCCGGATGCTGTACGACTACCTGCCAGGTAATCGCCGTCATTCACGCCCGTGCCGGATCGGGCCCAGATTAGACCCATAAAGCCGGCGTCTTTCAGATTCGTCGCATTTCGCTGGCGCGCGGCACCCCCTAGCATGTCCGCTTTCCCTCTATCTCGATGCGGGCCAACCACATGATCTGTTCCCTTGCCGACAAGTCCACGGCCGCGCTGTTCTGCGGCCATCACGTGCATACCCTGCCCCCGGCCATCCAGTCCGGCGCCATGCGCAAGCTGGCAATGCTGGACGCCGCAGTGTCGCCACCGGACCTGGCCGCGGCCCCGGCCAACGAACTGGAACCGATGCGCGGGCGGCGGCGCGGCCAGTGGCGGGTGCGCATCGAGGGCGACTGGCATCTGTGCTTCCGCTTCCTCAATGGCGAAGCCTGGGATGTGGAGGTTGCGCAATGCCCCGCGGACGAGGAGCAAGCATGAGCCTCAGGCGAGACGACCTGCCCCGGACGGATTTCAGCAGCCATGTCACTGGCGAGCCGGCGCCGCCCATCCCGCCGGGCGATATCCTGCTGCACGAGTTCATGGTGCCCAATGCGCTGTCCGCCGGCGCCCTTGCCGTGGCGCTGCGCGTGCCGGTGACACGTATCGAAGGCATCCTCTGGCGCGAACGCGCCATTTCGCCCGAAACCGCATTGCGGCTGGCCCGCTTTTTCTGCACGTCGGCGGAGTTCTGGGTCCGGCTCGAAGCCAACTACGCGCTGCGGGTGGCCCGGGCCTATGCAGGCGCGGCGATCGACCGGGACGTCGAGCCGATCACGGCATGAATCCTGCACACCCATTTGGGTGATGTTCGCGCCACAGCAGCAATGCGGCGTCACATGCGGATGGTATGCTCTGACTTTTCAATTCCCGCGCGCACAGGGCGCGCACCCTGATGGAAATAGCCATACTGCTGGCGCTGATCTTGCTGAACGGCTTGTTCGCCATGTCCGAAATCGCGCTGGTGACAGCCCGCAAGGCCCGTTTGCAACGCCAGATCGAGGACGGGGACCGTGGCGCCATTGCGGCGGTCAAGCTGGGCGAGGACCCGACCCGCTTCCTGTCCACGGTGCAGATCGGCATCACGTCGATTGGCGTGCTTAACGGCGTGGTCGGCGAATCGACGCTGGCATCGCCGCTCGCCGTATGGCTGCAAGGCTTCGGCATATCGTCCACCACAGCGGGCTACATGGCGACTGCCATCGTCGTGGCGGGCCTGACCTATTTCTCGATCGTGCTCGGCGAACTGGTGCCGAAGCGCCTGGGCCAGATGGCACCCGAAACCATCGCCCGCCTGGCCGCGCGCCCGATCTCGTTCCTGGCCGTCGCCTCCACGCCGTTCGTCAAGCTGCTGTCCGGCTCCACGCAGCTGGTGCTGCGCATGCTGGGCGTGAAGTCCGATCGTGGCCCCGCCGTGACCGAGGAAGAAATCCACGCGCTGCTGGTGGAAGGCTCCGAAGCGGGCGTGATCGAACGCCACGAGCACACGATGGTGCGTAACGTGTTCCGGCTGGACGACCGCCAGCTGGCTTCGCTGATGGTGCCCCGTGGCGATGTGGTCTATCTCGACGTCGAGTCGACCGAGGAAGAAAACCTGCGCCGCATCGAGGAGTCGGACCATTCGCGCTTCCCCGTGGTGCGCGGTGGCATGCATGACATCCTTGGCGTGGTCAGCGCGCGTCAGCTGCTGGCCCGCCGCCTGCGCGGCGAGAAGGCCGACCTGACCGCAGTGCTGCAGGCCGCGGTGTTCGTGCCGGAAAGCGTGACCGGCATGGAACTGCTGGAGAACTTCCGCTCCTCTGGCGGCCAGATCGCGTTCGTGATCGACGAGTATGGCGAAGTCCTGGGCCTGGTCACGCTGCAGGACCTGATCGAGGCAATCACCGGCGAGTTCAAGACCGAAACGGCCGGCGAGGAATGGGCCATCCAGCGCGAGGATGGATCATGGCTGCTCGATGGCCTGATCCCGATCCCGGAACTCAAGGACCGCACGGGTCTGCGCGCGGTGCCGGAGGAAGACAAGGAGCGCTATCACACGCTGTCGGGCATGCTGCTGCTGTTGCTGGGCCGCCTGCCGCAAACGGCCGATACGGTCCAGTGGGAAGACTGGAAGTTCGAGATCATCGACATGGATGGCAAGCGCATCGACAAGGTGCTGGCCTCGCGGGTGCCGCCGGAAGATGGTCCGGAATCCGACACCACGGGTTGAGAGCCGCAGGCAAAATGAAACAACAACGGGCGCACACCATGCGCCCGTTTTTCTTTGGTGCAACGGCAGATCGCGGCTGGAATCAGGGCTGATTTGCGTGCGCGCCCTTTATCGTCAATCGCCCTGGATGGTCAAGATAACAAACGTGGCGACAATGCAGAGCGTTGTTTGAAATCAAAACGCGTGCGACGCACGCGCCACGTCGACATCGTCGTTCTCCGAAATTGTCTTCGCTGCCGTATGATCTGATTTATGCGGTCGGACAACTAAGTAGTACTACCGAGATGACTGGTCGCATCGTTATCAAAATAATAAATAGCATGCGCGCGATCGAAAGCGGAAAGCGCGCCATTTTTACGCATGAACGGGAATGCAGTCCGGAGTATCGCGGGCGGCCAATGCACAAATGAACTCGCTGCCAGCACGGGTAATTGATGGATCCTGACACCAAAGACACGCCGTCTCCAGGCGTCGGTGGCAGTGGGTCACCTGCCGACACACCAGCCATCCAGCCGGTTGCCTTCCTGGCCGCGCTGGAAGAACATCGCGCGCATTTCAGTCCGGCCCATCTGCTGGCCGTGCTGGTGATCCGGCTCGACCGCTTTGCGCACGCCTGTGAAAGCATCGGGCCGAAGCGCGCGCACGAACTGCGTGCCCAGGTCAAATTCCGCGTCACCGCAGTCGCCAGCATGCCGGTGGCCATGCAGTGGCTGGGGCCGGCCGACCTCGGGGTGGCCTGCGTGCTGCCCGACGGCGCCGAAAACGCCCAAGCGTTGAGCCAGGCCATGGCCGCCGAACTCGGCAGGCCTTTCCAGGTTGGCGGCTTCGAGGCCTTCCTGTCATGCAGTATTGGCAGCGCCGTCGATGGACACGATACGGGCACCGAACGGCTGCTGCAGCAGGCTTTCGACGCCATGCTGCAGATCAACCGGCGAGGCGGCGCAGGCATCGGCACGGCCAGCCGGCCTGCCACGCCGCGCATGGCAACCCTGCTCGCGGCGTTGCCCAGCGCGATCGAGCGCAGCGAACTGAGCCTGCAGTTGCAGCCCCGTGCGTCGCTGACCACGTCCGCGATCACCGCTTACACGGTGCGCCTGCGATGGCAGCACCCGCTGCTCGGGCGCGTGGCGCCACAAGACTTCCTGCCCGCCGCAGACGCACTCGGGCTGATGAATGTGATCGGCGGCTGGACGCTGCAGCAACTGCTGCAGCTATTGCGTGATACCGCCGCGCTTGGCCCCATGCAATTCACACTGCTGGCGACCAGCTCGCAACTGCAGGCCGACGACTCGATCTGCATGCTGCGCCGGGCCATCGACTCCAATCAGATCAGGCCCGGACAGATCTGCGTAGAGGTGCCGGTCGATATCGTTCCTGATTCCGGCGAGGCCACGGACAAGGCCCGGCGCTTGCGCGATGGCGGTGTGCGCATCGCCCTGGCTGACTTTACCGATTCGGAAGCCAGCCTGCGGGCGTTGGCGCGGGTGCAGCCGGACATGGTCACGCTTGACGCGCGCCATCTTGGGCATGCGAGCCAGAGGCCGGACATGGCAGCCAGCCTGCGCCGCGCGTGCGAATGGGCCAAGGCACGTGGTGTGGCGGTCTGCGCCAAGGGCGTGGAAACACAGGCACAACTGGACGTGGTGCGCAGCTGGGGTTGCGACACCATGCAGGGCTTCCTGCTGGCACAGCCGTTTCCGGCACCGTGGCTGATGCAGACCCACGCCGCCATCACGGAACGCGCACGCCTGCTGCTCAAGGCCTGAGCCCGCCGCAACGCCGCTGTCTGTCAGACATTTTCGTAATTACAAATTGGCACACATCCTGCATCGACGGAGACCGGGGCGACGTTAAAATGTGCCCACTTCTTACTATCCCTGAAAGGAGCCTCTGATGAAAAAAGGATGGATCTGGTGCGTACTGGTTGCCACGCTGCTCGCAGGCTGCAATACGATGTCCGGCCTGGGTCAGGATGTCCAGAAGGGCGGACAGAAGCTTGAAAACTCCGCCGAGAAATCGAAGTAATTCCGTCATCGCCAATACCTGACGATACGAACAAGGGCGCCAGTGGCGCCCTTGTTGCTTTGAAGCGTTCTCTCGCGTCATGGTGCCGGCGTTGTAATTATTACCGCCAGCACGACCATGCCGCGTTCAGGGCTTGCGCAATTGCGCAGCCTCTTCCGCAAGCTTGCGAATGCGCGCCCAGTCCTTCGCCGCCACGGCGTCCTTCGGCACCACCCACGAACCGCCAACGCACACCACATTGGGCAGCGCCAGATAAGTAGGCGCCTTGGCGAGGTCGATGCCGCCGGTCGGGCAGAATTTCAGTTGCGACAGCGGGCCATGCAGCGACTTCAGCATCGGCACGCCCCCGGCAGCCTCCGCCGGGAAGAACTTCAGGAACGAAAAGCCGCATTCCAGCGCGAACATCGCTTCGCTGGCCGTGGCAACGCCGGGCAGCAGCGAGATGCCGGCGCCCTGCGCGCCATCGGCAAGTTTCTGCGTGAGCCCCGGCGACACGGCGAACTGCGCCCCGACATCACGCACCGCACGCAATTGCTCGATGGTCAGCACCGTACCGGCGCCCACCACGGCCTGCGGCAGCGCGCGGGCCACGGCTTCCATCGCCTGCAGCGCCACGGGCGTGCGCAGCGTGATTTCCAGCATCGGCAGGCCGCCCTCGACCAGGGCTTCGCTGATGCGCAGCGCGTCGTCCACCGAGTGGTATTCGAGCACCGGAATCACCGGCACGTTGGTCAGGCGTTCGATCAGCGGAGAAGGTTGGATTTGCATGACAGTATTCACAATGTTCATTGTCCTGAGCCGTCAGACCCGGTGAGACCGGGCCGGTTCAGGCGATGACCGAAACGCCGCGCTCCAGGCGGGCCAGCACGGTTTCGGCCGTGGGGATGGGCGCCACCGCGCCGTAGCCGGTGGTCGACAGGGCCGCCGCCACGTTGGCGTAGCGCGCCGCCTCGAACGGATCGGCGCCGGCGGCCAGGCGCGCCACGAAACTGCCGCCGAAGCAGTCGCCCGCGCCCGTGGCATCGAGCGGCCGCACCGGATACGGCGCCACCAGCGTGCGCGCGTCGCGCGTCGCCACATAGCTGCCCTCCTCGCCCAGCTTCAGCGCCACCACGCTCACGCCGCATTCAAGCAGGTGGTCGACGATCGCATCGCGGTCGTCCAGGCCGGTCAGCACGGTGATGTCGTCCCAGCTCGGCAGGCAGATATCGGTCAGCGAGAACGCCTCGCGCATGATGCCGCGCGCCCGCGCCAGCGACCACAGGCGCAGCCGCAGATTGGTGTCCAGCGACACCTGCACGCCAGCCTTGCGGGCATGCTCCATTGCCGCCAGGCCCGCATCGCAGGCCGACGTGCTGATTGCCAGGCTGATGCCGGACAGATGCAGGTAGCGCGCCTGCGCGATGGCCGCCAGCGGCAGCTGTTCGTGGTGATACCGGCTGGCCGCCGACCCTTCGCGCAGGTAGTCGAAGCGGTGGCCGTGATTGTCGTGGGAAACGAAATAGACCCCGGTGGGAGCCGCGGCATTGATGCTCACGTGGCGCGTGTCCACGCGCTCGTGCGTCCACAGGGCCAGCAACCGTTCGCCAAAGCTGTCGGCGCCCACGGCGCTGATGAAACCGGTGCTCGCGCCCTGACGTGCGGCCGCAATCGCAAAGTTGGAGGTGTCGCCGCCAAAACCCTGCAGGTAGCGGGCCGGATCGTCGGGCTGCTGGTTGAACTCCACCAGCGGTTCGCCGTAGGCAAGGATGTCGATACTCATGAACGCGCGCCTCTCTTTCAGAAGAACGTCTGCACGATGTCGATAACGCGCAACTGCCCATCCAGCACGGGGATGTGGCGCCACTTGTCAAACGTCAGGCAAGGATGCGAGATATCAAAGGCAATCATATCGCCGACACGAATGTCGTCGCCAGCATCGATTTCCAGGTACGCGTGCTGGTCCATCATGCCGGTCACCGTCCATCCGGCCGGCACCGCCACGGGCGCCGCGCTGCCCGGACGATAGATCTGCGCCGGGATCGGCATGCCGGCATCGAAGGCGGCATCGCGCTTGCCCATGCCGATGATCGCGCGCCGGGGCTCGGGAATCGACTGTACATAGGCCCACAGCTGCAGCGCGGGCAGCAGGCCCTCGCGCATCTTCTGCGCCACTGGATTGCTGGCAAGGATACGCTCCTGCGCCGCCCGGTAGACGCCCACATCGTGGGTCAGGTAGCAGCCGGGACGCAGCACGATGTCGATTGGCGCGCCAATATCGGTCCGGGCAAATTCCTCGGCCACCACGTCGTACCACGCCGAGCCTGCCCCCGACATCACCACGGGACTCCGGCCGAAGCGGCCGGCGGCGGCCAGTTCGCGCGTGACGGCCACGGTGCGCTGCAGGAAGCGCCGGATATCGGCCTCCTGCTGCAGCACCCCTTCATAGATCTCGACGCCAGCCAGCGTCAGCGCGTCGGGCCAGCGCGACAGCGCTTCCAGCACCCCGGCCTGTTGCGCGGCGTCGCGCACGCCAGTCCGGCCGCCTTCCACGCCCAGTTCCAGCAGCACCTGCAGCGTCTGCCCGCGCGCCTGGAAGAACGCGCCAAGTTGATCGACCAGCGCGGCCGAATCCACCAGCGTGAAGAACTCGAAGCCGGGATCGCGCAGCAGATCGGCCACGATTTCCATATTGCGGCGTCCCACCAGCTGGTTGGCCATCAGCACGCGCCTTACGCCGTGCGCGGCGGCCGCAGCGGTCTGCTGTGCCGTAGCCAGCGTGATACCCCACGCCCCCTCCGCCAGTTGCCGGGCGAACAGCTTCGGCGCCATCGTTGTCTTGCCATGCGGCGCCAGCTGCACACCGTATGCACCCATGAACCTCCGCATCCACTGCAGGTTGTGGACGAGCTTGTCCTCGTACAGTACGGCGGCCGGCAGGCTCAGTTCCTCGCGCAGCAGATGCCAGCCCGGCTGGCCGGCCTCGGCGGGCGCCAGCGGGGCGTCCAGACGGCCTAGCGCCTTGTTCAGCGGATCGATCATGCCGGTCTGGTACTTTGTTTCACGCATGGCTGACATCACCCTGTCAAAATTCGATTGACGTAATCATAGCCTTGAAATTACGATATTTCATCCTTGTTATAAAGTAACACGCTGTGCCGGGCGAGTGCCCGCCAGCTTCCGCCGCCCACCCATGACCGCATCGTTCGACATCCTGACCCGCATCGCCGAGCGCGGCCCGTCGCTGCGGCTTGCCGAGCAAAAGGTGGCGCAAGTGATTCTTGAAGATCTTGCCGGCGCAGCGGCCACCAGCATCAACGAACTGGCGCGCAAGGCAGCCGTCAGCGAGGCCAGCGTGACGCGCTTTGCCAAGGCCATTGGCTGCCGCGACGTGCGCGACCTGAAGCTGCGGCTGGCCCAGGCCACGGCGGTGGGCACGCGCTTCCTGCAGCCCGCGCCCACCGTTGCCGATGACGCCTCGCCGGCCACGCTGGCCGAGCGCATCCACGCCGACGTGCTCACGACGCTGGAAGTCAACCGCAAGCTGATCGATCCCGAACGGATTGCCGAGGCCGCGCGGCTGTTGCTCGATGCACGCATGGTCTACGCTTTCGGCATGGGTGGCGGTTCCACGTTCATGGCCGACGAGGCGCGCTACCGGCTGGCGCGGCTGGGCCAGCCCGTGGCGACCTACCACGACGCGCTGCTGCAGAAGATGGTGGCGGCGACGTTGTCGCGAGACGACGTGGTGCTGGCGTTTTCCGCCAGCGGCAACGTGCCCGAGATGCTTGCCAGCTGCGATATCGCGCGCGAGTACGGCGCGCGGCTGATTGCCGTGACCGCGCTGGGTTCGCCGCTGGCGGCCCGCGCCGACGTGCTGTTGCCCGTGCGGACGCTGGAAACCGATTTCATCTTCAAGCCGTCGGCGTCGCGCTACGCGATGTTGCTGGTGGTGGACGTGCTGGCGACCCAGTGCGCGATGCTCCAGCAGGAGCAGAGCAAGGAAAAGCTGCGCCGGCTGAAATACGTGCTCGACGCCCATCGCGGCGTCAGCCATGACAGCGACGGGCCGGACAGCCGCCAGCCGCTGGGAGACTGACCATGCCACACCTGTTCGATACCCTGATTCGCTGCGTCATGTTGCTGGACGGCTCGGGCGGCGCGGCGCGCATGGCCGATATCGGCATCCGCGACGGGCGCATCGCGCGCATCGACGAAGCCGGCACCATCGACCCGGACACGGCGTCGCATGTGGTGGAAGGCCACGGCCTGGTGCTGTCGCCCGGCTTCATCGACGTGCATACGCACGACGACACCAATGTCGTGCGCGATCCGGCCATGACGCCGAAGATTTCCCAGGGCGTGACCACCGTCATCGTCGGCAACTGCGGCATCAGCGCCGCGCCCGTGACGCTGGCCGGCGATCCGCCCGACCCGATGAACCTGCTCGGCCGCGCCGACGCGTTCCGCTACCCCGATTTCAAGACCTACGTCGATGCCGTCAACGCGGCCCAGCCGTCGGTCAACGTGGCCGCCCTGGTGGGCCACACGGCGCTGCGCAGCAACCATATGGACCGCTTCGACCGCGCCGCCACGGCCGCCGAAATCGGGGCCATGCGCGCGCAGCTTGAAGACGCGCTGGCGCACGGTGCGCTGGGCCTGTCCACCGGGCTGGCCTATGCCAACGCGTTCAGCGCCCCGACCGAAGAAGTCCTGGCGCTGGCCGAACCGCTGGCGAATGCGGGCGCCCTGTACGCCACGCACCTGCGCAGCGAATTCGCCGAGATTCTCGATGCGATGGACGAGGCGTACCGCATCGGCCGCCATGCGCGCGTGCCGGTCGTGATCTCGCACCTGAAATGCGCGGGTGTGCCGAACTGGGGACGCAGCGCCGAGGTGCTGCAATCGCTGGAGGCCGCGCAGCGCTGGCAGCCGGTGGGCTGCGACTGCTACCCGTACACCGCCAGTTCGTCGACGCTGGACCTGAAGCAGGTCACCAGCGATTTCGATATCCAGGTGACCTGGTCCGAGTCCCATCCCCAGATGGGCGGCCGCCTGCTGGCCGATATCGCCACGGAATGGCAGGTGGACCTGACCGAAGCCGCGCGCCGCCTGCAGCCGGCCGGCGCCGTCTACCACTGCATGGAAGACGCCGACGTGGACCGCATCCTGAGCCATCCGGCCACTGTGGTCGGTTCCGACGGCCTGCCCAACGATCCCCTGCCCCACCCGCGCCTGTGGGGCGCCTTTCCGCGTGTGCTGGGCCACTACGCCCGCGACCGCGAACTGTTTCCACTGGCCGTGGCCGTCAACAAGATGACCGGCCTGTCCGCCGGGCGCTTCGGCCTGAAGGACCGCGGCTTCGTGCGCGAAGGCTACTGGGCCGACCTGGTGCTGTTCGATTCAGCCACCATTCGCGACGCCGCCAGCTTCACCGATCCGATGCAGCCAGCCGAAGGCATCGCGGCGGTCTGGGTCAATGGCGAGCTGACCTGGCAGCACCGCGCAGCCACCGGCGTGCGCGCCGGCCGCTTCCTGCCGCGTGATCCGCACCCGGCCGACCAGCGCTGAGCCCCACCCGGCACAACCCCATACCAAGCACAACAGGAGTTCCCATGGATATCAAACGATTCGGCGTCGAAGGCGGCACGGGCCAGGGCGGCTCGCACATGCCGTTCGCGCGCGCAGTGCAGGCCGACGGCTGGCTCTACGTGTCGGGCCAGGTGCCGATGGTCGACGGCGAAGTGGTCGAGGGCAATATCGTCACGCAGACTCACCAGGCCATCAGGAACGTGCTGGCCATCCTGGCCGAGGCCGGTTACGGCCCCGAGCACGTGGTGCGCTGCGGCGTCTGGCTGGACGATGCGCGCGACTTCCCGTCGTTCAACAAGATCTTCAAGGAATACTTCGGCGCCAATCCCCCCGCGCGTGCCTGTGTGCAGTCGAGCATGGTGGTGGACTGCAAGGTCGAGGTGGACTGCATCGCCTACAGGAAAACCGCGGCCTGAGCCGCATCCCACGCCCGCCGCCACCGGTGAGCCAACCGATGGCGGGCGGGCCTTGCCAACCAGCCGCTACGTACCGGAGACCCCGGGCCAGGCGGCATTTTCATAGCGGAAGCGGACACCGTCCAACCGGACGACAACCGCAACAAGGAGACGAGACATGGGTGCCGTTACCGGAACCACGCTCTTGATTTATGCGCTGATCGCCGTGATCGCGCTGGTGATTCTGATCGCCAAGTTCAAACTGAACCCGTTCATCACGCTGGTGGTGGTATCGGTGGCCCTGGGCTTTGCCGTGGGCATGCCGATGGGTGACATCGTCAAGTCGTTCGAAGCCGGCGTCGGCGGCACGCTGGGCCATATCGCGCTGGTGATCGGGCTTGGCACCATGCTGGGCAAGATGATGGCCGAATCGGGGGGCGCCGAGCGCATTGCCCTGACGCTTATCAACTTCTTCGGCGAGAAGAACGTGCATTGGGCCATGGTGGTCATCGCGTTCATCGTCGGCCTGCCGGTGTTCTTCGAAGTGGGCTTCGTGCTGCTGATCCCGATCGCGTTCAACGTCGCCAAGCGCACGAACACGTCGATGATCCTGGTCGGCATCCCGATGGTCTGCGGCCTGTCCGTGGTCCACGGCCTGATCCCGCCGCACCCGGCCGCGCTGCTGGCCGTACAGGCCTATGGTGCCGACATGGGCCGCACCATCCTGTACGCGCTGATCGTCGGCGTGCCCACCGCCATCATCGCCGGCCCGCTGTTTGCCAAGCTGATCGACAAGCACGTGAAGCTGCCCGCCGTGAACCCGTTGGCCGAGCAGCTGACCGAGGAAGCCTCGTCGGCCAAGGGCAACCTGCCGGGCTTCGGCATCACGGTGCTGACCATCCTGCTGCCGGTATTCCTGATGCTGATCGGCAGCTGGGCCGACCTGATCGCCACGCCGAAGACGTTTGCCAACGACTTCCTCAAACTGATCGGCAACTCGGTGATGGCCCTGCTGATCGCCACGCTGTTCAGCTTCTACACGTTTGGCAAGGCACGCGGTTTCACGCGCGACATGATCCTGAAGTTCACCAACGAGTGCGTGGCCCCCACGGCCATCATCACGCTGGTGGTGGGCGCCGGCGGCGGCTTTGGCCGCGTCCTGCGCGACTCGGGTATCTCGACGGCCATCGTCGACGTCGCCACGCACGCCCATGTGTCGGTGCTGGTGCTGGGCTGGCTTGTCGCCGTGATGATCCGTATCGCCACGGGCTCCGCCACGGTTGCCATGACCACGGCGGCCGGCATCGTGGCGCCGATCGCGGCCAGCGTGCCCGGCACGCGCCCGGAACTGCTGGTGCTGACCACCGGCGCCGGTTCGCTGATCCTGTCGCACGTGAACGACGGCGGCTTCTGGCTGGTCAAGGAGTACTTCAACATGACCGTGGCCCAGACCTTCAAGACCTGGTCGGTGGCCGAAACGCTCATCTCGGTGGTGGCACTGCTGTTCACGCTGGCGCTGGCAACGGTGGTCTAAGCCGGTCCTGCCTCCCTCTTCCGCCCCTGGGAGAGGGGGCAACCGAGAGCCAACCGAGGGCAAACCCGATTGCCCGGCGGCCCTCGCCCCTCCTACACTCCCTGATCGATGCAGCCGTCCGATGCTGCACTTTCGGGAGACCTCCATGACGTTCAGTCCGCTGCGGCGCGCCATGATGGCGTGCGGCGCCCTTGCCGTCCTCGCGCATTCCCCGCTGTCCCACGCTGCCGAACCGGTAAGGATCGGCCTGATCGCGCCGTTCTCGGGCAGCTTTGCCGACTATGGCAAACAGATGGAAGGCGGGATCAAGGCCTGGCAGAAGCTGAACGGCGACACCGTGGCGGGCCGCAAGGTCCAGATCATCGTCAAGGACACCACGGGCCCGGCTCCCGACGTAGCCAAGCGGCTGGCGCAGGAACTGGTGGTGCGCGACAAGGTGGACATCCTGGCCGGCTTCGGCCTGACGCCCGAGGCGCTGGCCGTGGCACCCATCGCCGAGCAGGCCAGAAAGCCCATGGTGATCTTCAACGCGGCCTCGTCGATCATTACCACCAAGTCGAACTACATCGCCCGGGTGTCGATGACGCTGCCGCAGATTTCCGCACCCATGGCAACGTGGGCGGTGCGCAACAACATCAGGAAGGTGGTGACGCTGGTGGCCGACTACGCGCCGGGCATCGACGCCGAGACCGCGTTCAAGACCAATTTCCTGGGCGGCGGCGGCCAGATCGTGGAATCGATCCGCGTGCCGCTGCGCAACCCCGAATTCGCGCCATTCATCCAGCGCATCAAAGACGCCCGTCCAGAAGCGGTGTTTCTGTTCCTGCCGGCCGGCGAACAGGGCGTGGCGTTCATGAAGGGCTTCCGCGAGCGCGGGCTGGGCGACGCCGGCATCCGCGTGATCGCCACAGGCGACCTGACCGACGACCACGTGCTGCCCGCCATGGGCGACGCCACGCTTGGCGTCATCACGTCGTTCCACTATTCCGCAGCGCACGATTCGAAGGAAAACAAGGCCTTCCTGAAGGCCTTTGCCGATGCCAACCCGGGCGCCGGCCGCCCGAACTTCATGGCCGTGGCGGCCTACGACGGCATGGCCGCCATCTACGACGCGCTGAAGAAGACCGGCGGCGGCACCGACGGCGACAAGTTCCTGGCGGCCCTGAAGGGCATGAAGATCCAGAGCCCGCGCGGCGCGATCACGATCGACCCGGCCACGCGCGACGTGGTCCAGACCGTCTATATCCGCAAGGTGGAAAAGGTGGGCGGCGAGCTCTACAACGTCGAATTCGACAAGTTCGAGGGGGTCAAGGACTCGGGCAAGTAGGCGGGCGGCACGGGCCGGGGGCGGCCGCCGCCTGTCGAAATCTTTCATCGCGAAGTCAGGATTGTGCAATTCCCTTGTCCGGAAAGGTGACCTAACCTTGTCTGGCGGCGCCTGCCTGCGCCGCCACATGACAAGAACTCCGGAGACATCCCGATGAAGAGCTCAGCCGTTGCCCTGGCCGCGTGGCTGGTCGTGGCCGCTTCACCCTTGCTTGCAGCCCCCGCCGACAACCTGCAGAAGCTCCAGAGCTTCAAGCAGACCGGCGCCCCGCCACCCGAGAAGATTGCCCAGGATGGCAAGACGGCTGACGCGCTGCGCGAGAACCTGAAGGCCATCAAGCTGCCGCCGGGGTTCAAGATCGAGTTGTATGCCGTGGTGCCCGAGGCGCGCCACATGGCCATCGAGCCGTCCACCGGCGTGGTCTTCGTCGGCACGCGCAAGAATCGCGTCTGGCAAGTGACGGATCGCACCAAGCGCCGCGTGGCCGATGACGTGGTCCAGTTCGCCAGCGCCATCACCTTCAAGGTGCCCAACGGCGTGTGCTTCTCGCCGGATGGCGTGCTCTACGTGGCCGAGCAGAACCGTGTACTGGCCTTCCCGGCCGCCCAGTTCTTTGGCGAAGGCGGCCCCGACGTGGCCGCCGGCGTCGTGGTGCCGCAGGGCAAGCTGATCCCCACCGAGTTCGAGAGCTTCAACCATGGCGCCCGCGCGTGCCGGGTGGGCCCGGACGGCAAGCTCTATATCGCGCTGGGCCAGCCGTGGAACGTCCCGCCCAAGGACAAGCTGGCCGCGCTGGACAAGAACGGCCTGGCCGGCATCATCCGCATCGGCCAGGACGGCAAGAACCGCGAGGTCTACGCCCATGGCGTGCGTAACTCGGTCGGGCTCGATTTCAATCCAGCCGACAAGACGCTCTGGTTCACCGACAACCAGGTGGACGGCATGGGCGACGACCAGCCACCCGGCGAGCTGAACCGCGCCACCAAGGCGGGCCAGAACTTCGGCTTCCCCTGGTATGGCGGCGGCAAGGTGCGCACCGTGGAGTACAAGGACCAGCAACCGCCCAAGGACGTCGTATTCCCGCTGGTGGAATATGCACCCCATGCCGCCGATCTGGGCATGTCGTTCTACACCGGCAAGATGTTCCCGGCCAAGTACCAGGGCGGCGTCTTCGCGGCCGAGCATGGCTCGTGGAACCGCACCAAGCCGATCGGCGCGCGGATCGTCTACACCCCGGTGAAATCGGACGGCACCGTTGGCGAGACGGAAATTTTCGCCGAAGGCTGGCTCACGCCGCATGGCGAGTACATGGGCCGCCCGGTAGATGTCCAGCCACTGCAGGACGGCTCGCTGCTGGTCTCGGACGACTTTGCCGGTGCGATCTACCGGATCTCGTACTCGGGCGCGAAATGACCTGGCGACTCCGTATCGGCGGCCTGGTGCTGCTGTCGGGCTGGATCCTGGTGTCGGCCAGCGCCCCCGCGCTGGCCGCCGACGCCCAGGCCGGCCGGACCAAGGCCATGCAATGCCAGACCTGCCATGGGCTCGACGGCAAGTCCAAGCTGCCCGAGGCCCCCAACCTGGCGGGCCAGGTCGAGCAGTACCTGGTGAAGGCACTCAAGGACTACAGGACCGGCGCCCGCAAGGACGAGATGATGACCATGATGGCGAAGCCGCTCAGCGACGCCGACATCGCCAATCTCGCGGCCTTCTACAGCAGTCTCAAGCCGTAGCGGTCTCAGAGCAGCCTTCACCGCGCTCGCCCCTCCGCTGCCCTCAGGCACCTTCGGGCGCCTTCAGCTACCTGAAGGCGTTCTCCCGGCTGGCGGCGGTGGCACCGGCTCGGCGATAAGCTTCGACATCTCCGAGGTCGGCCGCCAGCCTTCCTGCTGATACAGCGGCCGCCCCGCCTCGGTGGCATGCAGGATCGTGAAGGTGGCGCCACGCCGCGCCAGTTCGTCCTCGCCCCGCGCCATCAGTTGCCTTGCCAGGCCGCGCCTGCGGTGGGTCGGCTCGACATAGACATTCAGGACGTAGCCGCGCTTGTCCTGCTCCGGATGCGCCGGATGGGGCGGCCAGTCGATCAGCATCAGGCCGACCCCGGCCACCGGCTTGCCGCCGTCCAGCGCCAGCAGGCCAAAGTAAGTGTCATCGGCAAGCCTCGGCCGCAGCCAGTCACGAAAATGCAGCGTCATCGTGCGCAGCGTGTCGGGGGCAAAGCCGGCCTCCTGGAACATGGCCTCGCGATGGCGGCAAATCAGTTCCAGGTCGTCCGGTTCGATCGGGCGTAGTTCCATGGCTGGGGTCTGGTGGTGGTTCGGGACAATCCGGACGAGCGGTTCGGAGCGGCCATTCTGCACGGCGCCGCACTCCCTTGAAATAAGACGAATCCGAATGAAATCGGGCTGCTCCTAGGGTGACCCATACTCCTGGCGCACGGTCACCAGGCGATCGAGCAGCGCGCCGTCGGCCAGCAGGCTGGCACTGTCCGACCGATGCGCGACCCGGCCACGATCCAGCACCATTGCCTTGCCGGTCATCGCCAGCGCCAGCCGCGCATGCTGCTCCACCACGATCACGGCCATGCCGCTTTCGGCAATCAGTCCCGCAATCACGCGCTGCAGCGCCTGCACGATGACCGGCGCCAGGCCTTCCATCGGCTCGTCCAGCAACAGCAGCGCGGGGTTCACCATCAACGCCCGGGCGATGGCCAGCATCTGCTGCTCGCCTCCCGACAGCTGGTTGCCCAGGTTGCGGCGCCGCTCTTCCAGTCTCGGAAAAATCCGATAGATACCGGCGATGTCCCACGGCCCGGGACGCGCCACGGCCGTCAGGTGTTCTTCCACGGTCAGCGACGGGAAGATCCAGCGCTCCTGAGGCACCCAGCCGATACCGGCCAGGGCGCGCCGATGCGATGGCATTTTCGCCAGATCGCTGCCCTGCCAGAACAGCCTGCCGCCACGCACGCGCGTCATGCCCATCAGCGTTGCCAGCAGCGTGGTCTTGCCCACGCCGTTGCGACCCAGCAGCGCCAGGCTCTCGCCGGCGCCCAGCGTCAGGTCGATCTGATCCAGCACGATGGCGTCGCCGTAACCGGCGCTGATGCCTTCCACGCGCAGCAGCTCAGTCATGGGCAGCCTCCCCCAGATAGACCACCTTCACGCGCGCGTCGGCGGCGATCTCGGCCGGCGTGCCCTCCGTCAGCACCCGGCCGCCCACCAGCACCGAAATGCGCTCGGCAAAGCGGAACACCAGGCCCATGTCGTGCTCGATAAAGACGATCGTGATATCGCGCGGCAGGCCGGCGATGACCGCGAACAATTCGGCACTCTCGCCGGCGGGAATGCCGGCCGCCGGCTCGTCCAGCAGCAGGATCGATGGCCGCGTAGCCAGCGCCAGCGCCATTTCCAGCAGCCGCTGCTTGCCGTATGGAAGTTGCCGCGTCTCGGTGTCGGCATCGCGCTCGAGTCGCAGCAGCGCCAGCACCGACATGGCCTCGTCCGCCAGCGCCGCCTGCGATGCCACCGTGCGCGACCAGATCCGCGATGCGCCGGTGCGCTCGGCCACGGCCAGCACCACAGACTCCAGCACCGTCAGCCCCGGAAACAGCGTATTGATCTGGAACGTGCGCGTCATGCCCAGTTTCACGCGCGCGTGCTGCGGCAGCGACGTGATATCGCGCTCGCCCAGCCAGATGCGCCCCGCCGACGGCGGCAAGGCGCCGGTCAGCAGATTGATGAACGTGGTCTTGCCCGCGCCGTTGGGCCCGATCAGGGCGTGGCGCGCGCCGGGCGCGAATGTCAGCGAGATATCGCTATTGGCGGCAAATGCGCCCCATGACTTGCCCAGTCCTTCCGTGCGCAGCGTGGCGGTCATGCGTCGGCTCCGTGTTCGCGCGGGGCAACCGCGCGGCGGCGCGCCATCCAGGCGCTGACCGCCCCCATCACCCCGCCGCGCGCATACAGCACCATCAACACCAGCAGCAGACCGATCCAGAACTGCCAGTACACGGGATTGATGCCGGCCAGCACGTCCTGCGCAATCATGAACAGCGCCGCGCCGATCAGCGCGCCATAGAGCCGCCCCGTGCCGCCCAGCACCAGCATGACCAGCAATTCCGCCGAACGCGGAAAGCCCAGCACATCCATGCCCACGAACTGCGTGGTCTGGGCCAGCAGTCCGCCGGCCACGCCGGCAATGGCCGCCGCCACGGTAAAGGCCACGCGCAGGCGCCGGGGCACGTTGGCACCCAGCGCGGGCATGCGGCGCGCGCCCTCGCGCACGCCGCGCAGCGACAACCCGAACGGCGACGCCACGATGCGCCGCACCAGCACGAACATCGCAAACAGCACCGCCAGGCTGTAGAGATAGGCGGTCTTGCCGTACAGGTCGAATTCGAACATGCCCAGCAGCGGACGCATGGTCACGCCAGACAGCCCGTCAACGCCGCCGGTCAGGAAGGCCGCCTTGTTGGCGGCCTCGAACAGCATCAGGCCGATGCCAAGCGTGACCATCAGCCGGGTGAGATCGCCGCCCCGCACCACCAGGAAGCTGCAGAGCCAGCCGGCAAACGCAGCCACCGCCGCCGCGGCCAGCAGGCCCGAAATTGGCTCGCCCCAACCATGCGCACCCAGCAGGCCGGCCGTGTAGGCGCCCAGCCCGAAGAACGCGGCATGGCCCAGCGACACAACACCCGCATAGCCCAGGATCAGGTCCAGCGACAGCGCGAAAAGCCCCGTGATCAGAATCTGACTACCCAGGATCAGATAGTCGGGCAGCAGGAAGAAGACCGCCACCGGCATCAGCCAGAAGACGATTTCGGCCGGGTGCCAGCGGCCATCGGCAAGGCGATGACGCATCATGCGGCGCGCCTCCCGTAAAGGCCGGCCGGAAACGCCACCAGCAACAGCACCATCATCGCGTAGATGACGAACGCGCCCACCGCGGGCACGTAGTACTTGCCGGCCACGTCCGCCACGCCCAGCACCATCGCCGCCACCAGCGACCCGCGAATACTGCCCGCACCGCCTACCGCCACCACCAGCAGGAAATAGACCATGTATTTGAGCGGAAAGGCCGGGTCGAGCCCGAGCACGTCGATCCCCAGGCCTCCGCCCAGGCCCGCCAGCCCGGAACCGAGCGCAAACGTCAGGCTGAACACGCGCCCCACGTCGATGCCCAGTCCGCTGGCGGCCTGCTGGTTGTCCACCGCCGCGCGCACCTGCGCGCCAAAGCGGGTGCGCGCCACCAGCCAGCCCAACGCCAGCGTGATCACGATCACCACTGCCAGCAGGAACAGGCGATAGGCGCCCAGGTCCAGCCCGGCCACCCTGACCTGCCCGATCAGGAATGCCGGCAGCACCACCGGCTGCTGGCCCGGGCCGAACCACCATGTGGCGCCGGCCATCGCCATGAAGGTCAACCCGATCGAAAACAGCACCTGGTCCAGATGGCTGGCCCGATACAGCCGCCGATACAGCGTGCGCTCCAGTATCCACCCCGCCAGCGCGGCGCCCGCGAAGGCGGCCGGCAATGCGGCCAGGAACGGCACGCCCAGCCGGTTCATCAGCACCACGGCCACGTAGCCGCCCAGCATCGCAAATGCGCCGTGCGCCAGGTTGACGAAGTTCATCAGGCCCATGGTCACGGACAGGCCAATGCTGATCAGGAACAGCAGGCTGCCATATGTCACGCCGTCGAACAGCACGCCGGGCAAGCTCGAAATCACGATCCGGTCCTCTGCATGGGTGGATGGGGGGTGGATGATCTGCTGCTGGCTGCGAAAATACCGCGCCGATTGTTCAGTGGGCGCCGCTTTTTTGCAATCGGGCCCGACCCGGGCAATCCCGGCTGGCGCGGCGGATGTTGCAACGGTTGCCGAAGGCGTTGTCGGCTTTACTTCGACTGCCGCACGCGCTAAGGTCATTCGGATCGCCGCCAAGGGACGAAACGTCATGCCAATGGACCGCCGCACCTTTCTGGAGATGACTGCCGGGCTGGCCGTGCTGCCGGCCGGACCTGCACTGGCCGCTGCGCAGGCCGCCACCGTTGAAGCACCGATGCGCCGCAGGGTGCCAACCACGGGCGAGCAGTTGCCGGTGATCGGCATGGGCACGGCCGACACCTTCAACGTGGGCCGGGGCAGCGACGACCGCGCGGCGCTGACCGAAGTCCTGGCCGCGCTGCTGCAGCGCATTCCGAAGGCCGTGATCGACACCGCGCCCAGCTACGGCAGCGCCGAGGCCGTCACCGGCGACCTGCTGCAGGATGCCGGCGCACGCGGCAAGGTGTTCGTGGCGACCAAGATTTCCACCAGCGCGGCCAACGCCATGGCACAGTTCACGCGGTCACGCGCGGAACTGCATTCGGACAGCGTCGACCTGCTGCAGGTACACAACCTGATCGACTGGCGCGACAACCTGAAGCTGCTGCGGCAATGGAAGGAACAGGGCAAGGCGCGCTATATCGGCATCACCCATTACCGCGAGGACGCCCACGAGGAACTGGCACATATCCTGCGCAACGAAAAGCTCGACTTCCTGCAGGTCAACTACTCGCTGGGCGAGCGCAACGCCGAAAAGGCACTGCTGCCGCTATGCGAACAACGCGGCGTGGCGGTGCTGATCAACCGTCCGTTCCAGGACGGCCGGCTGTTTTCGGCCGTACGCGGCAAGCCGGTGCCCGACTGGGCCGGCGAGATCGACTGCACGTCGTGGGCCCAGCTGTTCCTGAAGTTCATCGTCAGCCATCCCGCCGTGACGGCCGCCATTCCGGCCACCTCCAAGCCGAAGAACATGGCCGACAACCTTGGCGCAGCCTTCGGACGCATGCCCGACACCCGCGAGCGTGCGCGCATCGCCGCGACGCTGGCCTGATCCCACACGCCTGGCCGCGACCGGCGCATGCACGCACCCGACCTGCCCCCCAACGCCGAACCCGGCGGCCCATCGCAAGACCCCCTGCAGGGCCGCCTGCTGGGCCTGCGCGCCGGCGAGCGCGCCGCCGTGGTGGCCGGCTTCCTGTTTTTCTTCTGCCTGTTCGCCAGCTACTTCATGCTGCGGCCGGTGCGCGAGACGATGGGCATCGCGGGCGGCGTGCAGAACCTGCAATGGCTGTTCACGGCCACCTTCGTGGTAATGCTGGTGGCGATCCCGTTCTACGGCGCCTGCTGCAAATGGCTGCCGCGCCGGCGCTTCGTGCCGTGGGTCTACGCGTTCTTCATCGCCAACCTGCTGGCGTTTGCCGGCGTTACGTGCGCGCTGCCGGACAGCGTCTGGCTGGCGCGTGTGTTCTACGTGTGGCTGTCGGTGTTCAACCTGTTCGTGGTATCGGTGGCCTGGAGCCTGATGGCTGACGTGTTCCGCCCCGAGCAGGCACGGCGGCTGTTCGCGCTGATCGCTGCGGGCGCCAGTGCCGGTGGCCTGGCCGGGCCGGTGATGGGTGGCTGGCTGGTGGGCCGCATCGGCCTGACCGGGCTGATGCTGCTGTCGGCGGCGCTGCTGGCCGCCACGCTGCCAGTGGTGGGCTACCTCTTTGCATGGCGTCAGCGGCTCGGGGCCGGCGTGATCGACGGCACGGCGCCGGGCGGCCTGGCGGCACAGGACCCAGCCCAGCCGGTTGGCGGCGGACTATGGGCAGGGCTGTCGATGGTCATGCGCTCGCGCTACCTGCTTGGCATCAGCCTGTTCGTGATCCTGCTCGCCACGTCCAGCACCTTCCTGTACTTCGAGCAGGCACGCCTGGTGGCGGCGGCCTTTCCCACGCGGGCGCAGCAGACGCAGGTGTTCAGCGCGCTCGATGCAACGGTTCAGGCCCTGACCATCCTCGTGCAGATCTTCTTCTCGGGCCGCCTTGCAAGGCGCTACGGCGTGACGGCGCTGCTGACGGCGGTGCCGCTGGCCGTGACCGGTGGCTTCCTGCTGCTTGCCATGTGGCCCACGTTCGGGGTGCTGGCCGCAGCGATGATCGTACGGCGCGTGGGCGAATACGCGATGCTGCGGCCGGGCCGCGAGATGCTGTTTACGGTGGTCGACCCCGAGACCAAGTACAAGGCCAAGAACGTGATCGACACTGCGATCTACCGCGCCGGCGATGCGGTCAGCGCGTGGGTGCGCACCGCCATCGACGCGTTGTCGGGGCACCCCGCCACCGTGGCACTGGCTGGTGCCGTGCTCGCCATCGGCTGGGCGGGGCTTGGGCTGTGGCTTGGACGGCGGCACGAAGGCCAGGTGACCGTGGCGGAAGCCGGCGCCGCGCCGCCGGTTCTGGCACGCCCGGCAAAGCACAGCCGATGACAACCACCCGACAAGGCCAGCCGATAATCGCGCGCCGGTCTGGCCGCACTGCGCCGATGCCCGTATAGTTCTTGCCGTGTTGGCGGCACATGCCGCCCTACCCCATTTGCACAGGAGTTGCCTCATGAAGACCAAAGCCGCCATCGCCTGGAAAGCCGGCGCCCCGCTCACCGTCGAGGAAGTGGATCTCGACGGCCCGCGTGCCGGTGAAGTCCTCGTCGAAATCAAGGCCACT
>Ga0102592_1000858_pt1 | contig 41015 bp, 37 predicted proteins | sample AraplaCol_mMF_r2_FD_76861 | JGI IMG/M metagenome (GOLD analysis project Ga0102592, IMG submission 76861) | Arabidopsis root microbial communities from North Carolina, USA - plate scrape MF_Col_mMF_r2 (SPADES assembly) (version 2) | ecosystem: Host-associated > Plants > Roots > Endosphere...
GTCCGCGATGCGCCGGTTAAATCAAATGACAGAACTAAGTATGTAGAACTCTCTGTGGAGGGCTTGCGGACGCGGGTTCGATTCCCGCCGGCTCCACCAGTACACCGCACCACTCCGGACACGCAGCACGTCCGGGGCAATGAAAAACGGGCCTTGCGGCCCGTTTTTTTATGCTTCGCTGCTCCGTTCAATGCACCACCACGCCGTCGACCGGCATGCTTTCGAGCCGGGCGGCGTAGTAGCGGTCCACCGGCAGGCTGACGCCCAGGTGCACGTACAGGCTTTTCGCGTGATCCACCGAGCCGACCATGCCCGGCATCCATAGCCGCTGCAGTCGCGCGTGCGACTCGCCCGAGTGTGCCGCGAAGGCATCGACCCCGAATTCCTGGATGGCCTTGAACAGCACCAGCCCAACCAGGTACATGTCGCCCGTGTCCAGCGCGATTTCTGCCTGGGCAGTCCAACGCTCGGCGCGATCTTCAATTTTTTCCGCCTCGGCAAACCGTTCCGTCATGGTCGGCATGAACGCGTCGCCGGGCGGGAGAAAGGTAAAACTCATCAGACGGCTCCTAACCCCGTATGCCAACAATGACGGCCAATTTCGCCGAAAACTGAAGCAATCGGAACAGATTCGAACAGTTCCGGCGAAAAAACAACACTTAGCGGATCAAACGCCACAGGGCCGGCGTCACGGCAGGGGCCCATCCTGCACCGCGCCAGGCGGTATGACGTTGCAGGCAGACGTAGCGTTTGCCTTGGTACGTGACGGCCTGACCGATTTCATAGGCAGGTCCTTCGCGCCACGTATCGAGCGTGCTCCCGTCCGGCTGCCCCGTTGAAGCGGCGCCACCGCCGCCGCTGCCCGAACGGCCGCTTGCGCTAGGCGCTTCCTTGTCGATCTCGAAGCGATATCCGGGATACGACTTGCTCAGATAGACGCGGTTGGCCGTGGCAGAACTCAGCGGCACGATACTCGACGCGCCATTGCGCGCCTGCAACTCGCCGATGCGGAAGATCTGGGACTCGACGTTGACCTTCTGCGCCAGCTGATACGCCCACGTCCGGGCCCTGGCATTGGCGGCGGTGATCGTCAGCACATGCTTGCCTGCATCGCGTCCCATGGCGTCCATGGCACGGAACGTCAGCTGCGTGCCTACCACCAGGTCGCCCTTGGCCGCCAGCGCACCTTGATCCTCCCACCCGATCTCGCGCACCGCCAGACCGTCCCCGGGGAACTTGACGTCGGCACATGCGTAGAACGCCTCGGGGCTGTCGCCGCGCTGCCAGATGCTGTAGAGGATGTGGCTGCCCTTCTTGCCTTGCGGCAGTTGTACTTTCATGCGGTATTTGCCGTTTTCCTGCACAGCCTGCGCGCCAGAAACCGTCGCAAATTCTTCAAGATCGCTCCAGCGCAGCGGCATGCCAGGGTCCCAGTCGTCGCGGGTGATGTAGTACTTGAAATACTCCGTGGCATGCGGTGCGGAAGCTCGCCAGACGAATGTGTAGTCACCACTGGCGGTGGGCACGATCGAGGTCTGCGGCCAGTCGAGTCGCGCAAGGTCCAGCCCCCGGAAGCTTGCCGATCCGCCCGAGCAAAGCTCCCCGTCGGCGATCAATGCGCGGTGATTGCCGGCGGCATTGCCCTGGCGCACACCGTTCCAGTCGTAGAACTGCTGCGCGCCGCCTACCATGCGGGCGGCCTGGCAGGCTCCCGATTTCGGCTGCTCGGCGCCTTCGTTGTAACAGGTCAGCACCCGGCTCGCGGGCAGCTCCATCGTGCCGTGTGCGTGCGCGGATAGCGGCGCGGCGGTGGCGGCAAGCGCCAGGCAGGTGATTCCGATTGCTTTATGGGACATCGCGATCTTCCTTGAAAACGTGGTTCTGGGTCCTCGCCGTGGGTCGAGAACGGCTGCGCGATTTGACGCGCGCCAAAACACGTTGGAAATCGGAATCGTCCTAAACCGGTCGTTGCCATGCCGGCGATCAATCCATCGGTAAAAACGAATCCATGCGGCTACCGCTGGCTTGAACGCTACAATAGGCCGTCGATGTCTTACGCCCTGCCCTCATGTCCGATCACCCGCGTTTCACTGTCAGCCGATCCATGGTCATGCTCCTGCCCGAGCAACCCTTTCTTGACTGGATCCAGGCAGTGGACCCCGACCCCGTCCCCACGCTGTCACTCAGTGACGTGCGCGACGACGCGAGCGTTTTCCTGTTGCCCGCAGAGGTGGCCGACACGCCGGAGAACGCGCTGCGCTGGGTGGAAAAGCGGTGGCGCCCGTTTTTCGAATTCATGCTGGGCGAGTGGTTCGACGATTCGGTCTGGCCCGAAACCCTGTCGCTGGCCATGTTCCGCAACTGGTTCACTGTCCGCTTTCATTCGATGGTCTGGGACATGGCACCCGATGCGCCGCTCGAATACGAGGACTGGGACGACGAGGAAGACGACGACGCGCCCACCGTCCTGCACTGACCGCACCCTCAAACAAGAACGGCACGCCCAGGCGTGCCGTTTTGCATGTGTCCGGACGTCCGATCAGAGGAAGCGATCCAGAATCTTGCGGCTGTGCTTGTCCAGCGCGAACTGGTCGCGGATCAGGTAATGGATGCCGTGGCTGTCCGAAATCAGCAACGTAGTACCCGTCAGCCGCCGGATGTTCTCTTCGCCGCGCAATACCAGGTCGGTCTGGCCGCGGTCCGTCTGCACGGTCCACACGCTGGGCGTGGCGTAGGTCGATACACCCAGAATCTTCCGAATCTCCGGCATGAACTCGCGCGATGCCAGCTCCGCCTCGATCAGTTCACGGGTCTGCGCCGGCAGTGTGTCCAGACGAGGAATCCACGCCAGCTCCTTGCCATCGGTGCTCATCATCCCTACCCCATCGTCGGCGGCGGAAATCGGAAACGCGCGCACGGGCACCACGCCCTCGTGCTGCGCCCCGTCGGCAGATATCAGCACGAGCTTGCCGAAGCTGTTGCGGGACAGGTGGAATTCGGGCGTTTGCATAGCCGTTTCTTGAACTGATGGATTACTGGGCACTGACGGCCTCCGCAACTTCGGCACGATTCCCGGCGCTCGTGTCATCCGGGTCGGTATCGACATTGCGCGCCTGCGCCTGGTACAGCCTGTAGTACGCGCCTTCGCGCGCCAGCAGTTCGTCGTGGCTGCCCACTTCGACGATCTGGCCGCGGTCCATTACCACGAGTCGATCGGCCTTGCGCAACGTGGACAGCCGGTGCGCGATGGCGATGGTGGTGCGACCCTGCACGAGGTTGTCCAGCGCCTTCTGGATTTCCTTCTCCGTAGACGTATCCACCGACGACGTGGCCTCGTCCATGATCAGGATGCGCGGATCGATCAGCAGCGCGCGGGCAATCGAAATACGCTGCCGTTCGCCGCCCGACAGCGCCTGGCCGCGCTCGCCCACGAGCGAGTCATAGCCGTGCGGCAGCCGCAGGATGAACTCGTGCGCGTGCGCGGCGCGTGCCGCGGCGATGATCTCCTCGCGCGTGGCTTCGGGCTTGCCATAGGCGATGTTGTCCGCAATCGTGCCGAAGAACAGGAACGGCTCCTGCAGCACCAGGCCAATGTTCTGGCGGAAATCCGATACCGGCAGCGAACGGATATCGACACCGTCCACCCGGATCGCGCCTTCCGAGACATCGTAGAAACGGCAAATCAGGTTCACCAGCGTGCTCTTGCCCGATCCACTGTGACCCACCAGGCCGATCATCTCGCCCGGTTCGATGCTCAGGTTCAGGCCGCGAATCACCGCGCGATTGCCATAGCGGAATCCCAGGTCGCGCATCTCGATGGCGCCGCGCACGTTTTCCAGGCGCACGGGCTTCTGCGGCTCGGGCACGCTCGACACGTGATCGAGGATATCGAAGATCCGCTTGGCACCGGCCGCGGCCTTCTGGGTCACCGACACGATCCGGCTCATCGAATCCAGGCGCGTATAGAAGCGGCTGATATAGGTCAGGAAGGCCACCAGCACGCCGACGGTAATCGCGTTGTGGCTGACCTGCCAGATACCGAAGATCCAGACCACCAGCAGGCCCACTTCGGTCAGCAGCGTCACGGTCGGCGTGAACAGCGACCACACGGCGTTCACCCGGTCATTGATCGCAAGATTGTGACGATTGGCCTCGCGGAAGCGCACCACCTCGCGCTTTTCCTGCGCAAACGCCTTGACGACGCGGATGCCCGGAATCGTATCGGCCAGCACGTTCGTGATTTCGGACCAGATGCGGTCGATCTTCTCGAAGCCGTGACGCAGGCGGTCACGCACCATGTGGATCATCCACGCGATGAACGGCAGCGGCACCAGCGTGACCAGCGCCAGCCACGGATTGATGGAAATCAGGATGATCGACGTCATGGCGATCATCAGCACATCGGTGGCGAAGTCGAGCAGATGCAGCGACAGGAACACGCTGATGCGGTCGCTCTCGGACCCGATGCGGGCCATCAGGTCGCCGGTGCGCTTGCCGCCGAAGTATTCGAGCGACAGCTTGAGCAGGTGTTCGTAAGTGGTGGTGCGCAGGTCCGCGCTGATGCGCTCCGACACGCGTGCCAGCAGGTAGGTACGGGCCCAGCCCAGCGCCCAGGCCACCAGCGCGGCGCCCAGCAGGCCGGCCAGGTAGAGCTTGACGAGGTCGTAGTCGATCGGCACGCCGTTCTGATACGGGATCAGCACCTTGTCCATCAGCGGCATGGTCAGGTAAGGCGGCACCAGCGTGGCGGCCGTACCCAGCAGCAGCAGCGCGAAGCCGCCCAGCAGTTCCCAGCGATAGGGCCGTGCAAAACGCCAAAGGCGCAGCAGCGCCCAGGTGGAAGGCGGCGTCTCCAGCTCGCGGCTGCATTGCGGGCACTGCTCTTCGCCCGGCGGGATTGGCGCCTTGCAGGTCGGGCAAATTTCGGCATCCGGCTCGGCGGCGTGCCCGGTGGCCAGCAGGTTGCGGCGCGCATCGAACTGGTCGGCCAGCCGCAATGCGTCAGGATTGTAACCAAGCGTGTAGCGCCAGGTGGCCAGGCGCTCCCGGCCATCGCCCAGTTCCAGCGTGCCCACGCCGGCATGATCGCCGTGGGCAAGTGTCAGGTCAGGCGCGATGTCCCAGCTTTGCAGCGCGGTGTCGCCGGGGGCGCGAGAGATCAGACGACGATCCGTCACAACCAGCCACCCTTGGGTAAAATGCAGCCTTGCGTCCAGGTCCAGCGTCAGCCCGGCCAGGACGGTTTCCCCGGGCAGCAGGCCGGCGCCGAGTTCGGCAGCCCAGGGACCTTGCGGGCCGGGGTGGTTGGAAGCAGACGGGGAGGACTGGGTCATTGTTGGCGCAAAAAGCGATAAAAGCGCGTCCGCAGACCCAAAAATGGATCAAAAACGGACATAACTTGAAACAATTTAAGCGGTTCGCCAGGCTGGCGGCCCGCAATTTTGCCCGCAAGTATACATAACGCAAACAAGCGGGCATCTTGGTGCGCTGCACAATGCGTTGCCGGTCTCAAAGGGTAACGAAGGGTCAACCCTGAGGCTACAGTAACGTTAACGAAAGATTAGCTTTCCATTTCCCGGGCACTCGCCCACTGCCTCAAGCAAATTCAATGAAAAAGAAGGACATTGAGATTTTCGATGTCATGTCGCTGCGCGGCCCGAATATGTGGACATATCGGCCAGTGCTGGAGGCATGGGTCGATATCGGCGAACTGGAGGATTTCCCCTCCAACAAGATTCCGGGGTTCTACGAGCGCCTGTCGGCGTGGCTGCCCACGCTGATCGAGCACCGCTGCAGCCCGGGCGTGCGAGGCGGCTTCCTGATGCGGTTGAAGGAAGGCACCTGGCCCGGCCATATCCTGGAACACGTCACGCTTGAGCTGCAGAACCTGGCCGGGATGCCCGGCGGTTTCGGCAAGGCGCGCGAGACCCCGGTCCGCGGCGTCTACAAGGTCATCGTGCGGGCCTGGCACGAGCAGGTGACACGCGCCGCGCTGTTTGCCGCGCGCGACCTGGTCATGGCCGCCATCGAGGACCGCCCGTTCGACGTGGACGCGGCCGTGGAAACGTTGCGCGACCTGGTCGACGAACACTGCCTGGGACCCAGCACCGCCTGCATCGTCGATGCCGCCGACGACCGCGACATCCCGTCGATCCGCCTGTCCGACGGCAACCTGGTGCAGCTGGGCTACGGCGCGCGCCAGCGCCGCATCTGGACGGCCGAGACAGACCGCACCAGCGCCATCGCCGAATCGATCTCGCGCGACAAGGACCTGACCAAGTCGCTGCTGGAATCGTGCGGCGTGCCCGTGCCGGAAGGCCGCATGGCCGATAGCGCCGAAGACGCCTGGGACGCCGCCGAAAGCATCGGCCTGCCGGTGGTGGTCAAGCCGTACGACGGCAACCATGGCCGTGGGGTGTTCACCAACCTCATGACGCGCGACGAAGTGCAGACCGCCTACGCCGTGGCCATCGAGGAAGGCAACGGTGTCATCGTCGAACGCTTCGTGCCCGGCAACGAGCACCGCCTGCTGATCGTGGGCGGCCGCATGGTGGCCTGCGCGATGGGCGAGACCGCCTCCGTGGTGGGTGACGGCAAGCAGACCATCGACGAACTGATCGAATCGCAGATCAATTCCGATCCGCGCCGTGGCAGCACAGAGGATCATCCGCTGAACCGCGTGCGGCTGGATTCGGCCGCCCGCCTGGAACTGAAGCGCCAGGGCTATGCCGATGGCAGCGCCGTACCGCCCGAGGGCCGCACCGTGCTGATCCAGCGCAACGGCAACGTGGCCTTCGACGTGACCGACCGCGTGCACCCGAGCGTGGCCGCGCATGCCGCGCTGGCCGCGCGCATCGTCGGGCTGGACATCGCCGGCGTGGACCTGGTGGCCGAGGACATCTCGCGCCCGCTGGCCGACCAGCGCGGTGCCATCGTCGAGGTCAACGCCGGCCCCGGCCTGCTGATGCACATCAAGCCCGCCGACGGCGAACCGCGCCCGGTGGGCCCCGCCATCGTCGAGCATCTGTTCCCGACCCGCAACGGCGTGGCCGACGACGGCCGCATTCCCGTGGTGGGCATCACCGGCACCAACGGCAAGACCGTGGTGGCCAAGCTCGTGGCGCGCCTGCTGCAGCTGTCGGGCAAGCATACGGGCCTGTCGTGCAGCGATGGCCTGTTCCTGGACCGCCGCCAGGTGGAAAAGGGCGACCGTGGCGAAAAGGCTACCTGGGACGCCGGCCACCGCATCCTGATGAACCGCGCGGTGGAAGCCGCCGTGTTCGAGAACGACAGCGGCATGATCCTGTCGCAGGGCCTGCCGTACGACCGCTGCCAGGTGGGCGTGGTCACGAACTTCGGCCAGCCCGATCACCTCGGCGACTACTACGTCGAGGATGAAGACCGCATGTACAACGTGCTGCGCACGCAGATCGACGTTGTGCTCAAGACCGGCGCGGCCGTGCTCAACGCCGCCGATCCGCGCCTGGTCGAAATGGCCGAACTGTGCGATGGCGACGTGATCTTCTTCGGCCTGTCCGCCGACCTGCCCGCCATCGTCGAGCATCGCGCCGCGGGCCGCCGTGCCGTGTTCGTGCGCGACGGCAAGGTGGTGATGGCCACAGGCGCCAGCGAAAGCGCGCTGACCGACGTGTCGGCCATTCCGCTGACCTATGCCGGCCGGGTCGCCTTCCAGATCGAGAACGTGCTGGCCGCCGTGGCTACCGGCTGGGCGCTGGGCATTTCGAACGACCTGATCCGCGCCGGCATCGTCACCTTCGACGTGGGCCAGGTGGATGTGCCGGGCCGCTTCACGATGTTCGAGCGCCAGGGCGCCACGGTGATCGTCGACGACGCGCACAATGCGCCGGCGCTGGAAGCCGTGGCCGCCGCGCTGGACCGCTTCCCGGCCGAGCGCCGCATGCTGGTGTTCGGTGCCGGCGTGCAGCGCCGCGACGAAGACCTGGTGCAGCAGGGCAAGGTCATCGGCAAGACGTTCGACCGCGTGTTCCTGTGCGAAGACCGCAGCGTGCGCCGCGACCTGCCCGATGCCGAAGCCCGCGCGCTGCTGAAGAAGGGCCTGTACGAAGGCCGCCGCGTGACGAAGATCATCGACGAAGCCGGTCGGCGCGAAGCGGTGGAAGCCGCGCTGTCGCAACTGGTGGCCGGTGACCTGCTGGTCCTGCAGTGCGACGAGACCTCGACCGAGAGCACCGTCGAGCAGGTACACCAGTGGATGGGCCGCAGCGGACGCCGCGCGTAATCCCGCCCGGAAGAACAACGGACAAACGATTCTATGGAAGTCTCTCGTATCCGGGCTCTGCGTGGCCCGAATCTCTGGTGCCGGCATACCGCCATCGAAGCCATCGTGGCGTGCTCGGACCAATCGCATCTGCTGGCCGAACTGCCGGGCTTCGAAGACCGGCTGCGCGCCCGCTTTCCGGGCATCGGCCCGATGCGCCCTGACGACGAGGCCGGCTCGCCGTCCATGGCGCACGCGCTGGAGGCCGCCGCGCTGGGCCTGCAGGCCGCCGCCGGCTGCCCGGTGACGTTCAGCCATGCCGCGCCAACGCTGGAACCGGGCACCTACCAGGTGGTGGTGCAGTACAGCGAGGAAGAAGTGGGCCGCCTGGCCTTCGAGCTGGCCGAGCAGCTGTGCCTGGCCGCGCGCGACGACAAGCCGTTCGACCTGGAAGACGCGCTGCATCGCCTGCGCGAACTCGACGAGGACGTGCGCCTGGGGCCGAGCACCGGTTCGATCGTCTATGCGGCCGTGGCTCGCGGCATCCCGTATCGCCGCCTGACGCAGGGCTCGATGGTGCAGTTCGGCTGGGGCAGCAAGCAACGCCGCATCCAGGCTGCCGAGACCGACATGACGAGCGCGGTGTCCGAATCGATCGCCCAGGACAAGGAACTGACCAAGGCCCTGCTGCATGCGGCCGGCGTGCCGGTGCCGCTGGGCCGTTCGGTGACCAGTGCCGAGGAAGCCTGGGCCGCCGCGCAGGAGATCAACGGCCCGGTGGTGGTGAAGCCGCGCGACGGCAACCAGGGCAAGGGCGTGGCCGTGCGCATCCGCACGCGTGAGGAAGTGATGACGGCCTATGAAGTGGCCGCCGACATTTCGACCGACGTGCTGGTCGAGCGCTATATCCCGGGCCACGACTTCCGCCTGCTGGTGGTCGGCAAGCATCTGGTGGCTGCGGCACGCCGCGATCCGCCGCAGGTGATTGGCGATGGCGCCCACACGGTGCGCCAGCTCGTGGATGAAGTGAACCGCGATCCGCGCCGTGGCGAAGGCCATGCCACGTCGCTGACCAAGATCCGCTTCGACGACATCGCGCTGGCTACGCTGGCCAAGCAGGGCCTGAGCGCCGACGCCGTGCCGGCCAAGGGCGCGCGCGTGGTACTGCGCAACAACGCCAACCTGTCCACCGGCGGCAGTGCCACCGATGTGACCGACGACGTCCACCCGGACATCGCCGCACGCGCGGTAGCCGCTGCGCAGATGGTGGGCCTGGATATCTGCGGTGTCGACGCCGTGTGCGAGACCATGCTCAAGCCGTTCGAGGAACAGGCCGGCGGCATCGTCGAAGTCAACGCCGCGCCGGGCCTGCGCATGCACCTGCAGCCGTCGTACGGCAAGGGCCGTGCCGTGGGCGAAGCCATCATCTCGACCATGTTCACCGATGGCGACGATGGCCGCATTCCCGTGGTGGCCGTATCGGGCACCAACGGCAAGACCACCACCGTCCGCCTGATCACCCATATCCTGGCCTCGAACGGCCTGCGCATGGGCATGACCGGCACCGATGGCGTGTACATCCAGGGCCAGCGCATCGACACTGGCGACTGCAGCGGCCCGCGCAGCGCGCGCAACGTGCTGCTGCACCCCGACGTGGACGCCGCGGTGTTCGAGACGGCGCGCGGCGGCCTGCTGCGCGAAGGCCTGGCCTTCGACCGCTGCGACGTGGCCGTGGTGACCAACGTGGGCGAAGGCGACCACCTTGGGCTGTCGTACATCAGCACCGTGGAAGACCTGGCGGTGCTCAAGAGCGTGATCGTGCAGAACGTGGCGCCGCACGGCATGGCCGTGCTGAACGCGGCCGATCCGATGGTGGCGCGCATGGCCGATGCCTGCCCGGGTTCGATCACGTTCTTCGCGCACGATGCCGGCCTGCCGACGATGGCGCTGCACCGCGCCCAGGGCAAGCGCGTGGTGTTCGTGGAAGGCGCCGAGATCGTGGCAACCGAAGCCGACACCAGCGTGCGCTTTGCGCTGGCGGATATCCCGCTGACGCGCAACGGCTCGATCGGCTTCCAGGTGGAAAACGCGATGTCGTCGATCGCGGCCGCATGGGCGCTGGGTATCGACTGGAACGTCATCCGCCGCGCGCTGGCAACGTTCGTCAACGACGCCGCCACCGCGCCGGGCCGCTTCAACGTGTTCGACTACAAGGGCGCGACGCTGATCGCCGACTACGGCCACAATCCCGACGCGATCCAGGCGCTGTGCAACGCCGTGCAGACCATGCCTTCGAACAAGCGCGTGGTGGTCATCAGCGGGGCGGGCGACCGTCGCGACGAGGACATCCGCAAGCAGACCCAGATCCTGGGTGGCGTGTTCGATGACGTGCTGCTGTACCAGGACCAGTGCCAGCGCGGCCGTGAAGACGGCGAAGTGCTGGCCCTGCTGCGCGAAGGCCTGGTCGGTGCGCAACGCACCAGCCATACCGAGGAAATCCGCGGCGAATTCCTGGCCATCGACACGGGCCTGGCGCGCCTGCAGCCGGGCGACCTCTGCCTGATCCTGATCGACCAGGTGGAAGAGGCGCTGGACCACATCGCCAAGCGGGTCGCCCAGCAGTAATCCGGCAACTTGCCGCCACCCTCTCCCGCCCGCCGGGAGAGGGTTCCCCCTCCCCTCTCCCCTCTCTCTGCCCCGCCACTTGCCGTCCACCGCCATTCGGTGCGACAGTATCCCGTACCGAATCCCATCGCCACGCCAACGGCCGCCGCCCCGCCCGTCGACGAGGAGACCGCATATGACTACGCCGCAAACCGTTGTCGTCACCTATATCGCCGCGACGGCGGAGCAGGTGTGGCAGGTCCTGACCGACCCCGTGCTAAGTGTGAAGTACTTCTTCGGGCGCCGCGTCGAATCCGACTGGCAGGTGGGCAGCCCCTTCGTGCTGCGCATGGAGGACGGCAAGGTGGACTCGCAGGGCGTGGTCCTGGCCGCCGAGCCGCCCTACCGGCTGTCGGTCACCTGGCGCGTGGAGTGGCTGGAGGCGTTCCGCCAGTTGCCCGAGGTGGTCGTCACATGGCAGATCGACGCGCTGGGCGACGAAGCCGTCAGGCTGACCGTGAGCGAACTTCACCAGGAACCGCTGGACGAGCAGATCCTGCAGGGTGGGCGCAACGGCTGGCCGCTGATCCTGGCCGGCCTGAAGACACTGCTGGAAACCGGGCGCCAGCTCAATGTCGAGGCGCCCAAGCCACCGCCCGCGCCTGCCTCGTCTTCGGCAACCTCATCGGCAACGCAGGGTCAGTGACGCGTCGGCAGTGACAGGCGCCGTTCCAGCACGTGCTGGAACGCCGACAGGGCCGTGCTGAGAATCCAGTAGATCGCGGCGGCGGCCAGGTACAGCGGCAGCGGCTGGTAGGTGGCCGCGATGATCTCCTGCGACGTGCGCAGCAGTTCGGTCACGGTAATCACCGACACGAGGGAGGTGTCCTTGATCAGGCTGATCAGGCTGTTGGACAGGCTTGGCACCGCCAGCCGCAACGCCTGCGGCCCCACCACGTGGCGCAGTGTCTGCACCGGGGTCATGCCCAGGCTGTAGGCCGCCAGCCACTGTCCGCGCGGCACGCCCAGGATGGCGCCCCGCATGCTTTCCGACAGGTAGGCGCCGACATTCAGGCTCAGCGTCAGCACGCCGGCCGGGGTGGGCTCCAGCGCGATGCCGATGCCCGGCAAGCCGTAGTAGACGACGAAGATCTGCACCAGCAACGGCGTGCCACGCATGATGCTGACGTACACGCGCGCCATCACTTTGAGAATCCGCTGATTCCCAATCCCCATCAGCGCCACCACAATCCCAATCATCAGGCCGAAAGCCATCGACAACACGGCGAATTTCAGCGTGAGCAGCGTGCCCTGCAGCAACACGGGAAGCGAATCGATAACGAGCTGGAGCGCGGACATGGCTGGGGTGGGATTCAGTCAATCTGGAGCCGGAATGCCGCGATCATACGTGATCGGGGCCTGGCGCGAGTGAGGCGAGTAGCTTGACTGGGAGCCGTTCTCGCTGGGCTATCGCCCGGCGCCCGAATCTCTGCGGACCATCGGAGGACAGGATCTGGTGGCGGGCCAGATCCACGCAGGCTTTCATGGAATATGCCGATGCTGGCGAACAATGGATTGCCAAGGGTCGCCCGGCCATCCTGTTCGTGCCGTCCGTGAGCGCGCCGGAGGAGTGAAACATCCTCATCAACCCGCATCACGTCGACCGGAGGCGCATCCGGAGCCGGAAGCTCCGCAAGTGGGTCTGCGGCTTCCGGCTGCTGCGGCTGCTGCGGCTGCTGCGGCTTCCGGCTGCTGCGGCTGCGTTTTACTTGAGCGGCTTCGTCACGTCCGAGCCGAACCACTTGTTCGACAGCTTGGTCAGCGTGCCATCCTTGCGAAGGTCGTCCAGCGCCTTGTCGATGGCCGCGGCGAACTTCGGGTTGTCCTTGCGGAACGGGATCGCGACTTCGCTGTTGGCGCCCGGCAGCACGGCGCCCGGGCGCAGCGGCAGGTTGGCCTGCTTGATCAGGTAGTTGACCATCAGCCGGTCATTGAGCGCGGCGTCCACACGCTGCGCGGCCAGATCGCGCAGGTATTCGGGGGCGCCCGGATAGGTCTTCACGTCGATGCCCGGCACCGACTTCGCCAGGTCGTTGTAGTTGCTGCCCAGGCTGACGCCAAGCTTGTGGCCCTTCAGCGCGTCGAGCGAGGCGAATTCGCGCTTGTCGTCCTTGCGCTGGATCAGCTGGGCCGCCGAATAGACGTATGGCGTGGAGAAATCCAGTACCTGCTTGCGCTGCGGCGTGACCGAAACCTGGTTGACGATGATGTCGAACTTGCCGGCCTGCAGACCCGCGATGATCGCGCTCCATTCGGTCGTCACGAATTCGGCCTTGACGCCAAGCTTGCCAGCCACGGCGCGCGCCACTTCGACATCGAATCCGTCCAGTTCGTTATTTGCGGCGCGATATCCGAACGGCGGATAGGTTCCTTCCAGCCCGACCTTGAGCACGCCAGCCTGTTTGACCGTATCCAGCAGGTCGGCGGCATGGGCGGCCGTTGCGGCAAGGCCAGTGGCGCCAGCTACCAGGGCGGTGGCAAGCAGGGATTTGAACCAACCCGATCGAATCGTTCGCATATCTTCTCCAGTGGGATGCGGTTTGCGTGCCGGCGCCCCTTTTGAGGGAAAGCCGACGGCTCTATGAGCCTATAACGGGCTCCAAGGTACCGCAAATACTATCGACGGCGAAATAACGATTCGAAATGGCTATATAACGAGTTCTGCACTGCGGGCGCCCCCGGCGCCAAGGCCGGGGGTCGCCCGCCAGCAAGGCGTTACTGGAACGCCTTGTCGTTCGGCTCGGCGAACAGCTGCTTCATCTCCGGCGACAGCGCGTAATTCATATTGATGTTGCGCGGCGGAATCGGTTGCAGGAACCACTTGGTATAGAGCTTCTCGGCACGGCCGCTCTTCTGGATATCGGACACCACGCCGTCCACCAGCTTCTTGAACGACGGATCGTCCTTGCGGAACATGCAGGCGTAGTTCTCGGTCTGCAGCGGCGTACCGGCCACCACCCAGTCGGCGGCGTTCTTGGCCTTGGTGCGCTCGCCGTAGAGCAGCGGTTCATCCATCACGAATGCCGCCGCGCGGCCCGACTCCAGGATCAGGAAGGCCTGGCCGTGGTCCTTGGCGCTGGTCAGGTTCATGTTCATGCCTTCGCCATTCATCTTCACGAGCAGGCGCTCGCCGGTGGTGCCGGCCGTGGTCACCACGTTCTTGCCCTTGAGCTGCGGGAAGTCGGTCACGCCCGAGTCCTTCTTCGTCAGCATGCGAATGCCGTAGATGAACAGGCTGTTCGAGAAGGCCACCTGCTTCTGGCGCTCGGTGTTGTTGGTGGTGCTGCCGCATTCGATGTCGATCGTGCCGTTCTGCACCAGCGGAATGCGGTTCTGCGACGTGATCGGCGTCATCTTGACCTGCAGGTTCGGCATGTTCAGCGTCGACTTCACCTTGTCGACGATCGCCAGCAGGTAATCGTGCGAGTAGCCCATCACCTGGCTGCCATCCGAATACGAGAACGGAATGGACGATTCACGATATCCCAGCGAAATCACACCGCTGTCCTTGATCTTCTTGAGCGTGTCGCCATCGGCGGCGTGGGCGCCGGCGGCGGCGCCGGCCAGCACGGCGGCAGCCAGCAGGCGGTGGATGGGGGTCGAACGGACAGACAGTGACTTCATGGTTCGCTCCTTCAAGGGGCTTGGTTTAATAGACTTCAGACTTGAGGCAATCTCACTACCCAACGTACTACTCAACTTCCAGCACAACCCGTGTTGCGTCAGACTGGCCCGAAGGCGTCAGGCCGACGCTGCACTGAAATCTTCGGCGTCGATGGCGGGCGTGCGGCCCGCCAGGCGATCGGCCAGCAGGCCAGCGCTGCCCATTGCCAGCGTGAACCCGAGCGCGCCGTGTCCAAGGTTCAGCCACAGCCCGCGCAGGCGCGATTCGCCGATCATCGGCAGCCCCGTCGGCGTGGCCGGGCGCAAGCCCGCCCAGGGCTGCAGCGCATCGAGATCGGCGCCGTTCATCACGTTGCCAAACACCGATCGCGTCTGCGTCACCAGCGTCTGCGCACGCTCGCGGTCGATGATCGCCCCGCCGCGCACGATATCGGCCATGCCCGCCACGCGCAGCGTATTGCCGATGCGCGCATAGACGATCTTGTTGGCGAAGTCCGTCACGCTGATGTGCGGCGCCCGCGCACCATCGGCGATCGGCACCGTGATGCTGTACCCCTTGAGCGGCCACAGCATCGGCCGGATACCCGTCGGCCTCAGCAACGGCACGCTGCCGATACCGCCGGACACGATCACCACATCGGCGGCGATATCGCCCTGATCGGTGCACAGACCTGTCACACGATCGCCGCTGCGCACCAGTTCGGTCACCCGCGTGCCGAACTTCAGCGTCACGGCCGGGTTGCCTTGCAACAGATGGGCCAGCGACACACAGAACAGGTGGCAATCGCCCACTTCCTCGCTCGGCGTGTAGATGGCCCCTGCAATCTCCTGACGGATGCCCGCCAGTGCTGGCTCCAGCGCCACGGTTGCGTCGCGGTCCAGCGCCTGCTGCTCGCAGCCCAGGCTGGCCTGGTAGTCCAGCAAGCGGCATGCCGAGTCATAGGCGGCCGCGTCGCGATGCACCACCAGCTTGCCGCGCCGCGCAAAATCGAATCCGCCCCCCTCCTGGCGCGCCTCGGGCCGGTTCACGAAGGCCTGCATCAGGTCGCGCGAATAAAACGCCAGCCGCAGCAGCTTGCGCGTGGTCGCCTCGCTGGTCGAGGCATTGCACGCCTGCACGAAGGCCATCAGCCAGCGCCACTGGTCCGGGTCCATCGACGGCCGGAAGCGCATCGGCGAATCGCGGTCCAGCAGCCAGCCCGGCACCTTCGACAGCACGCCAGGTCCGGCCAGCGGCGCCACATAGCTGTAGCTGAGCTGGCCGCCATTGGCGAAGCTGGTTTCCTCGCCAGGACCATCGTGGCGCTCGACCACCGTTACCTCATGACCATCATTGGCCAACCGCCACGCGGTGGTCATGCCGACCACACCGGCGCCCACAATTGCTACGCGCATCTGACTCCGCCCTTGTCTTCCCATTTCAAACGTTGGGGCAGAGCGTAGAGCACTGTGCACGACTTGCCCAATGCCAATACGTGCCAGAATATGTCCCGAGGCTATGGGTCCCGCCACCCGGGTCTACCCGTAGTGCAAAGCACCATTTTTCGCACCAAACCGGCTTTTTTCGGGCACCACAACGATGCGCCTGCGTCAGATCGAGGTTTTTCGCGCCGTCATGCTGACCGGCACCGTCAGCGAGGCCGCGCGCCTGCTCCATGTCTCGCAACCCGTGGTCACGCGGGTCCTGCAGCATGCCGAGGCGTCGCTGGGCTTCCGGCTGTTCGATCGCCAGCGCGGACGCCTGCAGCCCACCCCCGAAGCCCAGGCGCTGTATGGCGATGTCGAAAGGCTATATGGCGAGATCGAACGCGTGCGGCGCGTATCCGAAAGCCTGCGCCACAAGGGCGCGGGGCGCCTGCGCGTGGCCGCCACGCCAAGCCTGGCAAACCCGCTGCTGGTGCCCGCCGTGCGCCGCTTCTGCGCGCGGCATCCTGAAACGCAAGTCCAGGTACTGACCCACCACACCAATGAAATCGTGGCGGCATTGCTGGCGAACCAGATCGATGTGGGTTTTGCCTTCTCGCCACCCCGCCACGAGGCGATCTCCAGCGTGCCCGTAGCCACCGGCCGCATGCTGCTGGCAGTCCCGCGTGCGCTGCCGCTGCCTGCCGGTGGCAAACGTGGCGTGGTGCCGATCCGCAAGGTGCTGGAGCGGCCGTTCATTGGCTATGACGACGACAGCTCGCTGGGCCTGCTGGTTCGCCAGACCCTGGCACGCCACGCGCTGGAGCCGCATTCGACGCTGGAAGTGCAGACATATTCGCTGGCGCTGGCCCTGGTCGATGCCGGGCTTGGACTGACGCTGCTGGACCAGTACACGGCGCTGAGCGCCAATCCGGCCAATGTGGCCTTGCACGATGTCCAGCCCGAACTGGGCTTCGAGATCCAGATGCTGCGCGCCAGCCATCGCGGCGCGTCGAGCCTGGTCGACGACATGCACGCGCAGTTCGCCGCCGCCGCCGAAGCCCTGGACGCCACGCTCGACCACCGGCTGGAGGCGCCTGCCGCACAGTTCGACGCGACGGCCCGCCAGGCCCCCTGACATTGCACGGACATTGAGCAGACAATTGACAGTTCGCCACGCCGTGCACCATCATCAATCCGCCCCGACGGGCGCGTGACCTTCCTATGTTCGTCCTGACCCTTGTCCTTCTGGTGCTGGTGAGCGCGTTCTTCTCGATCTCCGAGATCGCCCTGACCGCGGCCCGGCGCACCAAGCTCCAAGTCCTCTCCGATCGCGGCGACCGCCGCGCCACCAAGGTATTGCTGCTCAAGGAAGAGCCCGGCAATTTCTTCACGGTCGTGCAGATCGGCGTGAACAGCGTGGCGATCCTGGCCGGCATCCTGGGCGAAAAGCACGTGTCCGACCTGCTGTTCGACGCCCTGCTGCCCTGGCTCAGCCCCGACATCGCCCAGCGCGTGGCCAATATCGGATCGTTCCTGGTCGTGACGCTGCTGTTCATCCAGTTTGCCGACCTGATCCCCAAGCGCGTGGCCATGACCTTCCCCGAGACCTGCGCGGTCGCCGTGATTGGTCCGATGCTGACGATGCTGCGGCTGTTCAAGCCCGTGGTGTGGATCTTCAACGCGGCCGCCGACGCGATGCTGAAGCTGCTGGGCATCCCGACCAAGCCGGTGGACCAGATCACGACCGAGGACATCGCGGCCATGGTCGATGCCGGCGCCGAAGCCGGCGTGCTGCACAAGCACGAGCTGCACCTGATCGAGAACGTGTTCGAGCTGGACTCGAAGCCCATCACCGCGATCATGACGCCGCGCGACGACGTGGTGTTCCTGACGCTAGACGAATCGGCCGACAGCGTGCGCCGCAAGCTCGTCAAGCAGCCGCACGCGCAGTACCCGGTCTGCGGCAAGACCATCGACGACGTGCTTGGCTGCATGGATTCCAAGGCGATCCTGCAACTGCTGCTTGCCAACGAGAACGCATCGGTGCTGGACGATATCGGCAAGCACTACGACAAGAACGTGCTGGTGATCCCGGACACGCTGACGCTGTCCGAGTCGCTGACGCGCTTTCGCGAGATGCACGAGAGCTTTGCCGTGGTGATGAACGAATACGGGCTGGTGGTCGGCATCGTCACGCTGGACGACATCGTCGGCGCGCTGATGGGCGACATCCTCTACTCGGCCGAGGACGAACAGATCGTGCGGCGCGATGCCACGTCATGGCTGGTCGATGGGCTGACGCCGCTGGTGGACCTGAAGAAGGCGCTGGAACTCGATACGCTGCCCGGCGAGGACTACGTCGACACTGCGGCAGGGCTGGTCATCTATTCGCTGAAACGCATTCCGAAGAAGTCGGAATCGATTACCGTGGCGGGCTTCCGCTTCGAAGTGCTGGACATCGACCATCACAAGATCGACCAGCTGCTGGTGTCGCGGCTGGGTGCGCAGCAGGGTCAGGCCAGCGACACCCCCGGCGGCATCTCCTGACCGGCAAGCGTTTCGCGCACGATGCCAAGCAGCCGCTGCGCGCTGGCCGACTGCGCGCGCAACGGTCGCGTCATCACGCACAGCTCGCGCAGCAGTTCCGGCCCCTGCAGCGGACGGAACAACAGTTCGGGGTATGTATTGCGCTGGTATGCCAGCGCCGGCAGCACCGAGTAATAACCGCCACGCGCGAGCATCGCGAACAGGTAGGCGGTGCTCTCCACTTCATCGTGCTCGCGCGCCAGCTCGGGCCAGTGCATGGCATGGCCGCGCAGAAAGCGGCCGATGCCCGTATCGGCACTGAAGCCCACGTACTTGCCGTGCTGCAACGCATCCCAGGTGACGGGCCCCGCCGCCTGCGCCAGCGGCGAATCGCGGTGAAAGACCACGCCGTAGCAATCCTTCACCAGTGGCGTGTAGTCGAGCTCGTCATGCCCGTGGAATCTGCTGTCGATGGCAAAGTCGACCTCGCCTTCCAGCACCAGTTGCTCGGTCTGCTGCGCGGCAGGATTGCGTAGCGAGATCGTGATGCCGGGATATGCGTCCCGGAAGCGCGGCAGGGCGGGCACCAGAAACTGGCCGATCACCGACGACGCCGCGCAGATGCGGATATGCCCGCGCTCGCCCTGCACGACGGCCTGCAGGTCCGATATCGCGCTGTCGACGCCATTCACAGCGCGCTGTGCCCCTGGCAGGAACTGTTCGGCATGGCTGGTCAGGTGCACGCGCCGGGTGGTGCGGTCGAACATCCGCAAGCCCACGGCTTCCTCGAATTGCTGGATGGTGGCCGTAAGCGCTGATTGCGTCACACACAGCCGCAACGCCGCCGCCGTGAACGAGCCGGTTTCGGCAACGGCGAGGAAGCTGCGCAAATGCTTGAGCGTGACGTTGTGGCGCATGGCAGTCGTCTCTGTATTTTTCAGATTCTGCGAATAATGTGGGGAAGAAATTCGTTTGTCCAGGGAAATCCGTGTCCGTAGACTTTCCCTGAGCCGCGAGACTGCAAACGTGGCCGAACCCACAACAAGCATCATCCTTTTCAGGGAAATCCCCCATGAAGACGCTGACCGGTCTTGCTGCTGCATGTCTCGCCTGCCTCCCCCTGTCTGCAATTGCCGCCCCCGAGGACACCTACCCGGACAAGGCCGTACGCATCGTCGTGCCGTTCGCTGCCGGGGGCTCCACCGACGTCGTTGCGCGCATCCTGGCGGAGAAACTCCAGGAGAAATTCAAGCAGCCTTTCGTGGTGGACAACCGCGCCGGCGCCAGCGGCAATATCGGTGCCGAACTCGTGGCCAAATCGCCAGCCGACGGCTACACGCTGCTGATGGGCGCCACCGGTGTCCTGTCGATCAACGACCATCTGTACGCCAGGCTCAACTACAACGCGGCCCGCGATTTCGTGCCGGTCAGCTACACCACCGAGAACGCGAATATCCTGGTAGTGGCGCCAGGCCTGCCGGCCACCGATGTTCCCGCGCTGATCCAGATGGCCAGGACCAAGCCGGGCGAACTGAGCTTTGCCTCGTCGGGACCCGGCAGCTCCACGCATCTCTCGGGCGAACTGTTCTCGTCGCTGACGGGCGTGAAGCTGATGCATGTGCCATACAAGGGCAGCTCCGCCGCGCTGACCGATCTGCTGGGCGGCAACGTGACCATGCTGTTCGACAACGCGCCGTCGTCGATCGGCTTCGTACAGCAGGGCAAGCTGCGCGCGCTGGCCGTGACCAGCCGCCAGCGGCTGCCTGGCCTGCCCAATGTGCCGACGCTTGATGAAGCGGGTGTCAAGGGCTACGAATCGCTGTCCTGGAGCGGCGTGGTGGCCCCGGCGGCCACGCCGAAGGGCATCGTGCTCAAGCTCAATCGCGCGATCGACCAGATCCTGAAATCCGACGATGTGAAGGCGCGGCTGGTGCAGCTTGGCGTGGAGCCAGTGGGCGGCACGCCCGAGGACTTCGCACGCCAGATCAAGACCGAGCACGACAAGTGGGGCAAGGTCATCCAGACCGCCGGCATCAAGCTGAACTGATCGCTCCCATCCCGCCATACCCCCGACAACGTTCGCGATGCCCGCCACCATCATGACACCCACCCGAGGCCAGACCATGGCCGAGAAGCTCCTGTCGCGCGCCGCCGGGCATGCCGTCTATGCCGGCGACCTGGCCATCTGCGAGCCCGACATGGCAATGGGTACCGATGGGTCCGTGCCGATGGCGCTTGAGTACTTCCGCGACATGCAGGAAGACAGCGCGCTGTCCGCGCCAGCACGGCCCGACCGCCTGGCCTTCGCACTCGATCACTACGGCGTGGCGTCGGGCGAGCGCGCGATGGCGCTGCAGGCCAAGGCACGTGGTTTCGCACGGCTGTTCGGCATCCATGTATTCGATGTGGCAGAGGGCATCGGCCACCAGTTGCTGCTGGAATCCGGCCGCGTGCTCCCAGGCCAGCTGGCCGTCGGGGCCGATTCGCACGCGGTGTCGTATGGCGCGCTCAACGCCTTCGGGTCGGGCATCGGCTCATCGGACCTGGCCGGCATTTTCCAGTGCGGCCAGCTATGGTTGAAGGTGCCAGGATCGATACGAATCCACCTGACCGGCAAGCTGCCGCCTCATGCTTCGGCCAAGGATCTGGCTCTGACCATGGCACGCGCGCTCGGTGCCGGCGGCGCAAACTATATGGCGCTTGAGTTCGATGGGCCCGGCGTGGCATCGCTCGATGTGGACGACCGCATCGTGCTGGCCAACATGTCGGTGGAAATGGGCGCCAAGGCGGGCATCTTCCCGTGCGACATTTACACCCGGGCCTGGCTCTCGGGCCGCACCACCGCGGCCCTGGACCCGGTATCCGCCGATGCCGATGCCGGCTATGCGCAAACGCTGCACTACCACCTCGACGATGTCGTGCCGATGGTGGCCCTGCCCCATCGCGTCGACAACGTCGTGGGCTTCGAAGCGGCACCGGGCACGCGCGTCGACATGGTCTACCTGGGCACCTGCACCGGTGGCCGTACCAAGGACTACCGCGAGGCGCTCGAAGTCCTGCGTGCCAACGGCGGCGTGGCACCGGGCGTGCGGCTGATCGTCACGCCCGCTTCGGCATCGGTGCTTGCCGAACTTGACGCCACCGGCATGCTTGCCGAGTTCACTGCGATGGGTGCCGAGTTCCAGCCGCCTGGCTGCGGATCGTGCTGCGGAACCTGCGGAACGATACCCGCCGACGGCATGCACGTGGTCTCCACGGCCAATCGCAACTTCAAGGGGCGCATGGGCAATCGCCAGGCGCAGATCTTTCTCGCGTCGCCACGGGCATGCGCCGCGGCGGCCGCCACCGGCCACCTGACCGATCCTCGCGACGCGGGCCGCTGATCCTGCCGCTGCCCCAGTCGTTCCTCCAGCCTGAAAGCCAGCCGTTCATCATGACCTTGCCTTCCACCGTCATTCCGGGCCGTGCACGCCGCCTGGGGGACGACATCAACACCGACTACATCATCTCGTCGCGCCGCAAGAAGGACACGCTCGACGGCGACGTGCTGCGGCACTACCTGCTCGAAGACTACGACCCGGCGTTCGCGGCCACGGTGCGCGATGGCGACATCCTGATCGCCGGCCACAACTTTGGCTGCGGTTCGGCGATGGAGGTGGCCGTCACCGTGGTACTGGCCGCCGGCATTCGCGTGGTGGTCGCACGCAGCTTTGCACGCACCTACTGGCGCAACGCGGTCAACAACGGCCTGCTGCCCGTTACGGCCGACACAGACCTGCTCCACGAAGCCATCCGCGAAGGCGATGCGGTATCCCTGCACCTGTCGGGCGCACGGGCCGAACTACGCGTCGGCACCGGACACGAGGCGCCGTTGCATGTGATTCCCTGCGAGCCGGTGCCCGACATCGTGCTGACCATCCGTGACATGGGTGGCCTCGTGCCCTACCTGCGCCGTCACCGCCGCCTTGCGCACGCCCACGCGCCGCACTCAGGCGCTGGAACACCAAACTTCTCCTGACCCGGATCGTCCATCATGACCCTGATTGCCGCACGACTGAACCGCATCCAACCTTCGCCCAGCTCGATGGCCGGCCAGCGCGCACGTGAACTGCGCGCCGCGGGCCGCGACATCATCGGATTGACCTCGGGAGAGCCCGATTTCGATACGCCCGCCAACGTCTGCGAAGCCGCCACCCGCGCCATGGCCCGGTCCCAGACCAAGTACACCGATGTGGGTGGCACGCCCGAACTGCGCGCAGCCATCGCTGACAAGTTCCGGCGCGACAACCAGCTGGATTACGCGCCAAACGAACTGATCGTGGGCACCGGCGGCAAGCAGATCATCTTCAACGCCTTTCTCTGCACGATCGAGCCCGGTGACGAGGTCATCGTGCCCGCGCCATACTGGGTGTCGTATCCCGACATCGTGCTGCTGGCCGAAGGCACGCCCGTGATCGTGCCGTGCCAGCCCGGCAACGGCTTCAAGCTTGCACCGGAAGACCTGGAGCGCGCGATTACGCCGCGCACACGCTGGCTGGTGCTCAATGCGCCGAACAACCCCAGCGGCGCCACGTATTCGCGCACGGAACTGCAGGCGCTGGCCGATGTGCTGCTGCGCCACCCCCACGTCTGGGTGATGACGGACGATATCTACGAACACATCCTCTATGACGGCCGCAGATTCGCCACCATCGCGCAGGTGGAACCGGCGCTCAAGGACCGCACGCTGACCATCAACGGTGTCTCGAAAGCCTATGCGATGACCGGCTGGCGAATCGGCTATGGCGGTGCGCCGGCCGCGCTGGTCAAGGCGATGGTCAAGCTGCAGTCGCAGTGCACGTCCAACCCGTCGTCGATCAGCCAGGCGGCAGCGCTGGAGGCGCTGACCGGCCCGCAGGACTTCATTGCCGAACGCACACGCGTGTTCCAGTCGCGTCGCGATGCCGTGGTGGCCGCGCTGAATCGCATCGAGGGCGTGACCTGCCATCTGCCCGAAGGCGCTTTCTATGCCTACCCGTCGTGCGCCAGCCTGATCGGCAGCAAGACGCCCGACGGCAAGGTGATCGAAACCGACGAGGACTTCGTGCTCTACCTGCTGGACGCCCAGAATCTGGCCGTTCTCCAGGGCGGCGCCTATGGCACGTCGCCGTTCTTCCGCATCTCGTTCGCGACGTCAATGGACAGGCTTGAGGCCGGTCTGGGGCGTCTGCGCGCGGCGTGCGAGGCGCTGCGCTGAACCGATCCGGAAACCGCACAGACAAGGACTCACAGATGACTGCTACCCCCTCCGAACGCCAGGCCGTGCAGTGGCCGGCCGGCTATCGCATCGAACCCCGCGCGGCGGGCCCTTCAGCCGCGATGGTTGCCGCCTTCCGCGAAACCCCGGTGGCCGCGATCAGCGACGCCATCGGCCGCAGTGTCGGCACGATGGGTCTGCACCGCTACCATGGCCGCCTCAACGAAGTGCTATGCGGTCCGGCCGTGACGGTACGCGTACGGCCCGGCGACAACCTGATGATCCACAAGGCGCTGATGATGGTCGAGCCCGGTGACGTGCTCGTCATCGACGGCAGTGCCGATGTCACGCAAGCACTGATCGGCGGCCTGATGCGCACCACCTGCGTGGCCAAACGGCTAGGCGGACTGGTGATCGACGGTGCGATCCGCGATCTCGCCGAATGGGCGGAGGACGGCATGCCGATCTTTGCGCGCGGCCACACGCATCGCGGCCCCAGCAAGGAAGGTCCGGGAGAGATCAATGTGCCGATTGCCTGTGCAGGTATGGCCGTGCTGCCCGGCGACCTGATTGTCGGCGACGCCGATGGCGTAGTGGCGATCCCGGCAGCCGAAGCCGAAACCGTACTGGCACGCGCTCGCGCCGGTCTGGAACGTGAAGCGCGTGTAAGGGAGACCAACCGGCTGGGCACGGCGGATCCCGAACGGTTTGACGCGGTGCTGCGCGCAAAGGGACTGCCGGTCTGACGATCGGCATTCGATGGTGGTGTGAAGGCGTACGTTCCCCGGCTCCAGCATCGGGGGACGTCGCTCAGGCGCTCAGCACTGGCCTTGCAGCTGCTGCTCGCGCAGTCTTTGGTACTGGTCGCTGGCCTGCTCGATTGACTGGCGCGTGTGGCGCTGCTGCATGTCGGTTTCCAGCGCGCGCATCTGGTCGGCAATTGCGCCGCACATCAACGCCTTCGAGGCAGGTTGCTGTTGCGCAGCCGCCTGGTCGGACTGGGCGGCCCTGGCCTGGTCCGCAGCCCGGGTCTCCGCGCCGCTGTCGAAGATCGACTGCTCCTGCTGGCGCACAGCGTCATCCTTGCCGATCGTGGAGAAATTGCCACCCATCGTGCTGCTGACGTTGGCAAAGCCCGCCGGACAGGTCGCCGACTCGGTATAGAGCGTGCTGGTGCCCTTCTGGCATTTGGTCGTGGCAAGCGCCTCGCCGCCGGCAAGGGCGGCCAGCGTGGTGATGAGCATCACGGAAAGTCCCCGGACTGCGCGCATGTCGTACCGCTCCTTGTTGTTTGCACGCAAGGTAACACGGCTGATTCGAACGCACAAAAACAAAACCGACGTCTGTTTTCACAGTACGTCGGCTTGAGTTTTACTACGCTATTTTTGTCTGCCGGTGGTCGAATCAATCGGCAGCTTCTTGTTTTGGCGGAGAGGGTGGGATTCGAACCCACGGTACCGTTGCCGGTACGCCTGATTTCGAGTCAGGTACATTCGACCACTCTGCCACCTCTCCGGTAACTTGGTCGTTGCGTTAGCAGCGAAACCAAGATTATAGGGACATTGCCATCTGCTGCGCAAGCCCCTTTTGCAGAAATTTTTATGCTTCCGGTTCCAGGCGCTCGATGCCGCCCATGTAGGACTGCAGCGCCTTGGGCACGGTGACCGAGCCGTCGGCGTTCTGGTAGTTCTCCAGAATAGCCACCAGCGTGCGGCCCACAGCCAGGCCGGAACCGTTCAGCGTATGTACCAGTTCCGGCTTGCCCTGGCCGGCACGCGCACGCGCCTGCATGCGGCGGGCCTGGAAATCGCCCATGCTGGAACACGAGCTGATCTCGCGATAGGTGTTCTGCGCGGGGATCCACACCTCGATGTCATAGGTCTTGATGCTGCCAAAACCCATGTCGCCGGTGCACAGCACCACGGTGCGGAACGGCAGTTCCAGCTTCTTCAGGATCGTTTCGGCGTGGCCGGTCATCTGTTCGAGCGCGTCCATCGACTGCTCGGCCGGCACCACCTGCACCATCTCGACCTTGTCGAACTGGTGCTGGCGGATCATGCCGCGCGTGTCCTTGCCGTACGAACCGGCTTCCGAGCGGAAGCACGGCGTATGGGCCACGAAGCGCATCGGCAGCTTCTCGGCCGCGACAATCGCATCGCGCACGATGTTGGTCAGCGGCACTTCGGCGGTCGGGATCAGGTAGAAATTCTCGATCGTGTCCTGGCCGTCGTCGCCGCCAACCTTGCGCGGCACCTTGAACAGGTCGTCCTCGAACTTCGGCAGCTGGCCGGTGCCACGCATCGACGCGGCATTGACGATGTACGGCACGTACATCTCGGTGTAGCCGTGTTCCAGCGTGTGGGTATCCACCATCAGCTGCACCAGCGAGCGATGCATGCGCGCCACGCCGCCGCGCAGGAACGAGAAGCGGGATCCGGTCACCTTCGAGGCGGTCTCGAAGTCCAGGCCCAGGCGGGCGCCCACGTCGACGTGGTCCTTCACCTCGAAGTCGAACGTGCGGGGCGTGCCGACGCGGCGCACTTCCACGTTCTGGGTCTCGTCCTTGCCCAGCGGCACGCTGTCGTGCGGCAGGTTCGGGATCGACATCATCGCGTCGTTGAGCTGGCTCTGGATCTGGGCCAGGCGCTCGGCCGACGCCTTCAGCGTGTCGCCAATGCCGGCCACTTCGGCCATCGGGGCCGAGGCGTCCTCGCCCTTGCCCTTGAGCATGCCGATCTGCTTGGACAGCGCGTTGCGGCGGGCCTGCAGGTCCTCGGTCTGGGTCTGCAGCTGCTTGCGTTCGGCCTCCAGGGCCTGGAACGTGGCCACGTCAAGTTGGTAGCCGCGCGTGGCCAGGCGCTGGGCCACGGCGTCAATGTCTTTGCGGAAAAGCTGGATGTCGAGCATGTTGCAATCGGTGTGCAGTGCCGGCGACATGCCGGCGAACGCGACATTTTACTGCACCGGCAAGACCGCACAGCAGCGAATCTGACCCGATTTCCCATGCTTTTCGGGCATTCGGCGCCGCATTCTGCCCGTGGCGCGTGCGCGGCCACCTTGCCGCCGGGCTTCCGGCCTTACTTTCCGTCCTTGCCGCCGTCTTCCGGCCTGCCCCGGTTGTCCCGATGCCAGGCGGCGTCCAGGTCGCGCAGATGGCGCAGCTTGTCGCCAATCTTGCCCTCCAGGCCGCGCGGCGTGGGCTGGTACCAGTCCTGGCGCCGCAGGTCGTCGGGCAGGTAGTGCTCGCCGGCCGCATAGGCTTCCGGCTCGTCGTGCGCATAGCGGTACGCGTGGCCGTAGCCCAGTTCCTTCATCAGCTTGGTCGGCGCGTTGCGCAGGTGGACCGGCACCGGGCGCGACTTGTCCTTCGAGACAAAGGCACGCGCCGCGTTGTAGGCGTTGTAGCCCGCATTCGACTTGGGCGCCACGGCCAGGTAGATCAGCGCCTGGGCCAGCGCCAGCTCGCCCTCGGGCGAACCCAGCCGCTCATAGGTTTCCGAGGCGTCCAGCGTGATGCGGACCGCGCGCGGATCGGCCAGGCCGATGTCTTCCCACGCCATCCGCACGATGCGGCGCGCCAGGTAGCGCGGATCGGCGCCGCCATCGATCATGCGGCAGAACCAGTACAGCGCGCCATCCGGGTCGGAGCCGCGCACCGACTTGTGCAACGCGCTGATCTGGTCGTAGAACGCGTCCCCGCCCTTGTCGAAGCGGCGCAGGTTGTCGGACAGCGCGCTGCCCAGCAGGGCCGTGTCGATGGTCTGGACCCCGGCATTGCGCGCGGCGCGCACCACGATTTCCACGTTATTGAGCAGCTTGCGCCCGTCGCCATCGGCCGACCCGACGATCAGGCCCATGGCCTCGTCGTCCCACTGCACGCCGCCCAGTTCGTCGCTGGCGCGCTTCACCAGCTGCTTCAGATCGGCCTCGTCCAGACTCTTGAGCACATAGACCGCCGCCCGCGACAGCAACGCGCCATTGACCTCGAATGACGGGTTCTCGGTGGTGGCGCCGATAAACACGAACAGCCCGCTTTCCACATGCGGCAGGAAGGCGTCCTGCTGGCTCTTGTTGAAGCGATGCACCTCGTCCACGAACACCAGCGTGCGGCGCCCGTGGGCGCGGTACTGCTCGGCGCGCTCCACCGCCTCGCGGATGTCCTTGACGCCCGACAGCACGGCCGACAGCGCGATGAATTCCGCGTCGAACACGTCGGCCATCAGCCGTGCCAGCGTGGTCTTGCCAACGCCGGGCGGCCCCCACAGGATCATCGAATGCGGTTCGCCCGATGCAAAGGCCACGCGCAGCGGGCGGCCCGCACCCAGCAGGTGCTGCTGGCCGATGACCTCGTCGATATTGCGCGGGCGCAGCCGCTCGGCCAGCGGTTGTCGGGAACGTTCAGGAGGGTCGGAGAACAGCGAATCCGCCACGGTACTGGAGCCTTTGTCGTGTGGTAGCGCCGCCACAGGCGGCACGGAACGCCACAGTGTAGACGATCGGCGCCGGGCCGATATTTCTGCGCACGCCCCTAAAGTCGGCTCCGATTCCGCCGATAACATCCAATGGCCCGCGTTTCATGCACGCGGGAAGGTCGACGCCGGCATAACGACCGGCGGCTCACTTCAGAACCACTCACTGTTTGCGAATTTCGGGGATTTGTATGCTGCGATACCGCATGCTGATGTTCAAGCTGAACCGGCTGGCGAGCAAGAACAAGCTCAATGGCGTGGAAGAAATCTCGCTGGCCGGGCAGTTTGCCGAACTGATCGAATCGCAGGAAGAGGCCGACCAGGTCATCACCGACCTGTTCGAGCATGAAAATCCGCACGTGCGCCGCATCGGCCTTGCCGCGATCCGCCGCACCCGCCGCTACGGGGGCCGCCTGCTGCAGCCGGCGCTGTTGCGCCGGATGATCGACACGGAAGGCTGGATCCGCCACGACGCAGTCTGGATCGTCCAGGAAGCCGACATGGACGGCGCCGAAGTGCGCGCGTCGCTGCGCCGCATCGCCGCCAATGTGAAGCTGCCGCAGGACGCCGTGCGCGCCAAGCAGACCCCCACCGACGGCATGCTGCACGCTGCCGTGCGCGCCCGCCAGTATCTGGATGTGCTGATCGCGCGGTCAGCGGCCGCTCACAATGAGGCGCTGGCTGCCGGCGGCGGCCTGGCCGGTGCCACCGACGGCAAGCCGTATGCCCAGGACTCGGTCGGCCATATCCGCGCCGTGCACCGCCAATTGCAGCGCAAGCTGGCCGGCCGCAAGCTCAAGAGCAGTACCAAGCTCAAATTCCGGAAGGTGGAGCCGCGCTACGACGAAAACGACAACCGCCGCTTCCTGCTTTGATACCTGCCCTGATGGCTCGGCAGCGATGCCATTGCGCAGCGCAGCAATGAGCATGCTCGGGGGGCGATCTGAATTCTTTTGAATTCCGGCATGACCAGGGCGGCCCGGCCGTACCATGGCTGGCAGCCAGTGCGACCGCGCTGGCTTGTCAGGACGTCAGGATCAGGAGGACACCACTGCCATGGCCATCACCACCCGCATGCGCAAGAAGAAGCAGTACAAGAAGGCAGTGCTGAGGCTGCGCGCCGCCGTCAAGCGTGGCGATGCGGAATCGATCCGCATCCGGCGCGAGCAATTGCAGGCGCTGCCCAAGCCGCGCCAGCGCTACGCACGCGAGTCACTGGCGGCGTAGGCAGCCGCCAATCCCCACGCACGCCGTGCCGCCGGGCCGGCGCTGCGGGGCGTGACTCAGCCCTTGGCCCGCTCGGTCAGGGTCTTCATGGCGTCCGCGGGCAACGGGCCGTGGCAGCTGCGCTCGCCATTGGCCTGCCCGACAATCAGCCAGACCTTGTCAGTGGTACCGGCGGGATGCAGCACCCATGCCGGCCCGCGCGTGGTGTTGCTGGCGGGCAGGTCTTCCAGCACGCCGTTGTGCGGCGACTGCAGCAGCGCGGCGCACTCGTTCTGCGCGATGCGCGTGGCTTTCAGGAAATCGGTATTGCCCAGCACCTCCGGCAGCGCCGTGTCCGAGCCGCGCAGGAAGGCATCGACATCGAACTTGCTGGCCTGGCTGTGCGCGCAGGCGGACAGGACCAGCGCGGCGGCCAGCGCGCCGCCAGGAGCGGCCAGGCGGGATACCGGGCGCAGGCTCGGCAGTCGGGGGAAGGCGGGGGCGTCTTTCATGTCTGTCCTATGGCGTCTGTCTGGCTCTGTCTGGCGGGCGGGCTTCTCGGGCTCGCGCCTTATTGCTTCATCACGTCGGCACCCTTCGGCACCGTGAAGCGGAAGGTATCCGCCGGCAGCGACGGGTTCTTCTGCATGCCCGTGAACGTCAGCATCGTGGTATTGCCAAACGCGTCGCGCAGCTCCATCGCTTCGAGATTGCCGCTCTTGAAGCCGATGCCGATGCGCTCGAACTGCGTGTCCTTCGACTTCGGCGTCAGCTCCAGCCACTCCACGCCATCGCGCGTGGCGCCGTTCTTCACGTCGAAGTTCTTCGACAGGTCGTTGCTGCCGAACAGGATGGCGGCCGGACTGGAACCCAACGCGTTATCGAGCTTGCGCTCGGTGACCTGGTTCAGATCCTTGTCGTAGATATAGAGCGTCTGTCCGTCGGCCTGCAGCAGCTGGTCATACGGCTTGGTATAGCGCCAGGTGAACTTGCCGGGCCGCGAGAACGCGAAGGTCCCGCTCGACGTTCCGGCCACCTTGGCATCAGCGCCCTGCCCCTTGATCTGCTTCTGCGTGAACTCGCCCCGGGCGGTCTTCACGCTGGTCACGAAGGTCTGCAGCTGGTCGGTGGCAGCGGCATGTGCAGCGGGCACGGCGGCCAGCAGCGCCAGCGTCGCGCACAGCGGCGCGAGAATGCGATGTCGCATGGAGTCGTTCCTTACGATTTGGCTGATGTCCGATTAGAGCACGCCGCGTATCGCCAATTCCGCGACAGGCTGTGACGGGCGTAACGGTATATTACCCGTCACTTCAGCCTGTGCGGAGAGGCGCGGCGTCAGTCTTCGGCCGTGGCGCTGCTGCCGGCCGGGACCAGGATGTCCCGGTTGCCGTTGCCGGACATGGCCGAGACCAGGCCGGCCTTTTCCATGTCTTCCAGCAGCCGCGCCGCGCGGTTGTAGCCGATGCGCAGGTGCCGCTGCACCAGCGAAATCGACGCCCGGCGGTTCTTGATGACCACTTCCACGGCCTGGTCGTAGAGCGGATCGGCCTCGCCGCCACCGCTGCCAATCCCGGCGCCACCGCCAAGGCTGTCGCCGGCGCCATCGCCATCGACCAGCCCGCCTTCGAGGATACCCTCGATATAGTTGGCCTCGCCGCCCTCCTTGAGCTTGTCGACCACGCGGTGGACTTCATCATCGGACACGAACGCGCCGTGAACCCGCACCGGCATACCGGTACCCGGCGCCAGGTAGAGCATGTCGCCCATGCCCAGCAGCGCCTCGGCGCCCTGCTGGTCAAGAATGGTGCGCGAATCGATCTTGCTGCTGACCTGGAACGCGATACGCGTCGGCACGTTGGCCTTGATCAGGCCGGTGATCACGTCCACCGACGGCCGCTGCGTCGCCAGCACCAGGTGCAGGCCCGCGGCACGGGCCTTCTGCGCGATGCGGGCGATCAGTTCCTCGACCTTCTTGCCCACCACCATCATCAGGTCGGCCAGTTCGTCGATGACGATGACGATCGTCGGCAGCTTTTCCAGCGGTTCCGGGGCGTCCGGCGTCAGGCTGAACGGATTCGGGATCTTTTCTTCCTTCGCCGCGGCCTCGTCGATCTTCTTGTTGTAGCCGGCCAGGTTGCGCACGCCCAGCTTGCTCATGAGCTTGTAGCGGCGTTCCATCTCGCCCACCGCCCAGTTCAGCGCATTGCCGGCCTGGCGCATGTCGGTCACCACCGGGCACAGCAGGTGCGGAATGCCTTCGTAGACGCTCATTTCGAGCATCTTCGGGTCGATCAGGATCAGGCGCACCTGGTCGGCGCGGGCCTTGTAGAGCAGCGACAGGATCATCGCGTTGATGCCCACCGACTTGCCCGAGCCCGTGGTGCCGGCCACCATGCAATGCGGCATCTTGGCCAGGTCGGCCACCATCGGCTTGCCGGCAATGTCCTTGCCCAGCGCCATGGTCAGGCTGGACGCGCTCTCGTTGTAGACCTGCGAGCCCAGGATCTCGCCCAGCCGCACGGTCTGGCGCTTCGGATTCGGCAGTTCCAGGCCCATGTAGTTCTTGCCCGGAATCGTCTCGACCACGCGGATCGACACCAGCGACAGGCTGCGCGCCAGGTCACGCGCCAGGTTCACCACCTGGCTGCCCTTCACGCCCGTGGCAGGCTCGATCTCGTAGCGGGTGATCACCGGGCCCGGATAGGCGGCCACCACCTTGACCTCGACACCAAAGTCCTTGAGCTTCTTCTCGATCAGGCGGGACGTGTACTCCAGCGTCTCCGCGCTGACGGTTTCCTGGTGGGCCGGCACGGCGTCCAGCAGCGACAGCGGCGGCAGGTCCGTATCCTGGATATCGGCAAACAGCGGCTGCTGCTTCTCGCGCTCCACGCGCTCGTGCTTGGGCACGGCCTGCGGACGCACGATCTGCACCGGGGCGGCCTCTTCCTGCTTCACGCGCTGCACTTCCACGGTTTCGGTGCGCTCCACCTTGGCAGCCGCGCCGATGATGCGGTCCTGCTTCTTCTCGCGGCGGGCCTTGAAGCCCATGAACAGCGTCTCGACAAAGCCGCCTACGTGCTCGGCCACCGACAGCCACGAGAAATGGAAGAACAGCGACAGGCCGATGGCAAACATCAGCAGCAGCAGCAGCGTGGCGCCCGAAAAGCCCAGCGCCAGCTGCAGCCAGCCGCCGAGCAGGTCGCCCAGCACGCCGCCCGGCGCGCGCGGCAGGGCCGAACGCAGCGGGTACATGCGGATGGCCTCCAGGCCCATGCTGGACACCAGCGTCAGCGCAAAGCCGATCCAGCTGATGGCCGTGCTGTGCTGGGGGTCGGGCACGCGCTCGGGCAGTTCGGCCGTCAGCACGCGCCAGCCGCGCCAGCAGCGGCGGATCAGCAGCACGCTCCACCAGTAGGCCGAAAAGCCAAAGATGAAAAAGAGGATGTCGGCCACCCAGGCGCCCACACGGCCGCCAAGGTTGCGGATATCGGACACCTGGCTGGCATGCGACCAGCCGGGATCGGCCTTGCTGTAGCTGGCCAGCACGCACAGGAAGCCAAGCGTCACGGCAAGCAGCAGGAACCAGCGCACCTCGCCAAGCAGCTTGCCGATGCGCGATGGAAGTGCCGACGGGTCGGTCCGGGTAGTCGTGGTAGCGCGAGCCATGCGTCAGGGTCTGTTCAATCGTGCGAAGTGGACGATGGCGGCCATTTTAACCTCGCCTGACCCTATCGCCTTCATTGGAATTTGCAACAGTCGGCAAACGCCGCGCCACATATAATGGCGGTTTCGAGTGACACCGGGGCGAATGCCGCACCGGCTCACTTGCTGTCTACAGGAACGCATCATGTCCGCAAAACACGCAAAAGTGCTGATTCTCGGGTCCGGCCCGGCCGGCTACACCGCCGCCGTCTACGCGGCCCGCGCCAACCTGAACCCGGTGCTGATCACCGGCCTGGCCCAGGGCGGCCAGCTGATGACCACCACCGACGTGGAAAACTGGCCCGCTGACGCTAACGGCGTCCAGGGCCCGGACTTGATGCAGCGTTTCCTGGCGCATGCCGAGCGTTTCAACACCGAAATCATTTTCGATCACATCCACACGGCCAATCTGACCGAAAAGCCGATCCGCCTGATCGGCGACGCCGGCGAGTACACCTGCGACGCGCTGATCATCGCCACGGGCGCCTCGGCACAGTACCTGGGCCTGCCGTCGGAAGAAAGCTTCATGGGCCGCGGCGTGTCCGCCTGCGCCACCTGCGACGGATTCTTCTACAAGAACCAGGAAGTGGCCGTGATCGGCGGCGGCAATACGGCTGTGGAAGAAGCGCTCTACCTGTCGCATATCGCCAGCAAGGTTACCGTGATCCACCGCCGCGACAAGTTCCGCGCCGAGCCGATCCTGGTGGACCGCCTGCTCCAGCGCGTCAAGGAAGGCCGCGTCGAACTGCGCTACGACCATACGCTGGACGAAGTGCTGGGCGACCAGTCGGGCGTGACCGGCCTGCGCATCCGCAGCACCAAGGACACGACGAAAACCGAGGATCTCAAGCTTTCGGGCCTGTTCGTGGCAATCGGCCACAAGCCGAACACCGACCTGTTCGTCGGCCAGCTGGAGATGAACAACGGCTATATCGTGACCAAGAGCGGCCTGTCGGGCGACGCCACGGCCACCAGCATCCCGGGCGTGTTCGCGGCCGGTGACGTGCAGGATCACGTCTACCGCCAGGCCATCACAAGCGCCGGCACGGGCTGCATGGCCGCGCTGGATGCCCAGCGCTACGTCGAAGCCCTGAAGTAATTTCCCGCCGGGCGGCCGCTGGCCGGCCCCGGCGCGAACCCCACGGGGACGCCCGCCTTGCAGCGGCCGTCCCCGTTTTCCTTATAATCGGTGCCGAGCTTTCAGAAATTTCTGCTATGTCGCAAGGCGCCAAAACCCCTCCCAAGCGATTCGGCCTGCACGATCTGGCCGCGGTACGTGACGATCTCAAGGCCGATGCCGAGCGCCGCGAAGCCGAGCGCAAGGCTGCCGAAGCCGCCGCCAGGCGTGCCGAGGAAGAGGCCAATGTCTTCCGGTCCAGTATCGGCTCGGTCAGTTCCCTGCGCGACCGCAACCGTGTGCAGCACGCCGCCAAGGCTCCCGCCCCCATTCCGGTACAGACCCAGCTCAACGACAAGGCGGTGCTTGAAGCGTCGCTGTCCGATGAATTCGACGTCGAGAACCTGCTCGATATCGACGAGACCATGTCGTTCCGCCGCCCCGGCATTGGCGAGGATGTGATCAAGAAACTGCGCCGTGGCGAGTGGGTGCCGCAAGACAAGGTGGACCTGCACGGCCTGCGCAGCGACGAAGCCCGCGAGGCGCTGGCCAATTTCCTGCGCCGTTCGGTGCGCAATGGCGTGCGCTGCGTGCGGGTGATCCACGGCAAGGGCATCGGCTCGCCGGACAAGCTGCCCGTGCTCAAGGGCAAGGTCCGCAGCTGGCTGGTGCAGAAGGAAGAAGTGATCGCTTTCGTCCAGGCCCGCGAGTCGCAAGGCGGCGCGGGTGCCCTGATGGTCCTGCTGCGCCAGCCCAAACCCTGACGCCACCTATGCACCTGCCGTTCGATCTGCTGATGGGGCGGCTGCCCCTGATCCTCCACGTCATGGAGATCACCGGGGTACTGGCATTCGCCGTATCGGGCGTGGTGGATGCCCGCAAGCAACGGCTGGACGCCGTGGGCACGTTCATCGTCGCCTTCGCCACGGCCTTTGGCGGCGGCACCGTGCGCGACGTGCTGCTGGACCGCCGGCCGTTCTACTGGGTCGAGCACGAATACTACGTGCTGCTGATCTTTGCGATGTCGATCGGCGCGGCGATGGTGTTCCGGATGGTGAGCACCGTGGCGTCGGACCGCGCGATGCTGGTGGCCGATGCCATTGGCCTTGGGCTGTTCTCGGTCACGGGCACGTCGCTGGCGCTGGTGGCGCAGATGACCCCGACCGTGGCAGTCATGATGGGCATCATCTCCGCCGTCTTTGGCGGCGTGCTGCGCGACGTGCTGTGCAACGAAGTGCCGATGATCCTGCGCGACCGCTCGCCCTATGCCACCTGTTCGTTCGTGGGCTGCTGGGTCTACGTGGGGCTCACGTGGCTGCGCGCAGACCAGGAAGTGGCCCTGCTGTCCGGCGCGCTGGTGACGATCGGCATGCGGCTGCTGTCCGTCCGGTTCGCGTGGAAGCTGCCAAGTTGAAGGCCACCACCGCCAATCGCGTCCAAGTGGGTCCGTCCGGAAGTGTCAACCATGTCCTCGCATACCTGTCACCCATGTGTCCGGTCTGAACACGCGGGAGAGCGGAGCAAATCACCCGCGAGCAGCCAAAAAGAAAGCCGGCCATGAGGCCGGCTTTCCATCCATCCTGACGCAAGTGTCAAGCGTTTGCTCAGACCGCCGCTTCGTCCTGCTCGCCGGTACGAATGCGGATCACGCGCTCGATTTCGGTCACGAAGATCTTGCCGTCGCCGATCTTGCCCGTGTGGGCGGCCTTGACGATGGCGTCGAGCACGGTGTCCAGCTGGTTCTCGGCCACCACCACCTCGATCTTGATCTTCGGCAGGAAGTCGACCACATACTCGGCGCCGCGGTACAGCTCGGTATGACCTTTCTGGCGGCCAAACCCCTTTACCTCGGTCACCGTCAGACCGGTCACGCCCACGTCGGCCAGTGCTTCGCGCACTTCGTCGAGCTTGAACGGTTTGATGATGGCGGTAATCTGCTTCATGGCTGGCCTCTGTCTCTAAAGGTGTCGGAAGATGTCAGATTCTAGCCCGAAACACCACACGCCGATTGCGGGCGTACCCACATTGCCCGCAATCGGCGTGCCAGACGGCATGACAATCAGCCCGCCTGGTCCGGAATCCGGGCCAGATCGCGCACCCAGACGGCCGATTCGCCGTCGCTGGGTGCCCGCCAGTCGCCACGCGGCGACAACGACCCGCCCGAGCCCACCTTGGGCGCGTTCGGGATGCACGACCGCTTGAATTGGCTGGTCCGGAAGAACCGGTCGACGAAGATCTCGAGGATGCGCTTGATTTCAGGCAGTTGATAGCTGTTACGTGCCACATGCGGGCCGTTCGGCCAGTTGCCGCGCGCCACGTCGCCCCAGGCATGCAGCGCCAGGAACGCCACCTTGGACGGCGAATACCCATAGCGCAGCGTGTAGTACAGGTTGAAATCCTGAAGCTCGTAGGGCCCGATGATCTGTTCGGTCTTCTGCCCGGGCGCCTCGTCCTGCCCGTTGGCGGCGGGGCCGCTCGGCACCAGTTCGGGGCTGATATCGGTGTCCAGCACCGCCAGCAGCACGTCTTCGCCGCCCTTGCCGATCTGGCTGGTTTCTGCCACCCAGCGCACCAGGTGGCTGATCAGCGTCTTGGGCACGCTGGCGTTGACGTTGTAGTGGGACATATGGTCACCCACGCCGTAGGTACACCAGCCCAACGCCAGTTCGCTGAGATCGCCGGTGCCGATCACAATGGCGCCGTTGTGATTTGCCAGCCGGAACAGGTGGTTGGTGCGCTCGCCGGCCTGCACGTTCTCGAACGTGACGTCATAGACCGGCTCGCCCCGCGCATACGGGTGATCCAGATCCTTCAGCATGGCCAGGCAGCTCGGCCGGATATCGATCTCGCGCGCCGTGCAGCCCACGGCCTGCATCAGTTCGCGCGCCTGCTTCAGCGTGCGGTCGCTTGTGGCGAAGCCCGGCATCGTATAGGCCAGGATATTGGCGCGCGGCAGGCCCAGGCGGTCCATGGCCTTGGCGCAGACCAGCAGCGCGTGGGTGGAATCGAGCCCGCCCGACACCCCGATCACCACCTTCTGGATGCGGCTCGACGACAGCCGCTGCACCAGCGCCTGCACCTGGATGTTGTAGACCTCCATGCAGCGCTCGTCGCGGCGGCGCGGATCGGCCGGCACGTACGGGAAGCGCTCGACCTTGCGCTCCAGCGGCAGCGCCTGCGCGGTGGGCAAATCCATCTGGAAGGCCACCACATCGAACTTCTCGACCTCGTCCTTGTGCCGGCGCACCGATTGCCCGAACGACGTCTGGTGCATGCGCTCGCGCGACAGGCGCTCCAGGTCGATATCGGCGAAGAGCAGGTGCGAGGTATCGGCAAAACGCTCCGATTCGCCCAGCAGCTCGCCGTTCTCGTAGATCAGCGCCTGACCGTCCCAGGCCAGGTCGGTGGTCGACTCGCCCTTGCCTGCCGACGTGTAGAGGTAGGCCGCCAGGCAGCGCGCCGACTGCTGCGACACCAGCTGATGGCGATAGCCCGACTTGCCGACCACGATATTCGACGCCGACAGGTTCACCAGCACGGTGGCGCCAGCCAGCGCCGCGAACGACGACGGCGGAATCGGCACCCAGACGTCTTCGCAGATTTCGGCGTGGAAGCGGAAGAACGGGATGTTCTCGATCTCGAACAGCAGGTTCGCCCCGAACGGCACTTCGGCGCCCAGCAGCGACACCGTGTCGACGGCGGCGCAATCGGCGCTGCTGAACTGGCGGGCCTCGTAGAACTCCCAGTAGTTCGGCAGGTAGGTCTTGGGCACCACGCCCTGCACCACGCCGTTGGCCACCACCACGGCACAATTGAACAGCTGGTGCTCCACCAGCACCGGCATGCCGACAATCATGGCGGCACGAATGCCGGCCGATGCCTCGACGATCGACTGCAGCGCCAGTTCGCATTCGCGCAGCAGCGCGCGCTGATGGAACAGGTCGTCGCAGGTGTAGGCCGGCAGGCCAAGCTCGGGAAATGCCACCAGCACCGCGCCGCCGTCGGCGGCCTGGCGGGCCAGGGCGATGGTCTGTTCGGCGTTGTACGCGGGATCGGCCACGCGGCATTCGGGCACGCCAACGGCCACGCGCGCAAAGCCGTGGGAATAGAGGTTGTAGAAAGGGTGCGTCATGTCTGGACCCGTGCCGGGAAGGAATGTCGGGGGAGTGGACATCGAAAAACGGATATGCGCATTCTACGACGCCCTGCGGCGGCCCGGCGTCCGCGTCACGCTGACAGCGCCTGCAGCACAATTTCAATTCCGGTAGACTCGCCCGGCACCCACGCCAACCCGTCCATGAGTGATTCGCGCCCCAACTACCGCACGGAAATCCTGCCGGACCTTGCCGAGATCGACGCCGCCGACTGGGACGCGCTGCTGGCCGCACAGGCCGAACCCACGCCGTTCCTGCGCCACGCCTTCCTGCACGCCATGCACGCCAGCGGCAGCGCCACCGACGACACCGGCTGGTCGCCCCGCTTCCTGACGCTCTGGGTACCCGACGGCAAGGGCCCGGGCCGCGACCGGCTGGCGGCGGCCATGCCGCTCTATGCCAAGTCGCACTCGTATGGCGAATACGTGTTCGACTGGGCCTGGGCCGACGCCTATCGGCAGCACGGCCTCGACTACTACCCCAAGTGGCTGGCGGCGGTGCCGTTCACGCCGGTGCGCGGCGCGCGGCTGCTGGCCGAGGACGATCTTTCGCGCATGGTGCTGCTGCGGTTCGCGCTGGCGCTGGCCGAGGAAAGCCAGCTCTCGTCGCTGCATGTCCTGTTTCCATCGGACCATGAGGCCGACCTGATGCAGGAGGCGGGCATGATGATGCGCCACGGCGTGCAGTTCCACTGGACCAATCCCGGCTACGCCGACTTCGACGCCTTCCTGGCAACGTTGTCGCAGAAGAAGCGCAAGAACATCCGCGCCGAACGCCGCCGGGTGGCCGAGGCCGGCATCACGTTCCGCCAGTTGCGTGGCGCGGACATCGACGACGCGGCCTGGAAGTTCTTCAACCGCTGCTACCGCCAGACCTACCGCGAGCATCATTCCACGCCCTACCTGAACCTGGACTTCTTCCGGCGCATCGGCGAGGCGATGCCGGAGAACCTGCTGCTCGTGATTGCCACGCGCGACGGCACCGACATCGCCAGTTCGCTGCTGGTCTACGATGCCGACCCGGCGGTAAGTACGCTGTACGGGCGCTACTGGGGCGCGCTGGAGCACCACCCGTGCCTGCATTTCGAAACGGCCTATTACCAGCCGCTGGAATTCTGCATCGCCGAGGGCATCGGCACGTTCGAAGGTGGCGCGCAGGGCGAGCACAAGATGGCGCGCGGCTTCCTGCCCGTGGCGACACGTTCGGCGCACTGGCTGGCCCATCCGTCCTTTGCCGATGCCGTGGAGCGCTTCCTGGAGCGCGAACGCCAGGGCATGGACGCCTATCTGGACGAACTGAACGACCGCAACCCGTTCGCGCGGCCCGCTGGCGGCGGCGACTGAAGCGCAGCCGCGTACGCCCTACCCGCCTGGCGGGCTACCGGCGCGGCAGCATCCGCCGCAGCGTGTTGTCGCTCAGCATGTAGTGGTGGAACAGTGCGGCCATCGCGTGCAGGCCGATCACCAGATAAAAGGCATTGCCGAGCGTCTCGTGAATCTCGCCCAGCACGTCCTTGAGCGCCGCATCGGGCGCGATCAGCGGCGGCAGGCCGATGCCCAGGCCCGGCACCATCAGTTCCCGGCCGCCGGCATTCATCATCAGGATGCCAAGAATGGGCTGCGCCAGCAGGAACAGGTACAGCAGGACATGCATGGCCGCGCCGGCCAGCCGGGCCAGCCACGGATAAGGCTCGGACGCCGGCGCTCCGCGCACCGCCCGCCAGAGCAGGCGCGGCACGGTCAGCGCCAGGACCAGCGCGCCCGACCACTTGTGCACTTCCATGGCAACCATGCGCGCGGTGGTGCCCTTGTCGGTAAAGCCGCGCAGCTCGATCGCGGCGTACGCCACTGCCACCAGCACGAACATCAGCCAGTGGAACGCGATAGCCACCGCGTCATAGCGGGCGAATGCGGCCGCGTCAGGCGCGGTCGCCATGCCTTGCTGAACAGGCATCGATACTCCATTGCTTGTGGGGAATGGCCGAAAGCTTAGCGCCAGCGCCCGCCCCCGGCCTTGCCGCCGATCACACCGCCAACAAAAAACCCCGCCAGCCGGCGGGGTTTTCCTTGCCCAAAGCAGCGGTGCGATTACTTCTTGAAGTTCGCCACGCCGTCGGTGATTTCCTTGTGGGCTTCCTCGATGCCAGCCCAGCCTTCGACCTTGACCCACTTGCCTGCTTCGAGTGCCTTGTAGTTCTCAAAGAAGTGCTTGATCTGGTCGAGCGTATTTTGCGCCACGTCCGACAGGCCCTTGATGTGGGCGGTGGCGGGGCTCAGCTTGTCCACCGGCACGGCCACGAGCTTGGCGTCCACGCCCGACTCGTCGGTCATCTTCAGCATGCCCAGGGCGCGGCAGCGCACGACGGCGCCGGCCAGGATCGGGAACGGGGTCAGCACCAGCACGTCCACCGGGTCGCCGTCGCCCGACAGCGTTTGCGGGATGAAGCCGTAGTTGGCCGGGTAGCGCATGCCCGTGCCGATGAAACGGTCCACGAACAACAGGCCGGTTTCCTTGTCGGCCTCGTACTTCACCGGATCGCTCTGGGCGGAGATCTCGATGATGACGTTGAAATCGTTGGGAAGGTCCTTGCCCGGGGAGACGAGGTTGAAGCTCATGCGAGTTCTCCGAATACCTGTGGAATGGGATGGGCGGCATTATAGCGGGTCGGCCC
>Ga0102592_1000862_pt1 | contig 40911 bp, 38 predicted proteins | sample AraplaCol_mMF_r2_FD_76861 | JGI IMG/M metagenome (GOLD analysis project Ga0102592, IMG submission 76861) | Arabidopsis root microbial communities from North Carolina, USA - plate scrape MF_Col_mMF_r2 (SPADES assembly) (version 2) | ecosystem: Host-associated > Plants > Roots > Endosphere...
AGGGCCAGGGCACCGTCGTCGCCCGCATCGAGCCGGGCCAGCCGGCGGAGAAGGCCGGGCTCAAGCAGGGCGACGTGATCGTCAAGGTCGACGGCCGCGACGTCACGCCGGACCAGACGCTGTCCTACCTCGTCGCCAACGTGAAGCCGGGCACCCGCATTCCGCTCGAGCTCTACCGCGACGGCAAGCGCATGTCGCTGAACCTCGTCGTCGGCACCCGCCCGCCGGAGGAGCAGCTCGCCCAGTTCGATCCGAACGACGAGAATTCGCCGGCTCCGGGCGGCGACAGCGAGACGATGGCCGCGGCCTCGCTCGGCGTGCAGGTCACCCCGCTCACCCCGCAGATCGCCCAGAGCGTCGGCGTCAACCCGAGCACCACCGGCGTGGTCGTGCTCCAGGTCAGCCCGGCCAGCGACGCGGCGGGCAAGGGCCTGACGCGCGGCGACGTGATCACCACGGTGAACCGTCAGCCGGTCACCAGCGCGGCGGACGTCGCCAAGCAGGTGAGCGCCGCCAAGGCCTCGGGCAAGACCAACGTCCTGCTCTGGGTCCAGCGCCGCGCGCTCGGCCGCTTCGTCTCGGTCGGCATCAACTAAACAACGCCCTTCATCGGGCTGACGAATGCCCGTTTCTCCTCTATTCCGGTCTCCCAAATCAGGAGATCGGACATGGCGGGAGAAACGGGCATCTTCATTGGCGCGGGCACCGGCGGCGCCAACCCGCAATCCCTCGTCCTCCGACGCGCCAACCGCCACGGGCTGATCGCCGGCGCCACCGGCACCGGCAAGACGGTGACGATCCAGGGGATCATCGAGGGCCTGTCCAACGCCGGCGTCCCCTGTTTCGTCGCCGATGTGAAGGGCGACCTGAGCGGCCTCGCCATGGCCGGCTCCCCCACCGCCAAGACGCACGAGATCTTCAAGGCGCGCGCTGCCGAGATCGGCCTGGCCGACTGGGCCTATGCCGATACCCCGGTGCAATTCTGGGACCTGTACGGCGAGCAGGGCCACCCGATCCGCACCACCATCTCGGAGATGGGCCCGCTGCTACTTTCGCGGCTGATGGACCTCAACGAAGTGCAGGAAGGGGTGCTGACCATCGCCTTCACCGTCGCCGACAAGGACGGGCTGCTCCTCCTCGACCTCGACGACCTCCAGTCGATGCTCGCCCACTGCGCCGAGCGCGCCGACGAGCTGACCGCCAGCTATGGCAATGTCTCCAAGCAGTCGGTCGGCGCGATCCAGCGTGCGCTGCTCCAGCTCCGCTCGCAGGGCGGCGCCAATTTCTTCGGCGAGCCGGCGCTGTCGATGGAGGACTTCCTCGGGCTCGACGATAAGGGCCGCGGCGTCGTCAACATCCTCGCCGCCGACAAGCTGATGGCGAGCCCCAAGCTCTACGCCACCTTCCTGCTCTGGCTGCTCTCCGCCCTGTTCGAATCGCTCCCGGAAGTCGGCGATCCCGACAAGCCCAAGCTCGCCTTCTTCTTCGACGAGGCGCACCTGTTGTTCGACGATGCGCCCAAGGCGCTGCTCGACAAGATCGAGCAGGTCGTGCGCCTGATCCGCTCCAAGGGCGTCGGCGTCTATTTCATCACCCAGAACCCGATCGACGTGCCCGACACGATCGCCGGCCAGCTCGGCAACCGGGTGCAGCATGCCCTGCGCGCCTTCACCCCGCGCGACCAGCAGGCGGTGAAGGCGGCGGCGACCACCTTCCGCGCCAATCCCGATGTCGATGTCGAGACGGTGATCACCGAGCTCAAGGTCGGCGAGGCGCTCGTCTCGGTGCTGCAGGACGATGGCGCGCCGAGCCCGGTGCAGCGCACGCTGATCCGCCCGCCGGCGTCGCGCGTCGGCCCGGTCACGCCCGACGAGCGCAAGATCCTGATCCAGACCGATGCGATCGGCGCGAAATACGACACGCTGATCGATCGCGAATCGGCCGAGGAGCTGCTTGCCGCCAAGTCGGCCGAGGCATCCGCCGCCGCCGCCGAGGCCAAGGCGCAGGACGAGGCCGAGAAGGCCGCCGCTGCCCAGGCCAAGGAAGACGCCCGCCTCGCCAAGGAAGCCGAGCGCCAGCGCCTCGCCGCCCAGCGCGACGCCGATCGCCAGGCCCGGCTAGACGCCCAGGCCCAGAAGGCCGCCGAACGCGAGGCGGCGAACAATCCATGGAACCGCGCAATCACCTCGGCCACCCGAGCCGGAGCTTCGGCAGCTGGACGTGAAATCACCAGGACCGTTAACGACGCCATTTATGGCAAGTCGAGAGGCATAGTGGGTTCGATGGTCGGCGGACTGGTCCGCGGCGTGCTCGGCGGGCTGTTCAAGGGAAGATAACGCAATCCTCCACCCCTTCTCCCTTGATGGGAGAAGGGAGGGGCCCGCCCGCGAAGCGGGTGGGAGGGATGAGGGTGAGCGCGCCTCAAGCTTCATCGCTGGTGGAGAGATCACCCCCACCCAACCCTCCCCCATCAAGGGGGAGGGCTTTTAGTTTGCCGCTGCCTGCGGTTCCGCAGCCGCCCCGCTCGCCAGAAACTCCCGCCACAGCATCACCAGCACCGCCATCACCGCTGGCCCGATGAACAGCCCGAGCAGGCCGAGCGTCTCGACTCCGCCCAGGATCCCGATCAGCACCCAGAGGAACGGCAGCTGGGTCGCACCGCCGATCATCGCCGGGCGGATGAAATGGTCGGCGACGAAGATGATCGCCGCGCCGATCGCCACCACCACCACGGCGCCGACCACCGATCCCTGAAGGAGGAGCAGCACCGCGGCGAGCGCGAAGATCAGGGGCGCGCCGAACGGGATCATCGCCGCGATCGCCGTCGCCGCGCCGAGCAGCAGCGGATGCGGCACCCCGGCGACCAGATAGACCACCGCCATCAGCGCACCGACGCCAAGGCCGACCAGCACCAGCCCGTCGATCGTCCCGCGCACCGATCGGATCGCCTGCGTCCCCACGCGCTCGCCCGCCGGGCCGAACAGCTTGAGCACCGCGCGCCGCCCCTGTTCGAGCAACGCATCGCGGTCACGCAGCACGAAGAACAGAGTCAGCAAGGTAAAGCCGAACACCACGCCGCGATGCGCGAGATTGGCGCCGATCGCGCGGGAATGCGCCAGCCACTCGCTGCCGCTCAGCATGCGGAGCTGCTCGGCGGCATCCTCGGGCCGGGCGAGATGGGTCTGCCACCAGTCCCGTACCGCTTCGGCGCCGAAGGGCAGGCGCGCGACCCAGTCGGGCACCGGCACGCCCTGCGCCTGGGCCTGGCCGATCCAGCTGGAGATATCATGCGCCTCGCGCAGCGCCTGGGTGATGCCGAAGCCGAGCGGCACCAGCACCACCAGCGCCGCGATCAGCGTGATGATGAGCGGAATGACGATCCGGTGCGTGCCCTTCATCCATGCACGCAACCTCAAATGGAGCGGATCGACCGCGATGGTCAGCACCACCGCCCAGAGCAGGGCCGGCACGAAGCCGTGCGCCACCCAAAGACCGACCAGAAGCAGCGCTCCCACCAGTGCCAGTCGCGCGGCGCGCTGCGCCGTCTCGTTTCCCGTGTTCATTGCGGAAGCGTAGCAGGACGCACGAGCGCCTCAACTCCCCTCTCGCTCCCCTCCCTGGAAGGGAGGGGCTGGGGGTGGGTGGATGCCTGGCGATACGACACCGCCAAACCGAGCCTAGCCGTATCGCCCGGACGCAACCCACCCCTCGATCCCCTCCCTTCCAGGGAGGGGAAGCGATTACTCCAACCCCGCCACGACCCCTTCCAGCCGCTCGAGGAACTTCCCCCAGCCAAAGCGCGCGCCGCCATAGTTGTTCGCATTGGTGAAGCCCGTCTGCTCCATCCGCAGTCGTGTCCCGCCGGCGACCGGCTCCAACGTCAGCGTCACCACCGATTCGAAGCGCGGCATCGCTTCCTCGCCGCCGCCCGTGTCCCAGCTATAGGAGAGCTGCCGCCCCGGCTCGATCTCGCGCACCGCGCAATCGATCCGCCCGCTCCAGCCCGGCGCGCCCGGGCTCTGCAGGGTGAAGCGGTGGCCCTGCTCCGCCGCGAAGTCGTTGGGCAGCAGCCATTCGGCGATCAGGTGCGGCTGGGTGATCGCCCGCCACAGCCGCTCGGGCGGATGGGGGAATTCGCGCTCCATCACCAACGTGCGCGCTTCGGTCATTGGTCCATCCTCTTGAGCAAATCCTCGAGCCGGTCGAAGCTGTCGGCCCACAGCGTCTCGTGCAGCCGCATCCAGTCGAGCAACGGCGCCAGCCCCCGCGGATTGGCGCGGTAATGCGTCTCGCGGCCCTGCGGCCGGTCGAGCACCAGCCCCGCGCCCTTGAGCACCGCCAGATGCTTGGAGACCGCCGGCTGCGAGATTCCCGCCCCGTCGGTCAGCGCCCGCACGGTCAACTCGGATTGCGCCAGCCGCTCGAACAGCCCGCGTCGGGTGGGATCGCCCAGCGCGCGGAACAGCGCATCGGCGGCGGAGAGGGGCGTCGGCTCCATGTGTGGACTCATAGCCAATTGGTTATCATAATCAACCAGCCCGCAAAAAACGCTGTCCTACACGGCGCGCAAATGCCACGCTCCACCGATGACCAACGCATTCCTTACCAAGCTCGCCGCCGCTGCCGGCGCCTCGCGCGCGGGCACGCGATCGCGCGTGTATGTCGTGAACTTAGTGAACTTCCGCGCGGAGATCTGAGCCGATGACCCTCGAAAAGACCGGCGAATCACCCCGCCCGATGGCCGAGCTCACCCTCCGGGGAATCCTCCTCGGCGCGCTGATCACCATCCTGTTCACTGCCGCCAATGTCTATGCCGGCCTCAAGGTCGGCCTCACCTTCGCCACCTCGATCCCCGCCGCGGTCGTCTCGATGGCGATCCTCAAGGCGTTCAAGAGCGGCACGATCCTCGAGAACAACATCGTCCAGACGATCGCGTCCGCCGCGGGCACGCTGGCAGCCATCGTGTTCGTGCTGCCCGGCCTGATCATGGTCGGCTGGTGGTCGGGCTTCCCCTACTGGACCACCGTCGCGGTGTGCATCACCGGCGGCGTGCTCGGCGTGATGTTCTCGGTGCCGCTGCGCCGTGCGCTCGTCACCGGCACCGACCTGCCCTATCCCGAGGGCGTCGCCGCCGCCGAAGTGCTCAAGGTCGGCTCGGGTTCGGGCGCCGGCGATGCGGAGAATGCCAAGGGCCTGCGCACGCTGGTGATCGGCACGCTCTTCTCCGGCCTGTTCGCGCTGCTCGCCAAGATGAAGTTCGTGGCGGAAGAGGCCGGCAAGAATTTCGCTGTCGGCGGCACCGCCACCGGCTGGTCGACCAGCTGGTCTATGCTGCTGATCGGCGTCGGCCATCTCGTCGGCATCTCGGTCGGCGCGGCCATGTTCTTCGGCATGCTGATCTCCTGGACCGTGCTGGTGCCCTATTTCGCCTCGGGCGGGGACATGAGCGCGATCGACGCGCTGGTCGGCTCCACCTTCCGCGGCCAGGTGCGCTTCATCGGCGCGGGCACGATCGGCGTCGCGGCGATCTGGTCGCTGCTCAAGATCATCGGCCCGATCATCGCCGGCCTGCGCTCGGCGCTCGCCGCCTCGCGTGCCCGCCAGGGCGGCCAGGCGCTCGACATCACCGAGCGCGACATGCCGATCGGCCTGGTCGGGCTCATCACCGTTGCCACGCTCATCCCGATCGCCTGGCTGCTGTGGAATTTCTCGGCAGGCGGCCCGGTCCACGACCATCCGATCGCCGTCATCGGCGGCTCGCTCGCCTATGTGCTGATCGTCGGCGTGATGATCGCGGCGATCTGCGGTTACATGGCCGGCCTGATCGGCGCGTCCAACTCGCCGGTCTCGGGCGTCGGCATCCTCGCGGTGCTCGGCGCCTCGCTGCTGCTGGTCGCGGTGTTCGGCCATGAGGGCGATCCGTCGCGGACCAACGCGCTGATCGCCTATGCGCTGTTCACCACCGCGATCATCTTCTCGATCGCGACCATTTCGAACGACAATCTCCAGGACCTCAAGACCGGCCAGCTGGTCGGCGCGACGCCGTGGAAGCAGCAGTTCGCGCTGATCCTCGGCGTGGTGTTCGGCAGCCTCGCAATCCCGCTGGTGCTCGACCTGCTCAAGAACACGCTGGGCTTCGTCGGCATGCCCGGCGCCGGCCCCAACGCGCTCTCCGCACCCCAGGCCGCTTTGATCTCGTCGATCGCCAAGGGCGTGCTCGGCGGCGATATCGACTGGAACCTGATCGGGCTCGGCGCACTGATCGGCGTCGGCGTGATCATCGTCGACGAAGTGCTGGGCAAGACCGGCAAGATGCGCCTGCCGCCGCTCGCCGTCGGCATGGGCATCTACCTGCCGATGGGCCTGACCCTGCTGATCCCGGTCGGCGCGCTGATCGGCCATTTCTACGATCGCTGGGCGAAGCGCCAGGCCAACCCCGAGTTCGCCGAGCGGATGGGCGTGCTGGCGGCGACCGGCCTGATCGTGGGTGAATCGCTGTTCGGCGTCGCCTTCGCCGGCATCCTCGCCTGGGCCAATCGCAACTCGCCGATCCCGCCCAACGACGCCCCGCTGGCGGTGATGGGCGAGGGCTTCGAGAGCGTGGCGATGTGGATCGCGCCGCTGCTGTTCTTCGGGCTGATCGCGGTCTCCTACGCGATGACCCGCAAGCTGGTCCGCGGCACGCCGACGGGCGCCGGTCCGGAAACCCCGGCCGACGACGTCGCCAACTATCGGTGAGGAGCTGAGGCGGGGGAGACCCCGCCTCAAGCCATCTGGGCGAGCAGCGAGCTGATCGGCACGAAGCCGAACGCCACCGAGCTGTCCGCCACGCCGTACGGGATGAACAGCTTGTCGCCATGCTTGATGGCGCCGCAGGTGTAGACGACGTTGGGCACATAGCCCTCGCGGTCCTGGTCCGCAGCGGCGAGCAGTGGCTCGGGCGAGCGGGCGAGCACCTTGGACGGGTCGTTCTTGTCGAGCAAGGCCGCGCCGATCGAATATTTGCGCATCGCGCCGACGCCGTGGGTGAGGATCAGCCAGCCCTCGTCGAGCTCGATCGGCGGGCCGCAATTGCCCATCTGGACCAGCTCCCAGGGGAATTTCGGCTTGATCAGCAGCTCGCCGCCTTCCCAGCGGGTGATGTCGTCGGAGGCGTGGAGGAAGATGTTCTCGCCGTCCTGCCGGCCGAGCATCATGTACTTGCCGTTCACGGTGCGCGGGAACAGCGCCATGCCCTTGTTGCGGCTGGCACTGCCCGACATCGGCACCAGGTCGAAGCTGCGCCAGTCCCGGGTCCGCAGCAGCTCGGACTGGATCACCGAGCCGTTATAGGCGGTGTAGGTGCCGATCCATTCCTCTTCGCCGTCCTCGTGGCGGAAATGGGTGATGCGCAGGTCCTCGAGCCCGTTCGACTGGGCCTTGGTGATCGGGAAGATCACCGTGCCGGAGAGCGTCGAGTCTCGGTGGCGATAGACCGTCACCGGCCCCTCGGGAACATGCTCCTCGTCCTCTTCCCGGGCATCCGCCGCGGTGGCGAAGGGCGGCTCGGGCGCCAGGGTCAGCTCGTTGCTCTCGGTGATGATCCCCTCGCGGAAGGCGACCGAGGAGATGTGCCCCTCGCCCACCGCCCGCAGGCTCATCAGGATGCGCAGGCTGCCTTCCGGCATGCCGGTCTGGTCGTAGTGCGGCACCGCGCTGGGGTTCATCAGCGCGGCGGCGGCATAGCTGTACTCGTGGCAGAAATAGGCGCCGATCAGCTGGCGCTTCTCGTCCCCGATCTGGCTGCCGTCGAGCCCGAGCATGCCCTCGATCTCGTCATAGCGCGTCATGAACACGCGACGCGTCTGCCAGTGGCGTGCCTCGAAGTCCTTGAGCACAATCTCCAGCTGGGCCCGCGCGGCACCGGGCGACATGGCGAGCACTTCGCTCACCAGCCGCTCGGTCCGGCTCGGCGCCGACCCGTTGGAAGCCCAGGCAATGTGGAACGGGCGTACCACCACGCGGGAGGGGTCTGCCCGCAGGCGCAACGCATGATTGAATAGTTCGAGCATCCGGCTCCCAGCCATTTCCCGCACCGGCGCCCAGGCCTGAAGCCCTAGGCGACGGCAGCTCGTAACGGTGTTGCCACGGTTCCGGTTGCATTTGAAAGGGCGGAAATCGCACAATTCGCCAACTGGAGCGCCAAAATCGACTCGGCGCCCTGATTGCGGTTCAGCCCGTGCGGCATCAGCCCGTCGAAGCAGCCGCCGTCCTGCGCGCTGGCCAGCGGCAGCTCGAGGTCGTTGGCACCGAGATACCAGCGATAGGCACGCATCGCCTCCTCCACCCAGCGCCGCTCGCCCGTCGCTTCATGCGCAGCGACACAGGCCTCCACCGTCGCCTGCGCCTCCAGCGGCTGCTGGTCGAACTGGAGCGGCGCGGCATATTCGCGGCCGAAGCTCTCGGTACCGACGGCGCGGAAGCGCCCCTCGGGCGAAGTCTGCTGGCCGACGATCCATTCGAGCGTCTCGAGCCCGACGCTGGTGAGCTCGCTGCGGCCCAGCGCCATGCCGGCACGCAGCAACGCCTCGGGCAGGCGGGCATTGTCATATGCCAGCACGATCTCGAACCAGCTCCATTCGGGCCGGCGATTGCCGTCGAGCAGCTCGATCAGTTCCTCGCCGAAACGCGTAAGGATCTCGCGGCTGAGCGGGTGACCGGGATGCGCATCGAGCATCGCCGCGGCGCCGAGCATCGCGAAGGCGCGGGCCCGGGGGCTGCCCAGCTCCAGCGCGATCGAGGCGGTGGCGTCGAACAATGCCGACGCCCAGTCGCGATGCTTGAGCGCCTTGGCGTCGCGCGCCGTGACGCCCAGCGCCCAGAGCGCCCGGCCGTTCGAATCTTCCGATCCGACATCCTCGCACCAGGTCCGGTCGAAGTTCATGAAGTTGCGGAAGCGGCGCAGGTCCGGGTTCCAGGCATATTGGACGAAGGCTGCATAGACGCTCGTCCATTTGTCGCGCAGCGCCTCGTCGATCCCTTCGATCTTCGACATCAGGATCAGCGCGCGGGCATTGTCGTCGATGCAATAGCCGTGGCGGCGATCGGGCACCGAGAAGATCGAGTGCTGGAGCATGCCGGTGGCGTCGCTCATCCGCTCCACGGCGGCGAGGTCCGGCTTGAGCGGCGCGAGCTCCTGGCTGGCGCGGGCGAATCGCCGCGGCCTGGCGGCGATGATGCTCACCAGCGTGTCCATCGCGGTCTCGGCAAGGCGCGGCCACAACATGGTCCTGCCCCGGGCATAGGCGCGATGCGCCAGCGCCAGCCGGGCATCCTTGTAGGCGAGCAGTCGGCCGATCTCGCGGGCGAAGGCTGCGCTGTCGTTGAACGGCACCAGCACGCCGTGCTCCTGGCCGAGGATCTCGGTCGCATGGATATAGGGGGTCGAGACCACCGGCTTGCCCACCGCCACCGCGTAGGACAGCGTGCCCGAGGTGATCTGCGCGGGATTGGGATAGGGCGTCGCATAGATGTCCGCCGCCTGGAGATAGTCGAGCAGCTCATCCTGCTCGACGAAACCGTCGACGAACGCGACATGATCGGCCACGCCCAGCTCGTCGGCGAGCGCCTTCAACCGCTCTCGATAGGCCTCGCCCTCATGGGCGACGAGATTGGGATGGGTGGCGCCCAGGATCACATAGAGCGAATCGGGCCGGGCCTCGGCGATCGCCGGCATCGCCTCGATCATCGTCTCGATGCCCTTGCTCGGCGCGAGCAGGCCGAAGGTGAGGATCACCTCGCGTCCCTGCCAGCCGAAGCGCGGCTTGAAATCCTCGGGATCGGCAAAGGGACGATCCGGCACGCCATGCGGGATCATCGCGATCTTCTTGTCGTCGGCGCCGTGGACGCGCTTGAGAATCTCGCGGCCCTTCTCGGCCATCACGATCACCCGCGAGGCCCGACGCAGCAGCGCCTCCATCACGCGGCGCTCGTCGGGATTGGGCTTCTCCAGCACCGTGTGCAGAGTCGCGATCACCGGAATCGAAAGGCGATCGAGCAGCGCGACCAGATGCTCGCCGGCCGGACCGCCATAGATGCCATATTCATGCTGGACCCACAGCGCCTGCGCGCCCGAGGCCTCGATCCGCCGGGCGGTCTCGATATAGGCCGGGCGCTCCTGCTGCGGGATCGAACCGGTGACCGCATCGGGATAATCGTAGCGCCCCGGATGGTCGTCCATCGCATAGACGTCGACTCGAAGCTCGGGGAAGCGCGCCTTGAGCGCGGCATAGGTATCGGTGGTATAGGTGGCGATGCCGCATTTGCGCGGCAGGAAGTTGCCGATCAGCGCGATGTGCTGGATTTTCGGGGCTTTCATGCGCCGATCTTTCCTTTCGCTATCGCAAACTCAATTGCGTGTTGCCCCCACGCTCACCCTTCCAAACTCACTGTTTTCAATAAGGTTTCATCATGCTGCAGTGCGGCATGATACGACTCGCACTGCAGCTTGTAAATCGCTCGTTCAGCCGCGGCCGCGATAGCCCGGCACCCCCTGATCGGGTACCCAGACACCTTCCGGCGCCGCACCGGACTGCCAGAAAACATCGATCGGTATACCACCGCGGGGGTACCAGTACCCGCCGATCCTGAGCCATTCCGGCTGCATCTCGTCGAACAGCCGCTGGCCGATGCCGACGGTGCAATCCTCGTGGAAGGCGCCGTGGTTGCGGAAGCTGCCCAGGAACAGCTTGAGCGACTTGGATTCGACGATCGTGTCCTTCGGCACATAGTCGATCACCAGATGGGCGAAATCGGGCTGGCCGGTGATCGGGCAGAGCGAGGTGAACTCGGGTGCCGCGAAGCGGATGAGATAGCGGGTGCCCTTGCGCGGATTGGGCACATAGTCGAGCTCGGCCTCTTCCGGGGTGGCGGGAAGGGTCGAGGTTTTTCCGAGATGCTTGGCGTCCATCCGGAGCATGTAGGCGTTTGCGATGCGCTTTGCATCCTTCTAGGAGACGAAGCCATGGACGGGCTCGTAACGACCGAATGGCTGGCCGGCGCAGATCATGTGCTAGTGCTCGATGCAACCTATAGCTCGACGATCCCAGGGTCGCCGCCGCGCGACCCGCGGGTGGAGTTCGAGACCGAGCATATCGCCGGCGCCCGCTTCCTCGATCTCGACACACTGGTCGACGAGGACAGCCCGCTTCCCTCGACCATGCCGACCGTCGCCAAGATCGCCGAGCGGCTGCGCGCGCTGGGGGCGAACACCGAGACGCCGATCGTCCTGTACGACAATGGTCCGCACCACACTTCGTGCCGCGCCTGGTGGGTGCTGCGGCTCGCCGGCGTCGATGTCGCGCTGCTCGATGGCGGCATGACCAAGTGGAAGGCGGAAGGTCGCCTCTGCACCGCCGGTCCGCACGAAGCCGAGCCGGGCGATTTCGAAGCCCGCGCGCCCAAGGCCCGGGCCCGCACGCTCGCGGAGATGAAGGCCGAGACCGGCCAGATCGCCGACGCCCGCTCCGCCGCGCGCTTCACCGGCGACGAAGCCGATCCGCGCGCCGAGGTCGCCGCCGGCCATATCCCGGGCTCGAAGAACATCCCCTATCCAAAATTCTTCAATGCCGACGGCACCTGGAAGGCGCCCGAGCATATCCGTGCGGTATTCGAGGAGCACGGCATCGACCTTGCCCAGCCGCTGGTCACCACCTGCGGATCGGGCATCACCGCAGCGATCCTGGCGTTCGGCGCGCATCTGCTCGACAACGAGGCCGCGCTATATGACGGCAGCTGGACCGAATGGGGTAGCCGTCCCGAGACTGCCAAGGCATTGGGCCCGGCATGAGCAGCGACAAGCAGGACAAGACCAAGGTTGTTTCCGCCGGCCGGCGCAAGGAATGGACCCAGGGCATCGTCAACCCGCCGGTGTGGCGCGCCTCGACGATCCTCTACGACAATGTCGCGGACCTGCGCGCCAGCGGCGCCAAGGACACGCATCATCGCCTGTTCTACGGCCGGCGCGGCACGCCGACGCAGTGGTCGCTGGCCGAGGCGCTGACCGAGCTGGAGCCGGGGGCGGAAGCCACCCTGCTCTACCCCTCGGGCGTCGCCGCGATCGTCTCGACCCTGCTCGCGCTGCTTTCGCCGGGCGACCACCTGCTGGTGCCCGACAGCGCCTATGATCCCACCCGCAACTTCGCCAATGGCCTGCTCAAGCGGATGGGGATCGAGACGACCTATTACGACCCGCTGATCGGCGAGGGCATCGCGGCGCTGTGCCGCGAGAACACCAGGGTGATCTTCCTCGAAAGCCCCGGCAGCCTGACCTTCGAGGTGCAGGACGTGCCGGCGATCATCGCGGTGGCCAAGGATCGCGACATCGCCACGGTGCTCGACAATACCTGGGCGACGCCCCTGCTCTTCCCGGCGATCCAGCTGGGGATCGACTATACCATCCTTGCCGCGACCAAGTACGTCGTCGGCCATTCGGACGTGATGCTCGGCTCGGTCACCGCGGCCGAGGGCCGCTATCAGAAGCTGCGCGACACCAGCTACCAGCTCGGCCAGACCGCGAGCCCGGACGACGCTTGGCTCGGCGCGCGCGGGCTCAGGACCATGGCGATCCGGCTCGAGCAGCATGGCCGCGCCGCGCTGCAGATCGCCGAATGGCTCAAGACCCGGCCGGAAGTGGCGCGGGTGCTGCACCCGGCACTGCCCGATTGCCCGGGGCACGAACTCTTCCACCGCGACTTCAAGGGCGCGGCCGGCCTGTTCTCCTTCGTGCTGAACGGCGGCGGCGAGAAGGAGCGCGCGGCGCTCATCGATACGCTGGAGCATTTCGGCATCGGCTATAGCTGGGGCGGCTATGAGAGCCTCGCGCTGCCGGTCGATCCGCAGCGCTTCCGCACCGCGACCGAATGGAAGGCCGAGGGGCCGGTCGTCCGCCTGCAGATCGGGCTCGAGGATCCGGTCGACCTGATCGCCGATCTCGAGCGCGGGCTGGCTGCTTTCAGGGATGCCCGGGGATGATGCAGCGGTTCGGCGACTGGCTGGCGGGGCACAATCTCCCCTCTCCTCCGGAGCTGAGCGAAGCAGGCATCGCCGTGGGGCTAGCCGTCGCCGCGCTGGCGCTGGGCTGGCTGGCCGGGCGCCGGATCGGGCCGCGGATCGCCGAATATTGGTCGCGCGACGCCGATCATGGGCCGTTGTTCAGCGGGCGCGTGTGCGAAGTGATCCGCCACGGCGTCGCGACGGTGCTGCTCGGCATCATCCTCGCCGGCTGGAACTGGCACCCGCTGTCGGCGCTCGGCCTGGGCTTCGCCACCGGCGCGGCCGCGGCGATGTTCTCGATCGCGGTATTGCGCGGGCTCAACCTGCCGCGCTCGATCGCCTGGACGGCGGCGGCGGTCGCCTTTGCCGCGATCTTCAGCCATGCGATCGGCGGGTTCGCCGCGACCCGCGAGACGCTGGAGCGCGTCGGCATCGACATTGGCGCGCGCCGGCTCACCCTGCTCTCGCTGATCAGCATCAGCATCACGATATTGCTGCTCTTCGCCGGCGTCCGCCTGTTCAACCGGATATTGACGCAGTGGATCGCGACGGCGCGCGGGTTCGATCCCACCCAGAAGCTGCTGTTCCAGAAGCTCGCGGCGATCGCCGCGGTGGTGGTCGCCTTCTTCGTCGGCATCGACCTGCTGGGCATCGACCTCACCGCCTTCGCGGTCTTCTCCGGCGCGTTCGGCCTGGCGATCGGCTTCGGCCTGCAGAAGACGATCGGCAACCTGATCGCCGGGATCATCCTGCTGATGGACCGCTCGATCAAGCCGGGCGACGTGATCGTGGTCGGCGACAGCTTCGGCTGGGTGAACAAGATCGGCGTCCGCGCGGTCAGCGTCGTCACCCGCGACGGCAAGGAGCATCTGATCCCGAACGAGATCCTGATGACCCAGGAAGTGGAGAACTGGTCGTACACCGACCGCAACGTCCGCGTCCGCATTCCCGTCACCGTCGCCTATGACTGCGACCTCAAGCTCGCCCAGGAGCTGATGCTGCGCGCCGCCAAGGAGAGCCCCCGCGCGCTCAACGACCCACCGACCAATGTCCGCCTCTCGGCCTTCGGCGAGAACGGGGTGGAGCATGAGATACTCACCTGGATCAGCGATCCCGAGAGCGGCGTCGGCAATGTGAAGAGCGACGTGCTCAACCGGCTCTGGGTGATGTTCAAGGAACATGGCATCACGCTGGCGCTGCCGCAGCGCGAGGTGCGGATTCGCCACTGACCCTTGCCTCACCGCCCCGCCCCCGCCGATAAGGGCGGCAATGACCCAGGATATCCTCGCCCAGGCGCGCACGGCATTGAAGGCGCGCCAACTCGACCGGGCGCTCGATCTTGTACAGGCAGCAGTTCGCGCCGATCCGGCCGATCCGGACGGCCTCGAACTGTTCGCGACCATCGTCCAGGCGCGCGGCGACCTGCGCAGCGCCGAGCAGATCTGGGCCCAGGCGATCGCGGCGGCGCCGGGCCGGCGCGGCGGATACAACGCGCTTGCCAGGTTGTTCGCATCGCAGGGCCGCGCCGCGGAGACCGAAGCGGTGGCCCGCGATGCGATCGCGGCGGACCCGGAGAACGGCTTCGCCCACGCCATGCTCGGCATCAAGCTCTCCGAGCGCACCATGCTCGCGCCCGGCATCTGGCATTTGCGCCGTGCGATCGCGCTGGGCGAGCGTCACCCCGAGCTGCTCGCCGCGCTTGGCCATGATCTGGTGCGCGAAGGCGATCTGGAGGAAGCCGAGCAGGCGCTGCGCGAGGCGGTAGAGAACATGCCGAACGGCATATTGCCGCGCGCTCATCTGGCGCTCGCGCTCGAACGGCAGGACCGGTTCGAGGAAGCGCGCGCGATGCTGGCCGAGACTGCCGCGCTCGGCGCGGCTACCGGTCAGGACGTGACGATCCAGGAGGCGATGCTGCTCGATCGCACGCCGGAATGGCGCGAGGGATTGGCGATGCTCGACGCCGTGGCCGTGCTGCCAGGCACCGGCACGCTGCTGCGCGGCCGGATGCGCGACAAAGCGGGCCGCCATGCCGAGGCGTGGCGCGACTTCGTCGAGGGCAAGGCGCAACTGCTGCGCGAGGGTAGCCAGGACTATGCCCGCGAGGGCGTCGAGGCGCATATCGCCCAACTGCGCGCCGTGTTCAGCCCACAGCGCTTCGCCGCCTTCCCGCGTGCGCGCCGGCGCTCCGACGTGCCCCAGCCGCTGTTCATCCTCGGCTTCCCGCGTTCCGGCACTACCATGGCCGAGCAGATCCTCGCCAGCCATTCGCGCATCCGGCCCGGCGGCGAGCTGCCCTTCACCGGCGAGCTGATCGAGTTCGCGGTCACCCAGATCGGCCGCTTTCCCGAGGGATTGTCCAGCCTGCTCGCGGCAGATCGGCACCATGTCGTCACCTTGTTCCGCGACTTCTATCTCGCGCGCGCCGAGCAATATGGCCTGCTCGAGCCGGGTGCCGACTGGTTCACCGACAAGATGCCGCTCAACGACATCTACATGCCGCTGGTCCGTCTCGCCTTCCCCGAATCGAAGATCATCTCGGTGCGCCGCCACCCGCTCGACGTGCTGGTCTCGGCGATGAGCCATGCATTGACCCACGGCTTCAACTGCGGCTTCCGGCTGGAGGATGCCGCGCACCATCTCGCCGCCATTTCCGAGCTGACCGAGCACTGGGAATCGATCGGCATCCCCTTCCACCGGCTGGTCTATGAGAAGTTCCTCACCGACCAGGCGAACGAGACCGAAGCGCTGATGGCCTTTCTCGGCATGGAAGTGGAACCGGCCCAGCTGAAGTTCCACGAGAGCCGCCGCTTCGCCGCGACGCCCAGCTATGCGCAGGTGCGCGAAGCGGTGCACACCAAGTCGGTCGAGCGCTGGCGCAACTATGCCGCCGAACTCGCGCCCGCCATCCCCGTGGTGGCCGATGCGATGGCCCGTGACGGATATACCGCCTGAACCGGTGGCATAACCGCGCGCGGACAACTATCTCGGTGCCGTGCCCGCCGCTTCCGTGACCGCCCGCATCGCCGATGGAGTCAGCTCGATCCTGCCGGGCGACTGGGACGCGTGCGCGGGGACCCGCAACCCGTTCGTCAGCCACGCCTTCCTCTCGATCCTCGAACGCTCGGGATCGGTGAGCCCGCGCGCCGGCTGGCAATCGCTGCCGATCGTGATCGAGGACGGCCAGGGCGTGCCCGCCGCCATCGCCCCGGCCTATGCCAAGAGCCATAGCCAGGGCGAATATGTCTTCGACCATGGCTGGGCCGACGCCTGGGAGCAGGCGGGCGGCCAATATTATCCCAAGCTGCAGATCGCGGTGCCCTTCACCCCGGTTCCTGGCCCACGCCTGCTGCTGCGTGATGGGGCGCTGGCCCCCGGGCTGATCGCCGGGATCGAGGCGGTGACCGACCAGAACCGGCTATCCTCGGCGCATGTCACCTTCCTCGACGACGCCCAGCTTCCGCTGTTCGAGGAGGCCGGCTGGCTGATCCGCGCCGGCACCCAGTTCCACTGGGCGAACGAAGGCTATGGCGATTTCGACGAGTTCCTGGGCGTGCTCGCCAGCCGCAAGCGCAAGGCGATCCGCAAGGAGCGCGCCGCCGCGGTGGAAGGGCTGGACATCCGCCACCTGACCGGCGGCGAGATCGACGAGGCGCATTGGGACGTGTTCTGGGCCTTCTACCAGGACACCGGCAGCCGCAAATGGGGCCGCCCCTATCTCACCCGCGAGTTCTTCACGCTGCTCGGCCGCGAGATGGCCGACAAGGTGCTGCTGATCCTCGCCTATCGCGACGGCCGGCCGATCGCCGGCGCGCTCAACCTGATCGGCGCCGACACGCTCTATGGCCGCTATTGGGGCTGCATCGAGGAAGTGCCCTTCCTCCATTTCGAGCTCTGCTATTACCAGGCGATAGACGCGGCGATCGCACGCGGGCTGCAGCGGGTCGAGGCCGGCGCCCAGGGCGAGCACAAGCTGGCGCGCGGCTATGCGCCGGTCACCACCTGGTCGGCGCACTACCTCCCCGATCCGGGCTTCCGCCGCGCCGTTGCCGACTATCTGGAGCGCGAGCGCGAATCGGTGGCCCAGGAGCAGGAATATCTCGGCGAGCTGACGCCGTTTCGGCGGGGCGGGTAAAGCCTGTCGCAGTTCGACGCGGCACTAGCTGATCCCCGGCGAAGGCCGGGGTCCAGTTGCGATGTCGTTCGAGAGATTGGCCTACCCCAACCAATTGCGCCGAAACTGGGCCCCGGCCTTCGCCGGGGAACTGAAAGATCGAACGCCGATCCAGCTTAGTGCCGCTTGCCCTTGTGCTTCGCCTTGTGCGTCGGGCTCGGTGACGGCGTCGGGCTGGGCGAGGCGATCGGCACCGGCGATTCCTCGGGTTCCGGCACCGGGCTGGCTTCGGGATCGGGCAGGCGGCTTTCGCCGCCATGGCCTTCGCGCAGGATGATGTCGCGCTCCCAGCGCGGCACCGGCAGCTCGCCGGGCTCGATCACCGGCGCGGGCACCGAGTGGTCGATCTTGAACAGTGCGCTCGATCCGTCGCGCCATAGCGGGATCAGGCCCTGCTCGAAGCGCGGATTATAGGCCGGCGTCTCGATCATCCAGACATAGTCGAACGCGTCGCGCGGGAAGCGCGCCAGCGCCCAGGCGACCGGGCGCCAATATTCGCGCGGGCACTGCACGTCGGTTACGATCTGCGAGGGATCGTGCGCGAAGCGCTTGGCGGCGGCATAGCGCACCGTGAGCAGCTGGCCGCCGGCCATCGACCATTGGTCGTTGGTGTAGGCGAGCTTGCGCTCCAGCGCGAGCGCGGGGACGTGCTGGAGCCGGGTCTGCTTCCATTCGTAGCGGCAGGTCTCGCCGACAAAGGTGATCAGGCGTGCGCCCTGGGGCAAATGCTCGAGCGCCTTCAGTTCGCGATCATAGGTGCCGCTGTAGAGCGCGAAGCTCCAGGTGGTCGCGGCGATGCGCACGCAGAAGAAGGTCATGCCCAACACCGCGACGGTGGCGGCACCGCGGATCGACAGGCCCGGCTTGGGCCGGATCGCCAGGATGCCGACCGCGAGCAGGAACGGCACCAGGCGCATGTCCGCATAGGCCGAGCCGAACACGACGCGCGGCAGCAGCGCGTAGACCAGGGTCAGGAAGATCGCCGACAGCGCCAGGTTGCGCGAATACTGGATGTTCGGATCGCGCACCGCCTTGAACAGCAGCAAGAACAGCACGCCGACCGAGGCGAGGTCGAACAGCTGCCAGCGGTCGCGGAAGACCTGGGTGATCCACAGCATCTTCGCGCGCCAGTTGAACATGTCGAAGGTCTGGCCCGAGACATGGTCGCCCGAGCGCCACACGACCATCATCACCGCCGGCGGGACGAGCACGATGCACTGCAGGCCGGCGAAGAAGCAGGGCAGGATCCAGCCGCCGACAATGTCCTTGTACCAGGGCAGCTCCGGATTGCGGCGCAGATCGTGCTGGCGGATCAGCTCGGCCGAGAAGGCGAGTACGCCGAGCAGGCCCCAGCCATAGGTGTGGCAGACCCAGATCAGCACCGAGATCGGCAGGAACACCATCGAGCGGAAGACGAACTTGCCCAGCCGGGCCAGCCGCAGCCACCAGCCGAACGCAAGCAGCGCGAACGCCATCGACAGCGCGAAATTGACGAAGCCGAAATGGAAGGGGAAGGCATAGGCGAGCGGCAGCGCGAACAGCGCAGTCGCCGGGATCCGGCCATGCACTTCGCGTGCGATCCACAGCATGCCCCCCACGGTCATCGCGGGAATCGAGATCACGACCAGCTTCACCGCCAGCTCGAGCCCGAAGACATAATGGAGCGGGATGACGAGCAGGTCGACGCCGAGGTTGCCCATCAGGCTCCAGCGAAAGTCGTACCACTCGCGCAGGAACGGATATTGGTCATAGGTGAACTGGACGCGGTAGCGCCCCATGTGCCCCGGCAGGTCGACCAGCGGCGGGATGGTCGGCCAGAGCAGCGGAATCACGGCTATGAAGATGCAGAGCGCCACGAACCATCGTGTCTGCCACCATTGCAACGCGTCGCCCCTGTCCATCCCGCGGCTTTAGGGGAGCAAAGCCCCTCGCCGCAAGCGCTCAGCGCATTTCGCGTATGCGATAGAACTCCAGCGGCGTGCCGGTGAGCGGAATCGGCTCCAGCCAGACGGGCCGCCGGCCCGCGCGCAGCTGCGCCGCGAGGCTGGCCGGGAAATTGGCCGCCACCTGGATCTCATCGAAATCGCCAGGGCAGAACAGCACGTAATCGACGTGCCACTGCCGCGCGATCGCCAGCGACTGCTCGGGCTTGCCGAGGAAGAAACGGTACATCGCCATGTTGCCGCGATCGTTGCGATGATAGCCGGCACCGATGGTGGCATGATGGGTGGCGCCGATGACGTAGGAAGCGACGTTCGTGCCGGCCATGATCACGCCGGTCGGCGCGTGATCGACCTGCCGCCAGGCATCCCCCGCCGAGCACAGCACCTGCACCTTGGGTGGATTGACCCCCTTTGCCGGCGCGCCGCTGCCGCGCGGCTGCAGCCGCATCTCCAGCTGATCGGCGACGGTGACATAGACCATCCCGGCCCCGGCGGACCAGGCGGCGATCACCAGCGGCAATTGCCAGCGCACCTGCCGGCGCGCGAGGAGGACCAGCACCGCGAGCATCGGCGCGGCGAGCGGGGCGCCGATATAGACGCCGCGGACCTGCGCCAGCATCACCAGCCCGGACGCTAGTACCGCGCCGGCATCGGGAAGCAGAACCGTCCAGCGCCGGCGCTCGCGCACCAGCATCCAGATCGCGACCAGGCACGCCATGCCGAGCATGCCGCCGATGGAAACGATCTTGGCGAGCCGCGGTTGCTGCAGCACGCCATTGGCTTCGTCGATATAGGGCAGGAACGCCGTCTGGAGGAACGGGTCCATCACGCCATAGGGGCCGTTGATGCAGCTCGGATAGGCGAACAGCGTGCCCCCGATCGCCGCACCGCCGAGCAGCGCGCCGACGGCGATTCGCAGGCGCCAGTCCCGCAGCCACGGCGTGAGCGCGGCCAGTGCGCCCATCGCCGCGGCGACCGCCAGCATGGCGGTGGACGAAGCCGGGGTGAACGCATCGCACAGCGCCGCCGTCCAATAGGTCGGGCGCAGGAAGGCGAGGAAGAGCAGCGTTGTCCCGCCCAGCGCCGCGGCAAAGCCGGCGAGGCGCGTACGCTCGTCCATGCCCCGGCACACCCAGAACAGCGCCAGCACCGAGAGCAGGGCGACGACCTGCGGCCCGGTCTCGAGCCCGACGATCAGGCTGAGCGCGGTGAGCAGTCCCGCCGCCGCGCCCGATGCCGCTCCCGGCGCGCGCATCAGCGCGAGGACGAGCAGCTGGATCAGCACCACCTGCAAGGCGTGATGATCGATCCGGCCGGGGATGAACACGGTGGTGCCGGGATAGGCGAGCGCGGTCAGCACGGCCGCGACCGGGCCCGCTTCGGCACCCCAGAGGCGCCGGCCGATCCGGGCGGACAGGAAGATCGCGCAGGCGAACAGCAGCCCGGGATAGAGCAGGACCGCTGCCATCTCGGCATGGGCGCGTCCCAGCAGCGGCGTCAGCGCCAGGATGATCCCGGCGATGCCGAAATCGTTGATCCGCGACCAGTGCATCGGCGAGCCGGCCGGCGGCGCCATGCGATATTGCGTCCAGTCGTTGACCCCCTGCCCCGCCAGCCAGTCGCGGACCTGGGCCAGGCGCATCATGTCGTCGGGATCGGGCAGCAGCATGCGGCTCAGCCGCGGCCAGTCGGTGATCGACCAGCCGATGGTGAGCACGAGCGCGAGGCCGATGGCGATCGCGAGGTCGAGCCGGATCGTGCCGCGCCGCGCTTCCGCCCCCTCCGGCGGCGACATGGTCATCGGATCAGCGCGACAGGACGGCGACGAAGTGCAGCCCCCGGTCGAACAGCCACGAGAAGGGACGCGGATACAGCGCCAGCCGGTCCGCGAAGGCGCTGGTGGCGAGGTGGAGCTTCGTCCAGATCGTCGTCCACTCGCGGCGCGAGAGATAGTTGTACGGCAGGCGCACGCCGTGCGCGGCGTTGCCGACCCAGTCCATGAAGCGCAGCGTCGCGCCGGCGGCCAGGCCGTTGCGCAGGTGATCCTTGATCACGACGTGCGGCGCGACTCGCGAAATCTCGGCCAGAACCGCCGCGGGGTCATCGGTGTGGTGCAGCACGTCGATCACCATCGCGGCATCGAAGCTGTCGTCGGGGAACGGGATGTGCGCGCCGTCATAGGCGTGCACCGGAATCGCGGTGTCGGGACGGACGAGCACGTCGATCCCCTCGATTCGCACATCGGGGCGCATCTGCATGATCAGCGCGGCGAGATCGCCGCTGCCGCAGCCTACGTCGAGCACGCGGGCATTCTGCGGAATGCGCTCCGCGATCGCCGTCGCCAGCCGGCGGATGCGGCGGTTGAAGACGAGTTTGCCGTGAACGGTGCCGAGCATTCGACATATCTCCCTGTGCGTCCCCCGCTGCCTATCCGGCGACCGCTGAAATTTGGTTAACACGGCCTTCCGCTCCGACCCGAAATCGAGGGGGCGTTAACCAAAATTTGGCGCTCCTGCGGGCAGACAGGCACCACATCCGAAAAGGAATCGTGCGTGCCCCTAGCTGCCCAGGTCCTGAAGCCCGTTTCCCACGCCGTGCCGCCGCGCGAGGCCGCGGCGATAGAATTGTCGATCGTGATGCCCTGCCTCAACGAGGCGGAGACGCTGGCGGTCTGCATCAAGAAGGCCCGTGCGTTTCTCGACGACCATGCCATCGCGGGCGAAGTCCTGATCGCCGACAATGGCTCGACCGACGGATCGCAGCAGATCGCCAACGCGCTCGGCGCGCGAATCGTCCATGTCCCGGCGCGCGGCTATGGCGCGGCGCTGATCGGCGGCATCGAAGCGGCGCGCGGCCGCTACATTGCCATGGGTGATGCCGACGACAGCTATGACTTCGGCGGGCTCATGCCCTTCCTATCCGCACTGCGCGACGGCGCCGAGCTGGTGATGGGCAATCGCTTCGAAGGCGGTATCGCGCCGGGGGCGATGCCGGTGCTGCACAAATATCTGGGCAACCCCGTGCTCAGCCTGCTCGGCCGGGTCTTCTTCCGGACGCCGATCGGCGATTTCCACTGCGGCCTGCGTGCCTTCCGCCGCGACAGCATCCAGGCACTGGGGCTTCACGCGCCCGGCATGGAGTTCGCCAGCGAGATGGTGGTGAAGGCCTCGATCGCCCGCCTCGACATCCGCGAGGTGCCGACGACGCTGCAGCCGGACGGGCGCAGCCGGCCGCCACACCTGCGCACCTGGCGCGACGGCTGGCGACACCTGCGTTTCCTGCTGATCTACGCGCCGAAATGGCTGTTCCTCTATCCGGGGCTGGCACTCGCGTTCACCGGCCTAGTCGCATTGCTCGGCCTTGTTCCGGGAGACGTGCATTTGGGCGGCGTCGAGTTCGGCATCCACACCATGATCTTCGCAGCGATGGCGGTGCTGATGGGCTCGCAGCTGATCGGCCTGAGCGTGATGGCGCGGCGCTACGGCGCGATCGCCGGCATGTGGCCGGAGAGCGGGCTGATGCGGCGGGTGCGCAACTGGTTCAGCGTCGAGCGCGCCTGCATCCTGGGCGGATCGATGCTCGCGCTCGGCATCGGCGGCGGTGTCACCGCCACGGCGATCTGGGCCGGCCAGGACTTTGGCGGGATGAATCCCGCCGCGCTGATGCGGCTGACCATTCCGTCGCTGGTGCTCTGCTGCACCGGGCTGCAGATGGTAGTGACCGCCTTCTTCATCGGCCTGCTGGATCAGCCGCGGCGCTAAAGGTTCCCGTCCCGCCACGGAGGCGCGGCCTTGAGAAGCGCGCGATAGCTGGCCCGCCGTTACCGGCGGGCCGATCCGGTCAGCCCTCGCGGCGGCCGAGCAGGCGCAGGCGGAGCGCGTTGAGCTTGATGAAGCCTGCGGCGTCGCGCTGGTCGTACGCGCCCTGATCGTCCTCGAAGGTCACGACCTTCTCGCTGTACAGGCTGTACGGCGACTTGCGGCCGGTGACGTTCACGCTGCCCTTGTAGAGCTTCAGGCGAACGGTGCCGGTGACCTTCTCCTGGCTATAGTCGATCGCGGCCTGGAGCATCTCGCGCTCAGGCGCGAACCAGAAGCCGTTATAGATCAGCTCGGCATAGCGCGGGGCCAGCTCGTCCTTCAGGTGCGCGGCGCCGCGATCGAGCGTGATCTGCTCGATGCCGCGGTGCGCGAGATGATAGATGGTGCCGCCCGGGGTCTCGTACATGCCGCGCGACTTCATGCCGACGAAGCGGTTCTCGACCAGGTCGAGGCGGCCGATGCCGTGCTTGCGGCCGAGCTCGTTGAGCGCGGTGAGCAGGGTCGCCGGGCTCATCGCCACGCCGTTCAGCGCGACGCCGTCGCCACGCTCGAAATCGATGGTGATGACTTCGGGCTCGTTCGGCGCGTCTTCCGGGTTCACCGTGCGCGAATAGACGTAGTCGGGCACTTCCTCCCACGGATCCTCGAGCACCTTGCCCTCGGACGAGGTGTGGAGAAGGTTCGCGTCGGTCGAGAAGGGCGATTCGCCGCGCTTGTCCTTGGCGACGGGGATCTGGTGCTTCTCGGCGAACTCGATCAGCCTGGTGCGGCTGGTCAGGTCCCATTCGCGCCAGGGCGCGATCACCTTGATGTCCGGGTTGAGCGCGTAATAGCCGAGCTCGAAGCGGACCTGATCGTTGCCCTTGCCGGTGGCGCCGTGGCTGACCGCGTCGGCATTGACCATCTTGGCGATCTCGATCTGACGCTTGGCGATCAGCGGGCGCGCGATCGAGGTGCCGAGGAGATACAGGCCCTCATACAGCGCATTGGCGCGCATCATCGGGAAGACGAAGTCCTTGACGAACTCCTCGCGCAGATCGTCGATGAAGATGTGCTCGGGCTTCACGCCGGCCATCTCGGCCTTCTTGCGCGCCGGCTCGAGCTCCTCGCCCTGGCCCAGATCGGCGGTGAAGGTCACGACCTCGCACTGATATTCCTGCTGGAGCCATTTCAGGATCACGCTCGTGTCCAGGCCGCCCGAATAGGCGAGGACGACACGGTTGATCTTGTCTGACATGGGCGACTCCGAAGGATGTGCGGGGAAATCGGGGGCGCTCTAGGGTCCATGCGCCGCTTCCGCAAGTTTTGCGGCTGGGGCATGCTCGGTCGATACGATTCGGAGGGGAAGACGCGTTCATGAGTGCCCTGTTGCCAATACTCTTCATGGCCGCCACGCCCTGCCCCGGCGGGGAGCGGATCATGACCTGGCAAGGCATGACCGTACGCCGGCGCGAGACTCCGGATGGGATTGACGGCGCCGCGATTTCCTTCTGCCGCGGCAAGCACCTCGTCCGCAGGATCGTGCGACCGGACGCGCTGCACTGGACCGGCTTCAAGGCGCTCGATCTGGATGGCGACGGGCGAACCGAGCTGACCAGCACCTATTGGTCGGGCGGCGCACATTGCTGCTTCACCCAGGTCGTGTTCCGCGCGAACGGCAAAGGGGTAGCCGTCACGCGCCTTTCACAGCGGGACCATGAGAAGAGCAGCTGGCGCCGCCTGCCCGGATATCCGCGCCCGGTGATGCTGCTCTACGACTTCAGCTCGGCCTATGCCTTCGGCGCTTTCTCGGGCACGGTGACGATGCCCTATGTGGTCGAGATCGGCCCCCAGGGCTTTCGTCTCGCCGCACCGCTGATGCGGGCGCGAGAACCTGGCTGGGGGCCCGCCGCGCTGCGGCATGGACCCCGGGCATGGGCGGCATTCCTGCGCTACACCAACGGGTACGAAACGCCACTGGCGCAGGTGGACGCACCAGCGCAGCGGCTGACGGCACTGCACAAGCTGGTGCGGGACGATCCGGACGGAAGCGAGCTGCGCCTTGCCGCCGAGACCCATATCAAGCTCTATTGCTATTATGACGCACGCTGCGACCTGCCGGGCCTGGTCCATGCGATCGAGAAGCCGCGACCTGGCTTGCTGGGTGGATTCCCGGACCTGGCGAAGACGATGCGCGCATCGAACATCAGCAAGCTGCGCCGCGCACCCACGGGATGGCGATAGGAGGCAGGCAATGACCGAGCTCAAGACCAAGGCGACGAAAGTCAGCGTCGCCGATTTCATCGCCGCGGTGCCCGATCCGGTGCGCCGCGCCGATGCCGAGATCGCCTGCGAGATGCTGGCGCGGCTGACCGGCGAGGAACCCAAAATGTGGGGGCCCTCGATCATCGGCTTCGGCAGCTATCGCTACACCTATGACAGCGGCCATTCGGGCGAGATGTGCCGGATCGGCTTCTCGCCGCGCAAGGCCGAACTGGTGCTGTACGTGCTGACCGGCAAGGACGAGCAGGTGCCGCTGCTCGCCCGGCTGGGCAAGCACAAGACGGGCAAGAGCTGCCTCTACGTCAAGAAACTGGCCGATGTGGACATGGCGGTGCTGGAGGAGATCACCCGCACCGCCCTGGCCCATATGGACGCGACCTATCCCGCCTGACGCAGCGTCACCTTGTGCGGCTCGCGCAATTCGCGCTCGCCATCGAACATGTAATCGCGGGTCAGCGGCAGCGCGTCGCGGGAACGCGAGAATTGCAGCTGGTAATTGACCAGGCCGCCATATTCGAAGCTGACGTAGCAGCCGGCCAGATAGAAGCACCACATCCGGTAGAAGCGCTCGTCATACAGCCCGACGATCGCATCGCGCGACGCCACCGTGCGCTCGTACCAGTGCTTGAGTGTCTTGGCATAGTGGAGGCGCAGCACCTCCACATCGGTCATGAAGTAGCGCAGCCCCTCATAGCCCTTGGCGATCTCGGAGAGCGCGGGAATATAGCCGCCGGGGAAGATGTACTTCAGCGTGAACGCGTCGGTGACGCCCGGCGCGCCGGCACGGCCGATCGTGTGGAGCAGCATCACGCCTTCCGGCGTCAGCAGCTCGCGGACCTTGCGGAAGAAGGTGCGGTAATGCGGCGTGCCAACATGCTCGAACATGCCGACCGATACGATCCGGTCGAACTGGCCGGTCAGGTTGCGATAGTCGATCAGCTCGAACTTCACCTTGTCCGCCACGCCGGCGTCTAGGGCACGTTGCCGCGCGACCTTGAGCTGCTCCTCGGACAGAGTGACGCCGAGTACCTCGGCACCGGTCTTCTCGTGGATGTAGAGCGCCATGCCGCCCCAGCCACAGCCGATGTCGAGCACCTTCATGCCCGGCCCGATCGCCAGCTTGGCGACGATGTGCGCCTTCTTGTCGAGCTGCGCCTGTTCGAGGCTGATGCCGGCATCGCTGAAATAGGCGCAGCTATACTGGCGGTCGGTATCGAGGAAGAGATCGTAGAGCTTGCCCGACAGGTCGTAGTGATGCGCGACGTTCTTCTTCGAGCGGCGCTGCATGTTGATCCGGCCGATGCGGAAGGCGAGCTTGTCCATCACCGTCTTGAGGGTGCCCGGCATCAGCACCGAATTGTCGTCCTCCCAGCGATTGTTGGAGGCGAAGAGGATCAGCAGGTCGAGGATCTCGCCCTCGACGATGTCGATGTTGCCGTCCATGAACGCTTCGGCCGCGCCGAGCGAGGGATCGCGCAGGATTCGCCGCGTCGCCCCCGCCCCGAACCGTATCGTTACCGGCTTCAGCGCAGGATCGGCTTCGCCGAAGCTCTGCTGGGTGCCATCCGCGTGGATGACGGTGAGTTGTCCGCGCTTTACCGCGCGTGCGAAAAATCGATCAATCAACGCCATTCAGCCGTCACCCACCATCCGAGGTCAACAGCCCCCCTTAGGCACCTTAGGGATATACGCGATTTCCGCAATATTTCCGCGACTGCGAAGAAACCGACATAATCAGATTCCGGCGTACCATTCATAGCCGGCGATATCCTCCCAGAAGCCGCCCTTCCCCCGGCCGATCCCGTCCAGGCTCGCCACCGCTTCGATCCGCATGAGATATTTGGCCTGTTTGTAGCCGAGCTGGCGCTCGACCCTGAGGCGCAGGGGGGCGCCGTGGCCGACGCCGAGCGGAGCATCGTTCATCGACCAGGCGAGGATCGTCTGGGGGTGGAAGGCATCGATCAGGTCGATCGATTCGTAATAGGGAATCTTCCGCTGGCCGAACACATCGGCGCAGTGGAAGACGATGTAGCGCGCGCCGTCGCGCAGCCCGGCGAGGCGAAGGACCTGCTCCAGCTGCGGCCCCTGCCATTTGCCGATCGCGCTCCACCCCTCGACGCAGTCGTGCCGGGTGATCTGGGCGCGCTGCGGCAGCGAACGCAGCTGCGCCAGGCTGAGCGACAGCGGCCGCTGGACCATCCCGCCCACCTGCAGCCGCCAGTCGGCAAAGCCGTTGGCAGCCAGCGCGTTATATTCAGGCGTGTTGGGATTGGCGGTACCGTTGGTGCGGAAGCGCGGGCTGCGCTGGTCCGGGCGGAACTCGCGCGCCAGGGCCGCACGACCGGTGACCGAGCGCTGGAAATAGCGGTTCGCCTCCTCTGCGTTCAACAAGATCGGGCTGTTGCTCCATGCGTCGCAGCCCGCGAGCAACGTGGCACCGCCGGTGACGATCAGATTGCGCCGCGTGATCATTCCGCCGGCTCCCCCTCGGGCAGTTTCCACCAGCCGGTGATCATCGAACGCACCTCGTTGAACGGCCCTGCCAGGATCACCAGCGTCAAATGCACCACCACGAACAGGCTGAGCAGCGCCATCGCGATGAAGTGAAGCGACCGCGCCGATTGCCGGCCGCCGAACACATCGGCGAGCCAGGGCCACATGCCGGGCGCGAGCGCAAGGCCGGTGAAGATCAGCAGCGGCAGCAGGAGGAAGAGCACCCCGGCATAGCTGGCCTTCTGGAAGATGTTGTACGCCTTCGGATCGGCGGGATCGTGGAAACGCAGCTGCCAATGCGCCTCGAGATCCTCGGCGAGATGCGCCGGCGCCAGCTCCGCCCTGCGGATGCGCAGGTCACGCTGGAGGTGACGGTTGAACAGGCTCCACGGCAGATAGACCAGCAGCGAGAAGGCAAGCACCAGCGCGAAGGCGAGGTGCCAGTGCCGCGCGCCCGCCAGGTCATAGGTGGAAGGCAGGGTCAGCCAGCCCGGCCATTGCGGGAGCTTCAGCCAGGCGTGATCGAAATTCGCGCCATAATTGCCCCAATAGAGGCGCGGATGGGCATTGAAGATCATCAGCCCGCTGGGGATCATCACCAGCACCGCGAGTGCGTTGATCCAGTGCCAGATGCGCGTGATCAGCCGGTGACGATAAACCTGCATATATTCCTGCTCAGCCGATCATCCGTAGGCGCGTGCGAAGAAGACTATGGTGGTCGCCGCCGTCACCAGCAAGGTCCAAATCCGCACCACATGGTGCGGCAGCCGCTTGCCGACATGCGCGCCGAGCCAGCCACCCAGCACGCCGCCCGCGAGCATCGGCAGGCAGGCCGACCAGCGCACCATGCCGATCGCGATGAAGACGAACGCCGCGGCGAAATTGGCGATCGCGAGCATCAACGTGCGGATCGAGAAGAGCGAGCGCGGATCGGCGCCGGCGAGCAGGCCATAGACCGCGGTGGTGATCAACCCCACCCCGCCGCCGAAATAGCCGCCATAGATGCCGAGCAGGCTCTGCGCGGTGACCAGGGTGCGCGGGCCGATGGTTACACGGGCGTGCAGCCAGTCCGAAGCGCGTTTGCCGAACAGCATCACCACAAGGGCGAAGAGCAGCAGCCAGGGGATGATCATGTCGAAGGCGCGCGAGGGCGTGAGCACCAGCAGCACGCTGCCGACCAGCCCCCCGGCAAAGGTGATCGCGGCAAGCACGCGCACCGGCATCCCGCCCACCGGCGCCAGCTCGTCGCGATAGGTCCAGGCGCTCGCCCCGGCCCCCGGCAGCAGCGCGACGTTCGAGGTGGCGTTGGCGATGTTCGAAGGCAGGCCCAGCGCGATCAGCGCCGGCAGCGTCGCGAAGGTACCGCCCCCCGCCAGCGCGTTCATCACGCCACCGAGCGTGCCGGCCGCGGCGGCGAGGATCAGGTCGGTCGGGTCGAGCACGCCTCTAAATCCCGGCGCGGGCGGCGCTTGTCGAGCGGTTTCTAGTCGCGGAGCGTCAGTCGCCAATGCAGCGCTTTCGCCTGACGGATCAGCACGAAGCCCTGGTGCGCGAAGAAGCGGCCTGCGGCGGGATTGTCGGCCAGGGTTTCAAGCACCAGCGCCGCAAGCCCCTGCTCGTCGGCCCATCGCTGCGCCTCGCCCAGCAGCAGGCGCCCAAGGCCTTGCCCCCGCGCCGCGTGATCGATCTCGAGGCGGCGGACCTCCCCCGCGTCTCCATCGCGCTGGCAGGCGGCATAGCCGGTGACACGGCCGTCGATGCGCACGACCGCGATCATCCGCCGCTCCTGGCCGAGGGATACCGAATAGGCGGGATCGAACGGATAGGCGCGCCCCGCCGGATCGAACCTGAAGTCGCAGCCGGCGAACCATGCCGAGTCGAGCCCAGGGACGCGTTCCAGCGAAACGTCCATCGTCACGGCACCGGCTTGGCGGGGGCAGCAGCGGTGAAGGCACCGCCTGGGGCATAGCGATAATCCCAGTGCAGAGGACCCACGCGCCCTTCCGGGCTTAGGCGGATCGAGCGGGGCCAGGCCTGGCTTCCGGTGCCGGCGGGGTGCGGACCGCAATCGTCCATCGACTGGCAGACCCATGCCAGGCCGCCGGCATCGGCGGGGCCGAGTGTCGCGGCATGCTCGCGCGGCAGGAAGCTGGCCGCGGACATGAACCCGTGGCCGCCGCCGAAATCGACGCGCCCGGCCACCGCGTGCGCGCTGCCGACCAGTGCCAGCACCCTGGCACCCGGATGCGCCGCCCTTGCCCGCATCCAGTTTGCGGCGATGGCGCGGTCGTGCGGAGTCTGGTCGTTCGGATCATACGCGGCAGGATCGAGCGTGCCGACCACGCCGAGTATCTGCTTCGCCTCGAACATCCTGCGCAGCCGCTCCGCCAGCGCAAGCATCGCCACGCTGGAGCGCCCGTCCTTCATCTTGTCGTTCCACAGCCCGGCGCGGAGCAGCGCGGCCCGCGCCGCCGCATCACCGTTGGAGGCAAGCCAGGTCGCGAAGACCGGCTCGTCCGCCAGCTGGATCTCGAGCGCGACCATTACCGGGCCGCGCGCAGCGGCCGCGCAGACCAAGTCGCTGAACAGCGCTGGGCTCTCGGTCGTTCCGTGGGTCTCGCCGAAGACGACATAGTCGATCGCCGGATCGTCGAGGATCGCCGTGCTGCCCTCGATCGGCGCGCAATCGGGCGCGGCCGCCACTGCCAGCAGCCATGCCGAAATGGTGATCAAGCCAAGCGCCATTTGCCTCTCCCTGTTCCGGGAGAGGGCTGGCGCAGACCGCTGCTCCAGACAAGCACAAGCTTGTCCGGACAGCGATCAGCCGAGCGCCGCCATCTTCTCCTCGGCCTCGCGGTCGAGCTGGGCGCGGCTCTTCTTCTCGGCGGCGGTCTTGAGCTGGCCGCAGGCGGCGTCGATGTCGCGCCCACGCGGGGTGCGCACCGGCGCCGAGATGCCCGCCTCGAAGATGATGTTCGAGAAAGCGCGGACGCGCTCGGGCGTCGAGGTGTCATAGGGCGCGCCGGGCCAGGGGTTGAACGGGATCAGGTTCACCTTGGCGGGCAGCTTGTACTTCTTGAGCAGGCGGACCAGCTCGCGCGCCTCTTCGTCGCTGTCGTTCTTGTCCTTGAGCATGACGTACTCGAAGGTGATGCGGCGGGCATTGTTGGCGCCGGGATAGTCGGCACAGGCCTGGAGCAGTTCCTCGATGCCATACTTGCGGTTGAGCGGCACGATCTCGTCGCGCACTTCCTTGGTCACCGCGTGGAGCGAGACGGCCAGGTTCACGCCGATCTCCTCACCGGCGCGCGCCATCATCGGCACCACGCCCGAGGTCGACAGGGTGATGCGGCGCTTCGACAGCGCGAGGCCGTCGCCGTCCATCACGATCGACAGGCCGTCGCGGACATTGTCGAAATTGTAGAGCGGCTCGCCCATGCCCATCATCACGATGTTGGTGAGCATGCGGCCCTCGGGCTGGCTCGGCCATTCGCCGAGCGAATCGCGGGCGAGCATCACCTGGCTGACGATCTCGCCGGCGGTGAGGTTGCGCACCAGCCGCATCGTGCCGGTATGGCAGAAGCGGCAGTTGAGCGTGCAGCCGACCTGCGAGGACACGCAAAGCGTGCCGCGGTCCGCATCGGGGATGAAGACCATCTCGTAATCCTGGCCGTCCGCCGAGCGCAGCAGCCATTTGCGCGTGCCGTCGGTCGAGACCTGCGCCTCGACCACTTCGGGGCGGCCGATCACGAAGCGCTCGGTGAGCCAGGGGTGCTGCGCCTTGGCGATGTCGGTCATCGACTCGAACTCGGTCGCGCCGCGGTTGTAGACCCAGTGCCAGATCTGCTTGGCGCGCAGCTTGGCCTGCTTCGGCTCCATGCCGGCATCGGCGAGCACCGCGCGAAGCTGGTCGCGGGTGAGACCGATCAGGTCGACACGTCCGTCCTCGCGCGCCACCGCGGGGCGGGGCACGGGCACGGGATCGATGTGCCCGGGGATGGGCATGGGGGCGGCCGAAGCTGTCTGCATAAGCGCGGCATGTAATGGATTATCGCGCAGAATTCTACCTGCGGTGGTTTACGAGCCCGATTGGCGGGCGCGGAGGTCCGCGGCGTCCCTGCGGATATGGCGCGAGATGCCGATCCCGAAGAACAGAAGGACGACCGCGAACCGCAACAATTCCCACGGCTTACCACCCGGGATCAGTGGGTGATATCCCCACACCGAGCTTGCGATGACCATGACAAGTCCGAGAAGCAGGACAGCGAACCAGGGCCAGCGTGTCCACCGGCCCGGGCGGGACAAATCCTTGCCCCAGACGACGCTGATGGCCAGGATCAACAGCAGGAGGTCCGTGATCAGATCTATCATGGCTGCTGACTATCAGCTGCACCCGAGCGCCGCCAGCGTGATGCGCAACGATTCGGCCAGCGGGGTGTGCGGTTCCTCACCCAGGAAGGCGACCAGCGCGCGATTGTCGAGGCGGACGGGGTGGTTCCAGAAGGGGCGCATTTCCAGCAGCTCGCGGATCGTCGGGTTGAACAGCGCGGCGAGCGGCAGCAGCGCCCAAGGGAGTCGGACCTGCCTCGCCTTGCGGCCGCCGGCCTCCGCGATCGCCGCGGGGAAGGCGCTACCGTCGGGGTCCCAATGGCCGGCGAAATGGAAGCGGGCGAAGCGGGGCAGCTCGGCCTCGCGATCGAGCAGCCGGGCGAAGGCCTCGCCGACGTCGGGGAGATAGGCCCAGGCATGGCCGACGCCCTTGCGCCCCGGATTGGTGACCCGCGTCACCAGCTTGCCGGGGGTGATCATGCCTTGGGAAAGCCAGCTATTGCCGGGCCTTGGGCCATAATAGTCGCCGGCGCGCAGGATCAGACCGCGGACGCCCGACGCCTCGATCCGCGCCTCCATCTCCTTGCGGATACCGCCCTTGCGGGTGCCTGGCGCCTGGGGCGAATCGGGGTGGGCGACCGGCGTCTGGGCGGGGTCGTAATTGTAGATCGTTCCCGGCAAGGCGAGCCGGGCGTCGTTGGCCCGGGCGGCCTCGATGCTGTTCTCCAGCATCGGCAAGACGCGCTTGTCCCATTCGAGGTAGCCCGGCGGGTTGACCGCATGGACCAGCGCCGAGACGCCCTGCGCCGCCGCAAGCACGTCGGCGCGGACCATCGCATCGCCCTCGCGCCAGTCGATCCGGGGATCGAGGCCGGGGCGCAGCTGCCGGACCAGCCCACGCACCCGCCAGCCCTTGCCGAGCAGCGCCCGCGCCGTCTCGCCGCCTACCCCGCCGCTCGCCCCGAGCACCAATGCGATCCGTTCCATTCCAGCCTCCAATCTTGCCGATGTTCGCGAGGGTGGAGGAATCGGGATTGGAAGAAAATTGCCTAAGCTTTGCAGTCAGCCTATAAGAATTTGATGAGCGAGATCGACTGGGAGCAGCAGCGGGCATTCCTGGCGGTGCTGGAGACGGGGAGCCTTTCCGGAGCGGCGCGGCGGCTGAACCTTGCGCAGCCGACGGTTCGGACGCGGATCTTTGCACTGGAGGCGACGCTGGGCACGCCGCTGTTCACCCGCTCCCCCGGCGGGCTCACCCCCACGGAGAGGGGACGCGCGCTGCACGAGCATGCCCGAGCCATGGCGATCGCTTCGGACGCCTTTGTTCGCACCGCCTCCGCCGGCCCCGACGAAGTGGCGGGCACGGTGCGGGTCACCGCCAGTGAGGTGATCGCGGTGGAGGCGCTGCCGCCGATCCTCGCGGAGCTTGCGCGCCAACATCCGCGTCTGGTGATCGAGTTGAGCCCGAGCAACCGCAACGAAGACGTGCTGCGCCGCGAAGCCGATGTCGCGGTCCGCATGGTGCCGCCCCAGCAGGAAGCCCTGCTCGCGCGGCGGATCGGCGCGGTGCCGCTGGGCGTGCATGCGCACCCGAACTATCTCGCCGAACGGACGCTGCCCACTTCCATGGCCGACCTGTCCGGACACCGGCTGATCGGGCCGGAGAGCGATTCGCCGACGCTGCGCGCCGTGCAGGCGGCCGGATTCGCTGTGGAGCTGGGCGACCTCGCCTTTCGCAGCGACAGCGACCATGCCCAGCTCGCCGCGATCCGCGCGGGGCTGGGAATCGGCATCTGCCAGGTGCCGATCGGCACACGCGACGGGCTGGTCCGATTGCTGCCCGATTTCCGCTTCGAGCTGGAGACCTGGGTAGTCTGCCACGAGGATCTGCGCGGCCTCGCGCGGGTCCGCGCAGTATTCGATGCGCTGGTTTCGGGGCTGCAGGCCTATCTCAACTAACCCCGGACAGGCCACGACGCACCGCGTTCGGCTTGTCCTGTTGCATCCTTGCACCGCAGCATTGCGTTCAAGGGGGCGAGTTAGTTGCGTTTTGGAGTGCAGTAATGAAGCTTATCGGTACGATCCTTGCCGGCGCGACGCTGGCCTTTGCCCCCGCCGCGCTGGCCCAGACCACGCAGAGCAGCCCGGCTCCGGCGACGCCGGACGCCTCGGCCCAGACCACCCCCGCCCCAGCCGCACCGCAGGCCAATGGCCCGGTGACCGATGCGGAGATCGATCAGTTCGCCACCGCGGCGCTCGAGGTCGAGAAGATCCGCAAGGACACCGCCACCCCCGAGGCCGACAAGGGCGCCAAGATGGCCGCCGCCGCCACCGGCGCCGGCCTGACCGCCGAGCGCTTCAACGCGATCGGCCAGGCGATGCAGAACGACCCGACGCTCAACAAGCGCATCCAGATGGCAGCGAGCGCGAAGCTTGCCGCTTCGGGCGGTGCACCGGCAGCGAAGCAGCCGTAAGGCTTCAGGGTATCGATACGAAAAGCCGGGGCTTTGGCTCCGGCTTTTCCATGTCCACCTTTCCAGTTTCCCGTGTTCCTGCGGAAGCAGGAACCCAGGGTAACGAGGTACTTCGGCGCCCTGGGCTCCCGCTTCCGCAGGAGCACGAGCTGGGGAACGTCGAAACTACCCCTTCGCGCAGCCCAGCGCGGCCGCGTCGATCGCGGTCGCCGCGCCTTTCAGCGCATAGCTGTCCGCGAAAGGCGCGCCGTTCGCGGACAGCGTCTCCACGCTCATGCTGCGGCCCGAGCGCATCGCCACGACTATCGCCGCGTCGGTGCGGGCGTCCGGCGCCCAGGCGTCGCTGTCGCCGGCCTGGAGCTCGAAGCGGCGCTCGCCGATCGACAGGGTGACCCGCGCATTCGGCGCGCGGGCGCGGCTGAGGCGGATATGGAGCTGGTTGCGCACCCCGTCGCGCGGCCAGTTCGCGACGCTGGCAAAGGGCCCGGGATCGCGGTGCTTCTCCACCGGCTGGGCGATGGCGAAGCAGCGCAGGGGCGAGGGATCGCGGAACGCGCCCCAGCTGTCATAGATGCCGAGCGGCACCCGCCCCTGGGCGAGCAGCAGCGCCAGCGCCAGCGCGCTCATGCCGGCGCCGCCCCGCGCCCGGTGCCGAGATGCACCACCGTCTCCACCCCGGTCTCGATCCGGACCACCGAACCCTGGGGCAGATCGGGCGCCACCGGCGCGCCGAATTCCGGCCGGACCGGCAGCCCGGTCATCACCCCGCGCAGGATGCGGCTCGACATGCCGTGCATGATCACCAGCCGGTCGCCCGGATCCTCGTCGGTATCGGCGAGCCAGGACGACACCCGGACCGCGATCGAATCATACCATTCGCCGCCCGGCGGCGGGCGCGTGTAGAGGCCGTGCTCGACGTCGAGGAAGCCCGGCGCCTCGGCCATCAGGTCGGCGTAGTAGCGCCCGCTCCACTCGCCCATGCCGATCTCGACCAGCCGATCGTCGTGCCGGGCCTGGTGCCAGTCGAGCTCGAGATGCTCGGCGATCACCGCCAGCGTCTGCAGCGCGCGGCCAGCGCTCGACGACCACATCGTCAGCTTCGGCCTGGGCCCGAGGATCTCGCGCAAAGCGGCCCCCATCGCATCGGCCTGGGCGAAGCCGGCGCGGGTGAGCGGGGTGTGCGGATGATCGCCCTGCATGCGCCGGGCGAGGTTGAATACGGTTTCGCCGTGGCGGGCGATGAAATCGCGGCCTTTGCGCTGGTTCGTCATCGCCGTCGCACAAGCCCTCGTGGCGAGAGAAAGGCAAGTGCCCAAATATGACCTCGTTTCGTTCATCCAACGAACAGGTGCGGTAGCTCACTACCACACCAGCGCCGGACGGGCGCAACGAAATGAGGGAGGCTCCATGTCCATCATGTTCGCCGCACCGGGGTGAAGGCACGACGGGTCGCGTCGCTGCTCCGCAGCTGTTGCCCGTAAATCACGCTTTTTCCTGTTTATCTGGGGTTCATGAAACAGTGCGGGATGCATCCCGGTTTTGAACCCTGCCCGCGCCGAAACGCACGGGTGCGTACCAAGGAGTTCAGTTATGCGTACCAAGTTCATCGCCGCCGCAGCAGCGCTTCTCGCCGGCTCGGCCTTTGCCGCCCCCGCCTTCGCCCAGGACACCGATGCCGGCTTCACCGGCCCGCGTGCCGAGGTCATCACCGGCTGGGATCATGTGAAGCCGTCGGGCAGCGGCGTGAAGGGCGCCGACGGCGTGCTCTATGGCGGCCAGGTCGGCTATGACTTCCAGGCCGGCAGCGCCGTGATCGGCGTCGAAGGCGAGGCCACCGGCTCCACCGCCAAGCGCACCGAGACCGACATCCTCGTCGCCGGCGACCGCGGCCGCATCAGCACCGGCCGCGACCTCTATGTCGGCGGACGCGTCGGCTTCACCGTCGGCGGCAAGGCGCTGATCTATGCCAAGGGCGGCTACACCAACGCCAAGTTCGACAGCCATTATGTGGCGGGCGCGACCGACATCCGCACCTCGGACAATGCCGATGGCTGGCGCGCCGGCGCGGGCGCCGAAGTGAAGCTCAACGACAAGGTCTATCTGAAGGGCGAGTATCGTTATTCGAAGTACAATAACGACGATGCCGGCATCGATGCCAAGCGCCATCAGGTGGTCGCTGGCCTCGGCGTGCGCTTCTGAGAACGCTGCAAAGGCGATCAACCGCCGATTTAAGGTGTGAACTATGGGGCCGGAGCGCTTGCTCCGGCCCTTTTTGCCGTTAAGGGTAAAGGTCGGATAAGTCCCGGTACCGGGTTAGATTCGGGCTATACATGCCCCGGGGGTTCTTGATGAAGGCGACGATCGAACGCGCAACTCTGTTGAGGGGCTTGAGCCACGTCCAGTCCGTGGTCGAGCGGCGCAACACGATCCCCATCCTGTCCAACGTGCTGATCGAGGCCCAGCCGGGCGGCGCGCTGCGCCTGATGGCGACCGACCTCGACCTGCAGATCGACGAGACGATCGCAGCGGCGGTGGACCAGCCGGGTGCGATCACCGTGCCGGCGCACACGCTGTTCGACATCGTCCGCAAGCTGCCCGAGGGCGCGCAGGTCGAGCTGACCGCCGCGGAAGGCCGCATCACGGTCAATGCCGGGCGCGCGCGCTTCACCCTGTCGACGCTGCCGCGCGACGATTTCCCGATGATCGCCGAAGGCGAGCTGCCGACCGTGTTCGAGCTGCCGGCCGAGACGCTCAAGCAGATCATCGACAAGACGCGCTTCGCGATCTCGACCGAAGAGACGCGCTATTATCTCAACGGCATCTATCTGCATGTGGTCGACGAGGCGACACCGGTGCTGCGCGCCGCCGCGACCGACGGCCACCGCCTCGCCCGCGTCACCGTGGCGCGGCCGGACGGCGCCGATGCGATGCCGGGCGTGATCATCCCGCGCAAGTGCGTGGGCGAGCTGCGCAAGCTGCTCGACGAAGTCGACGGCTCGATCGGCGTGTCGCTCTCGGCCTCGAAGATCCGCTTCGACCTGGGCCAGGCGATCCTGACCTCGAAGCTGATCGACGGCACTTTCCCCGACTATACCCGCGTCATCCCGACCGCGAACGACAAGCTGCTCAAGCTCGATCCGAAGAGCTTCATGGAAGGCGTCGACCGCGTTTCGACCATCGCGACGGAGAAGACCCGCGCAGTGAAGATGGCGCTGGAGCGCGACAAGATCATCCTGTCGGTGACCAGCCCCGAAAACGGCGCGGCGGCGGAAGAAGTGCCGGGCGACTATGCCGCCCAGGGCTTCGAGATCGGCTTCAACAGCCGCTATCTGATGGACATCCTCAACCAGATCGAAGGCGATTCGGTGGAAGTCCATCTGGCCGACGCCGCGGCACCGACGCTGATCCGCGAGAACGACAAGTCGCCGGCGCTGTACGTGCTGATGCCGATGCGGGTCTGATCCCGCCTCGAAACCCTTCCTGTTCCCCGGCGAAAGCCGGGGCCCAGGGTCACAAGCGATTGGGATGAGAAACCCTGGCCCCCGGCTTTCGCCGGGGAACAGTGAGGTTTACGGCGCCCGCCTCAGGCAAACATCCGCCGGCGCAGTGCCGAGACGATCGACACGACCAGATAGATCGCGGTCGAGATCGTCATCAGCGTCCACATGCTGACCTCCGCGACCAGCCCGAGCCTGGCGAGCGCCGCCCAGCCGAACAGGCCGAGCTGGAGCAGCCAGAAGCTGGCGACCGAGGCCTCGGCCATCGCGGCGCGGCTGAGTTCGTCGCTGGTCCGCATGATCCGGAGGTTGAGCCAAGTCTGGAAGGCGAGCAGCGCCGCCATGCCCGCGGCCACTGCGATCGCGGCATCGCCGGTGAGGCCGTAGCGCACCGCCAGCGGCGGAGCGAGGAGCAGCACCGCCGAGAGGAGCAGCACGACGCCGCTGGCGCGCAGATAGCGCAGCACGCTGCCGTCGAGCGGATCGCCCTCCCGGTAATTCTCGGCCATGCGCCGGTAGAGCGTGCGGCTCGATGCGGCGACCATCGCGAACAGGCCGAGCATCAGCAATATGCCGGCGACCGTGGTGGAGGCGATGTCCTCGCCCGGCAGGCCTTCCAGCCAGTCGAACAGCCCGACCTGTCCGGCACCAAAGCCGAGGACGAGGCCGACCACGGCACCGATCGCGGCACGGACGAGGCGGCGGCGGTTCCCGGGCTCAGCCATGGGGGCGCTCGGGCGGGATCCAGTCGTCAAGGAAGATGGCATCGATGGGCACTCCGAAAATCTTCGACAGCCGCATCGCCAGCGGCAGGCTCGGGTCATATTTGTCGGTCTCGACCGCGTTGATCGTCTGGCGCGAAACGCCGAGCAGCCCGGCCAGGTCGCCCTGACTGAGCCCGGCCTCGGCCCGCAGCACGCGCAGCCGGTTCTTCATTCGCGTTGTCCAGAACTCTGTACCATATGACAAGAGTTCTTGTCATTCCGGCGCCCGATTGTCAAGAACTCTTGTCAGGCATGCCCGCGCGGCGACACAGGTTGATTCCTTAACCCGACTCCTGTATTGACACTATTGTCAGTAAGGGAATCGCTTATGGCCACCCAGCCCGCACCGCAGATCTTCAACCCCGGCATCCCGATGAAGCGGGAATGGGGGACGGCGTTCCGTGCCCTGGGGCGGCTGCTCGCCAATGGCGACGATACCGAGCAGGTGTTCCGGATCATGCGCGCGCTGAACGGCGATGCGACGCAGCGGAGCTATCGCAAGCTGCTGACCATGCCCGAGGGCGGGCGGATCGCCTTCCAGCATGTCGAGATGGCCGAGCGGCTGGGCGACCGCGCCTGGATCGACGGCTTCGCCGAGGGCACGGTGGGCGCGGCCTATCGCAGCTTCCTCGATTCGACCGGCTATTCGGCCGACGGGCTGGTCGCGGTGAGCATGGTCGAGGGCGCGTTCCAGAATGCCGACCTCCAGCATCCCTATGCCTGGATGGGCCGGCGCGAGCGCGACATCCATGATCTGTGGCACGTGATCACCGGCTATCAGGCCGACGAGCATCTCGGCGAGGCCTGCCTGGTCGCCTTTTCCTATGCCCAGACCGGCGGGCTCGGCTGGGGGTTCATCGGGCTGGGTGCGGCGCTGAAGAGCATCCGCATCACCGGCAAGCTCGACTTCTTCAAGGCGGTGGCCGAGGGCTATCGCCACGGCAAGCGCGCGGCGTGGCTGCACGGCGAGGATTACGAGACGCTGCTCGCCGAGCCGCTCGACCAGGTCCGCAAGCGGCTCAACATCGGTGATCCGGCCAGGTATCGGAAGGCACAGGCGAGCCTGAAGGCCGCCGGGTTGGAGGGTATCTAGGAAGCGCCGCCACTCGGTTCCCCGGCGAAGGCCGGGGCCCAGTTTCGGCGCACTGTCGATGGCGCAGGAACCTCACTAACGACATTGCAACTGGGCCCCGGCCTTCGCCGGGGATCAGCTTGGGCCAGAGCCCGGCGCCCTGTCCTTACGGCAGGTCCTTGATCGCGCCGCCGGCGTTCGGCTTCATCAGCGCATCCATCGCGCCGAAGATCTCGTCGGCAGAAGTGACCGGGGCGGGCAGCTCGAAATGCTTCGCGTCGATCTCGGCGGTGTCGAGCGACTTGAACTCGATCAGCGGGCCTTCCTGCTTGGCGGCGCCTTCCTCGATCGGCGTGACGCGCAGCGGCGTGCCCTTGGCGAACAGCTCGGTGAGGCGGGCGGCGAAGCCGGTCTCCTCGGGGAACATCGACCCGAAAAAGCCGTTCACCACCTCGATCGCACGGCGGAACACGTTGCCGACGGGCACGAGCTTCGGATCGGCGCTGACCACCATCTCGATATGCTTCTTCTTCGAAGCCTCGTCGCCCTTGACCATCAGCAGCTTCCACGCCTCGCCCTGCTGGCCGGCGATGGCCACGGCGGCGCCGGGCGCGAGGCCGAACTGCAATTCCTTGGCCTTAGGATCCTCGCTCTTGGGGATGAAGCCCTTGATCAGGTCGGCCATCGCCTGGAGCTCGAAGACCTTGGTGCCTTCCTTGTCGGTCACGGCGACATAGTCGACGCCGTCGCGGTGGATGATCATGAACTTGCCGCCGACATCGAGGCGCGAATTGCCGCCCTCATCGACTTCGATCACCAGCTCCTTGCCGCCGGCAGTGTAGCGCGCGGTGACGTCGGCCAGCGCCGGCATCGGTGCCAGCACGAGCAGCGCGGCGAGGAACAGACGGGTACGCATCGATAATCCCCTTTTCGTGTCGGCGCGATCATCCGCGATGTCGCGCGCGGCGGCAATAGCGGCTATCGGCGGGTCATGGCAGTGTCCCGCCTCGTCCTGACCGACTTCCGCAACCATGAAGACGCCGTGCTCGT
>Ga0102592_1000872_pt1 | contig 40601 bp, 39 predicted proteins | sample AraplaCol_mMF_r2_FD_76861 | JGI IMG/M metagenome (GOLD analysis project Ga0102592, IMG submission 76861) | Arabidopsis root microbial communities from North Carolina, USA - plate scrape MF_Col_mMF_r2 (SPADES assembly) (version 2) | ecosystem: Host-associated > Plants > Roots > Endosphere...
TGAACCGCACCGTCTCGCAAATCCACGCCCTGCTCTTCTTCCACGGCCGCCCCCTGCATGCCGAGGACATCGCCGACACGCTGGCCGTGGCGCGCTCCAACGTCAGCACCAGCCTCAAGGAGCTGCTGAACTGGAACCTGATACGCGCCACCCACGTGCTGGGCGACCGGCGCGACTATTACGAAACCTCGCTGGACGTCTGGGAGCTGTTCCGCACCGTGGTACGCGAGCGCAAGGAGCGCGAATACGACCCGACGGTGCGCATGTTGCGCGAACTGGTGAAAGAGCCGGGTTTCGAAGCCGAACCCGCCGATGCCCAGGACCGCGTACGGGAAACGCTGCGGCTGATGGAGTCCCTGGGTTCGTGGGCCGACGAGATGCTGCGCCTGTCTCCCAACACGCTCGAAAAAGTGCTGCGCATGGGCGCCAGCGTGCAGAAGTTCGTGCGCGGCGACAGCGATGCCAAGCCCATGGATCCTTCGGAGTTGTTGCCACCCACCTTTTAAAAGGTAAAAAGGCCGGGTGGCTTTTTTTTGATTGTCTATTTCTGTTTTTACTGAAATTTCCAAAGGAGCGAAATATGACCGCAATCCACAACACCGCCCACCTCGGCAACACCCGCTACGACAGCTTCAAAGCCGGCATGGATCCCGCCATTTACCCACTGACGCTCTACTACGAATCGGCCTGCCCCCTGTGCAATGCCGAAATGAGCAACCTGATGCTGCGCAACGCCGGGGACCATTTGCGCTTCGTCGACGTCTCGGCGCCGGATTTCTCCGAACTGCCCGCAGGCACCACGATGCAGGACCTGCTTGAACTGATCCACGCACGCAGGGCCGACGGCCGCGTGATCAAGGGCGTGGAGGTATTCCGCCTCGCTTACCAGGCGGTCGGCCTGGGCTGGGTCAGCGCCGCCATGCGCTGGCCGCTGCTGCGCCCGCTGGCCGAACGGGCTTATCCGGTGCTCGCGCGCAACCGCCACCGCATTCCGCGCGGACTGGTGCGCCTGATGTTTGAAGGCGCCGTGCGGCGCGCCGCAGAACGCTCGGCCGCCGCACGTTGCGACGCCACCAGTTGCACACGTTAAACAAACTCTTCAAGCAAAGAAAGGAAATACCCATGTATGCCATGAATCCCCATCTCGATGCCACCTTGTTTTTTGTCTCGCTGTGGATCGCGCTGGTCGGCCCCATTGTTGCCATCACCTACCTCAAGCCCATCCTCTACAAGGTGCTGCGCATGCTGTGCGACGCGGATGGCGGCGCGGAATTCTGGATACGCTGCGCCTACCTGCTGGCGGTGTCGGGCACCCTGCTGCTGATGCTGAGTTTCGGCGAATTCAGCGACCGCAGCAGCGCCATCGACGCGATGCGGCGCTCGCTGTGGCTGGTGATGGCGGGCGTGTTTGCCACCGTGGCCATCATCTCGCGCAATGTCTGGACGCAGGTGCGGCAGTGGCTCGCGGCGAAGGAACTGGCCGACCACGTTAAAAGTGCGCCCCCCGCTGCACCAGCCACCGCACCTGCCACTACCGCTGCCGACACACCCTGAAGGCGGCCGTACACCACAGCAACTCGCACAAGGAGGCCAAACCATGTCCCTGTCCTTGACTGCCGGCGAAGGCCGCGCCGCCACCGGTGCCAGGCCGCGTCCCACCCGAGTCCGCTGGGACGACCTGGTGGCATTGCGCCCCCACCAGGTCGCGCTGAACCTTGGCCTTTCCGCCCCCTGGCTGGCGGGCTCGCTGTGGGCCGCGCAACAAGACCTGTACTGGCTGGCGATGCCGCTGTCGGCGGCTTTCTTCCTCACCGCGCTGCGGCAGGCCCATGACAGCTACCACGCCAGCATAGGCGTGCCGCGCCGCTGGCTGGACGCCGTATTGCTGTTGCTGACCCTGGGCATGCTGTGCTCGACCCACGCCATACGCCACACCCACCTGGCACACCACCGCGACCCGCTGGGAGACGGCGACGAGGAAGGCGGCTGGGCGCGGCAGCCCGCCTGGCGCGCCCTGCTGCTAGGCCCGTTGTTCAGCCTTCGCACCCACGCACAGGCGCTGCGCATGGGCAGCGCACGCACGCGGAGCTGGGTTTGGGGCGAATTGCTATTGATCGCCTCCGTGTGGCTGATCGCCATCGCGGCGGAGCAAGCCTGGCTGCGCTACCACGTGGTGGCAATGATGGGCTCCAATGCCCTGGTTGGCTTTTTTGCGGTATGGAGCGTGCACCATGGTTGCGATGCGAAAGGCGTCTTTGCCCGCACTGAACGGCGTACCTGGGTCAACCGGCTGACCGTGAACCTGCTCTATCACGTCGAGCACCACCTCTACCCCGCCGTGCCCGCCAATCATTTGCCCGTGCTCGCAAGCCGGCTCGATGCGGCCGACCCGCAATGGACGCAAATCAGGGTGTTAGGGGGTAATCAGCGCCTGGCCGGCGCGCCACGGCGCGACCATTGCGCAGCCGCAAACGCCGTTCCCAGGCCCAAGGTGAAGAGCACAAAACCCCACAACAGGTACTTGCCCGCTTCGTCCGCGGCATGCCGGCGCACCCAGACCTTGTAGTAGTCGCCCTGCTGCCCTGCGCTGACGGGCAGCAGCAGGTAATAGGCCTTGCCGGCCTGCAGGTCGTAGAGGCCTTGCTGCACATAATGGCCGCCCAGGCTCAGGCTTGGGTCGGCCGGCTCGCCCTTCTTGTTGCGGCGCAGGCGCTCCCGTTTTCCCATGGCATACGTCAGGCGCTCAGGCGTGAGCTCCATCAGGCCCGGTCCGAAACGGGTATCGAACTGCCAGGACCAGTCCTCCGTCACGACGGCAATCGGCCCATCGCCGGGATGGATATCCAGCGGCAGCACCAGCGGGACTTCGCCGGTCTTGCTTTTCTGGTGATAGGCGAATTGCTCACCGCCAGGCAGGCTGGTCACCGGCACGGCACGCGGGTCCCTGGGGCCCGACTGCGCCACGAGTTCACCACCCCAGAGGGGCAGGTACACAAGGTCAGTGAGCAGCAGCGCCAGGCCCAGCAAGGCCACCGCCGCGCTGGCCCGGGCGCAATGCCTGGCCGCGGCAGGGGACAGGGCCATCAGTGCGCCTTGTCCCAGTTCGGCCCGACGCCGATCTCCGCGAGCAGGGGCACTTTCAGGTCCGCCACGCCGGCCATCAGGCGGGGGATCTCGCTGCGGACCCATTCAACTTCCGCTTCCGGCACCTCGAACACCAGTTCATCGTGCACCTGCATGATCATTTTGGTGGCGCGCTTTTCGTCGTCGAGCACCTGCTGCACCTTGTTCATGCTGAGCTTGATCAGGTCGGCCGCCGTGCCCTGCATGGGGGCGTTGATGGCCTGGCGTTCGGCGGCTTTTTTGCGCGGCCCGTTGCCGCCGTTGATTTCCGGCAGGTAAAGGCGCCGGCCGAAGACGGTTTCGACGTAGCGGTGTTCCTGAGCGAACACCACGGTCTGGTCCATGTAGTTCTTGACGCCGGGGTAGCGCTGGAAGTATTTGTCGATGTAGGCGGCCGCGGCCTTGGTTTCAATCCCGAGGTTGCGCGCCAGTCCGAAGCTGCTCATGCCGTAGATCAAGCCGAAGTTGATGACCTTGGCATAGCGGCGCTGTTCGCTGCTGACCTGGTCCAGCGCCACGCCGAAGACCTCGGCGGCGGTGGCGCGGTGCACGTCCAGGCCTTCGGTGAAGGCGCGCAGCAGCGCCTCGTCGCCGCTGATGTGGGCCATGATGCGCAATTCAATCTGCGAATAATCGGCGCTGGCGATCACGCTGCCGGCAGGCGCCACAAAGGCCTCGCGCACACGCCGGCCCTCGACCGTGCGTATGGGAATGTTCTGCAGGTTGGGATCGTTGCTCGACAAGCGCCCCGTGACCGCGACAGCCTGGGCGTAGTGCGTATGCACACGGCCGGTGCGTGGCAGCGCCAGCTGGGCGAGCTTATCGGTGTAAGTGCCCTTGAGCTTGCTGAGCGAACGGTGTTCCAGCAGCTTGGCGGGCAGCGGGTAGTCCTCGGCCAGCTTCTCGAGCACTTCTTCATCGGTGCTGCGCGCGCCGCTGGGGGTCTTCTTGATGACCGGCATGCCGAGCTTGTCGAAAAAAATCTCGCCGAGCTGCTTGGGGCTGCCGAGGTTGAAGGGCTGGCCGGCGATCTCATAAGCCTCGGCTTCAAGCTGGATGATGCGCTGGCCCAGCTCATGGCTTTGCGCCGCCAGGGTGGGCGCGTCGATCATCACGCCGTTGCGTTCGATGCGGTACAGCGTTTCGCTGCTCTGCATCTCCAACTCGTAGACGAAACGCAGCTTGTCGTCGGCCTGCAGCTGCGGCCAGAGCACGCGGTGCACGTCAAGCGTCTGGTCGGAGTCTTCACACGAATACTCGGCGGCCTTGGCGATCTCGACCTGGCTGAACTTGATCTGGTGCGCGCCCTTGCCGCACAGGTCTTCATAGTTGATGCCGCTGCGGCCCACGTGGCGCTCGGCCAGGCTGGCCAGGCCGTGCGGCTTGTGCACTTCCAGCACATAGCTTTGCAGCATGGTGTCGTGCGCATAGCCCTGCACTTCAATACCGTGGTTGGCAAACACGTGGCGGTCGTATTTGACGTGCTGGCCCAGCTTGGGCTTCGCGGGGTTTTCCAGCCAGGGCTTGAGGCGCGCCAGCACCTCGTCGCGCGGCAGTTGCGCGGGCGCGTCGGGGTAGTCGTGTGTAAGCGGAATGTAGGCCGCCTCCCCGGGCTTGACGCTAAAGCTCACACCGACGATGTCCGCCTGCATTTCGTCCAGCGAGGTGGTCTCGGTGTCCAGGGCGACGAGCTCGGCGGCTTCAATTTTGAGCAGCCAGCGGTCGAAGGCTTCCCAGGTCAGCACTGTGTCGTAGTTGAGGTTGCTCGCGCGTTCAGCGGGCGGCGTGTCGGTCAGGGGCGCTTCATCAAACAGGCCCGGCGCATCCGAGCGGCCACCCGAGCCACCGGCCGGCGGCGGCTGGTGCCGGCCCTCGGGCCCGCCTATCAGCTCGGGCGGCGTGCTTTCAATGTCGATCTGCTTGACCAGGCCCTTGAAGCCGTATTTTTCGTAAAAAGCCCTCAGCGCTTCGGTCTGCTGCGCGCCCATCGCAATCGCATCCAGGGCCGGCAGGCCGGCAATATATTCGTCCAGCTCGCAGTCCTTCTTGATGGTCAGCAGCGCCCGGCCCTTGGGCAGCCAATCGAGCGACTGGCGCAGGTTCTCGCCGACCACGCCCTTGATCTCGCCGGCGCGCGCCACCAGTGCGTCGAGCGAGCCGTATTCAAGCAGCCATTTGACCGCCGTCTTGGGGCCGACCTTGGGTACGCCCGGCACGTTGTCGACCGCGTCGCCCACCAGGGCCTGGTAGTCCAGCATCAGCCGCGGCGGTACGCCGAATTCGGCTTCGACCCCGGCCATGTCGCGCCGGCGGTCGTTCATGGTGTCGATGACGGTGATGTTTTCATCGACCAGCTGGCTCAGGTCCTTGTCGCCGCTGGAAATAATGACCTCGATGCCCTGGCTGGACGCCAGGCAGGCCAGCGTGCCGATCACGTCGTCGGCCTCCACGCCGGGGACGTCCAGCACCTTCCAGCCCAGCAGGCGCACCACCTCGTGGATGGGCTCGACCTGGCTGCGCAGGTCGTCGGGCATGGGCGAGCGCTGGGCCTTGTATTCGGGATACAGCGCGTCGCGGAAGGTCGGCCCCTTGGCGTCGAACACGCAGGCGGCGAAGTCGGCGCGCACATCCTTGCGCAGCTTTTGCATCATGTTGACCATGCCGCGTATGGCGCCCGTAGCCGGGCTGGCCGGGTCGCCCGGGTTGGCGCGCAGGTCGGGCATGGCATGGAAGGCGCGGTACAGGTAGCTGGAGCCGTCCACCAGCAACAGCGTTTTTTTGTCGGTGCTCATGGGGCCTGATTGTCGGGGAAATCGGCCCGGCCCCGCCGGAGGCGCCACAAGCGCCCTGAACCGGTCTTTCCAGGGGGTTTTCGCCTACACGGCCAGCCTCTTTATTACGACAGCGCGGGGCTTTGTCGCCCAGGCGCCGCAGGCCTACAATGCAGGCATGAACCACGCTCTTCGCCTCCTTATCGCTGCAACCGCAGCGCTGCCGCTGGCTGCGGCCATGGCCCAGGCACCCGCCCAGGACGCGGCACCGCCCGCCAGGGCGGAAGCGGCACCTGTCCCAAAGGGGCGCCCTGACCAGACCATCAAGCGCATACGCACCGAAGATGCCGGGACCCGCATCGACGAACTGCGCGTGGGCGGCGAAACCCAGCAGATCACCGTGCAACCCAAAACCGGCGGCGCGGCCTATGAAGTCAAGCCGGCCGAAGGCGCCCGCGGCAGCGCACCGGGATCGACCAGCAACGACACCAACGGTTCGCGCGTCTGGAATGTGCTGAAATTCTAAGGTTCACTTCTTCTCCAGACATCCAGACATAACTCCAAGAATTCCAGGGTTCAGTTTCAGGCATGGCCGTATATACCGAAGTCTCGTTTGACGAGGCTGCAGCGTTCTTGAACGCCCTGAATCTGGGGCAGCTGCAAAACATCAAGGGTGCCGCGGGCGGCATCGAAAACACCAACTACTTCGTGGACACCGACCAGGGCCAGTATGTGCTGACCTTGTTCGAGCGCCTGAGCTTCGAACAGCTGCCGTTTTACCTGCACCTGATGCAGCACCTGGCGGCACACGGCATCCCGGTGCCCGACCCGGCGGGCGATGCCAAGGGCAACATCCTCCACGAGCTCAAGGGCAAGCCGGCTTCGGTGGTCAGCAAGCTGCGCGGCCACAGCGAACTCGCGCCCACCGCGGCCCATTGCACCGGCGTGGGCGAGGCGCTCGCGCGCATGCACCTGGCGGGCCTGGACTACCCGCGGCGCCAGCCCAACCTGCGCGGCCTGGCGTGGTGGAACGAAACCGTGCCGGTGGTTCTGCCCCACCTCACGCCCGAGCAAAGCAGCCTCATCCTGGGCGAGTTGGCCTACCAGAACCATGTGGCCGCTTCGTCGGCCTGCCGCACCCTGCCCAGCGGCGTCGTGCATGCCGACCTGTTCCGCGACAACGTGATGTTCGAGGACGGCAAGCTCACCGGCTTCTTTGACTTTTACTTCGCCGGCTGCGACACCTTTTTGTTCGACATCGCGGTCTGCCTCAACGACTGGTGCATAGACCTGGCCACCGGCGTCAAGGATGACGAGCGCTCCGCGGCCTTCCTGGCGGCTTACCAGTCGGTGCGCCCGCTGACCGCGCAGGAACGCCAGCTGCTGCCGACCATGCAGCGTGCCGGCGCCCTGCGCTTCTGGCTGTCCCGGCTGTGGGATCTGCACCTGCCGCGCGAAGCCGCCGTGCTCAAGGCGCACGACCCCAGCCACTTCGAGCGTGTGCTGCGCGAGCGGCTTGAGCGCCCTTACATGCTCTGAGACGCGTGGATCGGCTGGCAGGCCGGATTCACCATCCGGCCGCAGTGCCCGCCGGTTTCAGGCACACTGCCCTGCAAATCCCTGACCGGCTCGGCCGCCGGCCCATTTTTCGCCAAGCCCCAAAACCATGAAACTCAACATCGTTCCCGCGAGCACCGGCCTTACCTGGGTCAAGCTGGGCGTCAAAACCTTTTTGCGGCAGCCGCTGGCCATGTCGGGGCTGTTCTTCCTTTATATGGCCGTGGGAACGCTGCTGTCGCTGCTGCCGGGGCTGGGGTTGATCCTCGCCTTCATGATCGTGCCGGCCGCCACACTGGGCCTGATGGCCGCCACGCAGGAAGCCCTCAAGGGTAAATTCCCCATGCCCACGGTACTGGTCAGCGCCTTTCGCGCGGGCCGCCAGCGCATGCGCGCCATGCTGGTGCTCGGGGCCCTGTATGCTGCGGCCTGCCTGCTGATCGTGATGGTGGTTCCCTTCCTGGTCGATGCACCGCCCACCCTACCCGCGCCATCCGCGGGCGCGGAAGCCGGCCGCGAAGCCATGCTGGCCCCGCAGTTCCAGCTGACCATGCTGGTCACCATGCTGCTGTACCTGCCGGTATCACTGCTGTTCTGGCACGCGCCGGCGCTGGTCCACTGGCACGGCATTTCGCCGGTCAAGAGCCTGTTTTTCAGCTTTGTCGCCTGCATACGCAATGCCGGCGCCTTTCTCATGTACGGCCTGGGCTGGTTCGGCGTGTTCCTGGGCATGGGCATCGCGCTGAGCCTCATCACGGGCCTGACCGGCAGCGCCACCCTGATGGCCGCGGCCATGATGCCGCTGGCGCTGCTCATGGCAGCCATGTTTTCCACCTCGATTTACTTCACGTTTCGTGATAGCTTCGTGGCCACGCCACCCGACGATTCGACGGGAAGCGTTGAGGACGCCGACAACATCAACGACAACAACCCCTGACGACCCCACCGGAGATTCTTCATGACCCAGCACCAGTTGCAAGGCCGTAGCGAAAAAGAGATTTTGTGGTTCCAAAGACGCGATACGCTCAAGGCCGCCGCGGCCTGGGTGGCCATGGGCGGGTTGCCCGCCGCCATGGCCCAGCAGCGCAGCAATATTGTCGAACTCCGGGGCGACGCCCTGCTCAACGGCAGCCGGCTGCAATCCGGCCAGACCATCATGACCGGCGACCAGGTACAGACCGGGCCGGGGTCCAACCTGATGTTTGTCATCGGCAATTCGGCCTTCCAGGTGCGCGAGAACTCGATGATCACGGTGGAGCGCGGCAGCTCGCTCAACAGCGTGAGCCTGCTGCGCATGATCACGGGCGCCGTGGTCAGCGTCTGGGGTAAGGGCAGCAGCCGCTCCATCGTCATGCCCACCCTGACGGCCGGCATACGCGGCACGGGCGTCTATGCCGAAGTCTTCGCGGACCAGGGTAACCGCAGCTATTTCTGTAACTGCTACGGCACGGTCGACATGGAGTCGAACGGCCAGAAGGTCGTCTCGCAATCCACTTACCACCAGGCCTTCTGGGGGGAAGTGGCGCCCAGGGACGGCCGCCAACTGACGCCGGCGAGCGCGATCAACCACACTGACGAGGAACTGGAGTTCCTGGCCGGGCTGGTGAACCAGCAGACTGCGTGGCAGATCGCCGGCAAAAAAGGCGTCAAGGACGGCCGGGGCTATATGGACCCGCAGCCGAACCAGATGCACCCGGCGCAGATGCCGGTCATTCCGCCGACAAGGTAAGCAAGCGCCAAGCCCCAAGCCAGGCGCTCGATCACAAGCGCTAAACGACCGTCAGCTTGGCGACGCTGAGCGCCAGCCACTTCACGCCGTGCCGCGTGAAATTGATCTGTGCGCGGGCATCGTCGCCGCTACCCTCCAGCATCATCACCTTGCCCTCGCCGAACTTGGCATGGAACACTTCCATGCCGGCTTTCAGCCCATGCGAGGGTGCATTCTTTTGCGGCGGTACGGGCGGGTTGGCAAAGCGCTCAGTGGCGCCGGACTTGGACGAAAACACATTGCTGGCCCAGTCCTTGCGCCCGCCGCCCGCCTGGCCGCCGCCCCAGGCGCCTGAGCCCATGCCCGAGGCAAAGCCCTGGTTCTTGGGCGTGATCCATTTGAGCGCGGATTCCGGCAGCTCGTCAAAGAAGCGGCTCTTGAGGTTGTAGCGCGTCTGGCCGTGCAGCATGCGGGTTTGCGAGTGGCTGAGGTACAGCCGCTTGCGCGCGCGCGTGATGGCAACATACATGAGGCGGCGCTCTTCCTCGAGCCCGTCGCGGTCGCTCATGGAGTTTTCGTGCGGAAAGATGCCGTCTTCCAGCCCGGTGATGAAGACGCAATCGAATTCCAGGCCCTTGGAGGAATGCACGGTCATGAGCTGCACCGCGTCCTGGCCGGCCTGCGCCTGGTTGTCGCCCGACTCGAGCGCCGCATGCGTGAGGAAGGCCGCCAGCGGCGACAGCGTCTCGCCGGTTTCAATGTCGGGTGCCAGCGCTTCGGGCAGGGGCTCGTTGAGTTGCGGCGCCGAGGCATCCAACCCCTGGCTGGCCGGCGATTGCGTGAGCCGGCCGCCCAGTTCGTCGACAGGCAGCGCGACCGCATCGCGGCCAAAGCCTTCCTGGCTCACGAAAGATTCGGCGGCATTGACCAGTTCGGCCAGGTTCTCCAGCCGGTCCTGGCCTTCTTTTTCGGTTTTGTAGTGCTCTTCAAGGCCGCTGTGCTGCAGCACCAGCTCGATGATCTCGCGCAGGCTCAGGCCCGCGGTCTGTTCGCGCAGTACGTCGATCTTGGCGGCGAAAGCGCCCAGGTTGGCGCCGGCCTTGCCGGGCACGGCGCTCACGCCGTCGTAGAGCGAGCAGCCCGCGGCGCGCGCGGTGTCCTGCAATTGCTCTATGCTGCGCGCGCCTATGCCGCGCGGCGGAAAGTTGACGACGCGCATGAAGCTCGTGTCGTCATGCGGGTTCTCCAGCAGCCGCAGATAGGCAAGCGCATGCTTGATTTCGGCACGCTCGAAAAAGCGCAGGCCGCCGTACACGCGGTAAGGCACGCCGGCGTTGAAGAGCGCGGTTTCCATCACCCGGCTTTGCGCATTGCTGCGGTAGAGCAGCGCGATCTCCTTGCGCTCCACGCCGTCGCGAACGAGCTGCTTGACCTCGTCGACAAACCACTGCGCCTCGGCGAAATCGGTGGCCGACTCGTAGACACGCACCGGCTCGCCCGGGCCGGCCTCGGTGCGCAGGTTCTTGCCCAGGCGCTTGCTGTTGTGGCTGATCAGCTCGTTGGCCGAATCGAGGATGTTGCCGAAGCTGCGGTAATTGCGCTCCAGCTTGATCTGGTGTTGCACCTCGAACTCGCGCACAAAGTCGGCCATATTGCCCACGCGCGCGCCGCGGAAGGCATAGATGCTCTGGTCATCATCACCCACCGCGACGACAGAACCGCCGGGCATGGCATCGCCGCCCGTCGCGGCATCACCCTGGCCCGCCAGCATCTTGATCCAGGCGTACTGCAGCTTGTTGGTGTCCTGGAACTCGTCGATCAGGATGTGGCGAAAGCGCCGCTGGTAATGCTCGCGCACCGGCGCGTTGTCGCGCAACAGCTCGTAGCTGCGCAGCATGAGCTCGCCGAAATCGACCACGCCCTCGCGCTGGCATTGCTCTTCATACAGGGCATAGATCTCGACTTTTTTGCGGCCCTCTTCGTCGCGCACCTGCACATCCTTGGCGCGCAGGCCGTCTTCCTTGTTGCCGGCGATGAACCACATCAGCTCCTTGGGCGGGAAGCGCTCATCATCGATGTTGAACTGCTTGCACAGGCGCTTGATGGCCGAAAGCTGGTCTTGCGTGTCCAGGATCTGGAAGCTCTGCGGCAAATTGGCGAGCTTGTAGTGGGCGCGCAGAAAGCGGTTGCACAGGCCGTGGAAGGTGCCTATCCACATGCCGCGCACATTGACCGGCAGCATGGCCGACAGCCGCGCCAGCATTTCCTTGGCGGCCTTGTTGGTGAAGGTCACGGCTAGGATGCCGCCGGGCGAAACCTGGCCGGTCTGCAGCAGCCAGGCGATGCGCGTCGTCAGCACCCGGGTCTTGCCGGAGCCCGCCCCCGCAAGGATCAGGGCGTGCGTGGGAGGCAGGGTCACCGCGGCGAGCTGCTCCGGGTTAAGATTTTGTAAGAGTGGGGAGGTTGGCGCGACTTCTGAGAACATCCCTCATTGTAGAAAGCCCCGATGAAACCGTTTGTTCACCGCCCTGCGGCCCTGGCCTTCACATCGTTAATCACCGCCTTGATGGCGGTCCTTGCCGGCCAGGCACATGCCCAGGCCCCTTTTTGCGCGAGCGACGGCCAGCCCCGGCCCAGGCAGGTCCTGGAGCGTTTTATCAATGCCAACTGCGAGAGCTGCTGGGCCGACCCAGCCACCCCCAAGGCCGGTGCTGGCCAACTCACATTGGACTGGGTGCTGCCCGGCGACAAGGGCGAGGATGCGCCGCTGTCGGCCGTGGCCGCCCGCGAGGCACTGGACCGGCTGGCGGCGCTGCGCCAGCGCCCACCCACACAAACCCTGGCCAGCACCTTGCCGGTTCGCGGGCTCCAGGGCGCCAGCCTGCGTGTGGCCCATGGCTTGCCCCTCAGCGGCTACCTGGGTACTTCGATTGAACTCAAGCCCATCCCGGCAGCCGCCAAGGGCCGGCAATGGACAGCCTGGCTGGCCCTGGTCGAAACCCTGCCGGCCGGCACCGAAGGCTCGCCGGTGGAGCGCAACCTGGTCCGGAATGTGATCCAGCTGACCTGGGACGGCCGCAAGCCGCCGGCCAAGGGCTCGCCCAACCGTTTCTTCGAGGCGCGCTCCATGAGCATCGCACCGGGCGCCAACCCCGAACGCATGCAGGTGCTGGGCTGGGTGGAGGATGACAAGGGCCGGGTGCTGGCCGCAGCCCAGTCCCGCTGCGGAAAATAATTCGCGCCGTTTAACCCCTTTTTGCGGCATGCCCCGTTTCAGGGTGCATCGCCAACAACAAGAGGGGTTTTCATGCCACACGCTTCTCCCGCGCGCATCGCCATCCGTTTCCTCCAGGCTGTCGTGACGGCCTGCCTCAGTTTGCAGGCACTCGCGACAAGCCCGCCACCACCGCCCCCCGGCATCAAATTCATGCCGCCGCCCGACTGGCGGCCGCCGGCCATCGCCGTCAACCACAACATCGGCCAGCCCATACAGCTGCGTGCAGCCACGGTGGAGGTCGACGTCTTCGGCGACCAGGCCCGCACCAGTGTCGAGCTGCGCCTGTTCAACCCCAATCCCCGCATACTCGAAGGCGAACTGCAGTTTCCGCTGCAGGAAGGCCAGGTGGTCACCGGCTTCGCGCTGGACGTCAACGGCCGGCTGCGCGATGCGGTGCCCGTGCCCAAGGCCAAGGGGCAGGAGATATTCGAGGACATACGCCGCCGGCGCGTGGACCCCGGCCTGCTGGAAGCCGCGGCCGGCAACCAGTACAAGCTGCGCGTCTACCCCATCCCGGCCATGGGGGAACGGCGTGTTGTCATCACGCTCACCGAAACCCTGGCGCGCCAGCGCGATGCCGGCGTGCTGCGGGTGCCGCTGATGTTCACCTCCCCCGTGGGGCAACTGCAGGTCAAGGTGCGCGCCCACGGCGCCGGCCGCCAGGACGTGCAAGTGCTGCAGGCGCCCGCGGGCGCGGAACTGGATGCCAGTGCCACGGGCACGGAGCTGTCGCTGCAAAAGAACCAGTGGCAGGCGCCGCAAGGCCCCGCGGGCTGGCTGCAGCTCGCGCTGCGGCGCACGGGCAAGCCACAGATCATGGTGGGTGAGACCGGGGGCAAGACTTTTTTTGCCGGGCAGCTTGACCTGCGCGACGAACCCGTGAAACGGCCCGCGCCCTCGCACATCGCGCTGGTATGGGATGCCTCGGCTTCAGCAGCGGCACAGGCCCGGGTGCTGCCGGTGCTGGAGGCTTATTTCCGCAAGCTGGGCCAGCCCGTGAAGCTGAGCCTGCTCGTGATGCGCAACAAGGCTGAAACCGTGCGCAGCTTCACCGTCGCGCCGGGCCGCTTTGATGAGCTGGCCGACGTGCTGCGCGCCGAGCCTTTTGACGGCTCCAGCAATTTCGACGAGCTGCCGATCCCCGCCGACGTGGACACAACCCTGATGGTGACCGACGGCTTGATGACGGACGGCAAAAAAACCATCCGCTACACGCACACGGCGCCGGTGATCGTCATCAATGGCGCCGCTTCCGCCGACATGGCACGGCTGGCACGGCTGGCCGACCGCACCGGCGGCGCGCTGGTGGATGCCGCGCTGCTGTCTCCTGATGAAGCCGCGCAGGCCATGCTGATGCACGGCTGGCGCATCGCGAAGCTGGACAGCCTGTCGGCGCGGCAGCTCGTCACGCCGACCACGCGCGTCAGCCAGGGCCGCATCTCGGTAGCCGGCGAGCTGCTGGACAGCAACGCCCGCATCGACATCACGCTCGTGCACCCTGACGGCCGCAAGCGCACGCTGGCTTTGCAGGTCAACGCCAAGCCGGTCAGCGGGCACTGGCCCGGCCAGCAATGGGCCCAATGGCGCAGCGCCGAACTGGCCGAAAACGCCGGCCTGCACAGCGCCGAACTGCAACGGATCGCGGCTGCGCATGGCATTGTGGGCCCCAACAGCTCACTGATCGTGCTGGAGTTGGCGTCCGACTATGCACGCTACAGCCTGCCCGCCCCACCCGAGCTGGCCGACGAAGTGGCGCGGCTGGGCCAGCAGCAGCTTGCGCAAGCGGCGCAGACGCGGCAGGCGCACATCGAAGCCATGGTGCGGCAGTTTGACGAGAGGCAGCGCTGGTGGGACAGGGACTTTCCCAAGGACACGCCCAAGCGGGCCGAACCCAAGGCCAAAGCCGAGATGCAGATCAGCCAGGGAGGCCTGGGCAGCCTGGCCGGTACGGCGCGCCTGCGCGAACAGGCCATGGGTGCGCCGGCCGCAGCGCCCTCCTTCGCGCCCGCCGCGCCTGCGCCGGCACCCATCATAGCCGCCGAGGCGCGCGCCGACACTGCGGACAAGCGCCTCGCCAAGCCGGCCGGCGTGCCGCCCGCCAGCACCATCGCGCTGCAAGCCTGGACACATGATGCGCCCTACATGAAACGCCTGCAGAATGCCGGCAAGGATGATCTCTACCGCGTCTACCTCGACGAGCGCGCCGCCTATCTCAACAGCAGTTCTTTCTATATGGATGCGGCCGGCGTGTTCTTTGAGCGCGGCTTGCCGGAACTGGGACTGCGCGTGCTGTCCAACCTGGCGGAAATGAACCTGGAAAACCGCCAGCTGCTGCGCCTCTATGCCTACCGCCTGGTGCAGGCGCGCCGCAACGACCTGGCTGTGCCGGTGTTCGAACGCATCAGCGAGCTGGCGCCCAACGAGCCGCAATCCTGGCGCGACCTGGGCCTGGCGCTGGCCGAGAGCGGCCAGCCGCAGCGCGCTGTCAACGCCCTGTGGGAAGTCGTGTCGCAGCCCTGGAACGGCCGCTTTGCCGGCATCAACATGATCGCACTGGCCGAGCTCAACGCGATTGCCGCCCAGGCAAGCGCCAGCGGCCAGCCCGCCCTGGACCTGAGCCGCGTGGACACGCGCTTGCGCCGCAACCTGCCGCTGGCCTTGCGTGTGGTGATGGCCTGGGACACCGACGACACCGACATCGACATGTGGGTGAGCGACCCCAACGGTGAAAGAGCCAGCTACGCCAACCGGCTGACCTACCAGGGCGGCGCCATGAGCCCCGACGCAACCGGCGGCTACGGCCCCGAGGAGTTTTCACTCAAGGCGGCCAAACCCGGCAAGTACGGCGTGGAGGCGCAGTTTTTCGGCCACCGCCAGCAAGTGCTGTCGGCCGGCACCACGGTGATGGTGCGCGTGACCACGGGCTTCGGCACGCCGCAGGCGCGCGACGAATGGACCACCTTGCGGCTCACGCGCGGCCAGGAGACGGTGCGGGTGGCCGAGGTCGAGGTGCGCTAAAGGACTCTCTCTTGAATCTCCCCCATTTCAAGATGCCACTGCGCATATAAAGGCTATACCGCTTTGCGGCTTACCACCCGCACCAGAGGCGCATAGAATCAATCACCGGGCCCAAGCAATTGCGCCCGGTTTTTTGTTTCAGCTTCGCCGTATGGGCAAGTGCCTGCAAACAAACCGGTCCAGTCCAAGCGCCTTCTTTTTCTGTTTCTTCAACAGTTTTTCTAAGGCTTGGAAATCATGGAAATCTTCGACTACGACAACATCCTGCTGCTGCCGCGCAAGTGCCGCGTGGAGAGCCGCTCCGAATGCGACGCCAGCACCATGCTGGGCGGGCGCAGCTTCCGTATCCCCGTGGTGCCCGCCAACATGAAAACGGTGGTCAACGAGGACATCTGCGCCTGGATGGCGAAGAACGGCTACTTCTATGTGATGCACCGCTTCGACCTGGACAACGTCCGGTTCGTGAAAGACATGAAGGCCCGCGGCGCCTACGCCTCCATCTCGCTGGGCGTGAAAAAGCCCGACTACGACACGGTGGACCGCCTGGCCGCCGAGGGCCTGGTGCCTGAATACATCACCATCGACATCGCGCACGGCCATGCCGACACGGTGCAGAAGATGATCGGCTACATCAAACAAAAATTGCCCGCGTCTTTCGTGATCGCCGGCAACGTGGGCACGCCCGAGGCCGTGATCGACCTGGAGAACTGGGGCGCCGACGCGACCAAGGTGGGAATAGGCCCGGGCAAGGTCTGCATCACCAAGATGAAAACCGGCTTCGGCACGGGCGGCTGGCAGCTGTCGGCGCTCAAGTGGTGCGCGCGCGTGGCAACCAAGCCCATCATTGCCGACGGCGGTATACGCGAGCACGGCGACATCGCGAAATCAGTGCGCTTCGGCGCGACCATGGTGATGATCGGCTCCATGCTGGCCGGCCTGGAAGAAAGCCCCGGCAAGACCGTCGAGGTCGACGGCAAGCGCTTCAAGGAGTACTACGGCAGCGCCTCGGACTTCAACAAGGGCGAGTACAAGCACGTCGAAGGCAAGCGCATCCTGGAGCCGGTGAAGGGCACGCTGGCGGACACGTTGCGCGAGATGGAGGAAGACATCCAGAGTTCCATCAGCTATGCCGGCGGCAGGAAGCTGCTGGATATCCGCAAGGTCAACTACGTCACGCTGGGCGGTGATAACGCGGGCGAGCACCTGCTGATGTGATTCAAGGCCTCGCGGCAAGCCCCAGCAACTCCAGCGCCAGGCCGTGCAGCCTGTGGTCGGGCTCCGTCAAGGCATCCAGCGCGCTGAAGTGGTTGCGGCGCAGATACGACTCGCACACCGGCACCACGCCCTCGCCCCAGGCCTGCTGGATCAGCAGGTTCTGGCGCAGGAACTCAGCGCTTTCGTCGGCACCCGCCACGGTATAGAGCTTGCCGCGGCGCGGCGCCGGCAGCAGCGCCGGGCTGGCCTTGGCGACCTGCTCGGGCGTGAGCTTGAGCGAGTCCTTGAGGAAAGGCGTGTGGCGCATGGGCTCCAGGTCGTAAAGGCCTGAAACCGACAGCGCATTCTTGACGAGGTCCGCCGGCAGGTCACCGGCATAAGCCTTCCAGTCGCACAGCAGCAGCATGGCCGCGAGATGGCCCCCGGCCGAGTGCCCGGCCACCGTGATGCGGCCGGGATCGCCACCATAGCGGGCGATGTGGCGCCAGGTCCAGGCCAGGGCCTTGACCATCTGCAGGGTGATGTCGGGAATAGTCACCGCGGGGCACAGGGCGTAGTTGGGCACCACCACGCAGGCACCCGCTTCGGTAAACGGGGGCACGACGAAGGAGTGGTCCGATTTGTCGAGAGAGCGCCAATAGCCGCCGTGGATAAACACCAGCACCGGCGCGCCCTTGCCGGGCTTCACACCTTGCGTGCCAAAGCCGCCGGCCGGAAACACATCGAGCATGTCGCCCGCGTGGTTGCCGTAGGGTACATCGACCTGGCAGGGCAGGCGTTTGCGGACGGCCTGTGAATCATCCGCCCAGCGCGCGAAATACGCCGGGTGCTCCGGCACCAGCGCACGGTTGTTGTACATGCGGTCCAGCCAGGCGGGATCAAAAGGGTTCATTGTTGTTCTCCTGAAGGTAAGGAATCGGCATCCAGTGGCCGCCATCTTGGCACAGCCCGGCCGGCAGGCCGCCAGGCACGGGTAAACCCGGAAACAGGGACGAGCGAATAGTCGTATTCTGTATACAGAGTACAGAACTATGGCCTCAAATGCCATCCCAGCTGATCAAAATCGAATCCACCCCCGACCTGGTCGACCAGGTCTACCGCAGCCTGCTGGACGCGATCAGCGAAGGCTCGCTGGCGCCTGGCGCGCGCATCACGCAGGAGGAGATCGCCGCGCAGCTCGCGGTGTCGCGCCAGCCGGTGCTGCAGGCCTTGCGCCTGCTGAAAAAAGACGGTTTTGTGCTGGATGCCCCCGGCCGCGGCGTGCTGGTGGCGCCGCTGGACGTGGCCTCGCTGGTGCAGATCTACCAGGTCCGCAGCGCGCTCGACGCGCTGGCTGCGCGCCTGGCGGCGCAGGCCCATGCCCGGCTGGATCCGCAGTTGATCAGCCAGGGCCGCGAGGCCGCGCGCGGCAGCGACGTCAAGGCCATGATGGCGGCCGACGCGCGTTTCCACGCGGCCATTTACGCGGCCTCGGGCAACCCGCTGATCGCCCAGAGCGCGCAGCTGCACTGGCACCACATACGCCGCGCCATGGGCGCCGTGCTACAGGTATCCACCATGCGCGAATCGATCTGGGATGAACACCAAGCCATCGCTGAAGCCATCGCCGCGGGCGACGCCGATAAGGCCGAGGCGCTGATACGCGGCCACGGCGAGGAAGCCGGCCACAACCTCGCGAAGCTGCTATCCAGCGCGCTGGGCCAGCCGGCCGCGTCAATAGCCTCAACAGCCCCCTGAACACTCCGAACAACCCTCCAAGGAGACACGCGATGAGACTGAGCCCTGAACAACTTGCGCAATTCGACCGCGACGGCTACCTGTTCTTTCCCGGCCTCTTCACGCCGGAAGAAACCCAGGTGCTCAACGACGCGGTGCCCGAGCTTTACAGCCGCCGCGAGGGCTACAACGTTCGCGAAAAAGGCAAGGACGCGGTACGCACCAACTTCGCGGCGCATATGTACAGCGAGCCCTTTGCACGGCTCGCGCGGCACCCTCGCATGGTGGAGCCAGTGGAAGACCTGCTGGGCGAAGCGCTCTACATGCACCAGTTCAAGATCAACGGCAAGATGGCCTTTGAGGGCGACGTCTGGCAGTGGCACCAGGACTACGGCACCTGGCTCAACGATGATCTGATGCCGACCGAGCGCGCGATGAACGTGGCCATCTTCCTGGACGAGGTGACCGAACACAACGGCCCGCTGATGTTCATTCCCGGCAGCCACAAAAAAGGCGTGGTCGATGCGAAGCACGACCTCACCACCACCAGCTACCCGCTCTGGACGGTGGACAACGACCTGATCAGCCAGCTGGTGCAGCGCGCCGGCGGCAAGCAGGGCGGCATCGTAAGCCCCAAGGGCCCGGCCGGCTCCATGATCCTGTTCCATTCCTGCCTGGTGCATGCCTCGGGCAGCAACCTTTCGCCTTTCAATCGGGTCAGCGTCTACCTGAGCTTGTGCGCGGTCAGCAACCACATCCGCCGCTACAAGCGCCCCGAATACATCGCGCACCGCGATTTCAGGCCCATCAGCTGCCTGCCCGACGATTGCCTGCTCAAGGACTACCCGGTGGACCTGCCCTGGAAGGATGGCGTGCCGGCCTCGGCACTGCAGACCTCGATGGAAGAAATCGCGCCTGAGCGCAAGGCGGCTTGAGTCCATCTCCTTTCTTCCGTTCGGGCTAAGGTATCGAAGCCCAGCGCGCGGGAAAGCACTTCGACAAGCTCAGTGCGAACGGGTCACACACAACCATGAATCTATATTCCAAACTCCAGCAACGCGCAGCCGACAACAAGCCGGTGCGCATAGGCCTGATAGGCGCCGGTAAATTCGGCTCCATGTACCTCGCGCAAATCCCGCGCACGCCGGGTGTGCACCTGGTGGCGATCGCCGACCTCTCGCCCGACGCGGCGCGCACCAACCTCGCGCGCGTGGGATGGAAACCCGAGATGGCGCAAGCCGCCTCGGCGCAGGCAGCGATCAAGGCCGGAACGACCTGGATCACCGACGACTGGCAGGCGGTGGCCACGCATCCGCAGATCGACATCGTGGTGGAGTGCACCGGCAATCCGATCGCCGCGGTCGAACACTGCCTGCAGGCCTTTGCGCACGGCAAACATGTGGTCAACGTCACGGTGGAGGCGGACGCTTTTTGCGGGCCGCTGCTGGCGCGCAAGGCGGCCGAAGCTGGTGTCGTGTATTCGCTGGCCTTCGGCGACCAGCCGGCATTGATCTGCGACCTGGTGGATTGGGCGCGCACTTGCGGCTTTCCGGTGGTGGCCGCGGGCCGCGGCCACAAATGGCTGCCGCATTTCTGCGAATCCACGCCCGAGACGGTCTGGGGCAATTACGGCCTCACGCCCGAGCAAGCGGCGCGCGGCGGGCTGAACCCGAAAATGTTCAACAGCTTTCTGGACGGCTCCAAGCCCTCCATCGAATCCACCGCCGTGGCCAACGCCACCGGCCTCACGGTACCCAGCAACGGCCTGCTCTACCCGCCCGCCAGCGTGGAAGACATTCCCTTCGTGACGCGCCCCATCAGCGAAGGCGGCGTGCTGGAACGCAAGGGCATGGTTGAAGTGATTTCTTCGCTGGAAGCCAACGGCCGCAAGATTCCCTACGACATCCGCATGGGCGTGTGGGTCACGGTCGAGGCCGAGACCGACTACATCAAGAACTGTTTTGAGGAATACAACGCCCACACCGACCCGAGCGGGCGCTACTTCACCCTCTACAAGCGCTGGCACCTGATAGGCCTGGAAGTCGGTGTCTCGGTCGCCAGCGTCGCGCTGCGCGGCGAACCGACCGGCGTGGCGACCTGCTGGAATGCCGACGTGGTGGCCACGGCCAAGCGCGATCTGCAGCCCGGCGACATGCTGGACGGCGAAGGCGGCTACACCGTCTGGGGCAAGCTGCTGCCGGCCGGGACCTCCATGAAGATGGGCGGCCTGCCGCTGGGCCTGGCGCACCAGGTCAAGGTGGTGCGCGCCGTCAAAAAAGGCCAGAGCCTGAGCTGGAGCGACGTGGCCATGGACACCTCCACCCCCGCCTACACCGTGCGCCGCGAGATGGAAGCCATGTTCGCGCCGGCCCTGAAAAAAGCCGCGTAAAAAACATTCGGAAACACTGCCTAGAAAGCTCGCTGACAGCCTTCTCGCGCGAGCCGGCCTCATGATGGCTGAAAGCCATTTTGAGGATACGAATGACCATTGCCAGCGACACGCCTTTCCCCCGCCTCGCCTTTCTCGGCATGGGCACCATGGGGCTTCGCATGGCCAGGCGGCTCTGCGAAGCCGGCCATGCGCCGCAGGTGTGGAACCGCACGCCGGCCAAGGCCGGCCCGCTGGCCGCGCTGGGCGCGGTGGTCCATGCGCGCGCCGCCGCCGCGGTGGCAGAGGCCGACATCGTCATCAGCATGCTCGAGAGCGGTCCGGTGGTCGAAGAGGTGCTGTTCGCGCAGGGCGTGGCCGCCGCGATGAAACCGGGCGCCCTCTTCCTCGACATGGCATCCATCCAGCCTCGCGAGGCGCGTGACCACGCGGCGCGGCTGGGTGCGCTGGGCATTTCGCACCTCGACGCGCCCGTCTCGGGCGGACCCGGCGGCGCGGAGACCGGCACGCTGGCCATCATGGCCGGCGGCAAGGCGGAAGATTTCGCGCGGGCCCTGCCGGTGCTCACGCACTTCGGCCACGCAACCCACGTGGGCCCGCACGGCAGCGGCCAGCTCACCAAGCTGGCCAACCAGATGATTGTGGGCATCAGCATAGGGGCGGTGGCCGAAGCGCTGCTGTTCACCTCGCGCGGCGGGGCCGACATGGCCAAGGTCAAGGAAGCCATCACCGGCGGCTTTGCCGACAGCCGCGTGCTGCAGCTGCACGGCCAGCGCATGCTGGAGCGCGACTTCGCGCCGCGCGCGCGCATGGACATCCAGCTCAAGGACATGCGCAATGCGCTGGCGACCGCGCAGGAAATCGGCTTTGAAGCGCCGATCACCGCGCTGTTCGAGCGGCTCTATGCCGAAGGCGTGGAAAACGGCCTGACCGACCTGGACCAGTCCGCACTGTTCGTCGAACTGGCCAGCCGCAACGGCATGAGCTGAACGCTCAGCGACTCAACAGGGCACGCAACAAATAGCCCGCGATACGCGGATTTTCCTTGATGCGCCGCATGCTGTAGCCGTACCAGTCCTTGCCGTAGGGTACATAGATGCGGACCGCGTATCCGTGCGCGAGCAGCCGGTCGCGCAGGCTTTCGCGCACACCGAGCAGCATCTGGAATTCAAACGCCGTGTGGGCCACATGCCGGCTGCGCGCCAGTGCGATCACCTGGTCAGCCAGCGCCTCGTCGTGCGTCGCAACGCCGACAAAGGTGCCGCTGTCGAAGCACCGCGCGACATGGCGCAAAAAATGCGGGTTGATGGCGCCACGGTCGTCCCAGGCGCCCTCCACGAGATGCTTGCGCTCCTCGACATAGATGCCTTTGCAGATGCGCAGGTTTTCATCCGTGCCAAGCAAGGGGACGATGTCGTCATCGGTGCGCTTCAGGTAGGCCTGCAGCACGATCCCGACATTGCTGTACCCGCGCTTCTTCAAGCGCAGCAGCAAATCGATCTCACGCTGCGTGCAGCTCGCATCCTCCATATCGATGCGCACAAAAATTGAATGCGCCCTGGCGGCGTCGAGCAAATGCGCCAGGTTGCGCTCGCAATGGCTTTCGTCGAGCAGCAGGCCAAGGGCGGTCGGCTTGACCGAGATGTTGGCATGCAAGCCTTCACGCGCAATCGCTTCAAGTACCTGGAGGTATTCGGCAGTTGTATGGTCCGCTTGAGACAGCGATTTGATGCTTTCGCCAAGGACATCGACGGTTGCGGAAAAGCCAGCGGCATTGAGCCCGGCAACGCGCGCAGTGGCGTCGGCCACGGTGTCGCCGGCGATATAGCGCCGCGAGACCTTGCGGATCAGCGCGCGCGGCGCCAGGGAGATGGCCGAAGCCATCAGGGTATTGAACAGGGACATGGAAGTCTCCAAAGAAAAAGAAATGAATGAACAACCGCAGGCACGACACGCATCGTCGTGAGTCAAATAAAGGCGGTCGTGATCGGGTGCACCGGCTGGAAGCTATCCAGCGAGTGCAAGCAGTACCTCTGTCGCGTGCCGGGACGAATGCCCGAACGCGCTACGGAGGCAAGATTTCAGTTCTTTGAAAGAGGAGGCCAGGCGGCTGCGTACATGTCGATGTTTTTTGAGGGGCGCCGGACTGCCGGCACCGCCACCGCATCATAACGCCAGGGCTGATACGGCCAAAGAAAAAGCCGCTGCGGACTGGCTGTCCGCAGCGGCTTTTTTGTTTGCCTTGTCGGCGACTGACTAAGACCTGGTTAAGACTTAGTCACGCACAGGCTTGGAGAACTTGCCGCCTTTGCGGGCGGCATCACGCGGCACGAACACCTTGCCGGCAGGCTTGGCAAAACCAGGCTTGCGGTTGGCGAAGTCGGGGCGCGGTGCGAAGCCTTCGTTGCGCGCGCCGAAGTTGCGGTCATCACGCTGGGCGAAGCCGGCGTTGTTGCCGCCGCCGAAGCCGCCACGGTCATCGTGGCGGCGCGGGCCGCGGTCGTTAAAACCGGAACGGTCCGCATAGCCATGGTTTTGCGGCGCGGGAGGGCGGCCCTGGAAAGAGCCGCGGTCGTCGCGGTCATAGCGGTTGTTGCCGAAGCCGGCAAAGCCGCCGTTGCCAAAACCGCTTGCGGGCCTGCGGTTGCCATAGCCGCCGCGATCGCCACCGCCGAAGCCGCGGCCGCGGTCACCGCCGAAATTGCCGCGTGGGCGCTCGGAGGTGGCCGGGAAACGCTGCTGCGGCTCCAGGCCGGCGATTACGCTGGGCTTGAGGTTTTGCTGCATGTAGTGCTCGATGTCCTGGATCTTGCGGCGATCGCGGAACTCAGCGATGGTGACTGCCTTGCCCTCGCGGCCGGCACGGCCCGTGCGGCCGATGCGGTGCACATAGTCTTCGGCCTTCATGGGCAGGCCGAAGTTGATCACGTGGGTGACGGTGGGCACATCCAGGCCGCGGGCGGCCACGTCGGTCGCCACCAGGATCTGCACGCGGCCGTCGCGGAAAGCCATCAGGCGGCGATTGCGCAGGCCCTGGCTCAGTGCGCCGTGCAGCGCCACGGCGCTGAAGCCTTCCTGGACCAGGTCGTTGGCCAGGCCATCGCATTCGACTTGCGTGCTGGCGAATACCACCACCTGGTTGATGGCGGTGTCGCGCAGCCAGTGGTCCAGCAGCTTGCGCTTGTGGACCATGTTGTCGGCCCAGTGCAGGGTCTGCGTGATGGAAGTGTGCTTGTCCTGCGGCGAATCAATTTGCACGCGCTGCGGCTCGCGCATGACGCGGGTCGCCAGCTGCATGATGCGGGGCGCGAAGGTGGCGCTGAACATCATGGTCTGCTTGCGTTCAATCGTGAGCTGGTTGACTTCGGCGAGGTCTTCGGCAAAGCCGAGGTCCAGCATACGGTCTGCTTCGTCGACGACGAGGAACTGCACCTTGTCCAGCTTGATCTGCATGCTGCGCTGCAGGTCGAGCAGGCGGCCCGGCGTGGCCACCACGAGGTTGGCGTTCTGCAGCTTGGCGATCTGCAGCTGGTAGGGGATGCCGCCCACGACGTTGGCGATGCGCAGGCCGCGGCAGTGGCGCACCATGTCGATGGCGTCGGCGCAGACCTGCTGGGCCAGCTCGCGCGTGGGGCACAAAATCAGCGCGCCGGGCGTGGCGGCCTTGAAGTTACGGGGGTTGGTCGGATCCTTGCGCTTGGGCTTTTTGAGAGGCGCTTCGCCGCGGGCGACGGCCTCGGCGCTCAGGCGTTCAAACTCGGCGCGGTCATGGCGCTCGGCTTCTTCCTGCTGCTTGAGCAGGGTGTGCAGCACGGGCAGCAGGAAAGCGGCGGTCTTGCCGCTGCCGGTCTGGCTGGAAACCATCAGGTCGGTGAATTTCGCGGCCTTGGAATCGCCCTTGGCCTCGTGGTCCAGGGCCTGCATGGCCTTGGGAATGGTGGCCATCTGCACGGCGGTGGGCTTGGTGAAGCCCATGTCGGCGACAGCCTGCAGCAGTTCCCTGGCCAGGCCGAGCGCCACAAAGCCGTTAGGCTCAGCTGCAATCGCATCAAGCGACGTGGGGGCTGCCTGGGATGCATCGGAAAAATCCGGAGCCGCGCTGAAAGCCGCGTTGTTGTTGTCGGTCACGGTGGCTTCGGGCAAAAAGTCGCCACGAGCCTCAAAAGAGTCAGTCATGTGTTTCTCGCTAATCACTGTTCGCGGCGCTTTTGGCGAAGGAACAGCAAACTTCACCTCCCGCGGTGCGGAAGGCTTCGTTCATGGTTAATAAAACATCAACCATCAAACGAATATGCGGCCCAGGCGGCTGGCGTGGATGCCGTGCCCGAGGCGGTGACCCCGTTGTGGAGTCCAAAAGTGTGAGGTAGATGCGCAATTGCAGCGCACCCTGTGCAACTGCAAGCCCACGATTATAGCGTGCTTTAGGGGTTTCTACCAGTCCCCCATTACCCGGCGGCTTTTGCGTTTCCACTGCTCCTATTTCAGGAGCGGTGAACACATGCTCAGCTTCAAATACCCGGAACAGCCTACTTCAGGAAGTGTTCCCGGTAATGCTCCAGCTCGTCGATGGATTCGTGCACATCAGCCAGCGCGGTATGGCTTTGGCGCTTCTTGAAGGCACTGTAGACCTCGGGCCGCCAGCGCTTGGCCAGCTCCTTGAGGGTACTCACATCGACGTTGCGATAGTGCAGAAAGGCCTCCAGCCTGGGCATGTACTTCACCAGGAAACGCCTGTCCTGGCTGATGGTGTTGCCGCACAGGGGTGAAGTGCCCTTGGGCACGTACGGGGCCAGGAAGGCCAGGATCTGCGCCTCGGCATCCGCCTCGCTCACTTCGCTAGCCTTGACCTTGTCGATCAGGCCGCTGCGGCCATGGGTGCCCTTGTTCCAGCTGTCCATCTGGTCCAGCAATTCGTCGGTCTGGTGGATCGCCAGCACCGGGCCTTCGATGCGCGGCGTGAGCTGGGGGCCGGTCACGATCACGGCGATTTCAATGATGCGCTCTTTTTCCGGGTCCAGCCCGGTCATTTCGCAGTCCAGCCAGACGAGGTTCTGGTCTGATTTTTTGAGTGTGGTTTCAATTTCGGGCATCCCTGGATTCTCGCTGATCGCCTAAACTGCCCGCTATGACCGACTATTCGCTTGTTTTCACCGGGGTGTTTTCGGCTTTGCTGGTGCTGGGCCTGCTCACGAAGTTCTACCTGGCTTCACGGCAGATCCGCCACGTGGCGCGCCACCGCGATGCCGTGCCCGCGGCCTTTGCCGGCACCATCTCGCTTGCGGCCCACCAGAAGGCGGCCGACTACACCATCGCCAAGGCGCGCTTCGGCCTGCTGGAAATGGCCTTCGCCTCCGCCGTGCTGCTGGGCTGGACTTTGCTGGGCGGCATTGACACGCTGAACCAGGCGCTGGCCGGCTCCGGCCTGGCCGCCTGGGGCACGCTGGCGCCGCAGCTGGCCCTGCTGGCCGCCTTCGGCCTCATCAGCGGCGTGCTGGACCTGCCCTTCACGCTGTACAGCACCTTCCGCATTGAAGAGCGTTTCGGCTTCAACAAAATGACGCTCAAGCTCTGGCTGGCCGACCTCGTGAAATCCACGCTGGTGGGCCTGGTCATAGGCCTGCCCATCGTGGCGCTTATCCTCTGGCTGATGGGCAGCGCCGGGCGCCTCTGGTGGCTGTGGGCCTGGGGTGCCTGGATGGGCTTCAACCTGCTGGTGCTGGTGCTCTACCCCACCGTCATCGCGCCGCTGTTCAACAAATTCCAGCCGCTGGAGGACGATGCGCTGAAAGCACGCGTGACGGCCCTGATGCAGCGCTGCGGCTTCGCCGCCAAGGGCCTGTTCGTCATGGACGGCAGCAAGCGCTCGGCCCATGCCAATGCTTACTTCACCGGTTTCGGTGCAGCCAAGCGTGTGGTGTTCTACGACACCCTGCTCAAGCAGCTGAGTCCCGGCGAGGTCGACGCCGTGCTGGCGCACGAGCTGGGCCATTTCAAGCACAAGCACATCATCAAGCGCATCGTCTCGATGTTCGCCATGAGCCTGGCCGGCTTCGCACTGCTGGGCTGGCTGTCGTCGCAGGTATGGTTCTACACCGGCCTGGGCGTGCGGCCGAACCTGAGTGGCGCCAACGACGCACTGGCCCTGCTGCTGTTCCTGCTGGTGGTGCCGCTTTTCAGTTTTTTCATCTCGCCGCTGTTCGCCCAGTTCTCGCGCAAGCATGAGTTCGAGGCCGACGCCTATGCCGTAGCCCAGACCGACGGCAGGGATTTGCAAAGTGCACTGCTCAAGCTCTACCAGGACAACGCCAGCACGCTGACACCCGACCCGGTGTTCGTGAAGTTCTACTATTCACACCCCCCGGCCTCCGAGCGGCTGGGGCGTATGAACTCTTCCCTTGAAAACGCCGCAACATCATGAACTCCATTCACCAGAACCGGCGAGCCCTGGGCGCCACCGAAATCGTCACGCAACTGAGCAAGCTCAACGGAGAGCAGGCCCACGGCTGGCGCCTGATCGACGGCTCGCTCGAAAAAACCTACACCTTCAAGAATTACTACGAAACCATCGCCTTCGTGAACGCGCTGGCCTTCATCGCCAACGCCGAAGACCACCATCCCGACCTGGCAGTCAGCTACGGCAAATGCACGGTGCGCTTCAACACGCATGACGTCAACGGGGTCTCCATCAGCGATTTCTTCTGCGCGTCCAAGGCAGACGCTTTGTTCGCTTGAGCAAACCGCAGCGCCCCGTGGCGGCTCCCATGGCGGGGACGCAGCCGGGGCTGGTGGTGGCAGGTTTCGGCCGCCATGTGCTGGTGGAAACCGAAAGCGGCGAGCGCCTGATCTGCCACCCGCGCGGCAAGAAGAACCAGGCCGTGGTCGGTGACCGGGTTCGCTGGCTTCCCTCTGAAGACGAAGGCACCATCGAGAAGATTGAAGAGCGCCGCAACCTGTTTTACCGGCAGGACGAGATGCGCACCAAGTCCTTCGCGGCCAACCTGGACCAGGTGCTGATCCTGATCGCCGCGGAGCCCGAGTTCTCCGAAAGCCAGCTGACCCGCGCGCTGATCGCTGCCGAAGCCGAAGGCATCACGCCGGTCATCGCGCTCAACAAAAGCGATCTTGGCGAGCCATTCAACCGCGCATGGACGAAGCTGGCACCCTATCGTGCCATGGGCTATCGCATGCTACCGCTCGCGATCAAGCCCAAAGCCAAAAAGCCGGCGAATGAGGGGCAAACCGCAGAATTGCTGCACCTGTTGCGCGGCAAAAAAACCCTGGTGCTGGGCCCTTCCGGCGCCGGCAAAAGCAGCCTGACCAATCTGCTGGTGCCGCATGCAAAAGCACTGACGGCGGAGATTTCGCAGGCGCTGAACTCGGGCAAACATACGACGACAAGCACCACGCTTTACTGGATCGACGAGGCAAAAGAAAGTGCGTTGATCGACTCGCCGGGCTTCCAGGAATTCGGCCTCAACCATATCGAGCCCACGCAGTTGGCCAGGCTGATGCCCGACATCAAGGCTTATGCCCAGGATTGCAGGTTCTACAACTGCACCCACCTGCATGAGCCGGGTTGTGGCGTGATTGCGGAAGTCAACACCAGCGGCCGTCCGAGCAGCATCAGCGCCAGCCGCTACCGTTTGTACGGCGAGCTGTTCGCCGAGTTGTCGCAGAGCCGGTACTGAGGACGGCTCAGCCCAGCAGGCGCGCCAGCGTCAGCAGCGCGAGCAGCACCATCCACAACACCACGGAACGCCATACCAGGCCCACGATGCTGCGCAGGTGGGCAATTTCCGGCTCCCGGCCTGGCGTGGTTTCGGTGGCAATGCTTTCTTCCGAATCGAGCCCGCCGGCCTGGAAGCCTTGCGAGGTGTTTGGTGAAAACGTGGTCTTGAGCGCCTCGCCACCCAGGCGCACATTCACGGCGCCGGAGGTGGCGGCCAGGATGATGCCGTCATTGCGGTTTTCAGCAGCAGCCGGCGCATCGGCCGAAAAACGCTGTGTGTAGTTGCGCCAGGCGTCGATGGCGTCTTCAAAGCTGCCGACCACCGCAAAGCCCAGCGAGGTGACGCGCGCCGGCACATAGTCGATCACGCCCCAGGCGCGGCTGGCCGCGAGCTGCAGCGCCATGCTGGCGCCCTCGCCGGCCGCGGCGGCGGTTTTACGCTTGTAGGCCCAGTAGCGCGAAACGAACTCGCTCATGCGATAAAGCACCGCGCCGGCCGGGCCCAGGCCCAGCGCTGCCAGCACCGAAAACCAGGCCAGCACGCCAAACACGTGGCGGTGCGCGGCCAGCACCGAGTACTCAATGACATGGCGGACGATTTCGCTGCGCGGCAACTCGCTGGCGTCGACCTGGCGCCACTGCGCGAGCAGCTCACGCGCCGTGGCTTCGTCGCCGTCGTCCAGCGCGTCGCGTATGTCGGTGAAGTAGTGGCTGAATTGCCGAAAGCCCAGCGTGACGTAAAGAATTGCCACGCTCCAGGCAAAGGCCAGCACGATGTTGATGCTCCAGAGCAGCCAGTGGATCAGCATGGTGATGAGCGCCGGCACGAGGACGGCGACCGTCCAGGCGATCCAGCCATGGTGCGGCTTGCCCGCGTCCAGGCTGCGGTTGGTCCAGCGCGCCCATCCGCGAAAACCTGCATGAACCCAGTTGCCGCGAGCCAATGGCCGGGCCTGTTCGATGATGAGTGCAAACAAAACGGCAAAAAAGCTCATGCACGAATCATAGCGGCCCCCCACGCTGAATATGGCCCCCACGGTCGCTCACTTCGTGTAGCTCCCTGCCCCCCGAGGGGGCCGCCCGCCTGTGGCCCGGCAAAGCCGGTTCCACGGCTCATGCTGGTAAAAGAGTTCAGGGAGCTCGAGGGATATTTACCAGTGGGGGCCGCGGGTCCGGCTTCGCCGGCCCTAGGCGCCGTCCCCTTGAGGGGAGAACAGGCTACACGCAGTGAGCCTGGACAGGGGTGTACTTATTTTCAGGCAATTAAGAACCGGTAGAGATTGCGCAGCATGCCGGCGGTGGCGCCCCAGATGTAGCGTTCCCGAGCTTCGCTGCTGTCGTTCTCGCCGGCAGGTTCGGCGTAGGGCATGGACAGCCATTGCCGGAGGACGCCATCGAACTCGACCTCATGGCGGCGATGGTGGGCGGGGTTCATCAGGTAGCTCAGGGGCACCTCGAACACATCGGCGACTTCACCTGGGTTGGGTTGCAGCGCGAAGCCGGGCTTTACCAGTGCCACCACCGGCGTGATGATGAAGGCCGTGCCCGTGACGTAGGTGGGCAAGGTTCCCAGCACTTCCACATGGGCGCGCGGCAGGCCGATTTCTTCATGGGCTTCGCGCAGGGCGGTGTCCGCCGCATCGCGGTCGGTATCGTCAGTGCGGCCACCGGGCAATGCGACCTGGCCGGAATGCGTGGAGAGGTTGGTGGTGCGCTCGGTCAGCAGCAAGGTCACTTCGTCGCGCATGACCAGCGGCACCAGCACGGCGGCCAGGGCAGGCGTGCGATCGGTGAATTTTTTCTCGACGCTGTGCTCGGGCGTCCAGACCGGCGGATGCCGGAAGCGCTCACGCAAGGCCTGGGGCGACAGCCGGTCCAGGGGCACACCGGCCAGGTGGTCATCAATCCCCAGCACCGGAATGCTGCGCGGGTCAAACTTGGGCAGCGGTTTCGAGGCGTTCATGGGCGCATGGACTTGGATGGACGATGTGCGGCGGCAAGGCTGCTGCGGGCATAAAAAAAGCCGCTCGGTGAGCGGCTTTTCCAAGGGGCTGTTGGGGCTGCCCTGCGTCCGGCGATGCCGGAGCGGCAGATCAGGCGCCCAGCTTTTCCTTGATACGTGCGGATTTGCCGCTGCGGCTGCGCAGGTAGTACAGCTTGGCACGACGCACATCACCGCGGCGCTTGACTTCAATCTTGGCGATCAGGGGGCTGTACACCTGGAAGGTGCGCTCGACGCCTTCGCCATTGGAAATCTTGCGAACGATGAAGCTGGAGTTGAGGCCGCGATTGCGCTTGGCAATCACCACACCTTCAAAAGCCTGCACGCGCTTGCGGTTACCTTCAACCACGTTCACGCTCACGATGACGGTGTCGCCGGGAGCGTATTCGGGAATGGTCTTGTTGAGGCGGGAAATTTCTTCCTGCTCAAGGGTCTGCATCAGATTCATGATTTTTCCATCTATCTTTTTCGTTCATGCACGCGCTGCGCTAAAGACCGCAAATCCATGGAATCGTCCGTGAACGATTCAGATGGTTGCAGTGGCCGCCAGAGGACCGAAAAGCCTTTGATTATAGCAAGCCAAGGCTTTCTCAAGCATCCTTGTCCGGGTTTTCGACCAGATCGGCCAGAAAAGCTTCGTCGCTTTCGCTCAAATGGCCACGTTCACGCGCTTTTCGCACCAATTCGGGGCGTTCATGCTGGGTCAAAGCCAGTCGCTGCTCGCGCCGCCAGCGCTCGATATGGGCATGGTTGCCAGACATCAGGGGCGCCGGGACAGCCTGGCCTCGCCAGGTTTCGGGCCGGGTGTAGTGCGGGCAGTCGAGCAGCCCGTCAAGCGCCGGATTGAAGCTGTCCAGCTGGTGGCTGCCCTCGTCATTCAGCACGCCGGGCTGGAGGCGGGCTACCGCGTCCAGCAACGCCATGGCGGCGATTTCACCGCCCGACAGCACAAAATCCCCCAGGCTAAGCTGCAGGTCCACATGAGCCTGGATAAAACGCTGGTCCAGCCCTTCATAGCGGCCACAGACCAGCACCGCACCGGCGCTGGCCGACCAACCCTCGACGCTCGCATGGTCGAGCACCTTGCCCACCGGCGAAAACAGCACCGTCGGCACTTCGGGCGCGCCACTGGCGGCACGGTCGGCCCGGATGGCGGCAAGGCACAGCGCGAGCGGCTCGGCCATCATCACCATGCCGGGGCCGCCGCCAAAGGGCCGGTCGTCCACCCTGCGGTAATTCCCGTCGGCAAAGTCGCGGGGGTTCCAGAGCCTGACCTGCACCTGGCCCGACTCATAGGCACGGCGGGTGACACCGCCGGCCAGGAAAGGCGCAAAGAGTTCGGGGAACAGGGTGATAAGGTCAAAGCGCATGGAAGGACTATTTTGCGCGAGCCGGGCGCCAGGGGTAAACGAGGCCGGGAAAGGCCCCGACGGCGGCAGGCCTCAGTAATCGGGCTGCCAGTCCACGGTGATGCGCTTGCCCGCGATGTCGACCGTGTCGACATAGACCGAGACGAAGGGAATCATGCGTTCGGCGCTGCCGCTGCTGCCGTCTTCCTTCTGAATGGGGTATTCGACGCACAGCACGGAGTTCGGGCCGGTGGCCATCAGGTCGCGCACCAGGCCCAGGTCAACACCTTCGCGGTTGACGACCTTCAGGCCTATCAGGTCAACCCAGTAGTACTCGTCCTTGGAGGCGGCGGGAAAGCTGCTGCGCGGCAAAAAAATACGGGCGCCACGCAAGGCCTCGGCGGCATTGCGGTCGTCCAGGCCTGTGAACTTGGCGACGACGGAATCGGAATGGACTTTGGCTTCGTCCACGCTCAGTGAGACGGTGCCGGAGAAGGCGGTGAATCCCGGGCGGAATTTGGCGTCAGGCGCCTGCAAAAACCAGGATTTGGCCGCAAAAAGGGCCTCGGGGTCGCTGCTGTGGGGCAGGATTTTCAGCCAGCCCTTGACGCCCCAGGCATCCAGGATGCGCCCGACTTCAACGGCGTCGTCCGGAAGGCTTGAGGGTGTCAAGCCGACCGACGGCTGAAGGCCGGGCTGCATCGAAACTTGTTGAAAAGCTTCTTGGAGATCAGGCGGCCTTGGCGGCGCCTTGCTTGACCAGGCGCAGGACGGTCGGGGACGGCTGTGCGCCCACGCTGATCCAGTGGGTCAGGCGGTCTTGCGCTACGCGCAGGCCTTCTTCGCCACCTTTGGCGATCGGGTTGTAAAAACCGATGCGCTCGATGAAACGGCCATCGCGGCGGACGCGCTTGTCAGCCACAACGATATTGAAAAAAGGACGGTGCTTGGAACCGCCGCGTGCGAGTCGAATGACGACCATGATTTATCCTTCGGGTGGTGGGGCTTACCGGTAAAGTAGTTACCCCAATGTTCTGCAGCGCTTGAGACACACGACATGGCCACCCGGCCAGCGAATTGCTGCAAAGCCTGAGATTATAGCCTGTCGCGGGGTTTTGCCGGAAACTCCCCCCTCCCTGCGCTTTCGAGCGCCGTCCAACCGCCAACCACCTCCCATGCCCCTCATACGCCCCAGCCGCGACGAAGACATTTCCGCCATCACCGCCATTTACGGCCACCATGTGCTGCACGGCACGGGAACCTTTGAAACCGAGCCGCCCAGCGCGGCCGACATGGCGGCGCGCCGGGCCGATGTGCTGTCCAAGGGCCTGCCCTACCTGGTCGCCGAGCAGGACGGGAATATCGTCGGTTTCGCCTACGGCAACTGGTTCAAGCCACGCCCCGCCTACCGCTTTTCGGTGGAGGACTCGATCTACCTGGCGCCCGATCTACACCGCAAGGGCCTGGGCCGTGCCCTGCTGGCCGAACTGCTGGCGCGATTGGAGGCTGCAGGCATACGCAAGGCCATGGCCGTGATCGGTGACTCGGCCAATGCCGGCTCGGTAGGCGTGCACCGCTCGCTCGGCTTCACCGAAGTCGGCACCGTCCGCTCCTGCGGCTGGAAATTCGGCGCCTGGCGCGACATCGTCATCATGGAAAAAGTCCTGGGCGCGGGCGACACGCTGCCGCCGCCCGACCAGCCCGCCGCATAATCCCCCGCATGCCAACCACCACCCCCAAAGCCCCCAAAAACAAAACCCTGGCCGCCTGGCTTGCTTTCATAGGCGGCCAGCTCGGCGTGCACCGCCTCTACCTGTTCGGCCTGGGCGATGTCTGGGCCTGGCTGCACCCCATCGTCGCGGCGCTGGGCTGGTGGGGTGTGGAACGCGTGCGGCTGTATGGCCAGGACGACCATCTCGCCTGGGTGCTGATCCCCCTGCTGGGTTTCACGCTGGCCGGCACGGCCCTGACCGCGATTTACTACGGCCTGATGCCGGCGGAAAAATGGAATGCGTTGCACAACGCCGGCACACCGGCCACCCAGGCCGGCAACACCAACTGGCTCACCATAGGCGCAGTGGTGTTTGCGTTGCTGTTCGGCACGATTTCGCTGATGTCCAGCATCGTCTTCAGCTTCCAGCGCTACTTCGAGTACCAGGTTGAAGAGGCCAAGAAAATCAGCCAGTAGGGCCCCTTGCCGGGTTGAAGAATTCAGGGAATACGGGGTATTTACCAGTGGGGGCCGCAGGCGCCCGCCCCCTTGAGGGGGAGCAGGCTACACGCAGTGAGCCTGTACAGGGGTGGTTTTAGAACACCTGCAGACTGACCCAGTAGGCAATCGCTGCGACGAAGGCCGAAGCGGGGATCGTGAAAATCCAGGCCCAGACGATGTTGCCGGCCACGCCCCAACGCACGGCTGAGGCGCGCTGTGTGGAGCCCACGCCCACGATGGCGCCGGTGATGGTGTGGGTGGTGGAGACGGGAATGCCCAAGGCCGTTGCCAGGAACAGCGTCAGGGCACCGCCGGTTTCGGCGCAAAAGCCGCCCACGGGCTTGAGCTTGGTGATCTTCTGGCCCATGGTTTTCACGATGCGCCAACCGCCGAACATGGTGCCGAAGCCGATGGCGAGGTAGCAGACGATGACCACCCAGACCGGCAGGTGCTCGGTGGTCGCCATCATCCAGGCCGGCAGGCCCTGCACATTGCTGCTGGTCGCGGCGATCAGCAGCAGCCAGATGATGCCGGCCGTTTTCTGCGCATCATTGCCGCCATGGCCAAGGCTATAGGCGCCCGCGGACAGCAGCTGCAGCCGGCGGAACCAGCGGTCGGTCCGCGACGGCGTGGAGCGGCGGAACAACCATGCCACCAGCACCATCATCAGCGAGCCCAGCAAGAACCCGAGCAGTGGCGACACAAAAATAAAGGCCACCACCTTGAACACGCCCGCGGCGATCAGCGCGCTGGCGCCTGCCTTGGCGATCACCGCCCCCACGATGCCGCCGATCAGCGCATGCGAGGAACTACTGGGAATGCCGTAAAACCAGGTGACGATGTTCCAGGTAATCGCGCCGCTGAGCGCACCGAACACCACATGGGTGTCGACCACCCCCGGCGCCACAATGCCCTTGCCTATCGTCGCCGCCACGCTCAGGTGGAAGATGAAGTACGCGATGAAATTGAAGAAGGCAGCGAACAACACCGCCTGCCCCGGCTTGAGCACGCCCGTCGAGACCACCGTGGCAATCGAGTTGGCCGCGTCATGAAAGCCGTTCATGAAGTCGAAGGCAATGGCCAGGAAGACCAGCAGGAACACCACCCACAGGGCAGCCTGTACGGTTTGCATGATTCAGTCGCCCGCGATCAGGAGTTCTCGAGGACGATGCCCTCGATCAGGTTGGCCACATCCTCGCACTTGTCGGTGATGGTTTCGAGCAGCTCGTACACCGCCTTGAGCTTGATGACTTCGCGCACGTCGGGCTCCTCGCGGAACAGCCGGCTCATGGCCGAGCGCATCACGCGGTCGGCATCGGATTCGAGCTTGTCGATTTCCTCGCAGGTCTTGAGTGCGGCTTCGGCGGTGGCGGCGTCGCTGACTTTTTCAATCAGCGCCACGGCATCCTGCAGGCGCTCGCAGCATTTGACGCTGAGGTCGGTCAGCCGCACGATGTCTTCCGTCATGTGGCGTACGTCGTACAGCGCCATGGTTTCAGCCGAGTCCTGGATCAGGTCGGCGACGTCGTCCATGGTATTGATGAGCTTGTGGATCTGCTCGCGGTCTATCGGCGTGATGAAGGTCCGGTGCAGCGCACGGTTGACTTCATGCGTGATGCGGTCGGCGGCACGCTCGGCGTGGTCGACTTCACGGTTGAAGGCTTCGCGCTTTTCCACGTCGCTGTAGTTGGCGACCAGCTTCGAAAAAGCTTGCGCCGCTTCCACGATGCGTTCGGCATGCTGGTTGAACATCTCGAAAAAATTGCCTTCGCGCGGCAGCAATTTGCCAAACAGCATGGGGAGTTCCTCAGGGATTAAGTCAAAAATATGACGTTTTTGTAACGCCCAGCAGTTTAACCGCCCCGGGTTTGGGGGCGGTTTTGAGGATTTGGTGCGGGGGCTCGCCAGTCAGGCGCTGCGGAAAATAAAGTACACGGCCCCCACCATGCACAGCGCCGCCCACAAGTAATCCAGCTTGAGCGGCTCATTAAGGTAGAACACCGCGAAGGGCACGAACACGCTCAGCGTGATCACCTCCTGCATGATCTTGAGCTGCCCGACGCTGAACTGGGTGAAACCGATGCGGTTGCCGGGCACCTGCAGCAGGTATTCAAACAGCGCGATGCCCCAGCTGACCAGGGCCGCGACGTACCAGGGAGAGGTGGCCAGGTTTTTCAGGTGGCCGTACCAGGCGAAGGTCATGAAGATGTTGGACAGCAGCAGCAGGCCTATGGTCTGCGCCGACACTGGCATTGATTGAAGGAACTGCATCAACTCACCTCATTTCTCTATTCACGCAAATCGCCCGACCAGCAGCAACACCACGGTCAGCGTCACCAGCGCCAGCGCGGTGGAAACCACCACACTGGCGGTGATCAGCTCTTCGGCAACCTTGTAGCGCTGGGAAAACAAAAACACATTGGCGCCGATCGGCAGGGCCGAGGCCACCACCATCACCGTCATGGGCACGCCGCCCACCCCCAGCAGCCGGCACAGGCCGAACACCAGCAGCGGGTGCAGCAGGTTCTTCACGCCGGCCAATGCCAGCGCCTGGCGCCAGTGCTCGCCCACGCGCGTGTTGGCCAGGGTCACGCCGACCAGCACCAGCGCCAGCGGGCCGAAGGCGGCGGCCATCAGCTCCAGCGGTTTGTCAACGACGGCGGGAATCGTGAAACCGGTCTGCGCGAACAGCAGGCCGGCGATGATGGGCAGCGGCACCGGGTGCAACAGCGCGTTTTTCACGGCCATCATCACTGTGGCCACCGGGTGCCGCGGCGCGCTGGTTACTTCATCGCTGCTGCCCAGCTTTTGCTCATGCGCCACCGCAAGCTCCAGCACTACCGTGGCGCTGGTCAGCAGCACCAGCGAGTGCACCGAGACCAACGTGAACAGCGTCACCAGGCCCTCGGGCCCGTACATCAGGCTTATCAGCGCAATACCGATCATGACGGTGTTGGAAAAGGTGTTGGCCAGCGCCAGCACCGCCGCGCGGCGGTTGAAACCCTGCACCAACAAGGTGCCGCCGAAGAGCACGATGACCGCCAGGAAATAGGCCAGCACCGGCTTGAAGTCGAGCTGCTCGATGCGCACCCGGCTCATGGTGCGAAACAGCAGGGCCGGCGTGAGCAGCAGGAAGATCAGGTTGGACAGGTCCTTGATCGCATCGGCCCTGATCCACTGCGCCCGCCCGGCGAAAAAGCCCGCGGCGATCAACAGCACCACCGGGAACAGGGACTCAAAGACAAGCGAATTCATTGCCGCAATCTTAGCTCGCCGGTCCGAACTTCCCACTCCCGGCGCCCTCTTAAAACGCGAGCTGCATACCCACTTTCAGGCTACGCCCCGGCAGCGGTGCCTTGGGAAAAGCCGTAGTGGTCAACACCGAAGCCGCGCTGTAGGCCAGCTGGTTGGTCAGGTTGTCCACCCTGGCATACCAGAGGATGTTGCTGGCACCCGCCTTCATGCGGTAGGTGGCGGCCAGGTTCCACAGCGTGTAGGCCGGGGTTGCGCGCTGGCCGGCGGCCACGCGGTTTTGCGCCATCGAATGGTCAAAGCCTATGCTGCTGCCCCAGGGCCCGCTGGCCCAGACCAGGCTGGCACCCACGCGCGCCGGCGCGATGCGCGGCAGCGGCTGGCCGTTGCTGAGGTTGGTGGCGCGCACGACGTCGCCGCGCAAGGCCAAGTCCACATGGGAGGCGCCTTCAAGCAGGCGGATGTTGCCACTGGCTTCCAGTCCCACAAAACGCGCGCGCACGCCGGTATAGGCAAACTCCGGCAGCAGCTTGTTGTCCGGGTCGTTGTCGTCCACACCATCGCCGTCCAGGTCGGCCGGGTTGAGCGCGCCGTCCTCTTGCCCGTAGCGATTGCCTGTGGCCAGCAGCCCGATGTAGTTCTTGAAGCGGTGCACATAGGCGTTGGCACTGAAGCTGTTGGCGCCCGATTTCCAGTTGGCGCCCACATCCAGGCTGGTGGATTTTTCCTTGCCCAGCGTGGGGTCGCCGGTTTCCCAGGCATTGGTCGCCACGTGGGGGCCTTGCGCGAAGAGTTCGTAGTCCTTGGGCGCGCGTTCGGTGTACGCCAGGTTGCTGGTCAGCTGCCATCCCGGCGCCGCATTCCACAAGGCGCCCAGGGCGTAGCTGTGCGGCGTGAAGTCACGCGTCAAAGGCGCGAAACGCGCCACCAGCGGATTGCCCAGCGACTCCACCTTGACCGACTCCAGCCGCCCGCCAAAACTCAGCTTGCCCCAGCTGGTGGCGTATTCCTCATAGGCGAACACGGCATTCTGCGAAGTCTTGCTGTAGGGCGCAAAGGCCTCGGCGCCGTCGGCCGAGAAGCGGTTGCTCTCGGACTGGAAGCCGACCATGCCGTCCAGGTTTCCGGTGCGCGCGTGGCGCGCCTCCAGCCGGAAATCGCTGCCTTTGTTCTTGAACACGGTGCCCGGGTTGGGGCCTTCAAACTCGGTGTGCTGGTAGTCGGTGTGGCTGAGCTGGCCCTTCACGCTCTGAATGAAACTGCCCAGGCCGCGCACCTCGCTTTCCAGCGCCACACGATTCGACTTCATGTCTATGGTCACGTCGTCCTCCGCCACCGTGCCGTAGTTGCTGCGGTATGTGCTGACGGAAGCACCCAGGTAACCATGGTCGAAAAACACCGAGCCGCCGGCCGCGCCGCCGTGCACCTTGCTGCCTGAATTGCAGATGCGATTCGTGATGGTGTTGATGCCTCCCTTCGTGCAAGCAAGGTCGACAGGCACTTTCACATCACCGGTTTCGCGGTTGAACACGTCCACGTGCAGCGCGTAACGGCTGTTGCCGCCTTCGAGCAGCACGCCGCTGCTTTTTTCTCGGTTGCCGCTGGCCAGGCCCAGGTCGACCTTGCCGCCCACGCCGCCTTTTTCATCGAACAGCGGCTCGCGCGGGATGCGGTTGTCGATGACATTGACCACACCGCCCACAGCGCTGCCGCCGTAAAGCAAGGCGCCGGGACCGCGCAGCACCTCAATGCGCTCAATGCTGATGGGGTCGGCCGTCACGGCATGGTCGTAGCTCAGGCTGGAGGCATCCAGCGTCGCGCCGCCGTTGCCCAGGATGCGGATGCGGTCGCCGTCCAGGCCGCGAATGATGGGCCGGCTGGCGTTCGGCCCGAAGTAGGTGCTGCTCACGCCGGGCACGCCGTCCAGGGTTTCGCCCAGCGTGGGTTTGGCACGCAGCAACAGGCCGGTGCCGGAATACTGCGCGGCCGGCGCGATCAGGTCGGTGGAGCCCAGCGGGTTGCCGGTGATGGTGACTTCCTTGAGACTGGAGGATTCCGGCGCGGCGGTTTGCGCCTGTGCAAGGCCGCCTGAAAGCGCCAGCAGCAGGACGGCCCGCGGAATCGCATGCGGCAGGAAAGGAGCGGCACTGCACGCGCTGCTCGTCAGAAATGGGTTCATGGTGACTCGCTGAATAGAGGAAAAAAAGCAAAGCTGCGCCCAGCCTGGCAGGCGGCGCAAAGCGGATACGGAAGGGAATTCAGCGAGAGAAAGGCGGGCCGCGCGCGTCAAACAGCGCCGCCCAGCGGGCGAGTGCTTCGCCGGGGGAGAGATCAAAAGCCAGGCTGGAGAGCACCAGCGGGAGGCTCAGCATGGGAAAGGTAGGCGCCGCGTGGCCGTGGCTGGCCTGGTCGAACAGGCGGCAGTCCGAATCGCCGTCGTGCGAGGCAAACAGCGAGGCCAGCCAGCCGCCCTCCTCAGCCGCCTCCCCCTCCTCGGCATGCGCAAGCAAGGAGTGTTCAGGGTGTGCCGGGTGACGGCTGTCGTGGTGCGCGTGCTGATGCGCATGCGAATGCGATTGGAAGTGCGCCTGCGGGCCGTGCACCACGCCGTGCATCAGCCCCAGCAGCTGGGCCAGCAAAAGCGCGGCGGCCAGCAACCAAGGCAAGGTCCCGGCCCCGGACCGGGAAGCGCGCTTTTTATTTGACGCTGGTGGCATCCGTGATGCGGTAGTAAAGGCCGTAGGCGTCGTCATTCAGGACGAGGAAACGCCCTTCCACCACCACCGGCTCCATGCTGTATTTCACCGGCGTCTTGGTCTTGACCTCGACCATGCTCTCGGGCCCGCCGGGCAGGCAGAAGGCGCAGGTCAGCGGCACCGACGACAGCAGGAAGTGCTTTTGTTTTTCGCCCGGGTCCAGCGGCATCATGAAGCCCTGGATGCGCTGGGTTTTCTGGTTCAGTGCCATCTGGTCCAGGGTAAAGACCGGCAGGATGCGGTTTTTCTCGTTCCTGGTTTTCACCGCCGTCAGCACCGACCAGGGCACCACATCGCCACGGGCCGCGAGCGGCGGAAACGGGCTGTTGGCGCCGTGCACGCCCGGCCCCTGGCCCACCGGCAGGTCAAAGCCCGGCGCCGCCGCGGCCGGCTTGGCACCGCCCGCCACCGGTGAAGACAGGGTTTGCGCCTGCAGGCCCGCGGCCATGACGGACAGGCCCAAGGCCAGCGCACAAGTGTGGCCAAGGCGATTGCGAAGGATGGGATTCATGCGGGACTCCTGGAGG
>Ga0102592_1000880_pt1 | contig 40366 bp, 19 predicted proteins | sample AraplaCol_mMF_r2_FD_76861 | JGI IMG/M metagenome (GOLD analysis project Ga0102592, IMG submission 76861) | Arabidopsis root microbial communities from North Carolina, USA - plate scrape MF_Col_mMF_r2 (SPADES assembly) (version 2) | ecosystem: Host-associated > Plants > Roots > Endosphere...
GCCTACCGCACCATCGTGATGGGCGAGCCCGCCCCGCCCGCCCCTTATGTGCTGCCCGCCGGGCAACTGCCGGTCCTCGGCCGCAGCGGCGCGGCCGCGCGCGCCCCGGTGCGCCGCGTCGGCCGGGCACGCTTCCGCAATACCACCGCCCCCGCCGCCACGCTGCAACGCCCGCAATGGGTCATCACCCCCAACACCGGCGGCGCCCCACTGCCCGCCCTCGCCGCCGGCACCGCCACCTGGAGCGAGCTCAACGCCACGCTCTCCCTCCTCAACCGCGGCAAGGCGCTCTACCAGCTCCTGCCCGCCCATGAGCTCCAAGCATGACCTGGCAATCCCTGAGTACGACGCTGAACGGCAAGCCCCGGGTGCTGGCCGGGCCGATGCTGCGCAAGACCACCTCCAGCCGCGTGACGGTGTGGCTGGCGCTGAAGGATCCGGCGCAGGTCACGCTCTCTGTGCTCGACGGATCGGGGCGCAAGCTGCTCGGCGGCGCGCGCCACACGGTGGCTGTCGGCCTGCGACTGCACATCGTCGCTGTCACGGCCAGCCCGTTGGTGGCGGGCACGCTGCTCGTGGAGAACACGATCTACCGCTACGACCTGTCGTTCGACTTTGCCGACAAGTCCGGCGTCGGCCTGGCCGAGGCCACCGGCATGGCGCCGCAGGACTTCGCCTACGCGCCTTACACGACGCCGAGCTTCTGCCTTCCACCGCAGGACCTCAACCACCTGCGCGTCTTGCAGGGCTCCTGCCGCATCCCGCATGCCGAAGGCGCGGACGCGCTCGCCCTGGGCGATGCGCTGCTGAGAGAGACCGCGGCCGATCCCCTGCAGCGCCCGCAGCAACTGCTGCTCAACGGCGACCAGATTTATGCCGACGACGTGGCGCCGGCGATGCTGGTGATGCTGTCCGATGCCGCGGTCCACCTGCTGGGCTGGCAGCAGACCCTGGCCGTGCCTGCGGCGTTCGGCGGGCCGCAGCCGGCGGAACGGCTGCCGCCCTACCTGCGCCGCAAGCTGCTGGACGACAGCGGCTTCACCTCGGAAGACCTGGACGCGCACCTGATGTCGCTGGGCGAGTACCTGGCGATGTACCTGTTCGTCTGGTCGGACGTGCTGTGGGCGGGCGATTCCCTGCCGAGCCGCGCCGACCTGCTGCAGGCCGGTGCCGCCGGCATCCACGATCCGGCGATCCTCGGCCAGTGGCGGGCCCAGCGCGACCTGCATCGGAACGAGCCGAAGGAAATGGAAACGCATGCCGAGCGGATGCAGCTCTTCCGCGAGGCGATCCCCGCGGTACGCCGCCTGCTGGCCAACGTGCCGAGCTACATGATCTTCGACGACCACGAGGTCACCGACGACTGGAACATGACGCGCGACTTCTGCCACGGCGTCTACGGGCGGCCGCTTGGGGTGCAGGTGGTGCAGAACGCACTGGTCGCCTATGCGCTGTGCCAGCACTGGGGCAACGCGCCCGAGCAGTTCGAAGCCGCCGCCGCGCCGCCCCAGCCCGCCGGCCAGCGCCTGCTCGACCTGCTGGCCGGCGGCTCCGCCGCCAGCTACGAACAGAACGCGGGACAGATCGCCGCCCTGGTCGGCGTGCACGACGATGCGGCCCTGCGCGACCGGCCCGACAAGGGCGTGTTCCACGACGCTGACTCGCTGCTCTACAACTACACCATCGAGGGGCCGGGCCACCAGGTGATCGTCACCGACACGCGCAGCTGGCGCGTCTTCCCGTTCGGCAGCAGCCAGGGCGGCGAGCTGTTGTCGCGCGAGCAGCTGGTGCTGCAGATCGAGCGCACGCCCGAGCTCGCCGGCCGTGCCCTGCTGGTCGTGCTGACCACCAACGCGCCGCCGGTGCAGCCGATCCGCACCGCCACCCGCCACGACACCATCACCAATCTCTTCGCGCACCATCCGGACGTCTACGAGGCCTGGGACCTGCCGTCGGTCGCCTTCGACCGGCTGGTGGTAGCGCTGTCGAACAAGCTGCCGCGGCAGGACGGCCGCCGCCAGGGCTGCGTCGTGCTGCTGTCCGGCGACGTCCATTTCAGCTTCGCGTCCCGGCTGCTGTACCGGGCCACGACGCGCTTCGGCGACGACGCGGCCCAGCCCGCCACCGTGGTGCTGGCCCAGCTGGTCGCCAGCTCGGTGCGCAAGCAGACCAGCGACACCGTGGGCATGCACCGCGAAGGCTACGAATACGGTCCCAACTTCTTCGCCCGCTGGCTGATTCCCGGCCACCATCCCGAAGGCTACGTGGGCTGGAACGCCCTCGCCGGATCGGAGCGCGCCATCGGGCAGAAGGGCTTGGTGCACCCGACCTTCGTCCCGTTGGTGACCGAGCGGCTGGACCAACCGACGCTGCAGGTCGCACCGGACGGGTTCTTCCTCGGCGTGGGCGTCGACCCCGCGACACCGCCCGACTACAGCTACCGGCTCGATTACCTGGTGGCGGACAAGGCCAGCGAGGAAGGCGCGCCGTTGCCGATGCCGCCGGTCGGCACCACCCCCGCCGAGCGGCTGCAGGCTGCCGCGATCTACAGCGCCGCCTGCGCGCGCCTCGAGGCCTACAACGTGGCCCACACGCCGCAGCGCCAGATCGTCGGCGTCAACAACCTCGGCCTGCTCGACTTCGACTGGGACATGGCGGCGCACCGCGGCCGCCAGGTCCGTCACACGCTGCTGTGGAAGAACGGCATCGTGGTCGACACGCTGCGCACCCGCTACACCGTCAGCCTCGACGCCGCCGACCCGCTGTTCCCCGAGATCCAACCCCGCCGCCTGTCATGAGCACCACCCTGTTCAGTTCCCTGGCGCATGGTCTGTCCACGCTGCTGGATCCGCTCGCCCGCTGCGCCGGCGACCCGCAGGCACTGAACCGGCTGCTGTCCGAAGTCGGCGTCACGCCCCTGCCCGACAACTCGGCCCTGCTGGCCGTGGTGAACGCAGTGGCCGCGCTGAAGGGCGGCATCGACGCGATCGACGCGGCCGCCGACCCGTCCTTTGCCGGCATTGCCCGGGTGCTCGACGCGGCCCGCTCCGCCCTGCTGGCGATCCGGCGGCTGGAGCAGGCCGACGCCAGCCTGGGCCCGCTGCAAGGCCTGGGCGAGGACCTCACGACCCTGCTGCTGGTCGGCAGCCTGGAGCGCCGCGCCCCCGTGCTGCGACATGCCGCGGCCCTGCTCACGCTGCTCGACCCGGCCGAGGAACAGCCGCCCGCGCCGCCGGTGATCGGCAACGGCCGCCTGCTGCGCGACAGCTACCGCGTCGAGCACTTCCACTTCGACCGCCTGCCCGGGCTGCTGCGCAATCCGGTCGCCACGCTGCAGGCCACCTACGGCGACAACCTGGCCACGCAGGCGGCGGCGGACGCGATGGCCGACAAGCTGTTCCCTCGCCTCATGCGCCTGCTGCGTTCGCTGGGCATCCGCTGCCGCTACGGCTTCCATCCCGACGACCAGGACTACATGGGCGGCGCCGCCGCGCTGACGCAGCGCGCGCTGATCGTCTATGCCGACGACCCGCTGGGCGGGCTGTCCGCCGGTGCCGGCCTGGTGCTGGCGCTGTCGGGGGGCGGCCAGGGCGCCCTGGGGCTGGTGGTGTCGCCCTTCGGCACGCTGAGCGCGGAACGCGCCGCTGGGGCCTGGCGGGTCACGTTCGACCTCACGGCGGGGCTCCAGGCGTTCGCCTGGGGACCGCACGGCCTGACCTTGCTGGCCGCCCCCGGCACCGTGGATGCCACAGGCCGCATCGCCGCCACGCTGGCCGCAGCTCCCGAGCAGCCGGCCTGCGTGGTGGGGCCGCCCGACGGCTCGCGCCTGGAATTGGGCAGCGTCCGGTTCGCGCTGGAGACGCAGCTCTCCGCCGCCCATCAGGCCGTGACGCTCTCGGCGCAGGTCTCTTCCTCGGCCCTGGTGGTCGCGCCAGGCGACAGCGACGGCTTCCTGGGCAGCCTGCTGCCGGCCCGGGGCCTGCGCGCCGACTTCGACCTGGGCCTCCTGTGGTCCAGCGACACCGGCCTGCACCTGCAGGGCAGCGCCGGCCTGGAAGCCACCGTGCCGGTGAACCTGTCGGCCGCCGGCCTGTCCTTGCACACCCTGCACCTGGGACTGCGCGCCGGCGATGGCGATGTCAGCGCCGAGGTCTCGGCCGGCCTCTCGGCCACGCTCGGCCCGGTGAAGGCGGCACTGGACCGCGTGGGAGTCGAGGCGGTGCTGGAGTTTCCGGCCGGCGGCGGCAACCTCGGCCCGGCAGACCTCGCGATCGGCTTCAAGCCACCGAGCGGCATCGGCCTGACGGTCGACGCGCAGGGCGTGTTGACCGGGGGCGGCTTCCTGTTCCGCGACGAAGCGCAGGGCCTGTATGCCGGGGCGATGCAGCTGTCGCTGCACGAGCGCATCACGCTCAAGGCGTTCGGCCTGGTCGCCACGCGGCTGCCCGACGGCAGCCGCGGCTACTCGCTGCTGGTGTTCATCACCGCCGAGGACTTCCAACCGGTCCCGCTGGGCCTGGGCTTCACGCTGCTGGGCATCGGCGGCCTGGTGGGCGTGAACCGCAGCTTCGACCAGGACGTGATGCGCCAGGGCCTCAAGAACGGCACGCTGGGCGCGCTGCTGTTCCCGCGCGACCCGGTGGGCAATGCACCGGCGCTGATCCGCGCGCTGGCCGCCGCCTTCCCCGCCCGGCCGGGCAGCCACCTGCTGGGCCTGCTGGCCCGCATCGGCTGGTTCACGCCGACGCTGGTGCTGATGGACCTGGCGCTGGTCCTGGAGTTCGGCTCGCGCACCCGGTTGCTCGCGCTCGGGCGCATCAGCGCCCTGCTGCCGTCGGCCGGCAACGACCTCGTGCGCCTGAACATGGCGGCGATGGGCGTCATCGACTTCGACGCCGGCACCGCCGCCGTCGATGCCGTCCTCGTCGACTCGCGCCTCGCGCACAAGTTCGCGATCACCGGGTCGGCTGCGCTGCGCGCGGGCTTCGCCTCGGGCCCGAGCTTCGTGCTGGCGGTGGGCGGGCTGAACCCGCACTTCGCGCCGCCCGCGGGCTTCCCCGCGCTGGACCGCGTGGCCATTGCGCTCAGCGCGGGCAGCAACCCGCGCCTCGTGTGCGACGCCTACTTCGCGATCACGTCGAACACGGTGCAGTTCGGTGCCCACGCCGCCCTGCATGCCAGCGCCGCCGGCTTCAGCGTCGAGGGCGACGTGGGCTTCGACGTGCTGGTGCAGCTCGCGCCGCTGCACTTCATCGCCGACTACCACGCCCGGCTGCAGCTCAAGCGCGGCTCGTGCAACCTGTTCATGGTGGAGGTCGCCGGAGAGCTCGAAGGCCCCCGCCCGCTGCGCCTGAGCGGCAAGGCCAGCTTCAAGATCTTCTGGTTCCACTTCTCGGTCCACTTCGACGCCACGCTGGTCAGCGGCGAGCCGCCTCCGCTGCCGAACGCCGTGGACGTGCTCGCGCAGTTGAAGCAGGCGCTCGCGGCGCCGAGCGCCTGGCACATCGAGCGCACGGAAGACCATCCGCACGGCGTGGCGCTGCGCAGCCTGCCTGCGTCGGCCGGGCTGGTGCTGGACCCGCTGGGCCGGCTGGCGATCACGCAGCAGGTGGTGCCGCTGAACACGGCGCGCGACATCGACACCTTCGGCGGCGCGCCCGTGCTCGGCGCGCGCCGCTTCGCGGTGACGGCCTCGCTCAACGGCGCACCGCTGTCCAGCACCGCCCAGGCCGCCTCCTTCGCGCCGGCCCAGTACTTCTCGATGACCGACGACGAGAAGCTCGCCGCCCCGGCCTTCGAGACCCTGGACGCCGGTTGCGTCTTCGGCAGCAACGCCACGGCGCTCGACGCCACCCAGAGCGTGGCCGCGCCGCTCGCCTACCGCACCGTCGTGATGGGCGAGCCCGCCCCGCCCGCCCCTTATGTGCTGCCCGCCGGGCAACTGCCGGTCCTCGGCCGCAGCGGCGCGGCCGCGCGCGCCCCGGTGCGCCGCGTCGGCCGGGCGCGCTTCCGCAACACCGCCGCCCCTGCCGCCACGCTGCAACGCCTGCAATGGGTCATCACGCCCAACACCGGCGGCGCACCGCTGCCCGCCCTCGCCGCCGGCACCGCCACCTGGAGCGAGCTCAACGCCACGCTCTCCACCCTCAACCGCGGCAAGGCGCTCTACCAGCTCCTGCCTGCCCATGAACTCCTCGCCTGAGGCCACGCCATGCCCGACGTTCCAGACGCCCACCTGAGTTTCCTCCCCTGGGTCCGCCAGGGGGTCGCCACCGCCATTGGCACCGCCGATCCGCTGGCGGCCATGCCCGGCGCGGTGCAGCTGAAGGTCACGCTCGCGGTCAACGGGCAGCCCCTGGTCCCCGACACCACGGTGCGCCTGCGCGGCCCGGCCGACGTGGTCGGCATCGACGCTCACCAGATCGTGCGCACCGATCCGCGGCCCGGCAGCACCGACTTCGAATCGAACTTCTTCCCGAGCATCGAGTTCGACCGGCCCGACTTCCCGTGGCTGTTCACGCCCGCCGCCGCCAACCCGGCCAAGGGCTCCAGGCTGCGCCCCTGGCTGTGCCTGGTGGTGGTGCGCCAGCAGGACGGCGTCGCCCTCGACAGCACGCCCGGCACGCCGCTGCCCACGCTGACGATCGCGCCACCGGCCCGCCATTTCGTCGAGCTGCCCGACCTGGCGGACAGCTGGGCCTGGGCCCATGCGCAGGCCGCCTCGGGCGAGGCCACCGAAGGCGCGATGCGCGCCGCACTGGACGGCGCGCCCGAACTCTCGCTGTCCCGCCTCGTGTGCCCGCGCCTGCTGACCCCGGACACCGACTACATCGCCTGCGTGGTACCGACCTTCGACCTCGGCCGCCGCGTCGGCCTGGGCCAGCCGGTGACCGATGCCGAGGTCGCCGCCGCCGGCGCGCTGACGCCGGCCTGGAGCGTGGCACCGGTCTCGCCCCTGCGCACGCTGCAATTGCCCGTCTACCACGCCTGGCGCTTCCGCACCGGCCCGGGCGGCGATTTCGTCGCGCTGGCCACCGGCCTCACCCACGTGGTGCCGCCCGGCCTGGGCCAGCGCAGCGTGGACATCCGCCACCCCGGCTTCGACTGGCCTGCCGACCTGCCCGCCGGCACGCCAGCCGACACCCCGGTGCTGGTGCAGGTGGAAGGCGCCCTGCAGCCGGTCGGCTCCGCCGCCGCGCCGGTGCTGTGGGCCGATGCGGCCGCGCCCCGCTTCGAGAAGGCGCTGGCCGACATCGTCAACCAGCCGGCACAGCACCCGCGCGACCAGCCGCTGCTCGCGCCGCCGCTGTACGGCCGCTGGTACGCCGGCCGCAACACCGTCGCGCCCGGCGCGACGAACTGGCTCGACGCGTTGAACCTCGACCCGCGCTGGCGCATTGCCGCCGGCATCGGCACGCAGGTGGTCCGCCAGCACCAGGAGGCGCTGATGGCCTCGGCCTGGGAGCAGGCCGCTCAGATGCAGCCGGTGAACCAGCGCCTGCGCCAGCTGCAGATGAGCCTGGCGGTGGGCGAAAGCCTGCACGCGCGGCATCTGGCCCGGCTCGCGACGCCGGCCACCGCCGAGCGCATGCTGCGCATCGCCGCGCCGGCGATGGCGCGCATCCGCATGCCGATCGCGGCGCCGGCCCTGCGCGTGGCTGCAGCACCGGCCGCACCGGGCCGCACCCTCTACGCGCAGATGATGGACTCGCCGCTGCCGGTGCCCGCGGTGCGCACGGCGATGCGGCGCATCGGCCGGCAGCGCGGGCCGCTCACGCGCCGCATCCTCGCGCAGGGCTTCGCGCGCTCGCCGGTCTACACCTGGGTCTCCCGCCTCAACGAGGGCGGGATGGTGGCCCCCAAGATGCCGCCGCCGGCGCGGGTCTGCGCATCGCTGGCCTCACTGCCGACGGTGGCCGACGTGACGGCCGTGCTGTGGAACCGGGGCTTCCAGGTCGCGCCCGAGAACCAGGCCCTCGCCCCCCTGCCGCCGGTCGACCTGCTGCCGGCCTCGTGGGACTGGCCGGGCCATTTCCGGGCCGCCGCGGTTGCGCACCTCGTCCGCATCCGCCTGCCGATGGCGGTGGCGATCCGGCCGCAGCTCACGCTCGACCAGGCGGCCGGCCTGGTGCTTGCGCAGATGCACCCCCGGGCGGCGCTGAAGAAGCTGGCCCAGGCGGTGGTCGCCACCGACGCCGGCCGCGTGCTGCCGGCCGCCGCCAACGGGGTCGTTCCGGTGGGCGTTGAGACGGTGCAGATGGTGCCGCGCTTCCCGCAGCCGATGTACGAGCCGCTGAAGGAACTCGGCCAGGAGCTGCTGCTGCCCGGCCTGGACGCGGTCAAGCCGGAGACCGTGCTGGGCCTGCGCACCAACCGCGCGTTCGTCGAGGCCTACATGGTCGGCCTCAACGTCGAGATGGGCCGCGAGCTGCTGTGGCGCGGCTTCCCCACCGACCAGCAGGGCACCTGCTTCCGCAACTTCTGGGGCCAGGACGCCGGCAACCCGGCGGGCGTGGACATCGACGACCTGCGCAACCGCCCGGCACGGACGCTGGGCAGCCCGCCGCCCGGCGCGCCCGCCGACGAGTTCGTGCTCCTGCTGCGCAGCAGCCTGCTGCGCCGCTACCCGAACGCGCTGGTCTACCTGACGCCGGTCGGCGGCGTCACGCCCGCCACGCCCGAGGTCTTCCCGATCTTCAACGGCGCGATGGACCCCGACATCGCCTTCTTCGGCTTCCCGCTCCCGTCGGCCGTGGTGACGGGCAACGGCAGCACCACCGGCTACTACGTCGTGTTCCAGGAGCACCCGACGGAGCCGCGCTTCGGCCTGGACGCCGGGCACCAGCCGCCGGGGCTGACCCACCTGCCGATCGGCAACGCGCTGCCGGGCGGCATTCCGGCCAACCCGGCCTACACCTGGGGCCGCAATGCCGCCCACGTGGCCGGGCTGGCGCGGCGCCAGCCGGTGCGCGTGCTGCTGCGGGCGTCGCAGCTCCTGCCTTCCTCCTGACCTTGCGGACACCCACCCCATGAGCAAAGACCTCTTCGACAGCAGCCTGGCGATCCCCGCCGCCCCCGCCGTGCCGGGCGACGGCCCGCCGCCCGCCTCGCTGTGCCGCAGCGACCTGCCGCTGGTGCTGCTGCCGGTGCGGCTGGAGACGCGCTTCTTCCCGCAGCCCGGCGGCAACACCGAGCTGCGCGTGCGCATCTATCCCGACAAGATCCACATCGACACCCACGAGCGCGAGCTCACCGCCGACGAGCAGTCCTGGGGCCGGCACCACTGGGTGCAGGACTGGACGGCGGGCGATTCGGACGCGGGCCGGGCCGACGCGTGGCGGCAGCTCGCCGACCGCTTCGGCGCCGCCCGTGCCGCCTGGATCGTCCGCGTGCTGACGCCCACCAACGCGGCGCAGCGTCCGACCGCGGCCACGCCGGCCGGACAGGCGCTCGCGACGCCGCCGGTGTTCCCGACCATCGCGGTGGCCGAGGGCGACGCCACCTGGCGCCATGCGCCGCAGGCCCGCCTGCTGCCGGACCGCTTCATGGCGGTGCTGCATTCGGGCGGCCGGGTGGCGGCCAGCGTGACCGGCGCCGAGGTGCACGGCCCGCTGCCGGTGGGCCCCGATCCCACCGCCGCTCCCATGGACGCCGCGACCGAGGCCGCCGTCCAGGCCGGCGAGAGGCTCGCCATCGACCCGGGGATGAACTGGCTGGTCGACTTCGGCGCCGCCGAGCAGCGCGGCATGGCGCTGCGCATCACCGTCACGCCCGCAATGCTGGCGGCCGGGCTGGACAGCCTGGTGGTGTTCGGCGTGGCCGGGTCGCTCGCCCCCGCGGACAGCGCCCGTCAACTGGCCGACCTGCTGGACGCGCACCGGCATACCGACGGCCTGGCCTTCCTGCGCCCGGGCACGCCGACCAACAACTCGGACGACCGGCGCACCGGCTACAGCAGCAAGGACCCTGGCCAGCAGCGCAGCTTCGCGCTGCAGTCGCAGAGCACGGCCGCGTTCGCCGCTCCCGTGCCCAGCAACGCGCTGCGCGTCGGGACCGCGCTCGGCCTGCCGTCCGACCGCATCGAGCCCACGCTCGCGCGCATCGAGCGCGGCATGGCCCACGACGACACCGACATGGGCAGCATGAACACCGCGCTGTGGCAGGTCGGCTGGGGCTACTTCCTCGGCAACATGATGGGCAGCGAGGCCGGCCTCACCACCGCGGACATCGCCTGGGCGCGCGCGCATTTCACGGCACACGTGCGCTGCTTCGGCCCCTTCCCGACACTCGCCTGCGGCCCGCAGCCCTACGGACTGCTGCCGGTCACCTCGCTGGACCTGTGGCAGCCCGGCGCCGGCGAAGGCGTCACCCGGCAGGACAGCTGGCTCAAGAGCATGCTGGTCACGCTGCGCGACCAGGTGTGGCGTCCGGCCGCCGCGTCGGCGGCGCGCATCGGCAGCCGCCAGGCGCCGCCCGACCCGGACGCCGACCTCGTCGACGTGATGCGCACCGACGCGCTGTCCAACGCCTGCTTCGCGCGCAGCGTGTTCGGCCGGCATTTCCTGTCGCACCTGTACCGGCTGGTGGCCTCGGGCCTGGCCGACAGCGACCCGGCGCAGGTCGACCTGCTGCAGCGCCTGGGCCTGGCGTGGCGCCCGCGCTCGACGCACCTGTGGAACGCGAGCTGGAATTCCCGCGTGACCACGCCGCTGGTGCAGGCCGGCGAGGTGTCGCCCTGGGCGCCGCTCGCCCCCAACTACATCGCCGACCTGCTGGCCGCGAAGATCGACGCGCTGACCGCGCTGCGCCCCGACCCGCAAGGCAACGGTGCGGGCTTCAGCCTGCTGCAGGCCCTGTTGCGCCACGCGCTGCTGCGCGAGACCGTGGAGGCCGCCGCGCAGCTGCGGGCCGCCGCGACGGGCGCCGATCCCACTGCGCTGCTGCGCGACGCCGAACTGGTCGACCTGGTGGCCGGCGCGGCCCCCACGCTGCACAGCCTGCGCCTGCTCGACAGCCCGCAGGGCAACGGCACGCTGCGCGACTTCCTGGACGCGCAGGCCAGCTTCGACACGCCGGCGCTCGCCATGCTGGGCGAGATGCGGGCCGCGCTCGGCCGGCTGAAGGACCTGGACAGCGAGGCGCTGCAGCACCTGATGCAGGGCACGCTCGACCTGTCGGCGCATCGGCTCGATGCGTGGGTGACCTCGGTGGCCACCCGCCGCCTCGCGGCCATGCAGGCCGACGGCCCCCGCGGCCAGACCGTCGGCGCCTACGGCTGGGTCGAGAACCTGCGGCCGATGCCGGCCGCCAACGTGAAGGCCGTCACCGCCCTGCCCGCCGGCGAACCCGGCCCGCTCCAGACGGCGGCCAACGACAGCGGCTTCATCCACGCGCCGTCGCTGACGCACGCGGCCACCGCGGCCCTGCTGCGCAACGCGCAGCTTGGCACCACCGGCGTCGCGGCGGCCGACGGGCCGTTCGCCATCGACCTCTCGTCGCGCCGCGTGCGCGAGGCGAACCGGCTGCTCGACGGCATGCGCCAGGGCCAGCCGCTGGGCGCGCTGCTCGGCTACCGCTTCGAGCGCGCGCTGCACGACACCGTGGTCGAGGGCGGACTGCACCTGGACCGCTTCATCGCGCCGCTGCGCCGCCTGGCGCCGCTGGTCGCGCGACCGGCGCCCGGCAGCACCGCGCCGCTGGAGAGCATCGCGGCCGGCAACGTGGTCGACGGCCAGGTGCTCGGCCGACGCTGGAAGGAAGAGCCGCAGGCGGTGCTGGCCGCGCTGGCGGCGCAAGCGCCGGGCAGCGGCGAACTCGCTGCGCTGAGGACGCTGCTCGACCGGATCGGCGACAGCATCGACGGCCTGGGCGACGCGCTCACCGCCGAAACGGCCTACCAGATGGTGCGCGGCAACACCACCCGGCTCGCCGGCACGCTGGCCGCCGTCGCCGATGGCAACGCCCCGCCCCCGCAGCTGGACGTGACGCGCACGCCGCGCACCGGCACCGCGCTCACGCACCGCCTGCTGGTCCTGATGAGCGGCACCAGCAACCTGGCCACGCCCGGCTGGCAGGCCGCCGACAGCGGAACGCGAGCGAGCGTCGAGAAGCTGCTGAACTTCTGGGTCGCCAAGCTGCTGGGCGACGCAGGCAAGGTGCGCTGCACGATCGAGCGGCTGGACGCCGCGGGCCAGGTCGCCGAGGTGCGCAGGCTGCCGCTGAGCGAGCTCTCGATCGGCGCGCTGGACATGGTCTATGGCGTCGAGGCGCCGAACAGCGTCGCGACGCCGGCCCCTGGCCAGCCTGCGGCGCTCAGCGTGGTCGAGCAGCAGCTCCTGTATCACGTGCGACGCAAGCCCGGCGGCTTCGACGCGCAGGCAACGCTGCGGCTGCAGCACGCGCGGCCAGCCGACCTGGCGGCCGGCGAGATCACGCTGTTCGACGCCCTGGAGCAGGCGCGCAGCGTGCGCCGCCTGCTGGGCGTGGCGCGCGGCGCCGACCCCGAGGACCTGAACCCGCCGGAGCGCGGCGGCGCAGGCAGCGTCGACCTGGCCGAGCTGGAAGCCCGCGCGGTGCGCGCCGAGAACCTGCTCAACGCCGCCCACAAGGGGCTGGAGGCGCTGCCGGGCAAGGCGGCCACCACGGCCGAGCAGTTGCGCGCCGGCCTGGTGAAGCTGGGTGCCTTCGGCCTGGATCCGGCGGTGCCGGTGAGCGTGGCCGGCGAGGACGCGCAGGCCATCGCGGCGCTGTCGGACCAGGCGCGTGCGCTGCTCAAGCTGAGCGCCGTGCGCATGGACCGCTTCCTCGCCCTGCGGGCGCAGCCGGCGGCGACCGATCCGCGGGCGCGGCGCGACCAGTTGGTGGAGCGGCTGCGCGCGGTGTTCGGCGACTCGTTCGTGGTGCTGCCGCGCTTCAGCCTGGCTGCGGCCGCTGCCGCCGAGATGGCGAGCGCGCTGGCGGGCAGCACCGCGGCCCAGGGCGGCGACGCGCTGGCCGCCAACACCTGGTTCGCCCGCAGCGAGCGCGTGCGCGACGGCGTGGCGCGACTGGGCGCCTGCCTGCAGCGCGCCGAGGTGCTGGGCACGCCGGCGCGGCTTGCGCTCGGCGTGGCACAGCTGCCGTGGGTGAGCGGCGAACGCTGGGTGGGCCTGCCGGTGCCGGACGGCGCGACGCTGCCGCCCAGCAAGCTGTCGCTGGTGCTGCACACCGTCGCCCCGGTCGCGCCGGCGCAGGTGCTGACCGGGCTGCTGGTCGACGAATGGGTGGAGGTGGTGCCCTCCACGCGCGAGACCACCGGCATCGCCTTCCAGTACGACACCCCGAACGCCGCCGCGCCGCAGTGCGTGCTGCTCGCCGTGCCGCCGGTGCCGGGGCAGGACTGGACCGCCGAGACGCTGCGCCGCGTGCTGGTGGAGACGCTGGACCTGTCCAAGCTGCGCGCGGTCGACACCGGCGCGCTGGGCGCCGCCGCGCAGCACCTGCCCGGCCTCTACCTCGCCTTCAACCCGGCCGACCACGCGGTGTCGACCGATTTCAAGCCGCTGACGGTTCCCGCGGCCTGAGCCGCTTCCAGCACGGATCGATCATGTCCACATTGACAGTCACCATCACCTCGCCTGCGCCCAACACCACGGTGGGCTCGCGCAGCATCACGGTCCGCGGCGGCCTCGCGTTGCACCCGAGCGGCGGCCACACGCTGGTGGGCCATGCCGGCGTGTCGGTCTCGTTCGGCATCAACGGGCCGACGGTGGCCGCCACCGTGACCGGCGACTCCAGTTGGGTGTGCACCGGGTCACCGGCCGCCGGCATTCACCCGAGCACCCCCATTGTGATCACCGCCTCGGCCTCGGCATCGTTCAAGTTCTTCATTCCCGCAGACCGCTCGTGGGACATCGAGGACGTGGGCGGATCGGCCAGCGTGTCGGTCGTGCTGCCGCCGCCCGTGGGCCCTGCGCTGACCATCGCGCCGCCCGACTCGCCGCTGACGATCGTGACCGACGAGCTGCCCAAGACGGTCAACTTCAGCGGCACGGCCGTCGGCATCGACGCGCCCATCCTGACGGTGCAGTACGCCGTCGACGGCTGGGTCGAGGGACCGCTGTCGGTGGTCAACAACGGCAACAACTACGGAAACTGGAGCGTCTCGCTGCCGGTGCCGCCGGGCGAGCACCTGCTGCGGGTCAACGCGATCGACCGCTTCGGCACGGCGTCGAGCATCGCCAAGCCGATCAACGTCCAGCCGAAGACGCCCATCGTCGTGCCGCCGGGCGGGCGCACCACGCTCACCGGCGCGCCCACCGGTTCGTCGATCACCAGCTGGACCCGGCTGGAACCGCAGAGCAGCGGTGCTGACATCGGCACCAGCGCCAGCGCGCGCGTGTTCGACCCGCTGTGGCTGATGACGCGCCAGTGGCAGATGGGCGAGTTCCAGGGCGAGGATGCCGGCACGCCGGCGATGGCCCGCGTGCGCGCGACCAATGCGATGCTGACGCGCAGCTTCGTCGGCGAACTGCCGCGGCCGGTCGCGCCCGGTTCTGCCGTGAGCGTGGCCGGCGTGCCCTACGACCCGACGCGCACGCCGCTGGAGGTCATCGCCGAGCGGCGGCCCATGCGCCCGGCCGATGCCGGCGACACCCGCATGCTGAGCCTGGCGGTCGAGGCTGGCCTGCACTTCCTGCGCATGCTGGAGTTGCAGGCGCCCAGCAAGAACTACCGCAGCGCCTTCATCGCGCAGCTCGCGCTGCAGCGCCCGCCCGACGGCCCGACCACCGACGAGGCCACGCGCCGCTACCTGGACAGCATGCAGGGCCGCGCGCCCGACGGCCGCGTGCTCGCCGTCCGCTTGCGAAGCCCCGGCGGCGCGGCGCTGCTGGCGGCGGACCCGCTGCTGGCCATCGCCACGCTCGACCAGCCCAAGGTGCAGGCGACCGCGACGGCGTGGCTCGCCTGGTACGACGCCGTGTGCAGCGAGCCCACGGCCGCGTCGGGTGATGCCTGGCTGCCGTCGCGCCTGGAGTACGCGATGGCAGTGGGCACGCGGCTGTCGGCCGCGGCGCAGGACGACATCACCTACGTGGCAGGCGAACTCGACGGCAGCCCGGTCGACTGGGCGAGCTTCGACCTGCATGCGCAGGCCGCACTCGGCACTGCGGCGTCGCCGGCTGTTACCTCGGTGGTCGAGGCGACGATCCCGTCGCCGGTGAGCTTCCGCGGTGCGCCGGCGCCGCGCTTCTGGGAGATGGAGGACGGCCAGGTGGCCTATGGCCTGGTGCCCGTGGGACCCACCGACCTGGCCCACCTGATGATGATCGAGTACGCCAGCAGCTACGGCAACGACTGGTTCGCGGTGCCGCTGACGCTGCCGGTGGGCTCGGTCACGCGCATCGAGTCGCTCGTCGTGACCGACACCTTCGGCGTGCGCAGCCTGGTGCGGGCGATCGGTGACGCGGCGCTGCCGCCGCCGTACTTCTCGATGTGGCAGTCGAGCTACGCGCAGCCGCCGGCCGGCTCGACGCTCCAGACCGCGGTGAACCGCTTCTTCCTGCCGTCCTCGCTTGGCCGCAGCCTGGACAGCGGGACTCTGGAAGAGGTGCTTTTCATGCGCGACGAGATGGCCAACCTCGCATGGGCGGTCGAGCGCAGCGTGGAGAACCCGATCGAGCAGCCGGCGCAGCGCGACGAGGCGGCCGGCACGACACCGCCGGCCGGCGCCCCGGCCAGCGCGTGGCCGCACTACCGGCTGTCCACCTCCGTGCCCTTCAACTGGGTCCCCCTGCTGCCGGTGGAGCAGCCGAACCCTCTGTTCCCGAACAACCCGGCACAGGTCGTCTCGCGCCTGCAAAAAGGCGCGGTGCTGCAGACCGACGGCACGAGGACGGTGCACACCTCGGTCGGCGAGGTGCTGAACGCCGCAACGCCGCTGCTGCTGTACGACGAGGAGGTGCCGCGCGAGGGCGCCCGCGTGACGCGCCAGCGCCGGCTGACGCGCTGGTCGGACGGCTCGACCTGGCTGTGGACCTCGCTGCGCAACCGCGTGGGTCGGGGCGAAGGGTCGAGCGGGCTCACCTTCGACGCAGTAGACGCCACGCGGCAGGAATGACTCCCGATGAAGGCCGGCCGCGCCGGCACCGTCACATGACTGCAAGCGCGACGGGACGACGACGTTGTTCTCCGCCGTGTGTTTGTGCAGCCGTCGCCGGCCCATCAAATCAGGAGCCGAAGCGGGCAACCAGCCTGGATTTCGTAGCTGCGTCCAACCTGCCTGTCGCGGACAGGCCACTTTCGAGTTGGAACAGCTTCAGCGCCGCGGCCGTCCGCCGATTGAAGACGCCGTCCGCATCGCCGAAGTAATACCCCAGGTTTCGCAGGCGCCCCTGCAGTCCGCTGATCTCGTCCACCGGATTGACCCGCCCGAGATCGAACTCGATCACACGCGTCTCATCGTCATCCTTTACCGTGAGCGTGCCGCGTGCACTGTGGGGTGGAATAGGCGAGCGGACAAAACCATCCTTGCCGGTGACGCCTGTGCGATCAGGGAGCGCCGACCCGTCGCACAGTTCCACGCTCAGAAGAAAGGCGGCGCCGGCAACCGGTTGATCGGCGAAATCGAGAATCTGTACGTTCAGGCTCGCCGGCACGCCTTTACGCCGCAAAAGATAAAGATGGCCGGTCGACGCGGAAATCTCTTTGTCCTGGCGCGGAGGAATCTGCAGAATGTCGCCAGGACTCAGGACGTGCATGTCGATGCGATCGGCGCGCAACGCGCCGTTTTCGCCATAGCCCCACACCGTGTCCGGCAGGAAGCCGTGCCGGAACGCAATGCTTTCCACGCAGTCCCCGAGCACGACTACGCAGGGCTCCGGCTCACGCTCCGCAGCCGGTGGCGCCCATGTCGCATCTCCCGAACTCAGCGTCGCTGCACCGAGGGTGGCGGTCGAGATCGGCTCCCAGGCGCGTGCATCCGTGCGCGGCAGACGTATCGAGTAGGAACCCGGAACCAAGCCATCGAACCGCACGTGTCCATAGGCGTCGGATTTCGTGCGGATCACCTCGTCCGGGCCCTTTGCGAGTTCAATGATGATGTCTGGCAGAGGCTCGTCCGCCTCATCCATGATGCGCAGCTCAACCGCCTCCCGCTCCCGCGGGCACGGCATGACGAGGGCGCCGGAATCGCCCGAAGGCGCATCCCGGTCCGCATCGCGCAAGCTGTCGAGCATCGCCGGATCCATGGGGCTCACGCCGTGCCTTCAGGGCCGGAGGAACAATCTGCACCCATTGCGCCGAATCGTTGGCGCAGTTGCTCGTTGTGAAGACGAATCTCGAGCCGGCGAATGCACTCCTTGTACAGACGGAGCAACCGACTGTGCGGATCCGTGATCTCCGGATCGCGCAGCATGTCCAGCATCCACCGGCTCTCCGGCCTCGTCTCGAAATCCCAGCCGAAACATGCGCACAGGCACACGAACCGATAAAGGTGCGCATTGGCGGAGATGCCAAAACGCTGCGCGGAATAGAGACTCGCGTCCACGCAGCGCCCCAGCGCGCTCTGCCCGAGCGAGGACACCTGCACAGGAAATTGCTTCCGCAGCCGGGAAGCCAACTCTTCAACGAGCGCCTCGTGCCGTGATGCCGCCAGGCGAGCCAGCTGTTCATCTCGAATGCGGAACAATGTCGTCACGGCTCAGTTCTCCTCCATCCCATTCACAACCTTCTCCAGGTTGGCCACCAGCGTCCTCAGACGATCAGTATCGTCCCCTACCGAATCGACGCTCTCGAGCTTGGAGACCTTCCTCTCCTTTCCTTTCGCTTCAGCCTCTTCGAAAAGCGCGTTGGCCCTGGCGACCAGCCGGCGGTGTTCTCGCTCGGGATTGTCCTCTTCTTCGTGCTCGACATCTTCGGCGTCGCTCTCTTCGGCAAACTCGGCGAAGCGCAGGAAATCCAGAACGCCGTTCCACCCGTATTCCAACTCCCCAATCGCGAAATCCTCGCCGCCGCGATCTTCCTCATGCGGGTAGAGCACGGCTTCGAGTTCACGGATTCCGGCGGCCAGTTGGTCTTCTGGCGGAGGAGCTTCCGTTTGGAGTTCGGGCTTTCCGAGCAGCTCGGCGAGTATCTGGAGATCGTCCCATTTCTGAAGCAGCCGTTCCTTCTCCAACTTCCCTGCCTTCTCGAGGAGGCAGGGCGACTCATCCTGGCGCACGATTCTCTTGTACAGGTGTTTCTCTTCGTCCTGGCCTTGGCCCGTCGAGAACAGACCGCCCACCGGAAAGTGATCGGAAAAGCAGGCCCAGAATCGCGACACGGCGAGATCGTCGCTGTCGGCAAGTACGATTCGCCCGACATCCGGACACAGCAGGCCCAGGCACCACCCGCGCCAATGTCCGTCGGTTCCAGCCAGGCCTTCGTCGTAGGCGGTATGCACAATGAAGTCGGCGACCTTCAAGTGCGCCGCATAATAGGCCTTCTTCTCGAGGTAAAGGTCATAGGCGGCTTCCTGCTCCGGGTCGGGCGGATCATCGAGCAGAAAGTCGTGGAACAGGTGCGTATTGGTGCCCGCCACGGCCTGCGAGATCTCGATCGGCGTACCGTCGACGAAATCCACGAAGCGCTGGCCGAAAGTTGCTCGGGTCGGATCCGCCTCCACCGAGATCTTGACGTCCATTTCGGATTTGCCGCTTCTCTTGCGCTTGCCCTGGCTTCTTCGATTTGCCGGGCCTTTCGCGGGCCCCCAGGGAGCCTTGGGATCCTTGAAGGTTGAAGGACGGAAGCGCAACACGGCAGCATTGTCCTTCAGCAGAGCACTCCACTTCCCAAAGCGATCCAGGCGCGCCTTGCCGTTCAGGTACTGTGCCCGCTCCTGGTGAAAGGTGCAGAACTCGTAGAGCTCGCTGTAGAGGACGCGACGCTTCCTGCACAACTCGAAAAGCTCCCTCGGATCGTCGTTGGCGATTTCCGCATAACCCCGTTCTGGGATCCACCAGCACTCGCGATGCGCGCGTACTCGCGACCGTGTCAGTGCGGTGCCTTCGACGGCGCACCTGGCGAGCGCTTGAGACCCACCGTACAACGCCGCGAGGAGGCGCGTCTTCCCCCACTTCTCCGCGTCCCGCGAAACCGCGCGCCAAGTATTGCGCAGCCTCAACCAATCGCTGGCATTCTCCCCGTTTTCCTGGTACTCATCGAGACGATTCTTGAATTCGGTCTTGACTGCTTCGTTCGCGTTCGCCGTTATGCGGGAATCTTTGAAGAGATAGTAGTCGCCGGCGAGAAGCCACGGGCCGGCGAAGGCTGCATCCTCCTCCTTGCTGCTGGTCGCCCGGGTCGAGACATTCTCGAACATCGACTCGATCTGATCGAATTCGTATTCACGATTGAATTCGCCGCCGGTTCCCGGAGTGGTATGAACGACGCCCACGTGGAACTTGACCGCAGTGTCCTTCCACACGAGGTCGTAGTTGACTACAGGGCGGAATGAGGCATTCTTGGCATGCTTGTTCCATGTCAGATCGGGCGTCGGCGGCACCGACACGCGGCGCTTCTTCTGCCGCCTTGCGGTCGTCACAGTTTTCCACGTGGTCTCGGGAAAAGCATTGGGCGCGACGCGTTCCGGCGAGAGTTCGTCGGGCACCCCATTGGGTGTGAGCCACCAGATCCGGTCGACAACCAGGTGCCGCTCTCGCTGATGATTCCTGCTGCGCGAGTCCTTGCGCATGATCAGCGGATAGTATTCATGCTCGCCGCCCTTTCTCGATCCGCTGCTTTTCATGAGCGGGCCGGCGTAGACCGAAAGCTCGTCCTTGACCTGCTGGATCAGTAAATCAATCCCGGTGAACTTCACTTCCTGGACCACCAGAATGTCGAGCCATGTGTGCCGTCGAAACAATTCCAATATGGCGAGGCAGGCCAGCTTGCGGGTCAGGAGGCGGGGCACAACGACTTCCAGATTGATCCCGTCAAGTTCCTTCTCAATCATTGCGACAAGGGTGTCGAGCGCTTTCCGATCGGTGGGACTATTCACCGCTTGCCTCAGGAGGGGGCCGGCGAGTTGCTGATAGCAGAGCATCTGTTTGCCCACGTAGGGCTGCGACCACGGACCAAGCGCAACATCCAACTGCGCGGCCAGCGCGTGCACGTCCACGTCGTCTTCTTCTTCCTCGACTCGCCCGAGTACTTCCTTGATGCCTTCCTTCAGCGCGGTGCGCGCCTCAATGAGCCACAGAATGGTCTTCAGGTCCTGCGCTGTGATGACCGCCAGCGGAGTGTCGTCATCGTCCTCATCCGCACTCTCATCGCTTCGCTTGGAGAGGCCATGTGCATTCCAGGTAGCGATTCCCACCCGATAGCCGCTTCGTATGGCGACAGGTGAAACGCGCGAAAGGGCATTCCTGCCTTTCGACTTCCGTCCTGCGTATTCTCCCAGTTCTCCCTGATCGAATACGGGCGGTTGCGGCAGTGATATCTTGGCGCGACTGGCTTCGGGATGAGGCGCGCTTGTCGTCGGCGGCTGGTCGGGCAGTGGGTGCAGTACGCCGGCTCGCGTGTCTTCGATCGTTTTGCCGGCTTCGTCCAGAGCATCGAGCGTCTCCTGGGCCTTGTCCCGCTTCTCTTGCCACTCGCTCGGGCCGGCTTCATCGAGCTCTGCCAGATCGAGGCAGAGCTGCCGGACGCAGGCCGTACAGCGCTCGAGGAATCCAGCAATCTTGCCGTGCGTGGTCGTTTCCTCGCCGCTCAGATGGAATGCGGGTGTGTTCCCGGGAACGCCTTTGGCAAAGGTGAGTGCGTAACAGTGCAGGCCGATGTAGACGCATTTCGGGATGCGCGCGAAGTCGGCGGCGTCGAGGCACCGCTGCGTGCTGTTTCCCTCGGCGCACAATTCCACGGCACCATCCGCGGCGCCTTCCTCGCCCAATCGGGCATTCTGTGCGCCGTGTCCGAAGACAACGATGAGCTGCCAATCCTCTGCGCCTTGTTCCAGGAAATCGGCAACTTTCCTGGCAGAGACATAGGGCCGGACTTCAGCGTATTCGGGAGCCTGGTGCTTCTGCTCTTCGTCACGCGGCCGCTTCTGCTCGTCCGAATTGTCATAGTCGAAGACCCGTCTCGGAACCAGGATCACCAGGGGCTGGGCCAACGATTGGGCCAGTTGCACCCCCGAATTCCAGAACTCCATCGCCTGGAGATTCTGGTCCTTGTTCCTTTTTCGCTCGACCTTGTAGGCGTCGCCCACAGCCACCATCTCCGCGGTGGGCTTGCTGGCGAGCTTTTCGTAGGGCTCTCCGTCGGCGACGATGATCACTACGCGCATTGCATCCTACCCATTCTCACCATGGAAGTTCAGAAGCGTATTGCACGTCTCGTCTTCCATCAAAACTTGAGCTTTTGAAGCCGCTGCCTCGCCTGCTCCGTCAACGGGCCCTGGATCGGCTGGCCCGACGTGGCGTGCGGAAAGCGCACCGCGCCCACCAGGGCATCGAGCGCCTTCTTGTCGACCGGATCCGGGATCGGCGCCGGCTTCACGGCATTGAGGGCCTCGTCCAGGCGGACCACCCCGTCCCAGTTCGGCGCCCCCGTCGGGCTCTGCACGCCCCACGCGAACAGGATCACGCCGGTGCGATGGGGACGGAGCACCGACAGGCAGGTCCGCTGCAGCTCCTCCGGCATCCCGGTCATGTAGCCCTGGAAGGCATCGCCGCCGCCAGGCGCCTTCGATCCCTTCGGGCCGTTGTTGGTCCCCCGGAAGACCTTCACGCCCAGCTGGAAGCCGCCCGGGTACAGGCCGGCGCCCTCCTCGTCGACCGGCGACAGCGCGAAGCGCACGCACTTGCGGTGGAAGGCACGCAGCTCCTCGCCGAGGTAGGCGTTGTCGTAGGCCATCGGGCGGTAGAGGATGTTGGGCGCCAGGTGGGCCAGCGTGACCGGCAGCCCCGTCGCCGAGCCCGTGGCCGGTACGTACGCCGACTGCACGTGGGTGTGGTCGATGAAGCTCGTCCCGGCGATGGCGAGCAGCATGTCGCGCTCGAGCAGCTTGTCCCCCAGGTACGCGAAGAAGGCCTGCACGTTGCGGCGCATGGGCGTCGACCAGCCGCCGGTGCGGGTGAGGTGCTCGATGTCGAAGTCGACCCCGTCCCAGGCGATGTCGGCGGTCAGGAATTCCACCAGCTCGTCGGCCAGGCCGGTGATATCCCGGGTGCTGAGTTGCGCCGAATCGAGCCAGCCGAGGAACCTCGACTCCGACAGTTTGCCGTGGATGATCTCGACGCAGCCCGCCAGGGCCTGGATGCCCTTCCCGTGGCACAGCGCCACCACCTTCGACCAGAAATCGGCGCCCAGCTTGCCGTGGAAGTCGACGCGCCGGGTCCCCGCCTTTTTCTCCTCGGCCGTCAGCACCGGGCGAATGTCGAACACCCTGAGCATGGTGAAATCATCCAGCGCCGCGGTCTTGTCGCCGCCGGCATCGATCGCGGCTGAAGAGAACGTGCCGCTGCCCACCCACTGGGGCTTGCCGTCGTTCTCGCTCTTCTTGTCCGGGTTCGCCACGGGGACCTGGAACAGCCCGGGATCGGCCCAGATCGACAGCCTCAGGCGGGTGGACAGAAGGAAATCCTTGCGCGTGCGCGGCTGGATCCGCGGGTGAAAGCCGAAGGCGTCCGAACCCGGCTTCACGTCGGCGTAGACGACCTGCCCATGGCCGACCCGGGCGGTGTAGGCCTTGTCGGCGTAGTGCGGGAACAGCCCCCGCCCCCTGCCCTGGTCGTCGAAGAGGATGCCGCCCGCGACCTTGCCGCCGTCTTCGACGGCGCCCACGGCATCGGCCCACGCCGCGCGGGGCTGGGTCACGGTGACCGTGGGAATCCTGCTGCTGTCCACGGCCACCTCGGGGCGCGGCAGGCCTTCCCGCGCCAGCCTGTCCACAAAGTCGGGGTCCGCCAGGCTCACGTCGATCCAGTCGAAGAGATTGACCACCGTCGACAGGCGCGTTTCCACCAACTGGCCGCCGGCGCTGACCTCGAACCGGAGGCGGAACACCGGCACCCCGAGCGGCGTGGCCTTCCACGGGAACACCACCTCGCCGCCGACCCCCTGCAGCACCCCCAGCCTGGCGATCGGCCGCACGGGCCGGCCATCGCGGGGATTCACGTCGTCCGCATGGATTTCGAGCGTGTACGGCTTGTCGCCGGGCAGCGTCACCTTGATCTGGACGGTGTCGCCGATGACGACGCCCGCGGCCTGCCCCGCATCGCCCAGCACGGCGTTGGCGCTGATGCCGGGGCCGGCCCGGCGTGCCAGCTCCTGCGCCGGCTGCTGCACCTGGTCCGGTGCCTTGGGCTGGGCAGCGGTCGCCGGCTCCGTCGGTTCGGCCGGTTCCGCGGGCGTGCCCACGCCTACTCGCCGACCGGGTGGTAAACGCCATCGGCCCCCTTCTGCCAGGTCGGCAGCGTGGGACTGTTGCGCAGCTTGACGAGTTGCGTCGGCAGGCGCACCTCCCAGGCGTCGCCCACCGGCACTTCATCGCCCGGCGCCTTGGTGCGTTCCTTGATCTCGGTGATGATGCTGACGTACTCCGGGCTTGTCACGTCGGGCACCGGTCCGCCCGACCACACCTGGCCGGTCTCGAAGAAATGCGCCACCGCCTCGACGAAGTTCTCGCGCACCGGGATCACCAGCCGCGCCGCGCCCGCTTTGAGGAATTCAGCGAAGTCGGGATCCGGCTCATCCAGCAACAGCCGCGTCTTCCAGCGCGAGGTGCGCCCCCAGTAGTAGGGGTAGAACACGTGCATCATCTGCTCCCACTCGAAGGCCTGCTCGAAGAAGCGGATGTACGGCTCGTCGGCCTCGGCCTGGGGAAAGTCGATCTCCGGCAACCCGCCCTGCCCCGGATCGATGATGGAATCGAACGAGGCGAAGGACTGCTGTGTGAACATGGAGATGGCCTGCCGCTTCAGCTCGTTGCGGATGTCCGATTCCGTGCGGCGCAGGGGCTTGGCGCCGGCGGCGGCATCGGCAGCCTCGGCCTTGGCCCGGGCGACCTTCTCGTCGTGGTCCTGGTGCTGCATGTCCGACGCGGTCTTGAGCGCCGTGTAGACCTTCAGCTTCCACGCTTCCACGGAGCGCGGGGTGCGCCGGCAGGTCACCGCGACGGTGGCCACCACGCTCGGCGTGCGAAAGGAATGCATGGCCACGGACACCGAGCCGCAGTCGTTCTCCAGGTCGACGGAGCCCGTGCGCTTGCCGTCGTTCAAGCCGATGCGATGGCCGTTGACCAGGATCATCACCGCCGCCTTGTGCTTGTCGTCGATGTTGTTGCGCCAGTAATCCACCGCCACGCTGGCGCCGTCGGCGTAGTAGCCCTCGGGGATGGGCAGGTCGGCGGTCTGGTGGGTCACGCCGCGGTCGACGTCCTCGTCCATGCCTTCCAGCACCTTCGAGACCACCAGCACCGGTTCCGGCCAGGCCTCGAGCCCCGAGGCGCCGAACTTGGTGGCGAGGTCGGTGTAGTTGCCTTCATCGATGCCGTCGAGGGTGACGTCGAACTTCGGCGGCGCCTTGATCAGGGTGATCGGGCCCTGGCCGGCCACCACGTAGAGCATCAGGGCGGCAGGCTCCGGGATCACGATGTCGTACAGCGCCCGAAGGCCATAGTTGAACACCTGGGCCTGGTAAACCTTGTCCACCCACTGGTACAGGCCCACCACGTGCTGGTCGCGCGTGCTGTTGTCGAAGGCGTGGATGTTGTTTTCCTCGGTGGTGCTGGTCGTCGTCACGGTCAGCGATTGCTTGAAACGCTGGCTGATCTTGGTGGATGTACGCTGGGTGTTCTCCTTCGCGACCTTGCTCGCGAACTTGTGCGCCTCTTCCTTGCTGTGGTCGAAGCCCAGGTCCGCATTCACCGAGAACTGCACCGCGGGCCCGTAGGATCCCGAGACCTTGGTGCCGAACTTCATCGACAGCTGGTCCTTCATGGCGTCGCTGGCTTCGCGCGACAGCTCGTTGCGATCGCTGGTTTCCAGGTCGCGGGTTTCTTCCTGCGTGGTCTCGGTCTCGATCACCTGGACACGCTGGGTCGACAGGGACTCGCGGTGCTCGCGTGAGCGCTTCTCGCCGATCAGCACGTTCTCGATGTACGAGAGATCGCTGGCCTCGTAGCGCACCAGCTGCTGGCGCACCACCATCAGGTCGGCCACGCCCACCGACTGCAGGTGCGAGTGGGAGGTCGGGACGTCGTTCTTCAGGCTGTCCGCCAGCGCCTCCGCCTGGCTGCTGCTGGTCTCGATCTCGAACAGCGCGCCGCCGAACCGGACCACGTAGGAGGCCTGGCCGTGCTTGGCTTCGAACGCCCGCTGCTGGCGCGACAGGTCGCGCAGGCCCTCGAGCAGGCGCGCATGGGCGGAGGTGGTGTCATCGATGCCGACGCGCACCTTCCGACTGGCCAGCACGGCCTGGGTCTCCGGTGTCAGGGTCCTGACCAGCTCCTGGGAGATGCGAGGCCGGCGTGCAGGGGCGCCCGCCTCGTCCTCCGCGGGGTCGGGTGCCGTGGGGCTGGTTCGGCCGGTGCCGGTCGCCTCGGCTGTTCGCACCAGGTAGGCCGGCGCGGCATCGATCTCCGCGATCGCGGCGCGATGGGCCGCCAGGTTCCTGTCCAGGGTGGCGCGGACGGTCCGCGGATCGGGTTCCCTCGGGCGTGTCGGGCGCGGCGGCGTGACGGTTCGCGGCGAGCGAGGCACGTCGATCAGCAGGGTCCGGTCCATGACCGCCTTCGGCGAGCCCACCTGGCCGGGGTGCCGGACCAGCAGCTCGAGCAGGAAGACGGCCTTGAGGGCACGCTGCGCCGGCTCCGATTGTTCGTCGGCATGGCCGCGGTGCTTGTCGCAGGCGACCCAGTCCGACAGCCCGTCCCGGGTGCGGGTGAGCGTGTCGCCGCCGACCAGCGTGGTGGGGGCCTGGCCCAGCACGCTCGCCGCGGAGGCCAGCGCGGCCGCGACGGTGTCGTCGGCGGCTGAGGTCACCTCGGCGCCCCACCGGGCCAGCGCGCCGGCGAGCGGCAGCGCGTCCCACGACGCGAACCCCAGTTGCTCCCGCTGGGCCCCGACGTTGGACCGCAGCCACTTGCCCGATTCGGCCTTTCCCCGACCGGCGTGGATGGCCCGGATCACCGACTCACGAGGCCGCACCGGGATGGTCGTCTGCGCGAAATCGACGAGCGACGCCGGGCGCAGCAGCATGAAGCGCGTGACTTCTTCCATGGGTCTCCCTGCACTGGATTTTTCTGCGGAGCGCGGATACTGCCTCACAGGGCGGGTCGAATCCATCCCACCAAGAGATGACGGGTTTGTGCGGAGGGCGGCGCGCGTCATGAAGGCAAGCCGACCTTGCCGACGCACTGGCGCTGCTTCCCGCTCGAGGTCAACCCCTCGAACGGGCGCCCCGTCCTCAGGAAACCCGAAGGTGCCTGCGGCGAACATCGCGCCCTTCCCCACTGTGCCCCGTGCTGAATGCCCCTCCTGCGCCGCCCACACCGCCTCGCCCTCAGCGCCATCACCCTCGCCTGCCACCCCGCCGCCTGGGCCCAGGAGGCCGCAGCGCCGGCCGAGCCTATCCGCCTCGAGACCGTGGAGGTCCAGGGCCAGCGCGTCCACAACGCCGCCGGCCGGCAGACCCTGACGGGCGAGGCGCTGTCGCGCATCCCCGGCAGCAGCGGCGACCCGATGAAGGCCGTGATGGCCCTGCCCGGCGTGACCACCACCGACGACGGCAGCAGCGCCCCCGCCGTGCGCGGCGCGCGGCCGCAGGACAACGCCTACTACGTCGACTTCCTGCCCGTGGGCTACCTCTTCCACCTGGGCGGCTTCGCCAGCACCTTCCACCCCGACCTGATCCGCCGCTTCGACCTGGCCAGCGCCGCCTGGAGCCCCGAGTACGGCGACGTGGTCGGCGCGGTGTTCGACGTCTCGCTGCGCGCCCCGCGCAGCGACCGCCTCGGCGGCAAGGTCGACTTCAGCCTGCTCGGGGCCAGCGTGCTGGCCGAAGGTCCCCTCGGCGAGGGCCTGTCCTTCTTCATCGCCGGCCGGCGCAGCTGGTTCGACCTGGCCGTCAAGACGGTCGAGGACGAGAAGGAAGGCGTCAGCCTCACCGTGCCCGTGTACACCGACTCGCAGGGCCGGCTCCTGTGGGAACTGAACCCCCGCCATCGCCTGCGCCTGGACTTCAGCACGGCCAACGACCGCATCGACTTCACCACGAAGGAAGGCTCCCGGGCGGCCCAGCGCGACCCGGTGCTGCTGGGGAACAGCAGCTCGCGCCAGTCGTACGGCAGCTTCGCGCTCAGCTGGGACGGCGACTTCGACGAGTCCATCCGCAACCAGCTCGCGCTCGGCCAGATGGCCACCCGCGACTTCGTGCGCATCGGCAGCGCGGGCTTCTACGACGCCAGGGTGACCACGACCTACCTGCGCGAGCAGGTGCGCCTGGCCTGGACGCCCGAGCACGCCACGACGCTGGGTGGCGCGCTGAACAGCCGCCTCGTCGACCTCGACCTGGACCTCCAGGACCCGCGCTGCACCGAGTTCAACCCCGACTGCGACATCAGCACCGCCGGCCGCGTGGTCTCGCTGCAGAAGACACGCCAGAACCAGGCCGAGGCCTACGCCAGCCACCGGTGGCGCCTGTCGCCGGAATGGACGGCCACCGGCGGCCTGCGGGCCAGCCGCGACGCCTACCTGCGGCAGACCTTCACCGAACCGCGCGTCGGACTGGAATGGAACCTGTCGCCCCGCACCCTGGTGTCGGCGGGCGTGGGCCGGCACCACCAGCCCCCGCCGCTCGAGCAGGTGCTGCGCGACCTCGGCAACCCCCAGCTCGCCCACCTGCGCAGCACGCAGTACGTGCTGGGCGTGACGCAGGCCCTCGACGCCGGCTGGTCGGTGCGGGCCGAGGTCTACCGCAAGACCTTCGACGGCTATGCCGTCGACGACCCGGCGCTGAAGTACCGCAACGGCGGCAGCGGCACGGCCAGCGGGTTCGAGCTGCTGGTGAAGAAGGACGGCAACGAGAAGCTGTCGGGCTTCTTCTCGCTCAGCGTCTCGCAGGCGCGGCGCCGCAACGACCTGACGGGCGAGCGCTTCCGCTTCGACTTCGACCAGCCCGTCATCGCCACGCTGGTGGGCCAGTACAAGCAGTCGGATGCCTGGACCTGGGGCGCCAAGTGGAGCTACCACACCGGCTCGCCGTACACGCCGGTGGTGGGCACGGGCACCTACCCCGACGGTCGCGCCAGGCCGCTCTACGGCGCCATCAATTCGCAGCGCGTGCCGGCCTACCACCGGCTCGACCTGCGGCTCGACCGCAAGGCGTCGCCCCGCCTCACGCAGTACGTCGAGCTGATCAACGCCTACGACCGGAAGAACGTCTCCGGCTACAGCTACAGCCCCGACTACGCGACCCGCGAAGAGGTCTACCAGCTGCCGGTGCTGGTCTCCTTCGGGATCCAGTACGCGTTCTAGGACACGCGGATCAGCGCATCGATCGCCGCCCCATGCACCTTCTCCCAGGCTTGCCAGCGCTCCGTCGCGGCGACGATGAAATCGCTCCGGCCGATCTGCTGGAGCACGAACTCGTTGCGCGCGTGCAGCGCCGGGGGAAGCGGCCGCGCGAAGTCGACGAACAGCACGATGCGGTCGCGCTCGCCGCGGTTCCAGGCGGCATGGTCGTGCGAGTCGTCGAAGACCATGCTCCGGCCCGCTTCCCAATGCCGCACGTCGTTGCCCACGCGGATGCCGCACAGCGCGGGCTCGGGGACCTCGATGCCCAGGTGGTAGCGCAGCACGCCGCTGTAAGGCCCGCGGTGCGGCGGGAGTTCCTTGCCGGCCTGCAGGATCGAGAACATCGCGACCTTGAGCCCCGGGATGCACTGCAGGGCCTTCATCGTCGCCGGGCAGCGCTGCTGGTTGTGCCACGCGCCGTAGACATGCAGCGGAAAGATCTTCCAGCGCTTGTCGCGCGACAGCATCACCTGCTCCGCCTGGATCTCCTCGAAGCCCGGCAGATGGTCCACCGCCCCCATCAGGCGATGCAGTTCCTGCCGCATCGCGGCCCAGTGGGCCTCGACCTCGGCCGTCCACGGAAACTCCGCCAGGTCGAAGAAGGTGGTCCCGCCGCCCGGCGCCTGGGCGATGAGGCTCTCCATGTGGGCAATGGCCTGCGGCTGTCCGATGGTGTCCATGTCTTGTCTCGGGTGCGTGGGAATCAGCCGGCTCGGGCCGGGCCGCGGCCGATGGACATCGCGAGGCCCAGGTCCATCGCACGGCGCTGCAGCTCGCTGCGCCGCCGCTCGGCATCGCGCACCAGCCGGTCGAGTTCGCCGAGGCCCAGCCGCACGCTGCCCAGCTCCACCGCGATGTCGGCCAGCGGGCGCAGCTTCGGGCCGGTCGCCAGCACGGCACGGTCCAGGTCGCACATCAGCGCGAGCTCGCGCTGCACCAGCGACTCCATCGCCAGGCGCAGCTCGCGGCAGCGCCGGTCCACGGCAGACGCCTCGTGGTCGACGCGCGCCATCTCCGCCTGGCCGGCACGCTCGGACCCGCGCGACTCGTTCTCCTGTGCGATCAGCATGGGCAAGCTCCGGTCAGGCGTGAAGCGGCTTCAGGGCACCCCGCGACAGCAGCGCCAGCGCGGGGCTCGTCATCAAGGTGGTGACCAGCGCGGTGATGAACAGTGCGGTGAACAGCTCCGGGCCGATCAGCCCGACGTCCAGGCCCACCTTCAGGAAGATGATCTCGGTCACGCCGCGGGTGTTCATCAGCGCGCCGACCACCAGCGAAGCACGCCACGACTCGCCGGCCAGGCGCGCGCCGACCACCCCCGCCACGACCTTGCCGACGATGGCCGCGCACAGGACCAGCCCCACGACGAAGGGGCCGGTGCCGGCAAAGGCCCGGGCCGTCGTGCCCAGGCCCGCGAGCACGAAGAAGCACGGCATCAGCACCAGCAGCACCACCGGCTCGACGCGCTCGACCAGCGCCGCCGCCAGCTTCCTGTCGCGCGGCAGGCTCAGGCCGAACAGGAAGGCGCCGAAGGCCGCATGCACCTCCAGCAGCTCGGTGACCCAGGCACAGGCCAGCGCGCCGATCAGCAGCACGCCCAGCCCGGCCGCCGTCACGGCGCCGCGCGCCAGCCAGCGCGCGACCAGCGGGCGCACGACCCCGAAGACCAGCCCGCAGAAGGCCAGCAGCAGCACCAGCGCGAGGACCAGCCCGCCGCCCCCGGTCGGGCGCGCCGCGGCCACGATGCCGGCCAGCAGCAGCCAGGCCACGCCGTCGGTCAGCGCCGCCGCCGACAGCGCCAGCCGGCCGGGCTCGCTGTGCGCCAGGTCGCGCTCCTTCAGGATGCGCGCCATCACCGGCAGTGCGGTCACCGACAGCGCCGTCGCCACGAACAGCACGAACGGCCCGTACGCGATGCCGGGCGGCGCCATCGCCGCATGCAGCGGGCCGGCGATCGCCAGGCCCAGCAGCATCGGCAGCAGGAGGCCGAAGCCGGCGATGGTGCCCGAGGCCCGCAGGTGCCGCCGGCCGGCCTGGCCATCGAGCTGCAGCTCGGCGCCCATCAGGAACATGAACAGCACCAGGCCGAGCTGCCCCAGCCCCTTCAGCTCGCCGAGCCTGCCGGGGCCGAAGAGCTGCAGCTGCCACTCCGGGGCGATCCAGCCGAACACGATGGGCCCGAGCACGAAGCCCGCGGCCATCTCGCCGATCACCGGCGGCTGGCTGAAGACGCGCAGCACCCGGCCCAGGGCCTTGGCCGCCAGCAGCACGATCAGGACCTGCAGGAACATGCCGTCGTCAGGCGTGGGCCGGCACGGGCTTGCGGGTGCTGGCCACCGGCCGCTCCCAGTGGAAGCCGTCGCGCGACGGGACCAGCCCCTGCGCCAGGATCGGCTGGTCCTGCGGCCGCTGGTCCTTGAAGATCGCCTGCATCTGCAACTGCACGATCTCGCTGGTGAAACCCTGCATGAACTTCGACGGGTCGAAGCGCGAGGTGTCGAAGGCCGGATTCTTGTCGGAGCGCACGCCGTTCTCCGCCGTCTTGCCCATGTGGTCCTGGAACCAGTCGCCCAGGCCCACGCGCACCTTGAAGTAGTCGTCCGAGGTGAACATCGGCTCGTCCTCGGACGACACGCCGGCGATCAGCCGCACGAAGGCCTCGTTGGCGCGCTCCTCGGTGCCGAGGATCTTGCGCGCGGTCCAGAAGTAGGAGTCGGGGTCCTGGTGCATGTCGTAGAACGCCACCAGGAACTGGTAGAAGTTGCCGTACTCGCGGCGGTAGCGGCGCTCGAACTCGCTGAAGCAGGCCTCTTCGGGAACGCCGGCCGCCCCGCCCTTCAGGCTGGTGTTGATGGAGCGCGCGGCCAGGAGCGCCGAGTAGGTCGCCAGGTGCACGCCGGACGAGAACACCGGGTCGATGAAGCAGGCCGCGTCGCCGATGCGCACCAGGCCCGGCGTCCAGAACTTGGTGTGGCAGTACGAGTAGTCCTTGCGCAGTCGCAGCCCGGCATAGGCGCCGGTCTCGACGCGCTTCGCGTTGGCCAGGTAGTCGCTGATCAGCGGGCATGCCTGGATGAAGGCCGCATAGGCTTCCTCGTGCCCGCCCTGCATCAGCTTGGCCGCCTCGCGCGAGACGACGGCGCCAACGCTGGTCAGCGTGTCCGACAAGGGGATGTACCAGAACCAGCCGTCGCGGAAGGCGCAGGACAGGATGTTGCCCTGGTTGGGCGCGGGCAGGCGCTTGCCATGCTCGAAGTAGCCGTACAACGCGACGTTCTGGAAGAACTTCGAATAGACCCGCTCGCCGACGTCGACGCAGTACTTCTGCGAGCGGTTGCCGCCGGCGTCGACGATGAAGCGCGCCGTCGCGACCTTGGCGTTGCCCTTGTCGTCGGTGAAGCGCACCGCGCTGGCCCGGCCGTCCTCGAACAGGATGTCCTCCACCATGTGGCCTTCGCGCACGTCCACGCCCTTGCGCCGGCTGTTGTCCAGCAGCATCTTGTCGAAGCGCTCGCGTTCCACCTGGTAGGCGAAGCCGCCGGGCGCATCGGTGTTCTTGGCGAAGGTGAAGGTCCACGGCTCGGGGCTGCTGCCCCAGCGGAAGGTGCCGCCGCGCTTGCGCGGGAAGTTGGCCGCGGCCAGCTCCCCGGTCATGCCCAGCATCGCGCAGATGCCGTGCACCGTGGCCGGCAGCAGCGACTCGCCGATCTGGTGGCGCGGGAAGGTGTCCCGGTCCAGGAGCAGCACGCGGTGTCCCTGCATCGCCACGAAGCTCGCCGCCGTCGAGCCGCCGGGGCCGCCCCCGATCACGATCACGTCGAACGACTCGGTCGATGAAGCTGTCATGCTCTCTTCTCCTTGGATGTCCGTGGAAAGTTCGCGGCCGGTGCCGGCCCGGGATCGGCGGTCGTTTTGCAATGTCTGTGCCACCGGCCGGTCACGCAAGCCGAGGCGCCGTCCCCGGGGGGACGCGCCGTCGCCCGTTCCCGCCGCGCGCGGAAACCTGCACGCCGGGCCGACCGCAGCGGCGGATTCCCGTCCGCCTCATTCGTTGTCGATGATCTCGTGCTCCAGCCGGCCCGCCCACTTGATGAGCCCGATCGGCGGCAGCCAGCCGTTCTTGCGCACGAGCTTCGCCGCGGCCCGCCCGAGCTCGGCCCGCACCGCGACCGGCGAGAGGTGCACGAACTCCGGGTGCCACCAGAAGTTGATGTTGCTGTTGAACTCGCCCAGGTGCCGGAACGAGTGGTACCAGTACGCGGGGATGAACAGCAGGTCGCCGGCCCGCAGCGTGCCCTCGAAGCCGCGCGCGTCCTTGAACTTCGGGAAGCGCACGGGGTCGACGTCCTCGACGTTGACCTGCGAGAAGTTCATCGGGTCGAGCTTCGAGACATAGTGCGGGTAGAGCGCGTCCATCTGGTCCGGCGAGAACAGCTCGACGTGCTTCTCGCCGGTCACCTGGGCGTTCAGGTTGTGGCAGCCGTTGCCGTCGTAGTGCAGGTGGGAGCGCACGCCCTTGGCGCTGACCCAGACGCCGGCCGACAGCATCTTCTCCTCGGCGAAGAACGGCGGCAGGCTGAAGTCCTCGCGCAGCGGCGCGAGCTCCGGCGACCAGCGGCCCTCGTCGTAGATCAGCAGCTCGTCGCCGCTGAGGTAGTAGTTCGCCGCGTCGGCGGACGAGGTCAGCAGCCTCAGGTACTCGTCCAGCCGCGTGGTCCTGCGCACCGTCAGCCGGGCCAGCGGGCTGGGCTTCAGGCGGCCCAGCAGGAACTTCCAGGTCGACAGCGGCCCCGGCGGCACGTAGTACGAGCCCAGGTCCGGGTGGATGTGGTTGCTCGACTGCTTGAAGGTGACCGGCAGGCTGCCGAGCCGGCGCGCGAAATACTCCACCGACCAGTCGGCCAGCGCCTTCCAGCCGCCGAGCGCGTTCTCGATGATGACCGGCTCGGCCCGCAGCGCGAAGCGTTCGAACTCGGCGGGCGACGGGTTGTCGAGGCGGGCGAGCGGGCGACGCAGGGGGGTGGTCATGGCCGGCTCCTGCACTCAGGCACCCAGCAGCACTTCGCGCTGCCCGTACAGCCGCTCGGCATGGAGGCCCCGCCCCCGGCAGGCCTGGATCAGCTTGTCGGACTCGATCAGCGGCCGCGATTCAGCGGTGTACTTCAGGCCCATCACGTGCCCCAGCCACGGCTCCTGGCCCATCGCGTAGACGTAGAGATCCTTGCAGCCGAGCTGGTCGACGATCTGCATCGCCTGGTCGGCATGCGAGCCGTTGAGTCGGCGGGCCTGGTCCAGGGCGCGCTCGATCGGCTTGCTCATCAGGGGGCCGTAGATCCAGCTCAGCGGCGCGCCGTCGCACTCCATGCCGATGAACAGGCTGTCGACCGGGCCCACGATCTCGCGCACATGCCTGTAGACGGCCGGCTCGATGGCGCAGGAGTCGGTGGCGAAGAGCATCGAATGGCGGCCGAAGCGGATTGCCTGGCCGAGCTTGGCCTGGATGTCCAGGTCGCCGTGCTCGCCGAAGAACGGCAGCCCGGTGATGCTGCCGGCGCCGAAGTCCAGCGTCTCCAGCTCCTGCAGCTGCACCACGTTGCGGAAGCCGATGGCACGCAACTGCAGGGCCAGCGACGGGTCCTGCAGCCCGCCGCCGGCGTTGTGCGGCACCACGATGGTCTTGATGCGCTGGCGCAGCCGCAGCAGCGTCTCGAACATCACGTGGTCCTGGTGGTTGTGGGTCAGCACCACGTAGTCGATCTGCTCCGGCAGGTCCTCGTAGGTGTAGCGCGGCAGCTCGGTGGGGTAGTCGTAGCTGACGCTCGGGTCCAGCATGATGCTGACGCCGCCGCCCTCGAGCAGCAGGCTCGCATGGCCGAAGTAGCGCCAGCGCACGCCCTCGCCGTCCCAGCGCGGCGTGCTGCGCGGCTTGCGGGTCGTGAAGAAGCTGCGCAGCAAGGCTTCCTGCTCGACGCCTTCCGGCTGCAGCAGCTCGCGGATCTGCGCCCACGGCGCCGGGGTGCGTTCCAGCGCGTAGAACCGGTCCACCCGCGGGTCGTCGAAGGGCACCGTCCAGCGCCAGGACTCGGGGCTGTCCAGCCGCGGCGTGCTGGTGACGAAGGGCCGCGCGTCGCGTTCGGTCACCGACAGCATCAGGCTTTGCGCGCCGCGGTCGTAGAACTCGCTGCGGTAGAACAGCGCCTCGATCGGCCGGAAGCTCGGGTGGTGGTTCAGGTCGTACGCGAGCTCAACCCTGCCCTTCAAGGGCTCGGGCACCGCCGCGTACAGCGGCAGCAGCGAGCCGCCCTTGGCCTGCTCCTGCAGCATCAGGTCGAGTTCGGCCAGCGCCGCCGACAGGGCCAGCAGCGGCGCGCGCTCCTTCTTCGTGCGGTCGCGCAGCGCGGCGATCTCGTCGACGCGCTTGCCGCCGAGGTCGATGAACGGGCCGCCGATCATCTTCGGGTCCTTCATCGCGTTCGCATGGAACTGCGGGCCGACGATGTACGAGTCCATGATCTTCAGGTGCCGGTGCGTCAACTGGCGCGCCGCCGTCGGCGGGGAGATCAGGTGCGTCCAGGCATACCACGAGTCCCACAGGGGTTCGACCTGCACGTCGGGCCGCAGATAGAGTGCTTCGCTCATAGGGACATCACGGTGGGGGATGGGAGGATGGAAGGGGCCAGCGCCTCGGGCGCGAGCTCGGCATTCAATCGCGCCACCACCTCGGCCTGCCGCGCGTGCAGGAAGAAGTGGTCGCCGTCGAACCAGTGCAGGCCGAAGGGCCCGCGGCTTTCGAGCCGCCAGGCCTCGGCCTGCTCGGGGGTGTTCTCGTCCTGCCGGCCGGCGAACACGCTGAGCGGCAGGTCCAGCGACGGTCCGGGCCTGTAGCGGTAGTGGGCGGCCAGCGCGAAGTCGGCGCGGATGGCCGGCGCCAGCAGCTGCATCAGCTCGCGGTTCTCGAGCACCGCCGCCGGCGTGCCCTTGTAGCGCGCCAGTGCCTCGACCATCTTGCGGTCGTCGTCCTCGTCCAGCGGCTCGATGACGCTGCGCCGCTGCGGGGCCGCGGCGCCCGAGACGATCAGCTTCTGCGGCCCGCGGTACTGGCGCAGCCGCAGCTGGCGCGTCACCTCGAAGGCGACCAGCGCGCCCAGGCTGTGGCCGAAGAAGGCGAACGGCACCCGCGGGTCGCCGACGAACAGCGGGCACAGCTGGCGCACCAGCGCCGGGAAGTCGCGCAGCGGCGCCTCGCGGATGCGCGTGCTGCGCCCGGGCAGCTGGATCGCGCACAGCTCGATCGACGGGTCCAGCCCGGCGCGCCAGGGCTGGTAGATGCCGGCGCTGCCGCCGGCATAGCTGAAGCAGACCAGGCGCAGCCGGGGCGTGCCGGCCGGGCGCGGGCCGTGCGTCACGAGCCAGGGAGAAGCAGGGGTGTCAGGCATTCGGGTCATGCGGTGCGGAGCCGGGATTGGCCGTCGTGGAGCTCGATCACGCAATCCGCGTGCTCGAAGTACTGGTCGTCGTGCGTGATCACGATCACCGTCTTGCCGCGCGCCCGCAGCTCGGGCAGCAGCTCGGTGTAGAAGAGCCGCTTGAAGACGGGGTCCTGGTCGGAGGCCCACTCGTCGAACAGGTAGATCGGCCGGTCCTCCAGGTAGGCCACCAGCAGCGCGAGGCGCTTGCGCTGGCCGGTGGACAGCGCAAGCGTCGAGAAGCTGCCGTCCACCAGCGAGACCTTGCCGTCCATGTCCAGCCGGTGCAGGTAGCGCTGGGCGCGGGCCGCCGTGGCCGGGTCGATCGGCGCGAGCAGGCGCTCGAACAGGTGGAAGTCGGCGAACACCGCCGAGAAGCGGCTGCGGTAGTGCAGCACGTTCTCCGGCGTGACCGGCACGCCGTTCAGCAGGATGCGGCCCTGGTCCGGCAGGTAGAGCCCGAGCAGCAGCAGCGCCAGCGTCGTCTTGCCGCTGCCGTTCGGACCGACGATGTAGCTGACCTTGCCGAGCGGGATCGTCATGTCGATCGGCCCGACCGAGAAGCCGCGTTCGTGCGCGTGCGTCACCCCGGCCACCACCAGCGTCTGCACGCCCTTGCCGAACGGCGAGGCCGACTGCGCCTGGAAGGGCTGGCGCTCGTCCAGCGAGTCGTCCAGCTGCTGGGCCTTGCGCAGCGAGACGAGGGCCTGGCGCAGCGTCGGCGCGGCCGTCAGCAGCGCGCCGATCGGCTGGGCCAGGTACAGCAGCATCACGATCACCGTCGGCAGCGCCGCGGCATACCCGGGCAGCCAGCGCGGCACGGCGAAGATCACCAGCCCGATCGCGATGAAGAACTGCACCGCGCCGAGGTTGGCGATCCAGATGTAGCCGCCCATGCCGGCGACGAAGGTGCGGCGCAGCCGCTCGGCGCCCGGCTGCAGCACCTGCTTCAGGAAGTGCGAGGCCCCCTTGGGGTTCAGCTGCAGCTGCTTGCTGCCTTCCACCAGGCTGCGCAGGTCGCGGTAGAGCACGTCGGTCTGTTCGCGCACCTCGACGAAGTGGCGCGCCGGCCGGCGCTGCGCCCACACGAACCAGCCGGCCGCCAGCACGAAGAAGGCCAGCAGCGCCAGGAACACCGGCCACGCGATCCAGGCCAGGTAGCCCAGGCACACCAGCACCACCACCGCGTTGCAGAACAGCACCGGCAGCAGCTGCGAGCACTGCGCGAAGACGGCCAGGTCCTCGGTCAGGATCGCCAGCAGGCCGGCACTGCCCAGCGACTGCAGGCGCCGCAGCGGCGTCGCCAGCAGCTTGCGGCTGAGCGAGATGCGCAGCTTCAACACAAGGGTCTGCGCCACCTGCAGCAGCGCCAGCTCGGAGCCGACCTTGCTGGCCAGGTGCAGCAGGCACAGCCCCGCAAAGGCCGCCGCCATGGCGCCGGTGGCGGTGCGGGTCTCGGCCGCCTGGCCGATCAGCGCGACCAGGCCGGCGCCGCTCAGGCCGCTCACCAGGCCGCCGGCGCTGGCCACGGCCACCCGCCACCAGGCCCGGCGGTCGAGCCGGATCGGCAACGGGTTCTTGCGGAAGCTCCTCCACGCGGTCACGAAGATGGCGTCCCCAGTTCGTCCAGGATGCGGGCGATCGGCACGGCATTCGGACCTTCGGCGAAGTCCAGGTGCCGCCCCGGCAGCTCGCGGCTGCAGCAGGCTTGCGGCTGCCGGGTGTACGACAGCCAGAAGCCGGGCTGCGCGCCATCACGCAAGGTTTGTTCCGCCCACAGCGTGTGGATCGGCGCGTCCAGCACCGAAGGCTCGAACTGCACCGACAACTGCCAGGCGGTGAAGCGCGTCCGGAAGTAGTCGTCCAGGTGCGCCAGCCCCTCCTTCGGCAGGCCGCGGGCGACCAGCGACTCGGGCGCCTCGCGCACGGCCTCGGCCACGCCGGCCGCGCCGAGCGCGTCCACCAGCCTGCGCAGCGCCTGCAGCAGCGGGCGGAACTCGGGCCGCTTGACGAGCACCGGGTCGTCGTCCGGCAGCCCCACCAGGTCCTCGACGACGGCCTCCAGCGTCAGCGGCTCGGGGTCCGCCGGCGGCCCGGCGCGGCCCCAGGTGTCCAGCAGGGTCACCCAGCGCACGGTGCGGCCGCGCCGTTCCAGCAAGGCCGCGATGCGCAGCGCCAGCGTGCCGCCCAGCGACCAGCCGACCAGGTGCACCGGGCCGTGCGGCTGCAGCGCATCGATCTCGGCGATGCAGGCCTCGCACAGGCCGTCGAGGTCGTTGCGGGCCAGGCTGATGCCGGCGACCAGCGGCGACTGCAGCCCGTAGGCCGGGCGGCGGCCGTCCAAGGCCTTCGCGACGTTCGCATAGAAGAACACCTCGCCGCTCGCCGGGTGCAGGAAAAAGTACGGTTCCCCGTCCCCCTCGCGCCGCAGCGGGACGGCCAGCCGACGCTGCGGCGCCAGCGCATCGATCTGCGCGGCCAGCTCGGCGACGGTCGGCGCGTTGAACAGCTCCGACAGCGGCAGCCTGGCGCCGAACTGCTCGCCGATGCCCGTCATCAGCTGGATGGCAAGCAGCGAGTGGCCGCCCAGGTCGAAGAAGTTGTCGCGCACGCCGACCCGGGGCAGGCCCAGCACCTCGGCCCACAGCGCCGCCAGGCGCTCCTCCGTGGGGCTGCGGCCGGCGCCGTCGTCGGCCCGCACCTCGGCGGCCTCCGGCACCGGCAGGGCCTCGCGGTCGACCTTGCCGTTCAGCGTGACCGGCATCTTCGCGAGCACGACCACGTGCGCCGGGACCAGGTAGTCGGGCAGCACCTGGCGCAACTGCCGCTGCAGGTCGCGGCCGTTCAAGGCGACGCGCTCGATGCGCACCGGCACGTTGGCGAGCGGGAGGCCCGCGACCGCCGCGTACGGTGCCGACCAGTCCAGCACCTGCGCTGCCTTCGACACCACGGCGTGGAAGCGGCCGCTGCCGTCGCCGGCCGGAGCCAGCGCGACGTGCAGGCCCAGGCGCGCGCCCAGCGCGGCCAGCGCGTGGCGGTCGATCGCGACCGGGGCGAACGCCGCCCTCAGCGACGCGAGGTCGCCGTCCTCGCCCAGGGCGCGCGCCACGGCCACGTCCCAGGCCAGTGCCGCATCGGCGATGCCTTGCAGCGCGAGCAGTGGCGCGTGCTCGTCCTCGAAATGCGACAGCAGGCGCGCTTCGAGCGTGCCCAGGTCGGCGCCGTCCCACGCCTGCCAGTCCGGGCGCAGCGGTGCCGGTGCGCGGCCGACGCGGCCGACGCGGATGACGACGTCGTAGCGGTAGTCGGTCAGCTCGTTGTGGGCGTCGACGCCCTTGGCCAGCACCTCGACCTGCGCGATCTGCGGGAAGCGCTCGCGCAGCGCGAAGAACCAGGCCGGCGCCACCGCGAACTCCGACTCGCGCGCCGCGCGCTGCGCGACAGCGAACTGCAGCTGCTTCAGCGTGGCCGTGGCCGGCTCGCTGAACAGCGACAGGGACGTGTGGAAGACCGGCAGCAGGCCGAGGTGGCGGATGTCGCCGAGGAACAGCGAGCCGCCCTCGCCCACGGCCTGCAAGGCGGTCTCGATCACCTGCAGGAAGTAGGCCTCGTCCGGGAAGTACTGCGCCACGGAGTTCAGCACCACGGTGTCGAACGGGCCCTGCTGCAGCACCGACGCATCGTTGGCCTGCGCCTGCTGCAGGGTGACGCGGCCGGCCGGATACCGGTGGGCCACCGACTGCTGCAGCTGCTGCAGCACCGCGGCCGAGAAGTCGCTCGCGTGGTAGCGCTCGCACGACGGGGCCAGGCGGTGCAGCAGCAGCCCGCTGCCGCAGCCGATCTCCAGCACGCACTTCGGGCGCAGCGCGGCAATGCGGCCGACCGTCTGGTCGACCCACTCCTGCATCTGAACCCGCGGCATCGGCTGGTGGTCGTAGCTGCTGTTCCAGCCCTCGATGTCGAAGGCGTCGTCCGTCGGCGCGTGCTCGGCGTAGGTCTTCTCGAAGGTCTGCTGCCACTGCTGGACCTGCTCGTCCGGCGGCTGGCTGCCGGCCGGCGCGTCGCTCGCGACGACGTAGGCGACGAGGCGCTTGTCGCCCGGCACGTCCTCGCGCGCCATCACCACGGCTTCGCGCACCGCGGGCAGTTGCAGCAGCTTGGCCTCGATCTCGCCGGGCTCGATGCGGAAGCCGCGGATCTTCACCTGGTGGTCGTTGCGGCCCAGGTACTCCAGCTGTCCCTGCGGCAGCCAGCGCACCAGGTCGCCGGTGCGGTACAGCCGCGAGCCCGGCTCGCCGAACGGGTTCGGCACGAACTTCTCGGCCGTCAGGCCGGGGCGGCCCGCGTAGCCGCGCGCCAGGCCGA
>Ga0102592_1000881_pt1 | contig 40350 bp, 34 predicted proteins | sample AraplaCol_mMF_r2_FD_76861 | JGI IMG/M metagenome (GOLD analysis project Ga0102592, IMG submission 76861) | Arabidopsis root microbial communities from North Carolina, USA - plate scrape MF_Col_mMF_r2 (SPADES assembly) (version 2) | ecosystem: Host-associated > Plants > Roots > Endosphere...
ATATATTCGCTATGAAATTCGCAAAAGAGATTCGTGTCGGCAACATCATCATGGTTGAAGACAAGCCATTCATCGTTCTGCGTTCCGACGTCAACGGCTCGTCCCGCACTGGCTTCACCTACAAGTGGAAGATGAAAAACCTGCTGACCGGCGCCCCGCTGGAAAACGTGTTCCGCGGCGACGACAAGTTCGACGTGGTCGTTCTGGACAAGAAGCCGGTGACCTACTCGTACTTCGCTGATCCACTGTTCGTGTTCATGGACGAAGAGTACAACCAGTACGAAATCGAAGAAGAAAACATGGGCGAAGCAGTGAACTACCTGAAAGACGGTATGGAATGCGAAGCTGTCTTCTACGACGGCAAGGCAATCTCCGTGGAACTGCCAACCACCATCGCTCGCCAGATCATTTACTCGGAGCCAGCAGTTAAAGGCAACACCTCCGGTAACGTTCTGAAAGAAGCCAAGCTGGAAAACGCCATCGAAGGCCGTAACTTCTCCATCCAGGTTCCACTGTTCGTGTCCCAGGATGACGTGGTCGAGATCGACACCCGTACCCACGAGTTCAAGAAGGTCGTTCGCGCCTGATTGCACTGACCGTTTGCAGCCTACTGTTGCAAATGCGCAATAAAAAGCCCGCTGAAGCGGGCTTTTTGCTTTTGTGCACGATTGATTACTTGCAAACTGCTGGTATTCTACTGGTTTGTGCTTTTCTTGACTGAGGGCGTACCAGATGGATCGAAGGGGTTTCGTGAAGTTGGGGTTGGCTGCCGGCGGGGCAGCTACTTTGCCGCGTACGCAGGCGGCGGTGCCGTCCGTTCTTGATGCCGGTGTTGAGCACCAGCAGGGGTTGATGGCAGCCAATAAGCTGACCTCGCATGCCCTCACTTCGCAGTACCTGTCCCGGATCAATGCGATTGATAAATCGGGTCCCCGCATCAATTCCATCATCGAAATCAATCCGGAGGCGTTGAAGATCGCGCGCGAAATGGACCGCGAACGTCACCAGCGAAAAATTCGTGGCCCATTGCACGGGATTCCGGTGCTCCTGAAAGACAATATCGCGACAGCGGACCGAATGAGTACCACAGCCGGTTCGCTGGCGCTGGCTGGCGTAAGGGCTGCGCGCGACTCCCACGTGGCGGCGCGCTTGCGCGAGGCCGGCGCTGTCATTATCGGCAAGACCAATTTGAGCGAGTGGGCCAATATGCGCTCGAGCCATTCCGTCAGCGGCTGGAGTGCGCGCGGCGGCCTGACCCGCAACCCGTATTCGCTCGACCGCAACTGCAGCGGATCCAGTTCCGGTTCTGGCGCCGCGATTGCCGCTGGATTGGCGACGTTGGCAGTCGGTACTGAAACCGATGGCTCGATCGTATCGCCCGCTTCAATTTGCGGCCTGGTGGGGATCAAGCCGACCATCGGCTTGGTGAGCCGCAGCGGCATCATCCCGATCGCTCATTCGCAAGACACTGCCGGCCCGATGGCGCGCAGCGTTTCCGACGCCGCCTTGATGCTGGCTGCGATGGCAGGCGTTGATCCGAAAGACCCGGCTACACAGGATGGCGCCGGCAAGGCCGCCGACTATTCGTCGGCACTGAAGCGCGACGCTTTGCGCGGCAAGCGCCTCGGCGTCGCCCGCAATTTCTTCGGCGGCAGCGATGGTGTCGACGCTGAAATCGAGAAAGCGCTGGAAGCCTTGAAGGCGCAGGGCGCAATCCTGGTTGACGTGCAGGTGCCCAACACGGAGAAATACGGCGACAGCGAGACTGAAGTGCTGCTGCACGAATTCAAGGTCGACCTCGCAGCTTACCTGCGCGATTACGCGCCGAACGCGAAGGTCAAGAACATGGCCGACCTGATTGCCTTCAACAAGCAGAATGCAAAGCTGGAAATGCCTTACTTCGGCCAGGAATACCTGGAGCGGGCGGAAGCCAAGTCCGGCCTCGAAAGTCAGGTCTACCAGGATGCCTTGGCGAACAATCGGCGCTATTCGCGTGAAGAGGGCATCGACCTGGTGCTGAAAGCGCACGAACTGGACGCGCTGGTCGCACCGACCGACGGCACCGCTTGGCTCACCGACTTCATCAACGGCGACCACTACGGCAAGAGTTTCTCTTCCCCAGCCGCGGTGGCTGGCTACCCACATATCACGGTGCCGGCTGGCTACGTGCGCGGCCTGCCGGTCGGCCTGTCCTTCGTCGGCACCGCCTTCAGCGAAGCAGCCTTGATCGGCATGGCCTACGCTTTCGAGCAGGCGACGATGGTCCGCCGCGCCCCGCAATTCCCGGCATCGGTGAGTTTGTCGGTTCGTTAGCGAATTCCGTTCGAGCTATACCGTTGATTTTATGGCAACAGCCCGGTACACTGGGCTGTGTTGCCGGTCTGCCATTGGCTGGTAATAGACGGCTTAACTGCTACCTGGAATCCGGCTTATGAATAGCGAGTTCGCCACTTCTGTTCCATACCTTCATACGCAACGGCTCATGCTTCGCGAATATCGACGGGAAGACTTTGACGCATTCGCAGCGCATATCGCCGACCCTGTAAGTTCGGCCCACCTGATTCCGGCTGACCGCCATGCCGCGTGGCGAATTTTCTGCTCACAAGCAGGCCTATGGCTGATACAGGGCGCCGGATGGTGGGCTGTCGAGGAAAAGGAAACTGGCCAACTGGTCGGAAGTGTTGGCGCGTTCTTTCGCGAGGAATCCGCCGTGATGGAGCTTGGCTGGAATACCTACCGTGCCTTCTGGGGCCGAGGATTCGCGAGCGAAGCGGCCGCCGAAGCCTTGAACCACGCGCTCGAGATTCGGCGCGAACCAAAAGTTCGGGCGCTCATCGCTTCGGCCAATGAATCATCGCTGCGCGTAGCCAAGCGCCTTGGCCTGGCTTTTGAAGCTGAAACTGAGATGTACGGCAAAGCGGTCGGGATGTATGCGCGTGAGCGGGGCGGCTCAGCGGTTTAGACCTCGATAAACCGCATCTTGAAGTTGCGGCCTTTGAAGCTGCCGAAGTCGCCGCCTGGCATGGTGCTGGCGGCTTTCAGGCGGGCGAAGGCATCGTGCGCGATACGCCGGTCGAGTGCGACGTAAGTCTGGAACTCGGTGACGTTGATCTTGCCGACTTGTTCCTTGGTCAGGCCGCCGTCGCCGCATAGTGCTCCCAGCACGTCGCCGGCGCGCAGCTTTTCCTTTTTGCCGCCGGCGATGCAGAGCGTCAGCATTGGCGCCGGTTCGGCGTTCACGAATTCATCTTCCGCCAGCTCCTTGATGTCGTGCCATTCGACTGGCGCGCCCTGGTAGTCTTCGATCAGCTTGACCCACTTCTTCTCGTTTGGTGCGCACAGCGTCAGCGACAGGCCCTTCTCGCCGCCACGGCCGGTGCGGCCGATGCGGTGGATGTGGACTTCGGTGTCGCGCGATACGTCGGCGTTGATCACTGCTTCCAGGTTAGCGATGTCGAGGCCGCGCGCGGCGACGTCGGTGGCGATCAGGATCGAGCAGCTGCGGTTGGAGAACAGCACCAGGATTTCATCGCGTTCGCGCTGTTCCAGCTCGCCGTACAAGGCCAGCGCCGAAAAGCCTTCCGTGTGCAGTTCGTCCAACAACTCCTTGCAATGCACCTTGGTGTTGCAGAAGATGATGGCGGAAGCTGGCTGGTAATGCTTGAGCAATTTGCCGACGGCCTTGTCACGGTCGTCAAAGCCGATTTCATAGAAACGCTGCTCGATCTTGCCGCCGCTGTGCTGCGCTTCGACCATTACTTCAACCGGATCGGCCAGGAAGGCTCCGGTAGCCTGGCGAATGTCGTCCGGGTAGGTGGCCGAGAACAGCAAGGTCTGGCGGCGCTTGGGGCAAGCGCGCACGATGCCGGCGATCTCGTCGTAAAAGCCCATGTCCGTCATGCGGTCTGCTTCGTCCAGCACCAGCGTGCGTACATTCGACAGGTCGAGCGATTCGCGCGACAGGTGGTCGCGCACGCGGCCCGGCGTGCCGACCACGATGTGGGCGCCGAATTCCAACGAGGCGATTTGCGGGCGCATTGGCGCGCCGCCGGTCAGCACCACCACTTTCACGTTCGGTACACAGCGCGCCAGGCGGCGCAGTTCATTGGCTACCTGGTCGGCCAGCTCGCGGGTAGGGCAGAGCACCAGCCCCTGCACGGCAAACCAGGCGGTATTCAGGCCGCACAGCATGCCGATGCCGAAGGCTGCGGTCTTGCCGCTGCCGGTCTTGGCTTGTGCAATGAGGTCGCGCCCTTCCATGATGGACGGCAGGCTTTGCGCCTGGATCTCGGTCATTTCGCGGTAGCCCAGCGAGTCCAGGTTGGCAAGGAATTTTTCGGACAGTGGCAGGGTAGCGAAAGAGGTCATTTTTTAGTCCCGCCGCCAGATGGGCAGGCCGGTGAGGTCCAGGTTGGGATCATTCTGCCAGATTGGCAGGCCGCTGGCGTCGGTTGGCCCGAGTTCGCCCAGCAGGTCGAGTTGTTCCTGTTTGCGCGGAGAGCGGCGAACGCGCGGCGGCGGCGGAAGCTTGGCTTCCGGCGCCATCGGCTCGGCAGGCTCGAAGCCTGGCAGGTCGATTGTCGCGTTGTCTTTTTTATCTCTCATTATCCGTCGCAGAAAACAAAAGCCCGGCTGAATCAGTCGGGCTTCATTTTAGAACCGGCGGATTGTAACACGGACAAGCATGTCAACGGAAGGCGAGAGCCCCCGTCAGGTCGCCCGGCGGCAGCGCACCGCGTTCTGCAAAAGCCTTGTTGCGCTCGGCCAGGCCTTCCAGCAGGGGCAGGCCATGCAGGCGGGTGATGAAGCGCAGGATGGAGGTAGTGTCGTAGAAGCTGTGGTCCACCGTCGACTTCTTGGCAAATGGCGACACGATAATCGCCGGGATGCGCGAACCCGGGCCCCAGCGGTCGCCTTTGGGCGGCGCGACGTGGTCCCACCAGCCTCCGTTTTCGTCGAAGGTCACCACCACGACCATGTTTTCCCACTGCGGCGATTTCTTCAAGTGTTCCAGCACGTTGACGATGTGCTGGTCGCCCGATTCGATATCCGAATAGCCGGCGTGTAAGTTCAGGTTGCCCTGAGGCTTGTAGAAGCTTACCGCTGGCAGCTTGCCCGCCACCACATCGGCCAGGAACTTGTTCGAAATCGGGCTGTCACCGAGGCCGCCGTCGCGGATGTGGGCTGCGCGTTGCGCGGTGCCCGGCGCGAAGCTGGCGAAGTAGTTGAACGGCTGGTGGTGGTATTGGAAGTTCGGCTTGCTGCCGCCGCCCTTGTGGTCCAGTGCGGCCTGGTAGGCGCCGCCGTACCACGCCCAGCTCACGCCTTTGCGCGAGAGCAGGTCGCCAATGGTGTCGTAGGTTTGCGGCGGCAAGGTGGCCGGGTCTTCCGGATTCGCGTGCATAGGATCGCCACCGGGTGCAGGGCGCACGAAGCTTGGCTGGTAGGGCGGCGCCATGGTGTTGACTGCGAAGCCGTCCGGCGTGATCGCGCCGTCATTCACGTAATGCGGACGGCCTTCAAGCGCGGATTTCGGACTCTTTGGATCAAGCGCCAGGGTGTGGCCAGTCGGGCCGTCGGACAGTACGGCAATCTTGCGCTTGGCCGGGCTGTTGGCCGCATTCGGGTAGACCGGGCAGCGGCCGGACACCAGGAACTGGTGGTTAAGATAAGAGCCGCCAAAGGCCGCCATGAAGAAGTTGTCGCACAGGGTGTACTGGCGCGCCACCTGCCACAGGCCGAGATTCTTCTCCATCTCGCCGTAGTAGCCCATCACCATGCCGCCGGTATTGCCCCAGGCGACGAAGCTGTCGTTCTTGCCGCCGTTGATTTGCATCTGGTTCTGGTAGAACAGATGCCACAGGTCGCGTGTGATGACCGATTCCGGCAGCGGCTTGCCTTCGGCATCGACCAGCTTGAACGGTGCGTTCGGCAGGCCGGTCAGCTGGTCCTCTTTGACTTCATAGCGCTTGCCGGCGATATCTTGCGGCACGGGCACCAGGCCGCCCCAGACTTTCGGCAGCGTCGGCAGGATGCTGCCGTCATAGTCGCGCTGCTGGTAGTCGGCTGGCTTGAGGGCCGACATCGGCGATGCCAGGCCTGGGAAATCGGCGAACAGGTTGTTGAAACTGCGGTTCTCGAGGTAGATCACCACGACGTTCTTGACGTTGGCCTGCAGTTTGTCGTCCAGCGATGTGGCTTTGGCCGGCTTGGCGGATTTCGTGGCCGCGGCGGCGGTCACGCCGGGCAGGCTGGCTGCGAGGCCCGCGGCGCCGGCCGCCTGGAAGATGCGGCGGCGCGCAGGGCTGGCCGGCAGGTCGTTTGTGGTGTTCTCGTCTTTCACGCGTTGCTCCTTGCGGTTCTTGTCGCGTGCAATTGTGACAGTTCGATCACAAAAAGGCGAGGGCACCGCGCTGATAGGTTTCGCGCACTTCGGCAATGGGCTGGTGTGAAGCGGAGTAAAGCACCGCGGCGTGTTCGAACAGTGCGGCTGGTGAATTCAGCATCGTGCTGGAGAATGTGCGGCGATAAGGCGCCAGCGGCTGTACCACTTTGCCGAACGGCGTGTCCGTTTGCTCCAGCAGCCGGTTCATTTCGGGCGTCAGGCGGCCCGGCACGTACCAGTTGTCTGCTTCGGAGAACCAGTGGGTGCCACAGTAAAGTTGTACGCGGCGGTATTTGACGTCTGCGCTGGCTACGCCGAGCCGGGCGAGCGTTTCAGCGCTGGCAGGCTTGTCGGCTCCGCGCACCAGGCGCGCGACGATCTTTGGCTCGGCCGCCATGGCGTGGTCGGCGCACCATTTTTCCAGCGTCAGCGTGGCGCTGCTGCTGGCGAGGATGTCGTTGCTCAGCTTTTGGGCGAGGGCTCGGGATTGATCGCCCGGGCTGGCGCATGCGGCCAGCAGGGACAGGACTGGGATCCAGCGTAAGCAAAATGGCATCTGCATTGGCGCACCCGGAAATGAAAAAAGCCGTTGCAAGGGCAACGGCTTTTTGAATCTGGTTGCGGGGACAGGATTTGAACCTGTGACCTTCGGGTTATGAGCCCGACGAGCTGCCAGACTGCTCCACCCCGCGTCTGAGGCAAGCATTATAGCTCGCACATCCCGGTTCCGCAAGGTCGATTTATGCGATGCCCAATCGCCACAGCGAAGTGAGCTCTGCCGAACGGGCTGCATGCAGGGGATCGCTGGCGTCGCTGGCTTTCGGGTGCACCGGACGGGCGTCGAGGCGGCCCAGCACTTTCAGCCCGGCGGCAGCGATCCATTCTTCCAGTTCTGCCCGCGAACGCAGGCCAAGGTGCTCTGCCAGGTCGGACAGGATCAGCCAACCTTCGCCGCCAGGCGTCAGGTGGACCTTCAGGCCGGACAGGAAACCGCGCAGCATGCGGCTGTCGGGATCATAGACTGCATGTTCGACCGAGGAGTTGGGGCGGGCCGGCACCCACGGCGGGTTACAGACCACCAGCGGCGCCTGGCCGGGCGGGAACAGGTCCGCTTCCAGCAATTCGACCTGGTCGTCCAGCATCAGGCGCGAAAGGTTGTCACGTGCGCAACTCAGGGCGCGCCGGTCCATATCGGTGGCCACGACGCGCTGTACGCCACGCCTGGCCAGGACTGCGGACAAAACACCGGTGCCGGCGCCGATATCGAAGGCCAACTCGGATGCGCCTTTCGGCAGCGGGGCATCGGCAACGAGCTGCACATACTCGCCGCGCACCGGCGAGAATACGCCGTAATGCGGGTGGATCCGTTCGCCCAGCGCCGCCACCGGCACGCCTGCCTTGCGCCACTCGTGGGCGCCGATCAGGCCTTGCAGCTCGCGCAGGGAGATGACGAAGGCATCTTCTCCGCGGCCATAAGCCTCATTGCAGGCCAAGGCGACATCAGGCGCTCGGCGCAACGGAATGCGATAGCCAGGTTCGAAAGGAATCAGCAGCATGGCCAGCGTGCGTGCGCGCTGCGACTGGGCCTGGCGGTGCAGGTGGAAGGCTTCGGTGGCGCTGGCAGGCGCTTTCGCGGCGGCTATCTTGCGGCCTTTGCCGCCCTTGGCTTTCTTATGGTCGGCGCGGCGGGCCAGCGCTTGCAGCAATTGGCGCGCGTTCTGGAAGTCCCCACGCCACAGCAGTGCGGTGCCTTCGCAGGCGAGGCGATAGGCGACGTCGGCGTTCATGGTGTCGTCGGCGACCTGCACGCGCTTGGGCGGCGGGTTGCCTGATTCGGAATGCCAGCGCGCGGAGCGCGGCTCGCCTTGTTCTGTCCAGTGGATTTCTTGCATAGTGGCCGATGTGTAAACGGCGAAACCGCCTGAAAAGGCGGTTTCGTCAGGAGGCTGCCATTATACGCGCGCTCAGGCGGCTGGCGGTTCCTTCGGGGCCGGGGCGACTGCCGGTGCCGGTGGATCGATCGGCACTGCAGTGGCCTGCGGTGGATCGATCGGAGCGGCGTTAGCTTGAGGCGGATCGATGTCAGTCGCCGGCGGATCAATTTCGCTCGCCGGTGGATCGATGTCAGTTGCCGGTGGATCGATTTCGTCACTTGGTGGATCGATGTCGCCACTGCGGGCTGCCTTGGCGGCGTGCGCCAGTTCCGCAGCCTGGCCCGGCTCGGACTGCAGGCGGCCGTAGGCCTTGGCCTTTTCGCTGGCGTTGGCCGGCAGGTAGGTGTCCAGCGACGACTCCGAATCGACCAGCTTGAGCAAGCGCATGGTCAGGTTGCCGGCTTCGCTTTCCTGGCCGCTCTCGCTCAACTGCTTGACGGTGGCGCTGATATTGCGGTCCATCAGGCGGAACAGGTCTGCCAGGCTGCCAGGGAAGTCGATGTCCGGGAATTCCACTTCCGGCAGCGGCATGGCCGGGTTCTGGTCTGCTTGCTCCTTGCGGCGCGACGGCACGCTGGACGAGGCGCCAGCGGTCATCTTGGCTTCGTACTGGATTTCCACTTCAAAGTTCAGCTTGCGGCCGTCGGCAGTGGTGATGGTGCCTTTGCCGAGGAAGTGGGAATTTTCGTCCAGGCTGAATCCCAGCGCGTCGGTGACGCCATTGGCGCCTTCGGCATGCAGGGCGCCGGCAGCGAAACTGGCGTTCGATTCCAGTTCAACGGAATCGAAGGAAATCTTGGCGCCCTTGGCATTGTCGCCCAGCAAACTTTTTGCAAAGCTGCCAATCAGGTCTTGTGCCATGTCGACGGTCCTGTTGCCCAACTGCTCGACGCGTTTTTGCAGGTCGACGGCATTGCTGGACAAGGAAACGGCGCTATCGGTATTCACATCCCGCACTGCATTGGCGCGCGAAGGCTTGCTTTCCGGCTGCGAGGTGGCAGGGGACAAGGAAGTGTTCTGGTATTGGCGTGGGCCGATGGAATTCAGTGGGTTCATGATAGGCAACCTTTAGGGGCACTACCCCCTGAAACGGCAAGTTTCAGAATTTCTTGAGGTTTATCAATGATGATGGGTCCACAAACCGTTGGATTCCAGATAGGACTTGACGGCTTCAGGGGCGCCAGTAGCGTGCAGTTTCACTTCGCCGCAGGTGCAGACTCCATAGTAAGGCGTAATGTGCGAGCATGCAGATGTTTTCTGCAGCGCAACTTTAACTGCCTTGCTGCATTTCGCGCATTTGAAAGTGAGGGTGCGTGGGGCTTTCAGGAACATGGCCGTAACTCCGGGCAAAAGGACGATTCTATCAGGCAAAGATATCAATCGTCGCTTGCTTTTCGGAAAGGCCATAGCCGCGCTGGACTTCTTGTTGCTTCGCTGAAAGTTCCGCCTGTGCTTGCAGCGCCATTTGGCTGGCACGTGCGGCAACGCTGCGGTCCTGGCCGGAGGGATCGGCCGGCGCCAGGGCTGCCGCCTGGACCTGGCGTGCCTTTTCGATGGTTTCTTCGGGCGTGCGTCCTGGCGAAGTATCGATATTGACCTCGCCGCCGACCGCGTAATTCACCCCGTCCGGGCCGCGCTGGTATGTGTAAGTGGCGCCGGAAGTGGCAAGGCTGCCCGCTGCGGCAAGGTGGGCTTGCTCATGCTGGCGCACTTTGAGGTCGCTCGCCTTGAGCTTGTCGATCGTAGCCTGGTCTTCCGGCGAGTATTGCTGCTGGGAGGACTCGGCGCGCGAGGGGCTTCGCGCAGGTGCGCTGGCCTGCTGCGCGTAAGTGTTTGACGATGTTATAGCGCCGATTCCCATTTACACATCATAACAAATTGGCAGGCGCTTTTCGTCAACTGGCCCCCATCTCCTGCGTTGAAGGAGTGACCGTCATGCCGATGGAGGTTTTCGATGGATAAGTCCAAGCAACCAAGCAAGGAAGCAGTGCGCAACTGGCTGCAGTCGCGCCAGGAAGAACGGCGTCCTTTGCCCGACCCGCAGCAGATCCGCCGCGAGCTGGGATGGGAAATGGTGCGCGTCGAGCAGGAACAGCGCACCTGGCGCTTAGCTGACTGAGACTGCGCTGCGACCGTTGGCTGCGGGCTGCACCACGATCCTGGTGGCGATCCGTTCGGTCATTTCCTGTACGTGGGAGATTACGCCCACTTTCCTGCCCATCGACTGCAAACCATCCAGCGCGTCCATGGCGACGCGCAGGGTTTCCGCATCCAGGCTGCCGAAGCCTTCGTCAATGAACAGCGATTCCACCCGCACGCGGTTGGACGACAATGAGGCCAGGCCGAGTGCCATGGCCAGCGATACCAGGAACGATTCGCCGCCGGAGAGCGAGTGCACGGAACGCTTTTCGTCGCCCATGTGCAGGTCGCGCACCAGCAGGCCAAGCGAAGGCTGCGCCGGGTTGTCGATGCGTTCCAGCTGGTAGCGCGGCGCCAGTTGCGACAGGTGAGCGTTGGCGTAGCCGATCAACACGTCCAGCGTGAATTGCTGGGCGTAGTTGCGGAACTTCTTGCCGTCGGCGGAGCCAATCAGCTCACTCAGTTGCGCCCAGCGGCGTTCGATTTCCTGTTGGCGGGCTATGTCGGCCAGCAGGCTTTCGGCTGCTTTGCGGCGTTCATCGTCCTGTGCCAGTTGCAGCTTGAGGGCTGCGGCGTGGTCGCTGGCTTGCTTGCGCTCTTCCAGCAGCGTTGCCAGCGCCTGTTCCAGTTCGGTGGCGTTGCGTTGTTCGCCGATTGGCGCGCTGGCCAGGTGCTCGGCGTGCTGTGCTTCGCGTTCGGCCTGCACGGCTTTGGCGGAGGCCAGGGCTTGGTCGATCGCCTGGATGCCGGTGCGCTCGTCGCGGATTGCTTGCTGGGAGTGGGCGAGCAGGGCGCGCAGTGCGTCCAGGCTTTCGATGCCAAGCGACTGGTGTTCGGTGAGCCAGGCTTGCAGGCGGGCAGCGGCGCCCTCGGCGTCGGCATCGAGCGCCGCGAGGCGTTGCACAGCCTGCGCATGGGCTTCGTCGGCACGGGCGCGCTGTTGGGCGGCTTGCTGTGCCGATTCCTGGCGTGCCTGAAGTGCGGCGCGCGCGGTATCGATGGCCGCGCGCAGCTCAGCCTCCACTTCGCGCACGGGGCGGCCTTGCCAGAGTGCCTGGCGTTCGGCGGCTGCGCTGTCGCGTGCGGCGCGGGCCGCTTCGGCGGCTGCTTCGGCGGCGTGCGCGTCCGCTGCGCTGCGTTCCTGGGCAGCGCGCAAGGCCTGCAGCTCGATGGCGATGGCGGCAATTGCAGTAGTGCGTTCATCGGCTGACTGGCGTTGCGCTTGCCATTGCCTGCTTTCACGTGCGCGTTGCTCGTGGAAGTGCGCCGGGCTTTCCTTCCATTCGTCTTGCCAGCCGGGGCGCGCCAGCGGGCTGTCGAGCTGGTCGAGCAGGTTCGCAATTTGCAGGGCTGTGTCGATCCGCTGTTCGTCCAGCGCCTTGTGCTGCGCTTCCGATTGCGCCAGGGCGGCTTGGGCAGCCGACAGCGCCTGCTGCTGGCGGCTGCATTCGGCGGCTGCCTGCTCGCATGCGGTTTGCGCCACTTCGCGGGTGCGCGCGGCCTGGCGGCAGGCTTGCTCCTGGCTTTCCAGTGCGCGCATTGCGGCGTGCAGTGCGTCTGCCTGCTCGGTGAGCCAGCCAGCGGTGTCATCGCCGGCAGGCTGCCCGGTGTGTGCTTCCAGAGCGGTGCGTGCGGATTGCCAGCGTGGCGCGGCGGTGGCGAAGTTGTTGCTGATGCCGTGCTGTTCGACACCGATCGCTGCCAACTGTTCGACGCTGGATTGAAGACGGGCCTGTTGCTCGGCCTCGAGCTTCATATTGCGCTGCAGCTTGTCGCGGCAGTCGTGCACTTCGGCTTGCAATTGGGCCAGCATCGCGTGCAGCGGGCCGTCTTCATTGCGGTAGGGATGCTCGTGCGAACCGCAAACGGGACATGGCGTATCGTCCTGCAGCGTGGCGCGCAGCTTCTCGACGCTTTCGCCGGTAGCGGCTTCCGCCAGCTTCAGTGAACGCTCGGCTTGCGTCGAGGCGGCGACAAGCGCCAGGTTAGCCTGGCGTGCGGCGGCGACTTCAGCGTCGGCGCTGTCGCGGGCAGCTTGCAGCGAAGTGCTGCGCGTGGCCAGGTCCTGCTGGCGTGCGGTGAGCTGCGCAAGTTCTTGCCAGGCGGCGCTGGCGTCGGCCAGCAAACTCCGGCGCTGTTCGAGATGCCGGCGCTGCTGCGCAACCTGTTCGGCATCGATTCCAGCCAGCGTTTTGGTGGCCTGTTCGCGTTGGGATTCGGCTTGGCGCAGGCGCTCCGTGGCGGTATCAAGGCCGTTGCGCGCGTGGTTTTCTTCCTGGCGTTGGCGGGCGAAGGCCTGTTGAATGGTAGCTAGCGCTTGCGATTGCTGGTCGGCGCGGCTGGCCCGCTGGCCGGCTTGGCCAAACAGTACGTCCCAGCGCGGCCAGTCGCGCGCCAGGGCCGCCCAGTGCTGGTGCGCGGCCAGCCACTGCTCGCTGGCGTGCTGTTCGTCGGCAAGCGCTTTTTGTTGCGCTTCACGTGCAGCCAGGGCGGCGCGTGCGGTGGCGTCGGCCTGGGCTGCAGTGTCACGGGCGCTGGCAGCCTGGGTGAAGGCCGCTTGCAGCGATTCCAGGCGCGTATCGAGCGCCTTCGCCTTGTCCAGCAGCGGCGCCGCCGACTGCTGTGCGTCTTCGGCTGCCGCCAGTGCGGCGCTGGCCTGCTGGACGTCGCCGGTCAGCACTTCCAGCGCCAGGCGGGTTCGTTCGGCTTCCTGCTCCGCGAGCGACATCGCGGCTTGGGTGGTAACGCGCTCCGCTGCGAGCCGGACTACTTCATCGTCCAGTGCCCGCGCAGGCTGCACGGCATCGAGTTGCGCCAGCACGGTACGGCGTGGTGCGGCAGCATCCGACTCATGCTGCCGCTGCTGGAGATGGTCGCGCGCGTGCTGCACTGCCGTGGCCAGGCGATCGGCTTGCTGGTGCCAGCGCAGCTCGGCCTCCAGCGCGGTGACGCGCAGCGCGGACGCATGAAGGGCCGCTTCGGCAGCTTCAGACTGGGCGATGATTTCGGCGCGCTGGTCCGGCGCTAGCGGCTGCTGGTTTGCCAGGCCGGCGGTGAGGGCTTTCAATGCCAGTTCTTCGGCACGCCAGCGCTCAAAGGCGCGCTTGGAGATTTCGCTGTAAATCCCACTGCCGGTGAGGGTTTCCAGCAATGTTCCGCGTTCGTCATCCCTGGCCTTGAGGAAGGCCGAGAACTCGTTCTGCGCGAGCAGTACGGCGCGCGTGAACTGGTCGAAGCTCAAGCCGACGCGCTGCACGATTTCCGCCATGACCTCGGTCTTTTTATGGCCGAGCGGCTGCAGCCCCGGGAGCTTGTGCAGCGACATGGTAGTCGGCTGCAAAGCACCCGCGGCCTTGGTGCGGGCGCGCCAGACGTTCCAGCGGGCGCGGTAGGAGGCGCCATCGTTGCCCACGAAGTCGACTTCTGCCCAGCCTTCCGCCGCGCCACGGCGCAGCAGCGTGCGCGGGTCTTGCGACGAGACCGGGTCGCCAACGTCGGGTGTTTTGCCTTCGGCCTTGTGCAGGCGCGGGGTGTCGTCATACAGCGCCAGGCACAACGCGTCGAGCAGGGTGCTCTTGCCGGCCCCGGTCGGGCCGCTGATGGCGAATAAGCCGGCGTCGGACAGCGGCTGGGCGGTGAAATCAACCGAAAACTCGTCGGCGAGCGAAGCCAGGTTCTTGCCGGCGATGCGCAGGACCCTCATGGCCGCACCAGTTCCGCAAAGGCGGCCAGTTGATCAGGCGGCGCCTCGGTGCCGTAGCGCTGCTGGTAAAGGCGCTTGAAGATGTCGTCCGGCTGCAAAGTGGCCAACTGGTCGAGCGACAGCGCGGCTTCTTCAAAGGAGGCGCGGACGGCGCTCGAGGTTTCGATTTTCGCCAGCCGTACTGCCTTGCCGTGCAAGGCTTCTTCGATCGCAGCGCGCAGGCCGGGTTCGGGGGCGGTCAGCTTGACGCGTACTTCGAGCAGCGGCTGCTGTTCCAGCGGAGCTTCTGGCAGGTCGAGGGCGGCCAGCGCGGCTTTCACTTCATCCAGTGGTGCAGGCTTTTCCGGCACGCGCAGCAATTGCACCGCACGCGGTATCGGCAGGGCCGTGATTTCGCCGACTTGCGCGCCTTGCAGGTCGATGCGCAGGACCTGGTGCTGGTAGCTGGTTTCGGCGAAGGAAAGCGGAATCGGGCTGCCGCAGTAGCGGATATGGGCGTGCGGCCCCACTTGCTGGGCAAGGTGCAGGTGGCCCAGTGCGGCGTAAGCAATGGGTGGCGGGAAGATGCCGGTTGGGAGCATCTCCGTGCCGCCGATGACGATGCGGCGCTCCGAATCGGCCGACATGGTGCCGTTGACCATGTGGCAGTGGCCCATTGCGACAATCGCCTGGCCTTCGGCGGCACGGGCGCCTGCCAGCTCCAGTGCCTGGCGGTACAGTTCTGCAATACCGGAAAGATAGGGGTCTGGCTGCGGGATATCGTCGTGGGAACCGTCGGCCGCTTCCACCGGCGGCAGGCGCGGCACGTCGCCGTGGCGCAGGAAGGGCACCGCCAGCACCCATGCCGCGACGGCGCCGTCCTTGCCGGTCAGCGGCACCAGCATGCGTTCCATGACGATATTGCCGTCCGCGTCGCGATGCGGGTAGCCGATTACAGTAGTGCCATGTACTTCCAGCAGTGGCCCCGGCGCTTCAAGCCGGCCGGGTGAATCATGGTTGCCTGCAATGACGACGATATCAAGCTGCGGCGCGCGGGCGCGGGCCTGTTGCAGGAAGGTATAAAGCTGGCGCTGCGAAGCTGCGGATGGATTGGCATTGTCGAAAATATCACCAGCGACCAGCAGGGCATCAACTTGCTCGGACACGATGGTATCCAGCAGCCAGTCCAGGAAACGCTGGTGCTCGTAGTGGCGATCAAAATTATGCAGCGACTGGCCAAGATGCCAATCGGAAGTGTGCAGCAGGCGCATGAAATGTAAAGCAGGGCGTGGGAAGCGCAAATATAGCGCAAACGGCAGATGGATGTCTTGATCCCCGTCAGGCTGCGTTCGGCGAGCGCATTTCCGGCAACGGCACGCCGCTGCGGAAAGTATTGCGGCCCGCCTGCTTGGCCTCATACAGCAGCAAATCGGCCCGCTTCAACAATTCGGCGGGGCTGACATCTTCATCGCGGTAAAAGGTGAGGCCGATGCTGGTGGAAACGTTGGCCATGATTCCGTCGAGCTCGAACGGCTGCTGCATGGCGTGCACGATCTTGGAGGCAGTGACGGCGGCATCCTCGGTCTTGGAAATGTGGTCCATGATGATCGTGAATTCGTCGCCACCGAGGCGCGCCACGGTATCGCTGGCGCGCACGGTATTGGAGAGCCGCGCCGAAAAAGCCTTGAGCAGCGCATCCCCGACAGCATGGCCATAAGTGTCGTTGACCGGCTTGAAGCGGTCGATATCGAGGTACATCACGGCCATCAGGCCACCACCTTCGCGGCAGGCCACCATGGTTTCGTTCAGCTTTTGCAGGAAGCCGGCGCGGTTGGTCAGCCCGGTCAGCGCATCGACTTGCGACAGCTTCAGCAAGCGCTGTTTCTCGCGCTTTTGCGCCGTCACGTCCTGCCGCATGACGTGGAAGCCGATGACCGTGATGCCGTCTTCGTCCAGCTGTGGGATATAGACCACGTCGAACGTGCGCAGGTAGTCGCCGGTGTCGTCCTCTTCCTCGAAGGTCAGGGTTTCGCCGCGCAGCACGCGGGCAATGTACGGCTGGAGCAGGGCATAGCGTTTTTCGCCCACGGTCTCCTGCACCGTGCGCCCAGTCACCTGCAGGCCGGTCTTGCTGAACTCACGCTCATAAGCCAGGTTGTGGAAACGGTAGATTTCTTCGAAGTCGACGTAGGCGATCATCGCTGGCAGCGTATCGGCGATGGTGCGCAAGCGCGCTTCGCTTTCGCGCAGGGCCATGACCGACTTGCGTACCAGCGTGATGTCGTCCAGCGTCCCGACATAGCCGGCAATCGCATTGTCGACCACAATTGGCGCCACCTTGATCGAGGTCCAGACGATCTTGCCGTCCGGGTGCACACAGCGCAGGGTTTCCTGGAAGGCCTGCTGCGTGGTGTTCAGGTGGCGCAGCGATGCGCGCAGCATTTCGCGGTCGTTCGGATGCACGGCGTTGAACCACCCATCGCCCAGCGCTGCGTCGCGCGACATGCCGGTAATGGCTTCGAAGGTCCGGTTGACGTAGGTGCACTGGCCGTCCTTGTCGGCGCGCACCAGGCCGAGCGGCGAGGCATCGTTGACGGCCTGGAGCTCCGCCTGGTTCTGGCGCACAGCCATTTCAGAACGTTTGCGCTCGGTGATATTGCGTGCCGTGACGGCGACGCCGTCCTCGATGGCGACGATCTGGTGGCGTAGCCATAGCTGTTCGCCGAAAACCGTCGACTCGAATTCCTCTTCCAGCGGTTCGCCGGTCCGCATCACACCCAGGCATTTGTCGAACAAGCCTTCGCTATGCCAGTGCGGCAGCATGTCTCCCATGCGCTTGCCCAGCGCTTCGTCAGCCGGATAGCCAAGGACGCGCGCGCCGCGCTCGTTCACGTCGACCAGGATGAAGTCAGTGATCTCGCTGCCGTTGCCGGCAACACGGCAGGCTTTGATCAGGAACAGGGCATCCAGGCTGGCATCGACCGCCGCATGCAGCTTTTCGCGCGCATAGGTCGCTTCACGCGTGCTTTCGCGCAGGCGCTGCGCCTGGCGCGTCAACAGGAAGCTGAAGACCAGCACCACCACCGAAACGATGGCAGTGACGCCAAAATACAGGCGCCGCTGGCTATAGTATTTGGCCAGCGCGTGTTCCTTGGCATCGCCTACAACGGCAGTGAGCGAGTAGCGCGGCATGTCGCGGAAACCGTAGATGCGCGGCGTCTTGTCGATCGGCGTCTTGAGCAGCAGTTCTTCCGGCAGGTTGACCGGATCTGCCGGCGCCACATAGTCGATGGTGTCGGTGATGAAGAGTTTTTCGTCGACACGTCCGGTGGCGAGGGCAGTATCGCGGCTGATCAGCATGACCAGTCCTCCTTCATCCACATGCAGGCGGTCATAGTCCTCGACGAAGTAGGCCGGGTCGATCATCAGCACGATCACGCCGGCGAACTTGCCGGCCTTATCGTCCAGCCGGCGGGCGATCTGGATCTGCCATTTCTTGGTGATCGGTTCCACCATCGGATTGGTGACCAGGGCCGCATCACCGGCTGTGGTGGCGAGAGTCTTGAAGAATCCGAGATTGGCGGAATTGGCAGGGAATACGCCATGCATGCTGTCCACCAGCTTGCCATTGGCGTCGATGAGGGCGATAGGCAGTTCGAGGCGGGCCGGCATGACGGAATCGAGCAGGCCGCCGCGTTTGCTGAATTCCGGCAGGCGCAGGGCGCCGTTGGTCTCTTCGAATTTGAGCTTGAACAGCTGGGTGGCGTGGTCCGCCTGGCGCAGCAAATGGCCGGAATGCTCGGCCAGCGTGCGCGCCAGCGAGTGGCTGTGCTGGACCGCGTCGTAGTGCGCGCTTTCAGCGTCCTGTTTGAGCTGGTAGAAGACGTCAGCCCACATCACAACCAGCAAAACCAGCGTGAAAGAGGGCAGCAGTATCATGCGATACAGCTTGCGGAAAATCTGACTGGCGGTGGAGGTTGGCACAGGCTTATTTTGCACTCAAACCCCGGCAGTGGGGACAAAAAAACGGAACAATGGTGCCTTGCAGCCACCATCATTCGCAAAATGCCAAGAAATACTGTCAATTCGCTATTAGAATAGGCGTTCACCCCCTACAGGAATCGAGTCTTGACCGAACTGAATTTCTCTCTCGCCGCGGCACGTGCCTTGCACCTGGCGGCGCAGGGCTTGCTGCAGCCGCGCCGGCGCAAGGCGCAGAAGGCCGACGTGCTGGAGGCGATCCGCAGCATGGGCGTGCTGCAGATCGATACCATCCACGTGGTGGCGCGCAGTCCCTACCTGGTGTTGTGGAGCCGCCTGGGCGACTACCCACAGGCCTGGCTGGAAGAACACCTGGCCGAAGGCGCGCTGTTCGAATACTGGGCACACGAAGCCTGTTTCGTGCCGATCGAGGACTACCGCCTGCTGCGCCATCGCATGGTCGATCCAAGCGCGATGGGCTGGAAATATTCGGTCCAGTGGATGAAGGAGCGGCGCGCCGACGTGGATCGCGTGCTGCAGCATATACGGAGCAACGGGCCAGTGCGTTCGGCAGATTTCGAACGCACCGATGGCAAGGGCGGTGGCTGGTGGGAGTGGAAGCCCGAGAAGCGCTCGCTGGAGGTGTTGTTCACGGCTGGCGAATTGATGATCGCGCGCCGCCATAATTTCCAGCGGGTGTATGACTTGGCCGAGCGCGTGCTGCCAGGCTGGGACGATAGCCAGATGCCTGGCATGGACGAAACCCGGCGCGAACTGGCGTTGAAATCCGTGCGCGCCCTTGGCCTGGCCCGCAGCTCCTGGGTGGCCGATTATTACCGCACCAAACCGCCGCGCCCCGACTTGGAAGCGCTGGCCGACGAGGGCTTGCTGCTGCGCGCCCGCGTCGATGGCTGGAAAGACACTGTCTACGTCCACCACGAATTGGCGGACCTGGCACAGGCAGCAGCCGAAGGCGCCTTGTCGCCGACCCTGACCACCATCCTGTCGCCGTTCGACCCGGTGGTATGGGACCGCCGCCGTGCGGTCGACCTGTTCGACTTCGACTACCGCCTGGAATGCTATACCCCGGCGGAAAAGCGCCGCTATGGCTACTTCACGCTGCCCATCCTGCGCCGCGGCGCGCTGGTGGGCCGTATTGACGCCAAGGCGCACCGCCGCGGCGGCATTTTTGAACTGAAGAACCTGGCGCTGGAGCCGGGCGCCCGCGTCACCGACCGCTTCGTGCGCGACGTCGCCGGCGCAGTGCAGCGCCTGGCCAACTGGCACGGCTGCCCGAATGTGCAGGTGCAGGCCAGCGAACCGCCCGAATTCGCCGCCACGCTGCAGGCGGAACTGGACGCGCAGGGAGTCGAACAATGAAGCTCGCCCCAGCACCGCAACGCGTAGTCGGCGCCGACGGCACGCCGCTGCTTGGCCGTTTTTCCGGTGCGACGCAATCGTTCGACTGGCATTTGCTGGCGGGCGAACATGCGCGCAGCAGCCTATGGCGCCGCTTCCATCACAAAAAATGGCACTATGTTTCGCTGGTTTCCGAACAGGTGATGGCGGCGGTTGCCATCGTCGACCTGGGCTGGACCAGCACCTGCTTCGCCTACGCCTTCGACCGCAACGACAGCGACATGATGGCCAACTTCTCGCAGGACGGCCTGCCAGGCCGCATGTCGGTAGGCGTCGGTGAGCACGCAGGCGCCGCGAGCTGGTTCCGCACGCGCAGCACCCAGATCAGCATAGAACCGCTGGAAGGCGAACGATACAAACTGACCCTGCGCTGCCCGTACATGGAAATCGATGCCGAATTCGGCCCGCCGATCGCACCGCTGCTGCTGGCTACAGGTCCGGTGCAGGGCGGGGCGCTGCACGGCACGCAGAAATCGCCCGGCATGCCCCTGACCGGTGAAGTCCGGACCTTCCGCGACGAATACAAGCTCGATGGCGGCGTGGCCAGCTTCGACTACTCGAACGGCTTGCTGGCGCGCGAGACATCGTGGCGCTGGGCCTCCGGGCATAACCTCGAAATGGGCTTCAACCTGCAATCGGGCTATTTCGGCGGCCACGAGAACGCGCTATGGATCGATGGCGAAGTAGTGCCGCTGGCCCCGGCGCATTTCATATTCGACCCGCACGATCCGATGCAGCGTTGGCACATTTTCACGGAAGACGACCAGCTGGAACTGTTCTTCACCCCGGACGGCGCACGGCGCCAGGACCGCAACCTGCTGGTAGCCGCCAGCCGCTACATCCAGCCGGTGGGCCACTTCAGCGGCTGGGTGCGCAGTGAACCGGAAGGGCCGAAACGCATGGTCACGCAGCTTGCCGGCGTGACCGAGGACCATTACTCACGCTGGTAAGGGAGCGCCGACATGAGCATCAGGAATATGGACAGCCTGTTCGAGCCTGCTTCGGTAGCCATCGTCGGCGCCTCGCTGCGGCCCGACCGCATGGGCACCCAGGTGATGAACAATATGGCGGAAAGCGGCTTTGCCGGCGCAATCTGGCCGGTCAATCCGAAGTACGAACAGCTGCGCGGCATTCCCTGCTATCCGCGCCTGTCGGCTTTGCCGCGCGCGCCGGACCTGGCCATCATCTGCACGCCGCCAGACACCGTGCCGGCCCTGATCGCCGACCTGGGCGCGCGCGGCACGCGAGGCGCGATCATCCTGACCCCGGTCAGCGACACCGTTCGCCAGCAGGTCATGCGGGCCGCACGCCCATACCTGTTGCGCATCCTGGGCCCGGGCGGCATTGGCCTGGTGGCACCCCTGGCAGGCCTGAACGCCAGCGCTGCCCATGCCGGCGCCAAGCCGGGCAAGACCGCCTTCATTTCCCAATCGGCAACCGTGATGACGGCGGTGCTGGACTGGGCGCAGTCGCACGGCATCGGCTTCTCGCGCGTGGTGTCGGTGGTGGAGGGCGGCGATATCGACCTGGGCGACATGCTGGATTACCTGGCGGCCGACGATGACACGACCGCCATCATCATGCACATCGAATCGGTAACCTGTGCCCGCAAATTCATCTCGGCCGCGCGCCTGGCTGCACGCGGCAAGCCGGTGGTGGTGCTGAAAGCTGGCCGCAGCGGCGACGACAAGGTGTACGACGCCGTGATCCGCCGCGCCGGCATGCTGCGCGTGTACTCCTCGGCCGACTTGTTCGACGCGGTGGAAACGGTGGCGCGTGCAAGGCAGACGCGCGGCACGCGCCTTGCCATCATGAGCAACGGCAGTGGCACCGGCAAGCTGGCTGCCGACGCCCTGCAATATGTGCATGGCAAGCTGGCGCAGTTCTCCCCCGAAACCGGCAAGCGCCTGGCCAGGGAGCTGCCGCCTGGCCTGCTGCTGGCCAATCCGATCGACATCGGCGGCGAAGCGAGCGCCGAGCGCCACGTCGCTGTGGCCAATGCCTTGCTGGCGGATCCCGGCGCGGATGCACTGCTGGTCGTGCATGCGCCATCGTCAGCGGCAGCAAGCACCGGCGTGGCACAGGCCCTGGCGCCCGTGCTGCGCGAGAGTGGCCGCAGCGTGCTTTCCTGCTGGCTGGGCGGCGCTTCGGTGGCGGGCGCACGGCAAGTGTTTGCCGATGCCGGCCTGCCGACCTACGACACCCCGGAAAAAGCCGTGCGTGCCTACAGCCAGGTAGTGCAGTACTCGCGCAACCAGGCCTTGCTGATTGAAGTGCCGGGGCAGGTGCCCGCGCATTCTGTGCCGGAGCGACAGTCCGCGCGCAACCTGGTGGAGGCCGCGCGTGCCGCCGGCCAGGCCGAACTCGCGCACACGGACCTGGCCGTGGTGCTGGCCGCTTACGGCCTGCCGCTTGCAAGCGAGCCGGCCGGCGGCAACGTGCAGCAGCTGCGCATCGCGATGCAGGTCGACCCGGTTTTCGGCCCTGCGATCAGTGTCGGCCTGGGAGGCAGTGCAGGCCGCGTGGTGGACGACCGCGCCGTTGGCCTGCCGCCCTTGAACACCGTGCTGGCGCGCGACATGCTGCGGCGAACCGGCGTCGGCCGCGCCCTGGTCGACGAGCGCGAAATCCTGTGCGGCGCCCTCGTGCACGTGGCCGAACTGGTAGCCGATATCGGTGAAATCGCTGCGCTCGAAATCGATCCTGTCACCGTGGTCGACGGCGTGCTGCAAGTGCACGGCGCCCGTGCCACGCTCGGCCCGCGCCGCGCCGAAAGCAGCATGGCGATCCGCCCCTACCCGCAGGAACTGGAGCAGGAGATCCAATGGCAGGGCGCACCGTTGCTGCTGCGCCCGATCCGTCCGGAAGATGCGCCGGCCCATGTGCGGTTCTTCAGCCGGCTCGACCCGGACGACGTGCGCCTGCGCTTCTTCTCGGCAATGAAGGAATTGCCGCCGACCCAGCTCGCGCGCCTGACCCAGATCGACTATGACCGTGCCATGGCCTTCATCGCCACGCGCACCGGGGCCGATGGCGAGCCGGAAACGCTGGGTGTAGTGCGGGCGGTTGCCGACCCGGATAACCAGAAAGCGGAGTTCGCGATCATCGTGCGTTCCGATCTGAAAGGCAAAGGATTGGGAAATATCCTGTTCCAGAAATTGCTTGACTATTTCCGCAGCCGCGGGACGCGCGAAATCACAGGCGAAGCGTTATCGGAGAATATCGGAATGCAACAACTGATGCGAAGATTTGGCGGAACAGTGACGGCGTCGCGAGAAGCTGGTATGGTTGATCTTCGCCTTGCGCTAGATTTGAAAACCTCCTAAATTATGGAGGGCGCGTGACGTTACATTGATGTACGTCAAAGCGAACCTGTCGGGCTAATTTACACTTGTACTTCCGTTTCCGCGTAGCGATATTTGGGAGCAAGAATGTTAACGGCCACATATACCTTAGTTGCGCTATCCGTTGAACAGGCTAACGTGCGCCTTAGCCTGCTGTCGTTCCAAAAATACGTGCAATCGACGCTGTTGCGACAACAGCGCCTGACGCTCTCCCAGCTTGAATATGCTTGCGAAACCCTGGAGCGCCTGTACCAGGCCTGCCATTGGCGCAAGATCGAGCTGTACCTGATTCCCGCGCTGCAAAACGCGACGGAACAAGCCAATCAGTTGCTGGATGAACTGAGCCGATTGAACCAGTCTGCGCTGTCGGTGATCCGGCGCTTGCAGGCGGAACTCGATTCGGCGGTGGAATACAGCGAACAGCAAGTGATGGAAATTTGCGAATCGATCGAGACTTTCTGCACGGTGCTGCTGCAGCGCCTGGAGAAGGAGGAAAAGGAGCTGTTCACGATTGCCCGCGCCACTATTGGCGGCGAAGCGTGGTTCGATATTGCGAACAAGTTCCTGGCCCATGATGCTCAAGTGGTGGAAGCGCGCCGCGTGCCGTCCTCCGCCGAAAAAGACAGGAAAGCCTTGTTGGACGCTAAGCAGGTGCGTGTATCCCTGCGCAACGAAGACGAGGTCGTAGTTCCTGTGCCGAAGCTGCGCTACCACCGGCGCACGCGTTCGGCCCATCGCGCCGCTGCGGATACGGCCTGAACACGCCGTGCCTGCATTCGCCGCCCCTGCCGGGCGGCGCTGCGCTATGATGGTGGTTTTGATCCATTCATAGCACAACTATGTTTGAGTTCCTTTTCAAGCAGCAGGCCAGCCAGGCCAGCGTTGCCGGCCAGCCGAGTGCCGGCGGGTCGCAGGCGCCGCTCGGCACTCCCGCAGAACGCCGCTCGGCGCAGGCCGAGCTGGCCCGCAATCTCGCGGGCGACGAGACTGCTGCGGTTGAGCTCATCCTGAACAGCGAATTTGCCGACGTGCGGCTGGCGGCAGCCGAACACGTCGTTTCGCAAGCTGCACTGGAGAAAGTGCAGCAGGCGGTGCGCAATTCAGACCGGCGCGTGGCCAAGTTGGTGCAGGGACGGCTGGATGCGATCCGCCACGTGCAGGCTGAGCAGAAGCAGGCGCAGGCCTGCATTGCTCTCGCGCAGCGTTTGTTGGCTGATGAAAAGCTTACGCCAAACCTGGTGGCTGACCTGGACCGCCAGTGGAAAGTAGTGGATGCAGCGCCTTCCGCCGCTGCTGAATTTACCCACGTCCGCAATGCGCTGGCAGAACGCCTCGAAGCACAGGTCTCGCTGCAGCGTGCAATGATCGACGCGCTGGCGGCCTTGCGCAAGCACCCTGATCCTGTCGAACTCGAGCGCCTGGCCCGTGAACACGAGTCGCACATGGCCTCGCCAGAGCGCGGCTCGCTGCCGCGCCACCTCCTGAACGATTTCGATGCCGCGCTGGCGGCCGAGCGTGCCGCGCAGCAGCCCGCAACGCCGGTGGCACCTGTTGCGGCGGCCGATCCAAGCCTCGCAGGGGGCGACAACCCAGGTGCTGCGGACGATGCCGCACCGGCGCCCGCGGCCAGCGCACCAGTCCCGCCGTCAACTTCGGCACCGGCGCAGGGCGCCTCGGTCATGCATGCCGACGGCCATGACGTCGCGGCAGCCAAGCCACCGCGCCCACCCAAGGAAAAACACAAGCCATCGCCTGCCGAGCAGGAAGCCAACCGCCACTTCATGGACCTGGTGGAGGCAATGGAGGCCGCGCTGGCACAAGGCCAACTCCACATTGCCGCAGAGCATGATAAAACGCTGAAAGAAAGCAAAACAGGCCGCCTGACACCAGCGCAGGCCGAGCGCCTGGCCCATGTGCGGGCCGACCTGAAGCGCCTGGGTGACTGGGCGCGCTGGGGCGGCAACGTTTCGCGCGAAGAACTGGTACACGCAGTCGAAAGCCTGCCGGCAGAAGGCCTGGGCATGAGCGAACTGGCCAAGAAAGTCGGCAGCATGCGCGAGCGCTGGAAGGCGCTGGACGGCGTTTCCGGCGCCGCACCCAAGTCGCTATGGGAAAAATTCGACGCCGCCTGTACCGCTGCCTATGCGCCGGCCGCTGCGCATTTCAAACATTTGGCCGACGAACGCCACGCCAATGCGGCGAAAGCGCAACAACTGGTCGACGAAGCAAATGCCCTGATCGCCAAAGACACCGCCCAACTGGAAGCGGCCGGCGGCGCCCAGGTCGATCGCGAAGAATCGGCCTCCGGCAACCTGCCGCACACGCACGACTGGCGCACCCTGGCCTCGTCCACGCAGCGCTTGCGCCAGGCCTGGGGCCGCCTCGGCACCATCGACCGCAAGGACAAGAAGCGCCTGGACGCAGCTTTCAGTAAAGCGATGGACGCCCTGATGGCGCCCCTCGACTCGCAGCGCAAGATCGAGGTGGCGCGCCGCGAGCAATTGATCGAGGAAGTCGGCAAACTGAATCCGCTGGACCGCCACACGATTGACACCCTGCGCCGCCTGCAAGAATCCTGGCAAGGCCACGCCCGCGCCTTGCCCCTGGAGCGCAAGACCGAACAGGCGCTTTGGCAAAAATTCCGCGGCGCCTGCGACCAGATTTTCGCCAAGCGCAAGGAGCACGCCCACGCTGCCGACCATGAACGCAAGGCCCACCTGCATGCACGCGAAGCGATTTGTGCCAGCCTGGAGTCGGCCACCTTCGAAGGCGACGACAAGGCCGTGCTGGCCGCCATCGGCAAGGCACTGAAAGATGCCGCCGCCGCATGGCATGCCTCCGGCGTGGTGCCGCGCGCCAGCGAGCAAAAAATCGACCAGCGCTACCGCGCCGCCGTCGGCGCCCTGCAATCGCAAGCCGATGCGATCCGCAAACGCGCCGGCGCGGCGCAAGCCAACGCCCTGCGCGAAAAGCTGCGCCTGGTGCAGGCACTCGAAGGTGCGCTGGCGGAAGCCGGCGACATCGACAGCGCCGGCTGGAACAGCCGCTGGCAAGCCCTGGCAGCCTTGCCGGCCGAGCAGGAGCGCACCCTGCGCACCCGCTTCGACGCTGCCCTGAAAGCAGCCGGGGAGGGCGCAGCCGCGCGCTCCGCTTACGCCGCCCAACTGGAAACCAACCGTGAACGCCTGCTGTCCGAAGTGCTGCGCCTGGAAATTGTGGCCGGCATCGACAGCGGCGCCGAATTTGCGAAAGACCGATTGAAAATGCAGGTAGAAGTATTGCAGTCCTCCCTCAAGTCCGGCCAGAAGCCGGCCAGCCACGCCGCCCAGTTCCTTGCCCTGTGTGCCATGCCCGCACTGGTGGACACACGCACTGCCAGCCGCATCGAGCAGCTGTTCCGCAAGATTGGCGCGGAGGGGAAATGACCGAAGTACGCATCCAGGCAGAAGACTTCGACCTGTCGCAAGAAGTGGCGCAACTGCGCGCCGGGAACGCCAAGGTAGGCGGTATAGTCACCTTCGTTGGCACGGTACGGGACGTGAACGAGGGCGCCTCCGTTGCAGAGATGGAGCTGGAGCATTACCCGGGCATGACCGAGCAGTCGATCCAGGCCATCATCGACCAGGCCAAGGCCCGCTGGCCGATCTATGGGGCGCTGGTCATCCACCGCGTCGGGCCGCTCAAGCCCATGGACCAGATCGTGCTGGTGGCGGTCACTTCGCCACACCGGGGCGAGGCATTCTCGGCTTGCGAATTCATTATTGACTATTTGAAAACCGAGGCGCCGTTCTGGAAGAAGGAACAGACGCCCGAAGGTGCCCGCTGGGTGGATGCCCGCACAAGCGACGACGATGCGTTAAAAAAGTGGTCTTGAAATGTAACAACGCATCCTTATGTTGTCCTTGACAATTCATCAGGAGCGTTTGAAATGCGCCAAGACAAACTCACAACAAAACTGCAAGAAGCACTCGCCGATGCCCAGAGCCTGGCCGTTGGCAACGACAACCAATATATTGAACCTGCGCACCTGCTGCTGGCCCTGCTGAACCAGGAAGACGGCGGCGCGCGCTCGCTGCTGCAGCGCGCCGGCGTGAACGTTGGCGGGCTGGCGCAGGCATTGAAGCATGCGCTGGAGCGCATGCCCAAGGTGTCCGGCGGCGACGTCACGGTCAGCCGGGAATTCGTCAACATGCTGAACCAGGCCGACCGCGAAACCCAGAAGCGCGGCGACCAGTTCGTGTCGAGCGAGATGGTGCTGCTGGCGATTGCCGAAGACAAGGGCGATGCCGGCAAGCTGGCGCGCGAGAACGGCTTGCAGCGCAAGGCGCTGGAAACCGCCATCGATGCTGTGCGCGGCGGCGCCAAGGTCGATTCGCAGGAAGCGGAAGGCCAGCGCGAAGCCCTCAAGAAGTACACCCTCGACCTGACCGAGCGCGCCCGCATGGGCAAGCTGGACCCGGTGATCGGCCGCGACGACGAGATCCGCCGCGCCATCCAGGTGCTGCAGCGCCGCACCAAGAACAACCCGGTGCTGATCGGTGAGCCAGGTGTCGGCAAGACCGCCATCGTGGAAGGCCTGGCGCAGCGCATCGTCAACAACGAAGTGCCGGACTCCCTGCGCGGCAAGCGCGTCCTCTCGCTCGACATGGCCGCCCTGCTGGCCGGCGCCAAGTACCGCGGCGAATTCGAGGAGCGCCTCAAATCCGTGCTGAAAGAGCTGGCGCAGGACGAAGGCCAGACCATCGTCTTCATCGACGAGCTGCACACCATGGTCGGCGCCGGCAAGGCCGAAGGCGCCATGGACGCCGGCAATATGCTGAAGCCTGCGCTGGCGCGCGGCGAGCTGCATTGCCTTGGTGCGACCACGCTGGACGAATACCGCAAATACATCGAGAAGGATGCCGCCCTGGAGCGCCGCTTCCAGAAGATCCTGGTCGACGAGCCAAGCGTGGAGGCGACCATCGCCATCCTGCGCGGCCTGCAGGACAAGTACGAGCTGCACCACAAGGTGGAGATTACCGACCCCGCGATCATCGCTGCGGCCGAGCTGTCGCATCGCTACATCACCGACCGCTTCCTGCCAGACAAGGCGATTGACCTGATCGACGAAGCCGCGTCCAAGATCAAGATCGAGATCGACTCCAAGCCGGAGGTGATGGACAAGCTCGAACGCCGCCTGATCCAGCTCAAGATCGAGAAGGAAGCCGTCAAGCGCGAAAAAGACGAAGCTTCGCGCGCCCGCCTGCAATTGCTGGACGATGAAATCGCCAAGCTGCAGCGCGAGTACAACGATTACGAGGAAGTTCTGAAGGCCGAAAAAGCCAACGTGCAAGGCACCACCCACATCAAGGAAGAAATCGAGCGCATCAAGCAGCAGATGGAAGAGGCAACCCGTGCTTCGAACTGGCAGCGCGTGTCCGAACTCCAGTACGGCAAGCTGCCTGAGCTCGAAGCACAACTGAAGCATGCCGAAGCCGCCGGCGCTGCCGAGCAGGCAGGCGACAAGCCGAAGCTGCTGCGCACCCAGGTCGGCGCGGAAGAAATCGCCGAAGTGGTGTCGCGCGCGACCGGCATTCCCGTTTCGCGCATGATGCAGGGTGAGCGCGACAAGCTGCTGCACATCGAAGAGAAGCTGCACGAGCGCGTGGTGGGGCAGGACGAAGCGATCAACGCCGTGGCCGACGCTATCCGCCGTTCGCGTGCTGGCCTGTCGGATCCTAACCGTCCGTACGGCTCCTTCATGTTCCTCGGCCCGACCGGCGTCGGCAAGACGGAGCTGACCAAGGCGCTGGCGAACTTCCTGTTTGATTCGGAAGAATCGCTGATCCGCATCGACATGAGTGAATTCATGGAGAAGCACTCGGTCGCCCGCCTGATCGGCGCGCCGCCGGGCTATGTGGGCTACGACGAGGGCGGCTACCTGACGGAAGCCGTGCGCCGCAAGCCGTACAGCGTGATCCTGCTGGATGAGATTGAAAAAGCGCACCCGGACGTGTTCAACGTGCTGCTGCAAGTGCTGGACGATGGCCGCATGACGGACGGGCAGGGCCGCACCGTGGACTTCAAGAACACGGTGGTGATCATGACCTCCAACCTGGGTTCGCAGAAGATCCAGTCGCTGGATGAATCCGATCCGGCAGTGGTGAAGCTGGCGGTGATGGCCGAGGTGCGTGGCCACTTCCGTCCGGAGTTCATCAACCGGATCGACGAGATTGTGGTGTTCCACGGCCTGGACGACAAGCATATCGGCTCGATCGCCCGAATCCAGCTCCAGATCCTGGAGCAGCGCCTGAGGCGCATGGACATGGGCATGGAAGTCACCGACGCCGCGCTGCAGAAGATCGCCGAGGCAGGTTACGACCCGGTCTATGGCGCGCGTCCTCTGAAGCGCGCGGTGCAGCAGCAGATCGAAAATCCGCTGTCGAAGCTGATCCTGGAAGGCCGCTTCGGCCCGAAAGACACGATCCGCATCGATGCCGAGGGCAACGAACTAGCCTTCCGCAAGGCCTAAGCTCACCGGCAAGGCGCCCGGCAGTCAACCTGCTGCCGGCGCCTGACTTCTCCCGTAGCGGCCCAGATCCGCTCTTCGAAGCAGCTTCCATCGATCTTCACCCTGCGAATGACCCAGCCGTCGGGAAGAGTCCACTGGCAAACGGTCTCTTCGCGCTGGTGTACGCCGGGCGCCTGGGCCATTGCATCGCTGATCAAGCTGAAGGTGCCCGCGTTGCGCAGGCCGAACAATTCCACCGCCACCCAGCGGTAGGCGCGCTTGTCGCCGGGACCGATGAACCGCACCAGGACATCGCCCGATTTGCAGATCGTGGCAGAAGTCTGCACATTAAATTCATTCAAGACGCCGGCGAACGGCGCTTCGATGCAGCTGATATTCTTGGTCCAGAGGGCGACCTGTTTGTCGCCATCGCTGGACTTGAGGTACTCGGTGACGATGGGGATAAGGGCAACGGCCAGTCCCGGATAGACCAGCAGCCACTGCCACCATTTCGAGGGCCATTGGATACCTGATGACATACAACCTCCAAATTGCGTAAACTCGTGCCTCTGGAAAGGAGCACTGCATGAATGAGTCAACGTTGGCGGGCCGGCTGGAGTTCCTGCGCGAAGCGGAGCGGCTGAAGAGCGTCCTGCGCAGTGGGTTCACCTCGACCGGACGGCCCGAAAGCACCGCCGAACATAGCTGGCGGCTGGCGCTGATGGCGCTGGTGTTCGCTGACGAACTGCCAGGCCTGGACCTCGCCCGCGTGCTGAAACTGTGCATCGTGCACGACCTCGGCGAAGCAATCCACGGCGACATTCCCGCCATCCACCAGCACGCCCATCCCGGCAAGTCAGCGCAAGAGCGCGACGACTTGCATACCCTGACGCGCGACCTCGACCCGCCCTTGCGCGCGGAAATTATCGCCCTGTGGGACGAGTACGAAGCCGCCGTCACGCCAGAAGCCCAGGCCGTGAAAGCCTTCGATAAACTGGAGACGATCCTTCAGCACAACCAGGGCGACAATCCGCCCGATTTCGACTACGCCTTCAACCTGGGGTATGGCCGCAAGCACACTTCCACAGCACCCTTATTCGTGAAGCTGCGGGAACTGCTCGACGCCGAAACAATGCGGCGCCACCAGGCCGCGCCTCCGAAATGAGTGTAGGCAGCGCGAGAGCCGCGAGGCAAGCGCAGCCGGGAAGCATTCGAACGTGAGTTTGATTTAAATCAGATGCCGGCTAAAAGATAAACGGAATGAAAATGTATCCATCCTCTTCTTTCACACGTCTGCCTGCCTCGACAAGCTGCGCCCAGATGGGACGATCCAGATCAAACAGTTCATGTCGCGCCTCGAAAAGCATCCATGAGATCTTACTGAGCTCGACGGCTGCGTAAGAGCAGTAGAAGATGAGCCATGCCCAAATCGCATAATCCAGGAACTTCATTGTTGCCCCCATGCTGAACTGAGTTTATGCGGTGATTCAATAAGCTGGCAAGCACTGCAGTCACTTGCGAATTTTGGGAACGATGCTCGCGATCAGAAATCTTAGGGGGCGACAGCCGAGGAATGCACGGAACATGATGACTGCAACTGTCCGGCTTGAAGCTCCGAACGCGGCAAATAGCGAGCTGTAAAGCGCACCTGATTCCAGCTTCTTCAACGTGGACATGGCGATATGCCGAGCCTCGGCATTTAAACGCGGTTTGCGCATGGTCAGCCAAGCCTATACCAAAGGCTTGGCAGGGTATTGATCGAGCTCAGCCGCGGGTGTTGAAGAACTCGGTAGGCGGGCAGCCGAAGGTCTTGCGGAACATGGCCGTAAAGGCCGACTGGCTGGAGTAGCCGAGGGCATCGGCCACTTGCGATAAAGGCATGCCGCTGGAAATCATCGGCGCCGCATGCGCCAGGCGGGCTTGCTGGCGCCATTGGCCGAAGCTCATGCCCAGCTCCTTTTCAAACAGGCGCGCCAGCGTGCGTTCCGATGCGCCTGCCTTGCTTGCCCATTCTTCCAGGGTGTGCGTCGCCCCTGGATCGGCCAGCAAGGCATCGCACAGGCTTTTCAGGCGCTTGTCGCGCGGCATGGGGACGCGGATCGGGCGCGTTGCAAGGTGCGGCAGTTCATCGAGAATCAGGTTGCAGATCAATTGGGAGCGGTGGGTCGGCGCCTCCGGGTCTTCCAGTTCCAGCGCCATGACCAGCTCGCGCAGCAGCGGCGAGACTTCAAGCACCTTGCAAGGCTCACCAGGGAAGGGATCGAAAGACGACACGACGTAAACAGGACGCAGGCGTGCCGACTCAATCACGCTCAGCGAGTGTTCGACATTGGCCGCAGTCCAGATCGCGCGCTGCGGCGGGACGATCCAGCTGCTATCCATCGCGTTGACACGGATCACGCCCTCCAGCGCCAGGGTCAACTGGGCGCAATCATGACTATGCGCCTGCAGGGAACGTTCGCTGACCAGGTCACGTGCAATCATTGTGACCGGCTGCACGTCAGACGGTTCGCGGCGGCTCTCGTGCGGGCCGGTATGGGTGACGATCTGGACTGGCATGGGGATGGCAGTTTTGCGATAAAGGATGACATCCTAGCTCAAAACAGACGCGCGAGGTTTTTCTAGAATGTTTCCATTCTTTATACGAATGAGGCATGTAATGGAAAACCAAACCTTACGCACGGATGCCCGCGTGATCGGCCTGGTCGGGCTGGCGCATGGCGTCTCACATTTCTATCACCTGATCCTGGCCGCGCTGTTTCCCTGGCTGAAGACGGCATTTGGCTTGAGCTACTCCCAACTGGCCTTGCTGATGACGGTATTCTTTATCGTTTCCGGCATCGGGCAGGCCCTGGCAGGCTTCGTCGTCGACCGCGTAGGCGCGCGCCGCGTGCTGTTTTCCGGCATGGCGATGCTGGGCGTGTCGGCACTGGTACTGTCGAATGCTCAGAACTATGCCGGCCTGATGGTGGGCGCGCTGATGGCCGGCATGGGTAACAGCATCTTCCACCCGGCCGACTACACGATTCTCAACCAGCGCGTATCGCGCGACCGCGTGGCGCATGGCTTCTCCGTTCATGGCCTTAGCGGAAGCATTGGCTGGGCGGCGGCACCGCTGTTCCTGACGGGCGTGGCGAGCGCTACCGACTGGCGCACGGCCTTGTTGTCGGCGGCCGCGCTGCCAGCGATGGTGCTGGCGATCCTGTGGTGGAACCGTGAAGCGCTGCGTCCCGATCCGATCGTGCACCACGCTTCCGGCGCGCAGCAGGGCGGCTCGTTTGAATTCCTGCGCTTGCCATCGGTGTGGATGTGCTTTGGTTTCTTCTTCCTGACTGCGCTGGCGCTGGGTGGCATCCAGAGTTTTGCATCGACTGGGCTGGTCAAGCTGTACGGCATGTCGCTGGCGATGGCGACCAGCGCATTCACGGCGTATATGCTGGCATCGGCAGTAGGCATGATGCTGGGCGGTTTCCTCGGTGCAGGGCGCAAGAATCATGACCGGACAATTGCCGCGGCCTTTGCACTGGCTGCAGTACTTGCGCTGCTGCTTGGTATGGCGGTCATGCCAGCCTGGGGCGCTGTGGTGGTGATGGCGCTGGTCGGTTTCTTTTCCGGCATTGCTGGCCCATCACGTGACTTGATGATCCGTGCCGCAGCACCGAAAAATGCCACCGGCCGCGTGTACGGCGTTGTGTATTCGGGCCTGGATAGTGGCTTATCGGTGGGGCCACTGCTATTCGGCCTCATGATGGACGCTGGCAAACCGCAGTATGTCTTTGCCGGCATCGCATTCTTCCTGCTGCTCGCCATCGCCACAGCGACCGGTGTAGGCAGTCGCACCCGCGCCACCGCCAACGCCGCAGCCTGAAGTTCGTGCCGAAAATTCGGGGTCAGGTCTGTCATTTGGACGGGGCGGCCATCCGAGTTAGCGCAATCGTTTGATCTTCCTCAATACGCAAAATGGCGCGGATTTGCGTATTGAGGTGGATCAAAGATATTGTGTCGGTGTCCGAATGACAGACCTGACCCCGACTTTTTTTTGGAGCGACGCCATGAGTTTTGCTACGACCGATCTTTGCGACGACAATCCCGGAATGCTGGAGGACGGCAGCCTGCAAGTGCTTTCGCCGTTCTTCCGCCACTTTGGCAAGCGGATCCAGTTTGCCGGGCCAGCGGCGACGTTGAAGGTGCATGAGGATAATGCGCTGGTGCGCGCAACCCTGGAGACCCCGGGCGAGGGCAAAGTGCTGGTGGTCGATGGCGGCGGCAGCTTGCGTCGGGCGTTGGTCGGCGGCCAGCTTGGCTTGCTGGCGCAAAACAACGGCTGGGCCGGCGTCATCGTTGATGGTTGCGTGCGCGATAGCGCGGAACTGGCGGAGTGCGATGTCGGCATCATGGCCCTGGCGACGCATCCTCAGCGCAGCGCGCGCGACGGCGTGGGCAAGCGCGATGTGACCGTGCAGATTGCTGGCGTCGCCGTCCGCCCCGGCGACTGGGTCTATGCGGATGTGGACGGCGTTCTGGTGGCTCGGCATAAGCTCAGCTGATTTTCCACGATGTGAAAACGCCATTTCATCCGATGGAAAGTGCACAATTTCAACAATCCTTGTTTCTCTCGAAAGGAGAAATGTCTTTCCGTATCATGGAATGTTGGCGCTAAGAGCATGATTTAACGCGAATAAATAATGCTTATATGTCTTATATAAGACAGTTGTTGCACTGAACAATCACGCCTAAGATATCTCTAACGGTTTTCGTTTTCTAACGCTTTCGTAGGAGATCATCATGGCTACTCGCGCCGAACAAATTGCAGCCCTCCAGCACGACTGGGATACTAATCCGCGCTGGAAGGGCGTCACCCGCACCTACACCGCCGAAGACGTGGTGCGTTTGCGCGGCTCGCTGGTCATTGAGCACACGCTGGCCAAGCGCGGCGCGGAAAAGCTGTGGGACCTGGTGAACAACGAACCCTTCGTCAACGCCTTGGGCGCGCTGACCGGCAACCAGGCCATGCAGCAGGTGAAGGCGGGCTTGAAGGCGATCTATCTGTCCGGCTGGCAGGTGGCTGGCGATGCCAACCTGGCGGGCGAAATGTATCCGGACCAGTCACTGTATCCAGCCAATTCGGTGCCGATGGTTGTTCGCCGTATCAATAACACCTTCCAGCGCGCCGACCAGATCCAGTGGTCTGAGGGCAAGGACGATATCGATTTCTTCGCGCCTATCGTGGCCGATGCGGAAGCTGGTTTCGGCGGAGTGCTGAACGCCTTTGAATTGATGAAGTCCATGATCGAAGCCGGCGCTTCGGGTGTGCATTTTGAGGACCAACTGGCTTCGGTGAAGAAGTGCGGCCACATGGGCGGCAAGGTGCTGGTGCCTACCCGTGAAGCAGTCGAAAAACTGACCGCAGCGCGCCTGGCGGCAGACGTGATGGGCACTTCGACACTGGTGATCGCGCGCACTGACGCCGAGGCGGCCGACCTGTTGACCTCGGACATCGATGAGAACGACAAGCCATTCTGCACCGGCGAGCGCACGGTGGAAGGCTTCTACAAGGTCCGCAATGGCCTGGAGCAGTCGATTTCGCGCGCGCTGGCTTACGCACCTTACGCTGATCTTGTGTGGTGCGAGACCGGCAAGCCGGACCTGGCCTTCGCCAAAGCCTTTGCCGAAGCTGTGCATGCCAGATTCCCGGGCAAGCTGCTGGCTTATAACTGCTCGCCTTCCTTCAACTGGAAGAAGAACCTGGACGATGCGACGATCGCCAAGTTCCAGAAGGAGCTGGGCGCCATGGGCTACAAGTTCCAGTTCATCACGCTGGCTGGCTTCCATTCGCTGAATTACGGCATGTTCAACCTGGCCCATGGCTATGCGCGCCGCCAGATGTCGGCCTTCGTGGAGCTGCAGGAAGCCGAATTTGCAGCGGCAGCCAAGGGCTTTACCGCGGTCAAGCACCAGCGCGAAGTCGGCACAGGTTACTTTGATGCGGTAACCCAGGCCATCCAGCAGGGCCAAAGTTCGACGACTGCGCTGCATGGCTCGACTGAAGACGAGCAATTCTTCGACGAAAACAAGAAGGTTGCTTAAGCCCTGGTCATGAACACGCAGTCCAGCAGGATTCCTGACGGATGCTGGAACTGCGTGCTTTTCACCGCGCGGTAGCCGGCCGCCTCATAGAATGGCACTGCGTTCAGCGATGCGTAGAGGTGCAAGGCCGACGGATGTTCGGTCATCTGTTCCAGCGCGCGCAGCAGCGCCTTGCCGATACCCTGGCCGGACAACCTCGGGTCAACAAAGACTGCATCAACCTCGCTGCGTTCGGTGTCGAGGATGGCGTAGCCTGCCAGACTTCCATTGACGTGTGCCTTCAGGCCGCCGCCACGCGCCAGCAGCAGAGGGTACGTGGCAGGGGCAGGGGCCGCCGCCCAGGTACGCAATATGTCGGGGGCATAATGAGCGGCGCATTGCTCGAGCAGGGCACGCGTGCGCAATTCCCAGAAGACTGGGATGTCGGTGCTGGCTGCGGGGAGAAGGGTGATCATGCGGCCAGTGTATCGCAGGCCATGACGCGCATGAGATAATGCGGGCAAATCTTATTTTCCCGCTTCCCTTTTTATGTTCAGTTACCGCCACGCGTTCCATGCCGGCAATCACGCCGACGTCCTCAAGCACTTTGTCCTGGTCCAGGTCCTCGAATACCTGAACCAGAAGGACGTCCCATACACCTATATCGACACGCATGCCGGCGCCGGCGTCTATTCGCTGGACAGCGCGCAGGCCACCAAGACTGCCGAATTCGAGACCGGCATTGGCCCGCTGTGGGACCGCGATGATTTGCCGGAGCCGCTGGCCGACTACGTCCAATTGATCAAGGACCTGAACCCGAGCGGCAAGCTGCGCTTTTATCCAGGCTCGCCATACTGCGCGGAAATCGTGGCGCGTGAAGAAGACCGCATCCGCCTGTTCGAACTGCATCCGTCGGACGCCAAGATCCTGGCCGATAATTTCCAGAAGCTGGAGCAGCACCAGGCCGCCAATGGCCGCCGCCCGTCTGCGCGCGGCAAGCGTGTGATCGTCAACAAGGCGGATGGCTTCCTTGGCGTGAAGGCGCTGCTGCCGCCGCCATCGCGCCGCGGCATCGTGCTGTGCGACCCTCCTTATGAGGACAAGCAGGACTACAAGAAGGTCACGGACATGCTGAACGATGCGCTGAAGCGCTTCCCGACCGGCACTTACGCGGTCTGGTACCCGGTGCTGCAGCGCATCGAGGCGCGCAATTTCGCCGAGCGCCTGAAGCACTTGCCGGCCAAGAGTTGGCTGAACGTGACCCTGTGCATCAGCACGCCAACACCGGATGGTATTGCGCTGCACACCAGCGGCATGTTCCTGCTGAATCCGCCGTACACGCTGGAGCCCATGCTGCGGCAGGTGATGCCTTACCTGGTGCAGGTTTTGGGCCGCGATGCGGGCGCCCAGTTCACGCTGGAGAGTGGTGAAGCGGCCACAGCCAAAAAAGGTGCGCCGCGCACTGCATAAAAATGTTGCCAAGACTGCACTAATGGGTATAGTCTTGTAACCATGAGTTTTAGCAATGGGGAAACCCATGACAGCCGTGGTTGAAAGTGAAGTGCCGATCCCGATGCCATATGCCAATCAGTTCTTCCTGGCACGGCAACCCATCCTCAACCGCAGCCAGCGGCTCGTGGCCTACGAGCTGCTCTATCGAAATGCCGAAGTCCACGAAGCCCGCGTGACGGACGGCACCCATGCCACCGCTTCCGTGATTGCCCATGCTTCCGAGCTGGGCATGGAGCAGGTCGTGGGCGACCAGCTCGCTTTCGTCAATGTCGATACGACGGGGCTGATGAGCGATTTCATTCATTTCCTCCCGAATGACAAGGTCATCCTTGAGGTGCTGGAGTCGGTCGAGCCGACGCCGGACGTGCTGAAACGCGTGCAGGAGTTGAAGCAGGCTGGTTATAAGTTCGCCCTGGACGATGTAGCGGGCGAGAGCGAGGCGGTGGAGGCCTTACGTCCCTTGATGGACGTGATCAAGGTCGATATCAAGCAGATCGAGCGCGGCAGCCTGCCGGCATTGGCGCGCAACCTGCGCAATCCGAACCAGAAGCTGCTGGCCGAAAAGGTCGAGACGGTCGAGGAGTTCCGCGAATGCATGGACCTGGGCTTTGAATACTTCCAGGGCTATTATTTTGCGCGGCCGGTGATCCTGAGCGGGAAGAAGATCACGCCATCGCAGCTTTCCATCATGCACCTGTTGGACTTGCTGAACCAGGATGCTGACCAGCGCGAGGTCGAGCGCAGCGTCAAGCATGATCCCCTGATTTCCCTGAACCTGCTGCGGCTGGTGAATACGCCGGCGGTGGGGGCGCGCTTCCGCATCAACTCGGTTGGGCATGCGCTGATCGTGCTGGGGCGGCGGCAGCTGCAGCGCTGGCTGCAGATCCTGCTCTATGTGAAGGGCTCGGAATTCGATTCGCCGCTGTTGCAGATGGCGACCACGCGCGGCAAGACCATGGAACTGGTGATGGGGCATGTGCGGCCGTCGGAGAAGGTGGCGGCCGATATTGGCTTCACTGTCGGCATCATGTCGCTGATGGATGCGCTGTTTTCAGTGCGGATGGGCGAGATCCTCGACAGCGTCAATGTGCTGGATGAGGTGCGCGATGCGCTCCTGCACCGCGAAGGTGATTATGGGGATGTGCTGCGCCTGATCGAATTGATCGAGCGGGCGCAGGAGGGCCGGGAGTTGACCGGCATCCTGCATAAGCTGGACCTGGCGCCCTCGGCGCTGTATGCGCTGCAGCGCGAGGCGTTTGAGTGGGTCAATGAATATGCCCACTCTGTTCAATAGCTTATTGGGCCAGTAGCAGGAAGACCGTTGGCTTCTTGTGGAAGTCCGGCGCCTTGCCGGAGTCGAGTTGGCTTTTCCATTGCGCGCCCGTGCGGGTGCGGATCGTTTCCGTTGGTAGGCTGATGTCGGTGGCCACGCAGATCAGCGTGGTGCCGTTGCATGCGCTGACCAGGGCTTCCAGCATCGCGGCGTTGCGGTAGGGCGTTTCGATGAACAGCTGCGTTTGCTTTTCCTGGCGCGAGCGGGTTTCCAGTTCTTTCAGGCGTTTGGCGCGCTGCGCGGCGTCGGTCGGCAGGTAGCCGTTGAAGGCGAAGCTTTGGCCGTTCAGGCCGCTGGCCATCACCGACATCAAAATAGAGGAGGGGCCGACCAAGGGGCGGACCGGGATGTTGCTGGCGTGGGCCAGGCGGACCAGGTCGGCGCCGGGGTCGGCTACTGCGGGGACGCCGGCTTCGGATAGCAGGCCGACGTCGTGACCCGCTTTCAGGGGCTCGAGCAGGGCTTGCAGCGCTGCTTGCGGCGTGTTGATGTTCAGCTCGCTGATCGCAATTTCCTGGATGGGCTTGGCGGTGCCGACTTGCTTCAGGAAGGCGCGGGCGGTTTTGGCGTTTTCGGCGACGAAGTGGGTGAGCTGGCTGGTCAGCTGCTGCACGTGCTGGGGGATGACCTGGTCCAGGGAGTCGGTGGGGCCGAGGGTGTTGGGGATTAAGTATAGGGTGCCGTTCATTTTTTTAAACCGGTAGTGCGGTGTCTGACCCGCAGGGTCAGACACCCTCCCGTCTGTTCAAAGTTTGCGGTGATGTTTAGTTGGCCGGTGCGCTGAATGGCGTCTGACCCTGCGGGTCAGACGGATACGGCCACCCGGCCGGTTTGCCGGTTTGGAAGAAGCCGACGCCCACAGCGCGCAGCATGCCCGTGAGGGCAATCAGCGGCAAGCCAGTCAGCGCCGTCGGGTCGCTGGAATCAATGCGCTCGAGGATTGCGATACCCAGCGCCTCATTTTTCGCACTTCCGGCACAATCATAGGGCTGCTCAATGCGCAGGTAGGCATCCAATTCCTGATCCTCCAGATCTCGGAACTTGACCACGGTCTGGACGTCTTCAAGCTGATGGGTATTGTTGCGCCCATCCCACAAGCACAGAGCGGTGTGGAATATGACTTCGCGGCCACGCATTTTCTGCAATTGAGCCAGAGCATTGGCATGATTGCCAGGTTTGCCGATTTGCTCATCGTCCATGGTGGCGACCTGGTCGGAGCCGATGACGAGCGCGCCCGGGTGGCGGGCGGCTACAGCCGCGGCCTTTTCGCGCGCTAGGCGCAAGGCGGTGGCAGAGGGCGTTTCGCCCGGCTGCGGGCTTTCGTCGATATCCGGCACGTCGACCGAAAACGGCAGTTGAAGCCGCGACAACAGCTCCCGGCGATAGGCCGAGCTTGATGCAAGGATGATGTTGGTTGTTTTCATCAGGGAAATGTTATATGCTCTCTGCGCCGTCGAAAAAGCGCGAAAAGTCTCGCAAGTCTTTGACGCGGCGTGGAAAATCCTGTTATTATCGCAGGTTTTCGAGGGAAATTTTAGCCAATGAATGCTTTTGAGATCGACGCCTTTGAATTTTGTCGGACCAACAGCAGCAAGGAAGGGGTAACCCCCGTCGCTGAAATGACCCGGCTTAGCAAGGAATGCGCTAACACTTCCGGTGAGGTGGCCTGGAAGGTGGAGGGCGGTTCCAGCAAACAGGGCTTCCCGCAGATGCGCCTGACCGTTGCCGGCAAAGTGCAACTGGTGTGCCAGCGCTGCCTGACCCCGTTTGAATACGAAATCGATTCGTCGACGCTCCTGATGCTCGGCAAAGATGACGCGGATGCGGACGAAATCGAGGAAATCATTGATGATGAAAGCATCGACGTAATCGTCGGTGCGCGCTCCATGAATCTCATGGACCTGGTGGAAGATGAGGCCCTGCTGGCCTTGCCGCAAGCGCCGAAGCACGAGGTGTGTCCTGATACCTCGCTGGTCGACTCTGCGAAGAATGAGAAGCCTTCGCCTTTCGCAAGCCTCAAGGGCTTGAAGGCAAATTAAACGAATTTTTCAGTTTGTAGTAGCAA
>Ga0102592_1000885_pt1 | contig 40184 bp, 33 predicted proteins | sample AraplaCol_mMF_r2_FD_76861 | JGI IMG/M metagenome (GOLD analysis project Ga0102592, IMG submission 76861) | Arabidopsis root microbial communities from North Carolina, USA - plate scrape MF_Col_mMF_r2 (SPADES assembly) (version 2) | ecosystem: Host-associated > Plants > Roots > Endosphere...
CGCATCCGAGCCATGTGCTCAACGTCCGCGCCGCGAACATGAGCGCCTTTCCGGACGATCCCTCGCACTTCGTCCGCTGGCTCGAGGCGCGCGGCGTGGAGAATGCCGCCACCGCCTTCATCCCGCGGGTGACCTACGGCGAATATCTGCGCGAGCTGCTCGACGCCGCGCTGCTCGACCATCCCGACCGGCTGACGCTGGTGCGCGACGAGGTCGAGGATCTCGAATTCACGGACGGCGTGACGGTGCGCCTCAAGGGCCGCACGATCGTGGCGGATGCCGCGGTGCTCGCGGTCGGCAACCTGCCGCCGCACGATCCGCCCGGCCTCGACCCCGAGAAGCTTTCCGCCGAGCGCTACAAGGGCGATCCCTGGGGGGCGAGCGTGCCAGAGGGTCTGGGTCCCGATGACACAGTGCTGGTGATCGGCACCGGCCTGACGATGATCGACGTGGTGTTGCTGCTCGATGCCCGCGGCTTCCAGGGCAAGATCGTCGCTCTTTCCCGCCGTGGCCTGCTGCCGCGCAGCCATGCGCCGGGCAGCGACTGGAAGAAGCTCGCCGAACGCCCCGCCACCACCGCCTCGCAGCTGCTCCGCGCCGTGCGCGCGCGTGCTGAGGCGATCGGCTGGCGCAACGCGGTCGACGAGCTGCGCCCCTTCACCCAGGCGATGTGGGGCAATGCCAGCGATGCCGAGCGCGGCCGCTTCCTGCGCCATCTCCGCCCCTGGTGGGACGTGCACCGCCACCGCCTGGCGCCGGAGGTCTATGCCCGGCTGATGGCCGTGATCGAGCGCGGCCAGCTCGAAGTGATCGCCGGCAAGACGCTCGGCTTCGAGGAGACGCCCAAGGGCATCGAAGTGAAGCTGCGCCGCCGCGGTGCGAAGGCGGTCGAGACCATGCTCGTCCAGCGCATCGTCAACTGCACCGGCCCGCTGGGTGATCTCAACCGCACCGACGAGCCGCTGCTCCAGAAGCTGGCGGCGCGCGGGGTGATCCGCCCGGATGCCGCGCATCTCGGCATCGATGTCGACAACCAGGGCCAGACGATCAACGCGAAGGGCGGCCCCAACCGCACGCTCTATGCGCTCGGGCCGATGACCCGCGGCGCCTTCTGGGAAATCGTCGCGGTGCCCGACATCCGCACCCAGACCTGGAGCGTGGCGCGGCGGTTGTCGAACGCGCACTGGGTCGGCGGCGAAGGGCTGTAGCGCCCGCCCTCCCCTCCATCGTCATCCCCGCGAAGGCGGGATCCAGAGCCACGCAGCGATGTGCCCTGTTACCCTGGATCCCCGCCTTCGCGGGGATGACGGAGTAATGAGAAAGCCTAAGGCGGCAGCAGCGACCAGCTGTCGGCGCCATGGTCGTACCAGAGGTAGAGCAGCTTGTTCACCTCGGCATAGACGATCGCCGCCAGGTGCACGTCGCCGTCCGGCGCATAGGCGCGGAACAACACCGGATCGCCCGTGATCGCCTGGCCGAAGGGCGGCGCGGCGGGGTTGAGCTTTACCTTGCCGTCGCTCGCCACGTCGAACGAGAAGCCGCACAGCTGCTGCCCCATCCGGCCGAGCACCACGGTGCGGCTCGGCGTCACATGCTCGGCGGCCATGCCGTCGAGGCGGAAGGGAATCTCCTCGACCGTCCAGGTGTCGGTGCCGCGGAAATAGAGCGTCTTCTGGCCCGAGGGCACGAACAGGTGGAAGATCGTCTTCGGCACGGTGGTGTTGATCACGCAGATGTCGCCATTGGGCTCGCCCGGCCCCGGCGGCAGCAGGCGCTCATTGTATTTGGAGTCGCCCGTGTTCAGGAACCCGTTCTTGATCGGCGACTGCGGCACGAAGACATTGGCGATCGGATCGCACAGCCCGGCGATCCGGCCATGCACCTCACCGATCGGCAAGACGGCGTTGCCGCTGCAGGTCGGCTTCAGATTGCCGTCCGTCCCCGCATCATAGATGATCACGCCGGCGGTCACGCGCACCGCCAGCCGGGCAATGACATCGGCGCGGCCGGTCGGCCCGGGCAGCAGCACCGGATCGCCCAGATATCCGCCCTCCGCCAGTATTGCCTTGCTCCCCGCGATCGCCGGGGTGCCGGACTCGGCCTGGAAATGGCCCGCCCAGAGCATCCGGCCCGAGCCCGCCACGCAATAGAGGGTGAAAGCCTGTGACCCTCGGGGCACCAGTACCGGGCTGGAACGCAAGTTCGCCACGCCCTCGAATGCCGAAATACGGCGCATCGTGGTACCGTTCTCGAGGCGATACTGGACGAGCGTGCCGTCGAGCTCGGCGAAGATGTCGTCGGCACGCGGGCCGGAGCGAACCGCCGGCCGGCGCGGCGCGAACCGGCTGCGCGGCAAGGGGTCGCCGGCGAGTTGCGCTCCCAGCATCGTCGCGGTCGGCCGGACCTGGCGCGGCGGCGCGGCGCGCGGCAGGGCGATTTCCGCCGCTTCGTCGGGCGATCGCAGCGCGGCCGCATCCACCGGGCTGAGCAGCTTGCCCGGCGCCCAGCTCGGCTCGGGCTCGAACGCCGCGCCTTCCGCTTCCACCGGCTCGGGCGCGATTGCATTGCGTGTCCGGCGAACCGGCGCGGCCTTCTTCACTTGCTTCGCCTTGGCCATCGCCGCCCCCTATTTCAGCTCGAACAGCGCGAAGCTGCGCGCGAGCGGGAAGAGATACTGGTCGTAGTCGAGCATCATCGGCTCGGACCGCCAGAGCTGCTGCCAGCACCACAGCGTGGCGAAGATGCCGCGCTGCGCCTCCAGGCTGGCAAAGCGGTAGAGCGGCACCAGGTTGGTCACCTTCACCGGCCGCCACATCAGGCATGCACCGAGCGATGCCGCCCATTTCGGCGGATCGGTGACCAGCCCGGGATCGCCGCCGATCGCCTGGAGCAGCGCGGTGCGCTCCTGATCGTCCTTCAGCTCCTTCTTCTCGCCCGAAGCCGAGGCGGACGCGGCGACGTTCACTGCCATCGCCTTCACTGCCGCCTTCACCTCGAGCTGCCATTTGGACAGCTCTTCCTTCGAATGGACGGTCTTCTCGTCCTGGACGTAGAGCTTGCCGCCGATCTCGGTCTCCAGCGCGAGATAGGCGCCCCAATCCTCGAAGAAGTTGCGCAGCGCCTCGAACTCCTCGAAGCGGCGGCCGGAGAATTTGGCGAAGCTTTCCAGCTCCTTCATGCAGGCGGCGGTGAGGCGCGGCTGCTGGAGCTGGCGTACCTCGAGCTTGGGCACCGATATCTCGCAATAGGAGTAGAAGGTGCCGTCGATCACCTTGGATCCGCCGGACATGCCGCCCGATGCGGAAGCGCTGGCGCCCCAGCCGGCCCCGCCGCCGCCGATGCTGAGCGATCCGCCCACCGCCGAGCGGACCTCGCGCTCGGTGCGGCTCGAGGTGACGAAGTCGTTGCTGACATAGCTCTGGCGCGGCATGCGCGAGAGCACCGCGACGTGCGGCGCTTCGCCCGTGTCGATCACGTCGCGATAGCTCCAGCTGATCTCGCCGTTGCGCAGCAGCACGCCCTTGAAGACGTTGTTGACTTCCAGCACCCGCGCCTTGGTCTCGGGGGTGAGCGCCGCATAGACGTCGTTCACCGTGGATGCGGTAGCGGTGCCGTCACTCAGCTTCTTGGCGAGCAGGTCCTGGATCTTGGTGAAGTCGCCCAGATCGGGCAGCTTGTAGCCCGCCGGCAGGTCCGGCGCAGTGCCGCGGCTCGCCTGGTGGACATGCGCGATGCCGTCGTCGCCGAGCAGCTGGATCGCGGTCAGCTTGCTCTCGGCCTCGGTCTGCACCGCCGAGCTGTTGACGACGAACTTAAACGACTTGTCGAGCTCGGTGACGCCCGCCAGCAGCTTGCGCAGCTCGGCCAGCGTGGTCGACTTGTAATAGACGATATGGACGACGATCGCCGGATCCTTGTCCGCCTGGATCGTCAGCGGATAGGATTTGCCCTGCACCGCCGGATCGGGCTTGTCGGGCAGCGTCTTGGGATCGACAATCGGCTTGGGCCCGGGCGGCGGTGTCGGAGTTGGTGTAGGTGCCGGCGTGGGGGACGGGCTGGGCGTGGGCTTGGGCGCCGGCGAAGGCGTCGGTTCCGGCACGGGCATGGCTTCCTCTCCGAAGCGCGCGCGGCGTCAGCGCGCGAAATCCGCACGAGACGCCGGCCATGGATTTGTATCGACCCCGAGGTGCGCGCGTAGCCCCCGCGCCCTTTCCTTTATGTGGCCAAGCTTCCTCATCCTCCGGGACGAGTCAACGAAGGCTCAAACCGTTTCGGTGCCGTTCCCGTCAACTAGTATCAATTGACACTAATTGCCCAAGGGTCTAGCTCGCCGGCGTTGTAGCTGGAGCGCACATCATGACCGACCCGACCAATCCCCTGGGCCTCAACGGCTTCGAGTTCGTCGAATTCACCTCGCCCGATCCCGAGGCGATGGGGAAGCAGTTCGAGATGCTCGGCTTCGTGCCGACGCACCGGCATCCGACCAAGAACATCACCCGCTACAAGCAGGGCCGCATCAACCTGATGCTCAACCGCGACGAGGCCGGCCGCGTGGCGGCGTTCCGCGGCGAGCACGGTCCCTCGGCCAGCGCCATGGCCTTCCGCGTCGCCGATCCGGCCAAGGCGATGGAATGGGCGCTCGAGCACGGCGCCAAGCGCACCGACGAGGACGACACCGTCATCCAGGGCATTGGCGGCTCGTACCTCTATTTCATCCAGGACGGCACCGATCTCTATGCCGACTGGGCGGCGTTCGACGGCTGGGAAGCCGCGGAAGCCGAGAACAATGTCGGGCTCGACCTGCTCGACCACCTCACCCACAATGTCCGCCGCGGCCAGATGCGGGTGTGGTCGGAGTTCTACAAGACGCTCTTCGGCTTCGAGGAGCAGAAGTATTTCGACATCAAGGGCCAGGCCACCGGCCTGTTCAGCCAGGCGATGATCGCGCCGGACAAGGCGATCCGCATCCCGCTCAACGAGAGCCAGGACGACAAGAGCCAGATCGAGGAGTTCATCCGCGAGTATAAGGGCGAGGGCATCCAGCACCTCGCGCTGACCACGCCGGACATCTTCGACACGGTCGAGCGGCTTCGTGCGAGGGGCGTGCGCCTTCAGGACACGATCGAGACCTATTACGAACTGGTCGACAAGCGCGTCCCCGGGCACGGCGAGGACCTGGAGCGCCTGAGGAAGAACCGTATCCTCATCGACGGCAATGTCGGCGACGAGGGCATCCTGCTCCAGATCTTCACCGAGAACATGTTCGGCCCGATCTTCTTCGAGATCATCCAGCGCAAGGGCAATGAAGGCTTCGGCAACGGCAACTTCCAGGCGCTGTTCGAATCCATCGAGCTCGACCAGATCCGCCGCGGCGTGATCAAGGTCGACGCTTAAACGCCTTTTAAACACGATCCGGCGAAAGGGCCGGGATCGGATTTGCCGGGCGCGCGTTTGCCGCCCTGGAAAGTTTGGAGAGGAAGCCGGGGGAGCGCTGCCAGTTGCGTAGCGTGGCGCTCTACCCGGCCACCATCTTCCATCAGGCCAGCGCGAGTTCGCCGCGCGCCTCGCCCGCCCCTTGCCGGAAGCGCGCCTCGTTGAGCAAGCCTTCGCGCTTGGCGACGATCACCGGCACCAGCATCTGCCCCGCCACATTGGTCGCGGTCCGGCCCATGTCGAGGATCGGGTCGATCGCCAGCAGCAGACCCACACCGTCGAGCGGCAGGCCGAGCGTCGACAGGGTGAGCGTCAGCATCACCGTCGCGCCGGTCAGCCCCGCGGTCGCGGCCGAACCGAGCACCGACACGAAGGCGATCAGCGCATAATGCTCGAGGCCGAGCGGAATGCCGTAGAATTGCGCGACGAAGATCGCCGAGATCGCCGGATAGATTGCCGCGCAGCCGTCCATCTTGGTCGTGGCACCCAGCGGCACGGCAAAGGCGGCATAGGCACGCGGCACGCCCAGCGCCCGCTCGGTCACCTCCTCGGTCACCGGCAGCGTGCCGACCGAGGAGCGCGAGACGAAACCGAGCTGGATCGCCGGCCAGGCCGAGGCGAAGAAGCGCAACGGGCTCAGCCCATGCGCCGCGAGCAGCAGCGGATAGACCACCAGCAGCACGAGGCCGAGGCCGATATAGACCGCACCGGCATAGGTGCCGAGCGCGGCCAGCGACTCCCAGCCATAGCGGACCACCGCATCGCCGATCAGTGCGGCGGTGCCGATCGGGGTCAGTCGGATCACCCAGCGCAGCAGCAGCCGGAAGACCGCGAGCGCCGAGGCATTGAAGTCGAGGAAGCGATGCCCAGCTTCGCCCGCCTTCACGGCCGCCGCGCCGATCGCGACCGCGAGCACGATGATCTGGAGGACGTTGAACGAAAGTCCCGTGGTCGCCCCGCCATCGGTAACCTTGGTCGAGGCCGCGATGCCGAGGAAGTTCGCCGGCACCAGCCCCTTGAGGAAATCGAGCCAGCTGCCGGTGCTCGAAGGCGCCGCCGCGGCGGCCGCTGCCACCGCGCTATGATGCCCCGGCTGGAGCACCAGTCCCAAAGTGATGCCGATCCCCACCGCGATCGCCGCGGTGATCGCGAACCAGAGCAAGGTCTGCGCCACCAGCCGCGCCGCATTGTTGAGGTCACGCAGCGCCGCGATCGAAGCTACGATCGCTGTGAACACCAAAGGCGGCACCAGCACCTTGAGCAGCTGCACGAAGATCTGCCCGATCGTCTGCAGCGCCTGGGCGAGCCCGTTTGCTATCTCGCCATCGCTGCCGATCGCCCGTGCGGCCAGCCCCAGCGCTAGCCCGGCGGCCATGCCGATCGCGACCTGCACGCCGAAGCCGGGTAGCTGGAACCGCCGTGGTGCGGCTGCGCTGGTGGTGGCCATTGGTACGACTCCGGAATTAAACCCACCAAAGAAGTAGGAATTACCCGGATGCGGCCCAAGAAAGTTTAGGTTCGCGTTCCTAAAGCTTGCCCCGCAGCAGATAGTATCATTTGACACTTTATGTGCGGCACACCAGAGAGACGGGCATAGAGAGGATGCGATGACCGACTATTTCCCCGGCTTCGGCAATCATGTTTCCACCGAGGCCGTGCCCGGCGCGCTGCCCGTCGGCCGCAACTCGCCCCAGAAGCCGGCGTTCGGCCTCTATGCCGAGCAGCTCTCCGGCACCGCCTTCACCGCGCCGCGCCACGAGAACCGCCGCTCCTGGCTCTATCGTCTGCGCCCCACTGCCGAGCATCCGCCCTTCAAGCGCTACGAAGGCGCGAAGAACTTCGCCCCCGGGACGATCAGTGATCCGCTGCCCCCCAATCGCCTCCGCTGGAATCCCGTAGAGGCGCCCCCGCCCGGCACCGACCTGATCGACGGCATGACCACCATGCTCGCCAATCGCGATCCCGCGGACCTGGAAGGCGTGGCGGTGCATGTCTACGCCGCCAACAAGGACATGGAGACCCGCGTCTTCTTCGATGCGGACGGCGAACTGCTCTTCATCCCCCAGGCCGGCCGGCTGACCCTGCTCACCGAGCTCGGCCGCATCGACATCGCCCCCGGCCAGGTCGCGCTGGTACCGCGCGGCGTGCGCTTCCGCGCGCTGCTGCCGGACGGCGAGGTGCGCGGCTATGTTGCGGAGAACCATGGCGCGCTGTTCCGCCTGCCCGATCTCGGCCCGATCGGCGCCAACGGCCTCGCCAACCCTCGCGACTTCGAGACCCCGGCGGCGTGGTTCGAGGATCGCGACGAGCCCTTCGAAGTCATCCAGAAGCATCTTGGCAGCCTGTGGACCACCACCCTGCCCCATAGCCCGCTCGACGTGGTCGCCTGGCACGGCAATCTCGCGCCGTGGCGCTACGATCTCGCCCGGTTCAACACGATGAACACGGTGAGCTTCGACCACCCGGATCCCTCGATCTTCACGGTGCTGACCTCGCCATCGGACGTGCCCGGGCGCGCCAATGCCGATTTCGTGATCTTCCCGCCGCGCTGGATGGTTGCCGAGGATACGTTCCGCCCGCCCTGGTTCCACCGCAACATCATGAGCGAGGCGATGGGCCTGATCACCGGCGCCTATGACGCCAAGGCCGAGGGCTTCGCCCCCGGCGGCCTGTCGCTGCACAATCTCATGGCCGGCCACGGCCCCGATGTGACCAGCTGGCTGGGCGCGACCAACGCCGATCTCAAACCGCACAAGATCGACGGGACGATGGCGTTCATGGTCGAGACCTGCTGGCCGTACAAGCCGACCCGCCATGCCCTCGACCGCGCCCAGCCCGATTACGATGCGGCCTGGACGGGCTTCCCGAAGGCGCAGCTGCCATGAAATTCCTCCCCGAGCTCGTCTCGGGGAGGGGGACCGCTCGCGAAGCGAGTGGTAGAGGGGCCGGCGCCAGGACGCCGGTTCCCGGCGCGCCCCTCCACCATCCTTCGGATGGTCCCCCTCCCCCGGCAAGCTGGGGGAGGAATTAGATGGACCGTCTCACCGAGACCCCGCCCAACGTCACCCTAGGCCCGCTCGACCTCATCCCCGACGGCAAGGCCCGCAACTTCGTCCTCGAAATGCGCGCCGGGCGGTTCCACGGCTTCGTCGTCCGCCAGGGCGAGGCCGTGCACGGCTATCTCGACCTCTGCGCGCACATGGCGCTGCCGCTGTCGAACAAGCTCGATGACTATCTCACCCCCGACGGCAGCCATATCCAGTGCAGCTGGCACGGCGCGCTCTACCGGATCGCGGACGGCACTTGCGTCGGCGGCCCGTGCGTCGGCGCGAAGCTGCGCCCCTGGCCGGTTGCCGTTCGCGACGGGATGATCGTCACTGCCTGAATGTCGGCATATCCGGATCGGACCAAGTTGAATCCCAAGTCATCGCGCTTTCTATTGACCGACTCATCTTGAAAGCGCCCAATGCTCCCCGGCGAATATCGCTTCCGATACTTGCCAATCCACAGGAGCGAACCATGGCTGACCTTACCAAGTTCGTGAATTCCGCACTCAAGCAGGGCGAGACGTTCGACGTCTATCTCAATCGCTTTCCCAAGATCGGCTCCGGCAAGGCCAATGCGCTCGTGCCGCTGCATGCCAATTTCACCGTCGATGCCTCGGTGCTCGGCCATCCGATCAAAGGCGACATCGACATCACGATGCCCGATCTCAGCCCCTCGGGCACCTGCACGATCGGCTTCCTCGGCGGCCAGCAGCAGGCGCCCTATACCACCAGCGGCAACAAGCTCGAGATCAAGGCACAGGGCCGCACCATCACCTTCTACGGCGGCGACAAGCAGTGGAGCTGGATCGATGTGAGCGGCATCCCCGGCTCGATCGGCATCTGGCCGACCAGCCATGCGCTCCAGGACGAAGACGAACTCGACCTCGCCGGCGTCGAGGCCTGATTTCTCCCCCGGTTCCCCCGGCATGAGGTCGCGCCGGGGGAATTTCCTCTCTTGCTCTCTCCCCTCTTGCCGCCCCGAGTGAAATCGGGGAAAAGGCAGGAAAATAGGTCAGCATTGCTGACGCGCATATCCGGAGAGAGGCCATGGAACCCACGCTCGATTTCGGTCTCGGCGAGACCGCCGACATGATCCGCGAGACCACGCGGCGCTTCGCCAAAGAGCGGATCGAGCCGCTCGCCGCGAAGATCGATGCGGACGACTGGTTCCCCCGCGACGAGCTGTGGACCGCGATGGGCGAGCTCGGCCTGCACGGCATCACCGTCGAGGAGGAATATGGCGGCCTGGGTCTGGGCTATCTCGAGCATGTCGTCGCCCAGGAGGAAGTCGCCCGCGCTTCCGCCTCGATCGGCCTCAGCTATGGCGCCCACTCCAACCTCTGCATCAACCAGATCCGCCGCTGGGCCAATCCCGAGCAGAAGGCCAAGTATCTCCCCAAGCTGATCTCGGGCGAGCATGTCGGCAGCCTCGCCATGTCCGAGGCCGGCGCCGGCTCGGACGTCGTCTCGATGAAGCTGCGCGCGGAGAAGACCGACCGCGGCTATGTCCTCAACGGCACCAAGTTCTGGATCACCAACGCGGCCTATGCCGACACCTTGGTGGTCTATGCCAAGACCGGCGAAGGCTCGCGCGGCATCACCACCTTCCTGATCGAGAAGGACATGCCCGGCTTCTCGATCGGCCAGAAGATCGACAAGATGGGCATGCGGGGCTCGCCCACCGCCGAGCTGGTGTTCAACGACTGCGAAGTGCCGGAAGAGAATGTCATGGGCCCGCTCAACGGCGGCGTCGGCGTGCTGATGTCCGGCCTCGATTATGAGCGCACCGTGCTTTCCGGCATCCAGCTGGGCATCATGCAGGCCTGTCTCGACGTCGTCCTGCCCTATCTGCGCGAGCGCAAGCAGTTCGGCCAGCCGATCGGCCAGTTCCAGCTGATGCAGGCCAAGGTGGCGGACATGTATGTCGCCCTCAACTCGGCGCGCGCCTATGTCTATGCAGTGGCGAAGAGCTGTGACGCCGGCAGGACCACCCGGTTCGACGCCGCCGGCGCGATCCTGCTCGCCTCGGAGAATGCCGTGAAGGTCTCGCTCGAGGCGATCCAGGCGCTGGGCGGCGCCGGCTATACCAAGGACTGGCCGGTCGAGCGCTTCGCCCGCGACGCCAAGCTGCTCGATATCGGCGCCGGCACCAACGAGATCCGCCGCATGCTGATCGGGCGCGAGCTGATCGGCGCGGCCTGAAAACTTCCCGGAGCGCGTCCGGAAGAAAGGGATCGCCCGCAAAGCTGATGGTGGAGGCTGCCACGCGCCTCCACCGCCTTCGGATAGCGTGAACGAGATCGCCTCGCCCACGCCAAGAGCACCTGCGAGCCGTTACCCGGTCAGGAGCAGCCGCCCCCGACCTCGAATTTCTCCTGCCTGCTGGCGCCGATCACTTCGATGCCCTTGCTTCCGGTGATGCCCGAAAGCGGAATCGTCAGCAGGAAGGGCTTTATCGCCGTCAGGCAGAAGCCGCCCGGCAACGAGCCGACCACTTCGATGCCCCAATATTCCGGACATTTGACATAGATGAGCGGCGTCAGCGCCACGCTCATGTTGAGGCACGGCGCCTCGCCGCGCACCACGAGGAAGAAAGTCTCCGGAACGATACCCGGAACCACTTCCGCGCTGTCGAAATTGATCACCCGGCTGCTGCCCGCAGGCCGCGTCGCGTCGAGAAGTTCCTGAGTCATGTCATGGGGCCTTTCTGCCATTCGAAGGAGATACGCAGAACAGGACTCGAACTTACCACCGATGACGGCGCCCGGATATTTATTCGGACTCCATTCCGGTGCATTCTCGAAACAATTCAGGGCCCGGATGCAGCCCGAGCCCTGAACCTTGCTTTGGACGACCTTACCAGATCTTCACGCGCTTGTCCGGCGCGAGATACAGCTTCTCGCCCTGCTGGACATTGAACGCCGGATACCAGGCATCGAGGTTGCGTACGGTGAAGGCGCGCCAGCGGCCCGGCGCGTGCGGATCGGTCGCCACTTCGGCCCGCAGCGCCTGGTCGCGCTGCTTCTCGCGCCAGCTCTGCGCAAAGGCGAGGAAGAAGCGCTGGTCGCCGGTCAGCCCGTTGATCACCGGCGCCTCCTTGCCCTTCAGCGAGGCGTGATAGGCCTCATAGGCGGCGGTCAGCCCGGCCACGTCGGCGATATTCTCGGCGAGCACCTGCTTGCCGTTGAGGAACAGCCCCGGCAGCACTTCATAGGCGCTGTACTGCGCCGCCAGCGCCGCGCTCGCCGCCTGGAAATGCTTCAGGTCCTCGGGCGTCCACCAGTTGCGCAGCTTGCCGGTGCTGTCGAAGCTCGATCCGGTATTGTCGAAGCTGTGGCTGATCTCGTGCCCGATCGTCGCGCCGATCGAACCATAGTTCGCCGCCGCGTCCGACTTCGGGTCGTAGAACGGCGCCTGCAGGATCGCCGCCGGGAAGTTGAGCGCGTTCTGCAGCGGCAGGTTCACCGCATTGACGGTCTGCGGCGTCATCCACCACTCGCCCTTGTCGACCGGCTTGCCGATCTTGGCGAGCTGGTGCGCCGTCTTCGCCTTGCCCGCGCGGATCAGATTGCCGACGGGATCGTCCGCCCTCACCTCGAGCGAAGCATAGCTCCGCCACGTCTCGGGGTAGCCGACGCCGACGCGCATCGTCTCGATCTTCTTGCGCGCCTCGGCCTTGGTCGCCTCGTCCATCCAGCTGAGCCCGGCGACGCGCTTGTCGAACGCCGCCTTGATGTTCGCCACCATATTCTGGATGTCGGTCTTCGACGAAGCCGGGAAGTAATCCTTCACATAGAGCTGGCCGACCGCGTCGCCCAGATTGCCGTTCACGCTGGCGATGGCGCGCTTGTCGCGCGGGCGCATCGCCTGCTGGCCGCGCAGCTGCTTCGAGAAGAAGTCGAAGCTCGCCTGGTCGAACTTCGCCGGCAGCACCGAAGTGACCTCATTGATCTGGTGGAAGGCCAGCCAGTTCTGCCACGCCTCGATCGGCTCGCTCTCGACCAGCTTGGCGAGCTTCACCGTCGTGTCGGGCTGCCAGACGATGAACTCCTGCTGCGAGCCAAGGCCCGCCGCGGCCCAGAAGCCGTCCCAGTCGATCCCGGGCGCCTTGGCCGCGAAGTCGGCCTTCTTCCACCAGTTGTCGGCCTTCTGCACGTCCTGGCTGGCGACCAGGTCGGTATGCGCGGCGGCGATCTTGGTCTCCAGGTTGAACACCCGCGCCGCCCGCGCCGCCGGATCGCTCATCCCGGCCAGCGTGAAGATCTTGACCAGATAGGCCTTATAGCCCTCGCGCGCCTTCTTCATCTCGTCGGTCTGCGAGAGATAATAGTCGCGATCGTCGAGCCCCAGGCCGCCCTGAAGCACATAGGGGACCGTGGTGTCGGGCTTGTCGAGCGCCTGGCTCACCCAAAGGCCGAACAGATTCTCGGTGGAGAAATTGGTCGCGTTGAGCGGATCGACATCGGCGTGGACATTGCCGCCGAGCATCGCCGAAAGCGCCTTCCGGTCCTTGATCGCCGCGATCGCATCCAGGGTCGGCTTGAGCGGCGCGATCCCGCGCGCCTCGATCCCTGCCGTGTCGGTAAAGGCATTGTACCAGTCGGCGATCCGCCGCGTGTCGGTGCCCGCCGCGGCATTGGCCTTCAGCGCTGCGTCGATGATCGCCTTGTTGTTCGCCTCGGCCTTGTTGAACACGTCGAGGAACATGCCGGTCGCGGTGCGGTCCGCCGGGATCTCCGTCTTCGCGCGCCAGCCGCCATTGGCATATTCCTCGAAATCGTCACCCGGCTTCACCTTCTTGTCGAGCCCGACCAGGTCGACGCCGACTCCGGTGCCGGCCGCAGCGGTGGTGCCGCTATCCGATCCCGACGGCGTGCAGGCGGTGGTCGCGAGCAGCGCCGCGACAAGGAGCATATGGGTCTTCAACGCGACTCTCCTGTATTGCTGTATGGTAGGGGTGCTACTCCTGCGATCTGCTTTGCGCCAGCACCTTCCCATGCCCGCTTCACCGGTGTAGGGAGAGGAAAACTAGGACAGGAAGGATGCCCTATCTATGAGCGCCCCGGTGCTCGATTCGAGGGTTGCGGCAGACGCGGAGGATTTCCGCGCGCGCGCTGCGCATAACCGCGCCTTGGTCGATCAACTCCGCGCCGATGTCGCCCAGGCGGCACTCGGCGGCAGCGAGTCGTCACGCGAACGCCACACCGCCCGCGGCAAGCTGCTGCCCCGCGAGCGAGTCGAGCGGCTGCTCGATCCCGGCGCGCCGTTCCTCGAGATCGGCCAGCTCGCCGCCTGCGACATGTACGAAGGCGAAGTGCCCGGCGCCGGCATGATCGCCGGGGTCGGCCGTGTCTCGGGCCGCACCGTGATGATCGTCTGCAACGACGCCACGGTGAAGGGCGGCACCTATTATCCGATGACGGTGAAGAAGCACCTTCGCGCCCAGGAGATCGCCGAGCAGAACCGCCTGCCCTGCATCTACCTGGTGGATTCGGGCGGCGCCAACCTCCCCCACCAGGCCGAGGTCTTCCCCGACCGCGATCATTTCGGCCGGATCTTCTTCAACCAGGCGAACATGAGCGCCAAGGGCATCCCGCAGATCGCCTGCGTGATGGGCAGCTGCACCGCCGGCGGCGCATACGTCCCCGCCATGTCCGACGAGACGGTGATCGTCCGCGCGCAGGGCACGATCTTCCTCGCCGGTCCGCCGCTGGTGAAGGCCGCCACCGGCGAAGTCATCACCGCCGAGGACCTTGGCGGCGGCGACCTCCATGCCCGCAAGTCGGGCGTGGTCGATCATCTCGCCGAGAATGACGAGCATGCGCTGACCATCGTCCGCGACATCGTCAGCCATCTCCCCGCCGATCGCACGCCGGACCTCGCCCTGCTCGATCCGCGCGCGCCGAAATATGCGCCGGAAGAGCTGTACGGCATCATCCCCGAGGACGTCCGCGCGCCCTATGACGTGCACGAGGTGATCGCCCGCATCGTCGATGGCAGCGAGTTCCACGAGTTCAAGGCGCTCTACGGCACCTCCCTGGTCTGTGGCTTCGCGCATATCTGGGGCATGCCGGTCGGCATCATCGCCAATAACGGCGTGCTGTTCAGCGAGAGCGCGCAGAAGGGCGCGCATTTCATCGAGCTGGCCTGCCAGCGCCGCATTCCCCTGCTCTTCCTCCAGAACATCTCCGGCTTCATGGTCGGCGGCAAGTATGAGGCGGAAGGCATTGCGAAACATGGCGCAAAGCTGGTCACCGCCGTCGCCACCGCGACCGTGCCCAAGCTCACCGTGCTGATCGGCGGCAGCTTCGGTGCCGGCAATTACGGCATGTGCGGCCGCGCCTATTCGCCGCGTTTCCTGTTCACCTGGCCCAACAGCCGCATCTCGGTGATGGGCGGCGAGCAGGCCGCGAGCGTGCTGGCCACCGTCCACCGCGACGCCGACAAATGGACGCCGGAAGAGACCGAGGCGTTCAAGGCCCCGATCCGCCAGCGCTACGAGGACGAGGGCAACCCCTGGCACGCCACCGCGCGCCTGTGGGACGACGGCATCATCGACCCGGCCCAGACCCGCGACGTCCTCGGCATCGCGCTCGCCGCCACGCTGAATGCGCCGATCCCGGAACGCCCGGCGTTCGGCGTGTTCCGGATGTGATGCAGGCCAGCGGCTCCCCTTCCTCATTCCTCCCCGAGCTTGTCTCGGGGAGGGGGACCGCCCGGCGAAGCCGGGTGGTGGAGGGGCAACCGCGAGCGTGCTTCAGCGACGATCCCACGCAAGACAGCATCCAGATCGCGCAACACCTCGGCCGCCGGCACCCGCAGCGTCGCGATACCGCAACCAGCCAGCCGGGCATCTCGCCGCGCATCGCGTGCCGGCCGCTCGCCAAACCCATGCGCCTCGCCATCCACCTCGATCGCAAGCCGTGCGTCGCTGCAATAGAAATCGAGACTGAACGCGCCCGTCGCATGCTCATGACGAAACTTGAGTCCAGCCGGCCGCTTGCGCAGTTCCCGCCACAACAGACCTTCCGGCAGGCTCATCTCGCGCCGCTGTGCTCGCGCCCGCTGCACAGCGCGCTTGCTCCCTTTCGGCGCATGATCCTTGAACATCGCAACCGCCCCTCCACCATGCTTCGCATGGTCCCCCTCCCCGAGACTAGCTCGGGGAGGAATTGAAAGGTCCGGAATGAAGCAGCTTCTCCTCGCCCTCGCCCTCCTCGCCCCGCTCCCCGCGCTGGCGCAGTCCGGCCCCGTCACCCCCACCGCCAAGCTCCCTCCGGCCAACCCGCTTCCCTATGAGGACGCCGAGGCCGCCGCCGTGATGACGCCGATCAACGCGATGTTCGCCGGGCTCGCCGCGCATGACGGCACCGCGATCCTCGCCCAGACGCGGCCCGAGGGCGGCGCCACCGTCGCGGTCGAGAAGCCCGACGGCAGCCGCGCGATCCGTCATCTGAGCTGGGCCGAGTTCGCCGCCGGCATCAAGCCGGGCCCGGAGAAGCTCGAGGAGCGCATCTCCACCCCCGCGATCGAAGTCGATGGCGACATCGCCATGGTCTGGGCGCCCTTCGTCTTCCTGATCGACGGCAAGGCGCATCATTGCGGCACCAATCATTTCGACCTGATCCGCGAGAACGGCAGCTGGAGGGTGCTCAACGTCACCTGGTCGCAGCGCACGACCGGATGCACCGCCCAATGAGCCGCGACACGCTCTTCCTGCTCGATCCCGACTGGGCCGATCCGGCCTATGGCGGCGAGCGGCATTTCTACTGCAAGGAATGCATGATCGTGGACGGGCTGCTCGCAACCTTCCCCGAGCGCGCGGCGAACATCGACGTCGTCCGCGTCGCCTGGCCCCGCCCACGCGCGGCAGTGGTCGAAGCGATCGGCGAGGAGAACCAGAACCTGCCGGCCCTAGTGTGGGACGGCGGGTTCGCCAACGACATCGAAGCGTTGCTGGCGGCCCTGGCGGAGCGCCACGGCTTTCCGGAGCGCCACCCTTGAGCACTGGAAATGTAGGATTTTCCATGTTGAAACGAGACTCTGGAGCGTCCCGATGCCGGCCGCGCGCCTGTGCATGGGGATTCAAGGGATTCAAGATAATGCACAACCAGATGGTTGAATATCGATGATCAAGTCCCTGCTCATCGCCAATCGCGGCGAGATCGCCTGCCGCATCATCCGCACCGCCCGCGCGCTCGGTATCCGCACCGTCGCGGTCTATTCGGACGCCGATGCGAAGGCGCTGCACGTCCGCCAGGCGGACGAGGCCGTGCATATCGGCCCGTCGCCCGCCCGCGAAAGCTATCTGGTCGGCGCGAAGATCATCGCCGCCGCGAAGCAGACCGGCGCCGAGGCGATCCACCCCGGCTATGGCTTCCTCTCGGAGAATGCCGATTTCGCCGAGGCGGTGATCGCCGCTGGGCTGGTCTGGGTCGGCCCCAGGCCGGACAGCATCCGCGCCATGGGCCTGAAGGACGCCGCCAAGGCGCGGATGATCGCCGCCGGCGTGCCGGTCACCCCCGGCTATCTCGGCGAGGACCAGTCGCCCGACCGGCTCCAGGCCGAGGCGGACGCGATCGGCTATCCCGTCCTGATCAAGGCCGTCGCCGGCGGCGGCGGCAAGGGCATGCGGCTGGTCGAGGCATCGGGCGATTTCCTCGACGCCCTCGCCTCGTGCCAGCGCGAGGCCGCCAGCTCGTTCGGCGACGACCGGGTACTGCTCGAGAAATACATCCTCTCGCCCCGCCACATCGAGGTGCAGGTGTTCGGCGACACGCACGGCGATGTCGTCCACCTGTTCGAGCGTGACTGCTCGCTCCAGCGCCGCCACCAGAAGGTGATCGAGGAGGCCCCGGCCCCCGGCATGGACGAGCAGACCCGCGAGGCGATCTGCGCCGCCGCGGTCCGCGCGGCAAAGGCGGTCGACTATGTCGGCGCCGGCACCATCGAGTTCATCGCCGATGCCAGCGAAGGCCTGCGCGCCGACCGCATCTGGTTCATGGAGATGAACACCCGCCTCCAGGTCGAGCATCCGGTGACCGAGGAGATCACCGGCCAGGATCTGGTCGAATGGCAGCTGCGCGTCGCCAGTGGCGAACCGCTTCCGCTCCGTCAGGAAGAGCTGGAGATCAGCGGCTGGGCGATGGAAGCGCGGCTCTATGCCGAGGACCCGGCCAAGGGCTTTCTACCCTCGACAGGCATGCTCGAAATCTATCGCGCTTTCGAGGATATTCGCGAGGACGCGGGCGTCGAGGAAGGCGACACGATCTCGCCTTTCTACGATCCGATGATCGCCAAGCTGATCGCGCATGCCGACACCCGCCAGGAGGCCATTGAGCAGCTGAGCAACGCCTGCCATTCCACGGACATCTATCCGGTCAGGACCAACGCGGCCTTTCTGCGGCGCGCACTCGATCATGAGGATTTCCAGGCCGGGCACATCGATACCGGCTTCATCGAACACCATCTCGACGCTCTCCTGCCCCCGGTCGAGCTACCCGAAACCGTGATCATGGACGCGATCACCACCCTAGCCGCCTATGAGCAGGAGGATCACTGGTTCTCGATCAACGGCGCCCAGCCCTTCGCGGCGCCATCGGGCAAACCGTCGCGAGACATCACCGGCTTCCGCCTGAATCGGCAGCCGGAGCGCAAGGTCCGTGTGATGCACGGCGGCACCATCTATGAGCGCGAGCTGTCACCCAACTGGCAGAACCGCTTCCCGATCTTCGCCGAGCCGGTGGCAGGCGGCTTCGTCATCTGGGACGACGCCCAGAATTTTCTGTTCACGCCGGTACGACACGAAGGGCGTGCCGGTGGCACCGCCGGCAATGGCGCGATCCCCGCCCCGATGCCCGGCCGCGTCACCTCGGTCGAGGTCGACAAGGGGGATATGGTCACCAAGGGCCAGCGCCTCGTCACGCTCGAGGCGATGAAGATGGAGCATGGCCTTACCGCCCCGTTCGATGGCACGATCGCCGAGTTGAACGTGACGCAGGGCAGCCAGGTGAGCGAAGGTGCGCTGCTGGTGAAGGTCGAGAAGGCTGACTAACTGCTCCCCGGCGAAAGCCGGGGCCCAGGGTTTCTAAGCCGTGTCGCTCGTGACCCTGGACCCCGGCTTTCGCCGGGGAACATGGTGTGGAGACATTGGAGGAAGAATGGCAGGCAGGTTCTACGACGAATGGCAGGTCGGCGACGTGATCGCCCACGAGCTCCGCCGCACGGTGACGGAGACCGACAACCTGCTGTTCTCGACCATGACCCACAACACCCAGCCGCTCCATCTCGATGCCGAGGCGGCACGGGCGAGCGAGTTCGGGCAGATCCTCGTCAACGGCACTTTCACCTTCAGCCTGATGGTCGGCGTCACCGTGGGAGACACCACAGCCGGCACGCTGGTCGCCAATCTCGGCTATGACGAGCTGCGCATGCCCAAGCCGGTGTTCATCGGCGATACGCTGCGCGCGGAAAGCGAAGTGACCGAGCTGCGCCCGAGCAAGTCGCGCCCCGGCCAGGGCATCGTCACCTGGAGGCACCGCATGCTCAACCAGCGCGACGAAGTGGTCTGCGAATGCCTGCGCTCGGCCCTGCTCAAGAGCCGGCCCGCGGCGTGAAGCATAGCGCCGACATCGTCGTGATCGGCGGCGGCGCGGCGGGTGTCGGCGCGCTGCGCACCCTTGCCGATGCCGGCAGGGACGTGCTGCTGCTCGAGGCGCAGGACCGGCTCGGCGGCCGCGCCCATACCGTGCACATCGCCGGCGTGCCGATCGACATGGGCGCCGGCTGGCTCCATTCGGCAACCAAGAACCCCTGGGCCGCCATTGCCGAGGCGCGCGGGTTCGAGGTCTATCGCTCGCCTGCGCGCTGGGGCGAGCAGTGGCGCGAACTCGGCGCCTCCAAGGCGGAACAGCAGGCGCTCTGGGCGGCGTTCGAGGCGTTCATGGACGCGATGCACAGCCCGCCGGCGAGCGACCGTGCCTCCGACCTGTTGCCGCCGGGCGGCGAATGGAACCCCGCGCTCGACGCGCTCTCCGGCTATATCAACGGTGCACCGATGCGCGAGATGTCGGTGATCGACTGGCTCGCCTATGAAGAGGCGTCGCTCGACATCAACTGGCGGGTCTGCGACGGCTATGGCGCACTGATCTCCTCGCATGCCGCGGCGCTGCCCGTGGCGCTGGCAACCCCGGTTTCCGCAATCGACACCTCGGGCAAGCAACTTCGCATCGAGACGCCGCGCGGATCGATCACCGCCAATGCCGCGATCGTCACCGTCTCCAGCAACGTCCTGGCCAGCGGCGCCATCCGGCTGCCCGGCCATGACGCGGTCCTCCACGCCGCCTCGGAGCTGCCGCTCGGCCTCGCCGACAAGCTGTTCTTCACGCTCGAGGGCGGCGAAGAGATCGACGACAACGCCCATCTGCTCGGCAATCCGCGCAGCGCGCTGACCGGCACCTATACGCTCAAGCCCTTCGGCCGCCCGCTGGTCGAGTGCATGCTCGGCGGCGAAGGCGCGCGGGCGATGGAGAAGGAAGGGCTGAACGGCGCGGCCGAGTTCGCCATCGGCGAGCTGGTCCATCTGCTGGGAAGCGAATGGCGGGCGAAGCTGCGCTTCGTCGCCGGCTCGGCATGGGGCCGCGAAACCCATGTGCTCGGCGGTTACAGCCACGCCCTGCCCGGCAAGCACGGCGCCCGGGCCGTGCTGCGCGCCGGCGCGGATCCCCGCATCCGCTTCGCCGGCGAAGCCACTTCGGACGACGAATTCTCCACCGCGCATGGGGCGTACAACACGGGCGTCGCGGCGGCCAAGGCGCTGCTGGGCTGATCGGCTGAAAACCCCTTCTCCCTCGATGGGAGAAGGGAGGGGCCCGCCGCCGAAGGCGGTGGGAGGGATGAGGGTGAGCGCGCCTCAAAGCGCAGTGCTCGCGGAGAGGCCACCCCCACCCAACCCTCCCCCATCAAGGGGGAGGGCTTAAGAAGTTACGCCGCCTTCTTCCCAGACTCCGGATTGGAGAATTCCATCTCCTGGTCGATCCCGCCGAACTTGAGCGCCATCACGTCGCGGGCATAATTCTGGTTCAGCCTCCAGGGCTTGCGATGTCCCTGGCGGGGCAGCTTGTCCGAGGCGCGCTGGACATAGCCCGAGGTGAAGTCGAGGAACGGCACTTCCTCCACCGGCGCCGCCAGCCGCGGCGTCACCTGCCGCATGCCCCGCTTGCGCATCGCATTGAGCAGGCGGGTGACATAATTGGCGGTCAGGTCGGCCTTCAGCGTCCAGCTGGCATTGGTGTAGCCGAACGCGATCGCGAAATTGGGCACGTCGGAGAACATCATGCCCTTGTAGGTCATCGCCTTTCCGGGCTCGAACGGCTTGCCGTCGACGGTGATCGGCATGCCGCTGAACAGCTGGATCTCCAGCCCGGTGGCGGTGACGACCAGGTCGGCCGCGAGCTCCTTGCCCGAGCCGAGCTTGAGCCCGGTCTCTGTGAAACGGTCGATCGTGTCGGTCACCACCTCGGCCTGGCCGCCCTTGATCGAGGCGAACAGATCGGCATCGGGCACCAGGCAGACGCGCTGGTCCCAGGGATTGTAGCTGGGCGTGAAATGCGTGCCGACATCATAGTCGGGTCCCAGCTCGTCGCGGACCATCTGGACGATCCGCTCCTTGGTCTTCCCCGGGTTCTTGCGGGCGAGGCGGAAGAAGAATTGCTGGAGCAGCACATTCTTCCAGCGCGTCAGGCCATAGGCGGTCATCGCCGGCATCCAGCCGCGCATCCAGTTGGCGATTGCATCCTGCGAGGGCCGCGAGACGATATAGGTCGGCGAGCGCTGGAGCATGGTGACGTGCGCCGCCTGCTTGGCCAGCTCGGGCACCAGCGTGACGGCGGTCGCCCCGCTGCCGATCACGACGACGCGCTTGTCCTTGTAGTCGACGTCCTCGGTCCAGAATTGCGGATGGACGATCCGGCCCTTGAAGTCCGCCGCCCCGGCAAAGTCGGGCGTATAGCCCCGGGCATAATTGTAATAGCCGGTGCACAGGAACAGGAACGAGCAGGTGAAGGTAGACACCTCCCCACCCCGCTCGGCGGTGACGGTCCACAGCGCATCTTCGCTCGACCAACTCGCGCCGGTCACCCGCGTCGAATAGCGGATATGCTCGTCGATCCCGTAATCCTTCACTGCCTCATCGAGATAGTTGAGGATCGACGGACCATCGGCGATCGCCTTGCTCTCGGTCCAGGGACGGAAGGCAAAGCCCAGCGTGAACATGTCCGAGTCCGAGCGGATGCCCGGATAGCGGAATAGGTCCCAGGTCCCGCCCAGCCGCTCGCGCCCCTCCAGCACCACATAGCTGCGATCCGGGCTGTTCTTCTGGAGATGCCAGGCCGCGCTCACGCCGGAGATGCCGGCCCCTACGATCACCACGTCGAAATGCTCGGCCACGCGCCCTCTCCCGCCGATCTGTTTACACCAGTGTAAACAGAAAACGCGCCGGCTCAATAATCCCGCGAATATTTGAGGCTGACGCTCGATCCGCCGAACGACCCCGCCTGGGAGAGCAGGCTCAGCGTGCGGCTGAGCGAGATCTCGAGCTGCGTGGCAGTGAAGCCCCGCGCGTCGGTGATGATCTCCACATAGATGTCGTCGGTCAGGTATTTGCCCGCCGCCAGCGCCATGCCGCGCCCGCTGACATCGTCGGCGCCGAGGATACGCAGCCGGTCGATGCCGGTGGCAGATTTGAGCTGGCCGAGCGGATTGAGCCCGCCGCCCGAGCCGCTCAGCGACTGGAGCGCCGCGGCCAGCTGGATCGCCTCGGTGGCCGACAGGTTGGTCACGTTGGTCCCGAAGAACAGCCGCGCCAGCACTTCCTCCTGCGGCAGGGTCGGCGTCGAGCTGAACACGATCTGCGGCTGCTGAGCAGTGCCCGACACGGTAAGGATCGCGGTGATCCCCTCGGCGGTGGTGCTCGCCTGGATATCGACGCTCGGATTGGTCAGCGCCGATCCCTGGAAGCGGATCGTGCCGCGCGAGATGTCGAAGCGGCGGCTGGCGAAGCTGTAGGTGCCGCGCACGATCTCCATGGTGCCGCGGATGTCCGGCGCCAGCGTGGTGCCCCGCACCGTGATCTGCGCGCGCCATTCGGACTCCAGCCCCATGCCGGTGACAAACAGGCGGTTGTCGGCATTGATGCGCAGGTTGAGGTCGAAATCGCCGAAGGAGCGGCTGATCGCCTTGGCTGGCTCGTCCACTTCGCCGGTCGCGCGCTTGCGGCGGATACCGGTCAGCTCGGGCACCTCGGCGGCGCCCTGACGAATGATCTGGTAGTGCGCCTCGGGGACGGTCAGTCGGCCCTCGATCTTCGACACCTCAGGGTTCTTGGTGATCGTGATCTGCCCGGTCGCCGTCGCCCCCAGCGCGTCGCTGCGTGCCAGCCGGGCGTTGTTGAGGTCGGCGGTGATCGAGATCGGATAGCCGTTCGCCGAGGACAGGCTCACCCGCCCCTGCGCCTTCACCGTGCCGTCGCCCGCCTTTGCGGTCAGCGCATTGAGGATGAACGCGTCGTTCGAGAAGGCGCCGTCCACCGTCATCCCGGTCAGCCGTGTGCCGAAATTCTCGTTCTCGTATGTGAGGTTGGTCGCGCGGACCACGCCGGTGAGCCGCGGCTCTTCCACCTTGCCAGAGAAGTCCGCCGCGATGCCGATCGGTCCATCGACCTGCTGGCCAGAGAGCCCGGCCAGCGAGAAGGGCACTGCCGCCGGACCGTTGTAGCGGATGCCGCCCGAGAGCGGCGCGGCGAACATGCGCTCGGTCCAGGAGCCGGCATCCGCCCCGAGCGGGCTGAGCGTCGCCACCACCCGGCCGATCGTCGTGTTGCCGCGCCGGATCAGTGCGCGCGCGTCGCCGCCACTGGGCAGCAGCTTGCCGACGAAGCTGACGTTCACCGGCGTCGAGACGCTGGCCAGGCTTGCGCGGGTGAAGTCGGTGATCTCCAGCCGCGCATCGGCGCTGGGGAAGGCCTCCGGCGAGGCCTGGGCGAAGTCGAGGCTGCCGGTCGCGGTGCCGCCTATGCCGAGATCGGGGACGAAGGCGTTGATCGCCGCCAGGTCGAGGCTGTCGAGCCGCGCCTGCAGCACCATGCCCTTGCCATAGCTGCCGGCGATCCGCGCCTTGCCGCGGTCGAAATCGAGCTGGGTCGGCGCCAGGTGATAGACCCCGTCGCGGATTGCGATGCGGGCCGGCTGCAGGGTGTGGAAATTCACCCCGCTGCCATTGCCTTGCACCGCGACCAGCCAGTTGTCCGGCGCCAGCTTCGCGTTCGCGGCGATCTGGAACGGCACCCCGGTCGAGCCATTGGCGAACAGCTGGGCGGTGCCGTTGCCGCCGGCATAGGCGATCTTGGCCCGCGCGGTCTTCAGCACGAAATTGCCCTGGCGCAGGTTGGCGACCTGCACGTCCCCGGTGATCTCCGGCGTGTCCGCCAGCACCACGGTCCCATCGATCAGCGCGCGCCCGATCGTCAGCCCCGCCTGGCCCGGAATCTTGGCGTTGGACGCCGTCGCGTGCACGTCCGCCCGCTGCAGCTTGCCCTGCGCCGACAGCGCCGCCCGGCCGACCACGCCCGAACCGTTGAACGCCAGCGCCCCCTCGAACGGCCCGGCGGCGGTCTGGGCGACCTTGCCGGTGATATCCATGCCGGCAAAGCGCCCGGCATTGATGTCGATCGCCAGTCTATTGCCGGTCCGCACCAGCACATCCGCGCTGAACGGCCCGTAATCCGTATCCCCCTTGGCCAGCACCGCCCAGGCATTACCCTTCCCGCGCACCTGCGCCTCGAGATTGGCGAGGCCGATGCCAAGCCCGGGCTTCGGTGCCTTGAGCAATATCACCGGCGCGTTGAGCGTCCCCGTCACCCGCGCAGTCAGCGGACCGTACTGGTCGGACACCGCATCGGCGTTGATCAGGATCGGCCCCGCCGGATCATAGCGCCCGGATCCGCGCAGCACGCGGAACTTGGGCGCCTTCATCCGGACGTCGCTGATGCTGATCACGCCCTTGGGGTCGAGCACCAGCCGCGCGGAGGCGACCGCATTGCCGCCCAGGAACTCGCGCGCGCCGTCGCTGAAGATCTTGCGCGAATTGCCGGCGATATGACCCCTGATACCCCAACCGCCACCCGGCGCTGCGAACAGCTCGGCATCGGTCCGCAGGTCGACGATGCCGACCCCGTCGATCTGATAGTCGTTCACCCGCCCCTTGAGCGCACCAGTATAGCGGCCCTTGCCGACATCGGCGGCGATGATTGCAGTCGCATCGATCTTGTCCGATCGGATGCGCAGATTGTCGGACAGGACCTGCTGGCCCGAGATCGCCAGGTCACCGTTCACGGTCAGGTTGGTCACCAGTCCACCCGCCGCGGCATTCAGCCCCGACACCCGCTTCGCCCGCGCCCGCACCGGCACCAGGATGCGATCGGCATCGACCTGCGCCCTCCCCTCGGCATAGAGCTGCTCGGCCACCGTCTCGCCAAAGCCGATCGCGCCGGCGCTGAGCTTGTAATCGACCACCGGCTTGTCGAATGCCCCGTCCAGTGCCACCGAAGCGCGCACCGAGCGCCCGACCAGGTTCGGCGCGATCGCCCCCGACTTGAGCAGGATCGCGTCCACCTTGAAGTCGTGGAACTGGTTGTGGCCGAGGTCGACCTTGCCCTTGCCCTCGACCGACAGCGCATCGGAGTGGAGCTTGACCACGCCGTCCGCGGTCCGGTCGGCCCAGGTCATGTCGAGGTCCAGATCGAGCTGCGGCGAGGCCAGCCGCTCGACCGGCCCCTTCAGCCACACGCCGGGATGCAGCGGCCCGCGCAGCTGGAAGCGGCCATTGGTCGCGACCAGGTCCAGATTGGCGAGTTGCGCCCCGCCCAAAGTACCGAGTGCCTTGCCCTGCCAGCGCGCCCAGTCACCCTTGCCAGCCACCGCGACCGTCAGCGGCGCATCGAGCCCCGCCAGCCCCGCAACCAGCCCCTTCGCCGGTGCATCGAGCTTGAGATCGACATCGAAGCGGTTCTTGTCGGGCGTGGCATCGAGCGTCAGTGCCAGCTTGTCGCCGCCCGGCAGGTTCGGCCCGGCCAGCGTGCCGCCGTCGAGCACGAGCTGCGCACGCCCATCGGCAAGATGCGTCTTGCCCGCCAGCCGCCCGAGATAGCGCGCCCGCCCGTCGACTTCCTTGGCGATGTCGATCCGCGCGACATCGAGCCGGCCGATATCGATGTTGATGTCCGGCAGCAGCGGCGCATTCGGATCGCCCGAAGGCTTGAGTGCCGGCATGCGCAGCAGCTTCACCTCGGGGCTGGTGGCGCTGCGCACGTCGATCCGGTTCTTCAGATAGGCGAAGGGCCGCCAATCCACCCGGATCTCGCGCGAGGTGGCGAACACGCCCTTGATGTCGCGCACCTGCACGTCACGCAGGATCATCGCGCCATAGAGCGATCCGTCGATCCGCCCGATGCGGAAATTGAGCCCCGATCCCAGCGTCAGCGCCGCGATCCGGTCCGCGACGAAGCGCCGGCCCGGCTGGGTGTTGATCCCCAGCACCAACGCACCGATCGCCAGCGCCAGGCCGGCGAGCGCGATTCCCGTCCACTTCACCACGCGCTGCCATATCGGCGGCCGGACCTTCACCACCTCGGGCTCGGGAGCCACGGCTTCGGGCGTTTCCTCCGCCATCAGAACGCCTGTCCGATCGAGATGTAGAGCGAGATCTTGGACTCGCCCGGCTTGCGCGCGATCGGCGTCGCCACATCGACGCGGATCGGGCCGAAATTGGTGTAGAGCCGCCCGCCGATGCCCGCGCCGAAGCGGATGTTCTGCCCCGTCGGGTAGATGCCCTCATAGACCTGGCCGGCGTCGATGAACGGCACGATGCCGTAATTGCCGAAGCGATAGCGCGCCTCGATCGCGAACTCGTTGAAGCTGCGTCCGCCCACCGGCTTGCCGTCCGGCGCGCGCGGGCCGAGTTCCTGGTAGCCGAAGCCGCGTACCGATCCGCCGCCGCCGGAATAATAGCGGCGCGAGGGCGGCAGGTCGTCGCGCGCGATCCCGACGATCGAGCCCACCCGCGCCCGCCCGGCAATCACGATGTTGCTCGACACCGGCTGGTAATAGGTACCCTCGAGCATGAACCGGGCATAGGGCCGCGCCGCACCCCGCACCGAAGTCTCCGGGCTGGCATTGCCCTTGATCCGGAAGCCGCGCGTCGGGTTCAGCAGATTGTCCGAGCTGTCATAGCCGAGGAACAGGGGCGCGGCGGCGATCAGCCAGGTGCCGCGGTCACGCTGGTTGCGGTTGTAGTTCCAGCGATCCTCGTTCGACCCGACCAGCTCGGCGCCGTAATAATAGGTCCAGCGCTTCTGCCAGATCGGCGTGGAATCGCGCGAGTATCGGAACGAGAGCGTGCCGGTATAGCTCTCATACGCGTCATAATCCTGGTGGTTGAGCTGCGCGGCGATCTGGAAGGTCCGGTCGCGCTGCCCGGCGTTCGAGCGGCGGAAGGTGGTGGTCAGCCCCTGCTCCTGCGTGCCTAGCACGCCCGCGACGATCAGCGCGCCTTCGGGCGGGAACAGGTTGCGGTGCGTCCAGCTGCCGGTCAGGCGGATGCCCTGCCCGGTCGAATAGCCGAGCTCCGCCGCCAGCGTGCGCGGCCGGCCCGGATTCTGGCGGACGAGCAGGTCGACCACCTCGGTGCCGTCCGGGCCCGCCTGCCCGGTGCGCACCGGCTCGACCGAGACGGTGGAGAACAGGCTGGTGGCGATCATCGCCTCGCGCAGATCGTCCACCGCGCGCACGTCATACAGCTCGCCGGGCTTGTAGCGGCGCAGCACGCGGATATGGTCGGCATCGAACACCAGCTTGCGCGCGCGGCGCTGGCGCCGCTCGCCGCGCTGGCCCCGTTCGCCCCGACGCGCCGCGCGCTCGGCATCGCGCGCCGCCTGCTCGGCGAGCGTGCCACTGCCCACCTCGGTGCGGATGTCGCCGAACACCGCCCGCGGCCCCAGCGCGATCGGCAGCGCATAGTCGCCGATATGGGTTTCCTCATCGAGCAGGATGTCGCGCTGCCCGACCTTGACGAAGGGATAGCCCTGTTGCGGCAGGCGCAGCGCGACATTGGCCTCGGCGCCCTGCACCCGCTCCGCTTCGATCGGGTCGCCCGGGTTGAGGTTGAGCTCGCGCAGCAACAGCCCCGGTGGCACGGTGGGATCGCTCGTCACCGTGACATTGCCCAGCCGGTAGAGCGGCCCCGGCGTCGCGCTGATCGTCGCGCGGACGATGCCCGGGGTCTTGGGATCCTGGTCGATCGTCGAGACCGCGGTCGCGTCATAATAGCCGCGCGAATTGAGCAGGCGGATCGCCAGCCGCTCGTCCTCGCGCGCGCGCGCCGCGACCATCGCGCTGTTGGCCGCCTTGCCGCCGCCATTCTCCAGCGCGGAGAGGTCCTCGAACAGCCCCTCCAGCCCGACCGCGGACAGCCCTTCCTCATGCGTCGTGTAGCGGATCGTCACCGCCTTCTTGTCGGCGACCTTATCCTCCAGCGGCTCGACCTTGAACTCGGAGAGCGGCGGCAGCGGTTTGGCGAACTCCGGATCCTCGGCCGGTGCGGCGGCGAAGCTCTGCTCGACCTGGTCCTTCACCTGCTGCGCCGCCTGGTCCTGGGTCACCGGCGCGGGCGCGGGGGTCGGCGTGCCGCCAGGCGGCGGCATCGCCTCGAGCGGCGCGTTGATGTCGCCCTCGATCTTCGGCATCGCCGCCTCGAACTGGTCGTCCGGGACGATCGGGCTCTCATCGACCGGGGCGACGACGACCGTGCCGTCCTGCGACGGGACCGGCGTAGGAGTCGGGCTGGCGGAGGGGGCCGGCGCAGGGCCGGAGGGCGGCGCCCCCTGCCCCGGCTTCGGATCGGATATCTGGGCATGCGCAAGCCCCGGCACGAATGCCGTGCCGGCGAGCGCCGCCAGCCAAATCCGCTTCACCCCTTTACGCAAACGGCTCCCTTTCGAACCGCGTTCCTAGCCCGGCCCTCTCGCAAGCGTAACGACCCAAATGCGCTTTGGGTCCCCGCTTTTGCGAAAGCCGGGGGATTTCAGCGTGCTACCGCCTTCGCTTCAGCGCGAAATCTGTGGAGAAGTGGTTCGGTATAGCCGTTCGGCTGCTCCAGCCCCTCGAACACCAGCGCCCGCGCCGCCTGGAAGGCGAGACTGGTGTCCTCATTCCCCGCCATTGGGCGGTAGAGTGGGTCGCCCGCATTCTGGGTATCGACCTTGGCCGCCATCCGCGTCAGCGCCGCATCGACATCCGCCGCCTGCGCCACCCCGTGGAGCAGCCAGTTGGCCATGTGCTGCGAGGAGATGCGCAGCGTCGCACGATCCTCCATCAGCCCCACGTCATGGATGTCGAGCACCTTGGAACAGCCGATACCCTGGTCGATCCAGCGCACGACATAGCCGAGTATGCCCTGGGCATTGTTGTCGAGCTCCTGCACCACTTCCTCGGCCCGCCAGTTGCGCCCTTCGGCCAGCGGCACGGTGAGCAGCGGCTTCAGCGCGGGGATCGCCTCGCCGGCAATCTCCTTCTGCCGGGCGAAGACATCGACCTGGTGGTAATGCAGCGCGTGCAGCGTCGCCGCGGTCGGGCTCGGCACCCAGGCGGTGTTCGCCCCGCTCATCGGGTGCGCGATCTTCTGGGCGAGCATGTCGGCCATCCGGTCCGGCGCCGCCCACATCCCCTTGCCGATCTGCGCCTTGCCCGACAGCCCGCAGGCCAGGCCGATGCGGACATTGCGGTCCTCATAGGCCTTGATCCAGTCGGCGCCCTTCATCTCCCCCTTGGGGACCATCGGCCCGGCACGCATGCTGGTGTGGATCTCGTCGCCGGTGCGATCGAGGAAGCCGGTGTTGATGAAGACGATCCGGTCCTTCACCGCATGGATGCACGCGGCGAGGTTGGCCGAGGTCCGCCGCTCTTCGTCCATCACACCGACCTTGATCGTGTGGCGCGGCAGCACGAGCAAGTCCTCGACCGCGTCGAACAGATCGTTGGTGAACGCGCATTCCTCGGGCCCGTGCATCTTGGGCTTCACGATATAGATCGAGCCGGTGCGGCTGTTGCGATACTTGCCGAGCCCGCGCAGGTCGTAGAGCGCTATCGTGCTGGTCAGGATCGCATCGAGCACGCCTTCCGGCGCCGCGCTGCCATCGGCTAGGTGCAGCGCCGGGGTGATCATCAGATGCCCGACATTGCGGACGAACAGCAGCGAACGCCCGGCCAGCGCGCCGCGATCAGGGTTGAGCCTGCGAGTCAGCGTTTTGCCACCCTTGTCGAAGCTCTCCTCGAGGTCTCCCTGCATCAGCCCCAGCCAATTGGAATAGGCCGCGACCTTGTCCTCGGCATCGACCGCGGCGATCGAGTCCTCGAGATCGACGATCGCAGTCAGCGCACTTTCGAGGATCACATCGGCGATGCCGGCGGGATCCGTCCGCCCGATCGGATGCTCCCGATCCACCACCACTTCGATGTGCAGCCCATTGTGCCGGAACAGCCACGGCCCGACCTGCTGAGACGGATCGGCAAGCACCGGCTCGCCGCTCAGCTCCGCCCAGCTCCCGCTCGACAGCGGCACTGCCTTGTCGAGGAAATCCTTGGCGAAGGCGATCACCTGCGCCCCACGCTCCGCATCATAGCCGCCCGGCTTCGCCGCCCCCGGCAGCGCATCGGTGCCGTAGAGCGCGTCGTACAGGCTCCCCCAGCGCGCATTGGCGGCGTTGAGCACGAAGCGGGCGTTGAGCGCCGGCACCACCAACTGCGGCCCGGCCATGGTCGCGATCTCGGGATCGACATTGCGGGTGCCGATCTCGAACGGCGCCGGCGCCTCGACCAGATAGCCGATGTCGCGCAGGAATTTCTCGTCGCCCGACAGCGCCGGATTGACGTCGATCATCGCCTGCAGCGCATCGCGCTTCGCCAGCAGCGCCCGGTTCTCCGGCGCGAACCGCGCGAAGATCTCTGCCACACCGGCCCACCACCCCTCGGCCGCGATGTCGAGCCCGGGCAGCACCCGCTCCTCGACGAAGCGCGCGAGCGGCTCGGCGACGGACAGGCCGGAACGAATGACGGTCATGAAAATCCTCCTGCGACACGATACTTGAGTGTTCGCCTGGGGAGGGCCTGTCCGGCTTAGGCGATAGCCGCCCCTCTGATCAACCCTTTGCTTCCAGCTGCTCGACCGCCGCCTCGATCCGATCCAGCATCTGGCGCAGCTGCTGCCGCTCCTCGGTCGAGAAGTCGGCGAAGACCTGCCGCTCGAGCTGCAGCGCCTTGGGCGCGACTTCCTCGTACAGCTCCCAGCCCGCCTTGCTCAGCGTCAGCAGATGCGAGCGCTGGTCGCCGGGATTGCTCGCGCGGCTGATCAGCCCGCGTTCCGAGAGCGCGATCGCGGCGCGGCTGACGGTCACCTTGTCCATCCGGGTCCGCCCGCACAGCGCCTGCTGGCTCATCGCCCCGCCCTCGGCCAGGATCGTCACCAGCCGCCATTCGGGGATCTTGAGCCCGAACAGCGCGCGATAGGCGCTCGCCACGGCTTCCGACACTGCGTTCGACGCGATCGACAGGCGATAGGGGAGGAAATCGTCCAGCTTCAGCACGGTCATAGCGTACACTCATTTATCATATTTTGGCTTTCGCAACTGACAACGCTGGACAGTTGCAATTTTTGCAATGCTACCGGTAACATTACGCACTTGCGATATAAACCGCTGCGATGCACAAAGATCGGGCCTTTCAGGCATCCTCTCCTAAGACTTTCACGGCCGTCCTTCGGGGCGGCCTTTTTTTGCGCGTAATACACCAGCGGATCAACATCTGCTGCCTGGTCGATACAGCCCAAGCTGCCCTCTTCAGTTCCCTGGCGAAGGCCGGGGCCCAGCCTCGGCGCAGCAGGTTGGGACGGTCAAACCTCTCGAACGACTTGGCAACGGGCCCCGGCCTTCGCCGGGGAACAAGAAGGATTGGGGCCCGCCCCCCTCAACTCTCGGTATAGCGCAGCAACAACCAGTCCCGCCCGGTCAGCAGCGCCGCCAGCGCCTCCGCCGCGCCCACCGGCGTTCCGGCATAGAAATCCGCAACATCCCTCGCGAGTCGCGCCGCGACCGCGCCGTCCATCACCGCCGCCCGCCGGAACCCGAGCACGCTCGCCCCGACTCCGAACAGGCCCAGCCCATATTCGGCCTCCAGATATCGAGCGAGTGCCAGGCTCTGCATCGGGTCGAGATCCGACGCGAAATAGCCGTTCGGCATGGCAGCCAGCGCGTCGGCCGCCTGCGTCACCGGCACGAACTGCGCCAGCGAGTCCTTCTCTTGGTCGATCCGCAGCGCCGTCTCGGGATCGCGGTTGATCGTCACCGGGTCATTGTCGTCCCCGCTGGTCTCCCAATCGAGCACCCCGCGCGGCACCGCCACGCCTTCCGCCTTGGCGCGCAAATTGGCGAGGCGGACCGCGAATTCCGGCGGACGGTCAGCGAATTCCTCGCCCGCCACCACGTCCAGATCGTGCGTATCGACGGCGTGGCCGGAGGTATATTCGGCTTGCACCCGATCGTTCAGCGTCAGCAGCACCCGCATGTCCGGCCGCTCCGCCTCCAGGCGCGCCTGCACCTCCAGCAGCGCGGCGAACGAGCCCGCGTTCAGCACCACCACGCCATCGCACAGCAACCCGCCGAAGCTGCGTGGCTTCGCCTCGGCAAAGGGCACCAACGCAAGCGGCTTCTCGCGCCGGAAGAACCCGAACAAGCCAGAGCTGATCGACATTCCAGCTTCTCCCTCCCCTCAGTTCCCCGGCGAAGGCCGGGGCCCAGTCTCGGCGCAGCTGGTTGGGTGAGTCAAACCTCGCGAACGACATCGCAACTGGACCCCGGCCTTCGCCGGGGAACAGCAAGGGGTGAACCTCCGCCGCCGCCGCTACTTCATCTGCCGCGCGATCGCCGCCCGCGTCTTCTTCCCATAAGGCGGCTTCAACCCCGCCAGCCCTGCCACATCCAGCTTCGGCTGGCTGTACACCGACTTGGCATGGCTGAACGTCCGGAAGCCGATCTCGCCATGATAGGCGCCCATGCCCGAGGGGCCGATCCCGCCGAACGGCAGCTCTTCCTGGCTGACATGGAAGATCACGTCGTTGATTGTCGCCCCGCCCGAGATCGTCCGGTCGAGCACCTGGCGCTTCTCGCCCTCGTCCTTGCCGAAATAATAGAGCGCCAGCGGCCGGTCGCGCCGGTTCACCTCGCCGATCGCATCCTCCAGCTTGCCATAGCGCCGCACCGGCAGGATCGGCCCAAATATCTCCTCCTGCATCACCGTCATGTCGTCGGTCGGGTTGCGGATGATGTGGAGCGGCAGCTTGCGCGCATTCGAACTCGCCATGTCCTCGTTCGCCGGATTGACCGCAATCACCTCGGCGCCCTTGGCCCGGGCATCCTCGATCCAGCCGGTCAGCCGCTCATAGTGCCGGTCGTTGATCACCGCGGTATAGTCGGGGTTCGACAGCAAGGTCGGATACATGCGCGAAGCCGCGGCAACGAGACCGTCGACCACCTCGGCCTCCTTCTCCTCTGGCACCAGCATGTAATCGGGCGCCAGGCAGATCTGGCCGGCATTGAGCATCTTGCCCAGCGCCACTCGCTCGGTCGTCTGGGCGATGTCGGCGGAGCGGCTCACCACCACAGGCGACTTGCCGCCAAGCTCCAGCGTCACCGGCACCAGATTGTCCGCCGCCGCATGCAGGATATGCTTGGCGATCCCGGTCGCGCCAGTGAACAGCAGATGGTCGAAGGGCAGCTCGGCAAAGGCCTTGCCCGCCTCGGGCCCGCCGCTGACGAACGCCAGCTCGGTCGCATCGAAATAGCCCCCCGCCAGGTCCGCCATCAGCGCGCTGGTAACCGGCGTGTACTCGCTGGTCTTCACCATCGCCCGGTTGCCCGCGGCGAACACCCCGGCGAGCGGGCTCACCACCAGCTGCACCGGGAAGTTCCACGGCGCGATAATCCCTACCACGCCCTTGGGCTGGTACTCGATATGCCCGCGCCCCCCGAGCAGCCCGAGCGGGAACAGCACCGGCTTGCGCTGGGGCTTCGCCCAGCGCGCCAGATGCTTGAGCGCATGCTTGAGCGGACCGACCGAGGCAGCGATGTCGGTGATCATCGATTGCTCGCGGCTGCGATGTCCGAAATCCTCGCTCAGCGCATCGCAGAGCCGGTCGGCATTGTCGGCAACCATCGCGATCGCCCGCTTCAGCCGGTCGCGGCGGGTATCGAGCGAAACGGGCAGTTCGGCCATGAAGGCTGTGCGCTGGGCATCCAGCAGGTCACGCATGCTCATCGGACGATCTCGTAGCTGAGGTTGAGGCGAGCGGTTATCGTAACCTTGTCCGGATTTATGGCGACTGGCACAGATGCTAGGCGCGAACCGCTCACCACCACCCGCGGCAGGCTGCCGATGTCCTGCGCCACGATCCCGTCCCGCATGTCGAAGTCGGTCACCCGCAGCAGCGGCCCCAGCTTCGCGCCCGATGCCGCGGCGATCGCCTCGGCCTGCGCCTTTCCATTGGCGAGCGCCACCGCCATCGCCTTGCGCCGCGCCGCCGCTGGATCGCGCAGCGCGAATTGCGCCATCGCGACGTCCGAGCCACCCGCCTGCGCCACCGCGCCAGTCAGCGTGCCCGCCCGGTCGATCGGCGACACCGTTGCCGTCACGCTCATGTCGGCGGCATAGCCCTGCACGGCACAGGCGCCGGTGGAGAGCCGCGGCTGCGCCATGCCCATCTCGCCGCGCCGGCACTCGGCGCCGCGTACTTCCTGCACGCGCATCGTGCCGGTGCGGATATCGAGCCTGGTATCGGCGAACTGGCCGAGCGCCCGCTCTATCTGCTCCTTGCGTGCCACCAGTGCCCGGGTCGCCTCGTCCGCGCTCTGCCCCTCGCCGCGCACCACATAGCGGATCGTCGCGATCTCGGGGGGCAGCTCGACCATGCCACTGGCGACCACGTCGATCCGGGGCGGCTCCGGCCGCTCCTGCGCCAGCGCCCCGCCTCCGATACAGGCGCCCAGCACCAAACCCGCGCCCAGCATCAAGCTCCGCATGCCCACTCTCCCTCTTTTGGGGCGAGCCTAACCCGGTATCGGTCCGATCGCCAAGCCAAGCCACACCGCAAAGGCCGCGGCCGCCAGCATCACCCCGAAAGGCAGCCGATCGGTCGCCGTCACCCGGTGCCCGCCGACCATCAGCCCCAGCACTCCGGCCAGCCCGATCAGGCAGGCGGCGAGCAGCACCAGCGGCAGCGCGTGCCAGCCGAGCCACAGCCCGATCCCGCCGAACAGCTTCGGATCGCCCCCGCCCAGCCCCTGCCGCCCGCGCAGCCGCTTGTAGCCCCAAGCGACCAACCACAGCACGCCGAACCCGGCCGCCCCGCCGATCAGCCGTTCGTCCAGCGGCGGATCCAGGCCCAGCAGCCCGGTGCCCAGCCCGGTCACCGCCAGCGTTGCGGTCAGCGCATTGGGCAGCCACAAGGCCGCCACATCGAGCGCCGCCAGGGTGAGCAGCAACCAGCCGAACACTGCCCCTGCCGCGCCCGCGGGATCGGGGGAGGCGATCGCCGCCGCCACGCCGATCGCGCCGCCGGTCAGCTCGGTCAGCACATGGCTCATCCGGATCGGCGCACCACAACCCCGGCAGCGGCCGCGCTGGAGCAGATAGCTCAGCACCGGCACCAGCTCGCCGGCACGCAGGCCCTTGCCGCAACTGTCGCATTCCGATCGGCCATGGCCGATCGCGCGCCCCGCCGGCCAGCGGATCGCCAGCGTCGCGATGAAGCTGCCGAAGACCAGCCCCAGCACCCCGAGCAGCACGCCCCACCCCCATGCCGGATCAATCGTCATGAACGGGCTTCTTCCTGCGGATCAGATAGCGATAGATGCCCAGGCAATTGATCCCGAACAGCATGATGTTCTGCGTCCAGAGCGGCTCGTCCTTGGTCATCAGCGCCCCGCCGATCCAGGCGATGCTCGAGGTGACGAACAGCACGAACCCCCAGCCGGTGATCCGCCGCCCCAGGTCCAGCGACACCATGAACGCTGCGATGATCCCGCTGATCGAGGCATACCATTTGAGAATCTCGACCAGGTTCATGTTCGGCGCCTTTCATGCCGGGCCGCGCGGCTTTTGCAAACCGTCGCATCAGTTACTAGATGCGCCCCAACCAATGAGAGGATCCAATATGTCCGCCGACGACGTCGTCATCGCTTCCTATGCCCGCACGCCGATGGGGAGCTTCCAGGGCGTGCTGACCGACGCTTCCGCCACCGATCTCGGTGCCGCGGCCGTCGGCGCGGCAGTCGAGCGCGCGGGGCTGAAGGGCGACGCGATCGAGCGCATCTATATGGGCTGCGTCCTCCCCGCCGGCCTCGGCCAGGCCCCGGCCCGCCAGGCCGCGCTCAAGGCCGGCCTGCCCAACCACATCGAAGCGACGACCGTGAACAAGATGTGCGGTTCGGGCATGCAGGCGGCGATCATGGCCGCCGAGGCGCTCGCCGCTGGCTCGGTCGACCTGCTGATCGCAGGCGGCATGGAAAGCATGACCAACGCGCCCTACCTCTCGATGCGCCACCGCGCCGGCGCCCGCATCGGCCATGACGTGCTCAAGGATCACATGTATCTCGACGGGCTCGAGGATGCCTATGAACCCGGCAAGCTGATGGGCAATTTCGCCGAGGAAGTGGCCCAGGAATATCAGTTCACCCGTCAGGCCCAGGATGATTTCGCCATCGCCTCGCTGGAGCGCGCCAAGGCCGCCCAGGCGAGCGGCGCGTTCGACCGCGAGATCGTCCCCGTCGAAGTGAAGACCCGCAAGGGCATGGTCCAGGTCGCCGCCGACGAGCAGCCCGCCAAGGCCGATCCCGCCAAGATCCCGACGCTCAAGCCCGCCTTCTCCAAGGACGGCACGATCACCGCCGCCAACGCCTCCTCGATCTCCGACGGCGCCGCCGCGCTGGTGATGACCCGGCTGAGCGTCGCCGAAAAGCTCGGCCTCACCCCCGTCGCCCGCGTCGTTGCCCATGCCGCGCATGCCCATGCCCCGGCGCGCTTCACCACCGCCCCGGTCTTCGCGATGAAGAAAGCCCTCGCCAAGGCCGGCTGGGGAATCGGCGATGTCGACCTGTTCGAAGTCAACGAGGCCTTCGCCGCGGTCGCGATGATCGCGATGAAGGAGCTCTCGCTCGATCACGCCGTGCTCAACGTCAACGGTGGCGCCTGCGCGCTCGGCCACCCGATCGGAGCCAGCGGCGCCCGCGTCCTCGCCACCCTGCTGTCCGCGCTCGAAACCCGCGGCGCCCGGCGCGGCCTTGCCTCGCTCTGCATCGGCGGCGGCGAAGCGACCGCGATGGCGGTGGAACTGCTGGACTAAGCCCAAACCCGTCATCCCGGCTTCCGCCGGGATGACGAAGGAAGGAAAGATGGTCTTCGATCTGCGAGGCGCGCTGCTCAAAAAGGCCGAGGTGGAATCGGCGCGCCTAGACGATTTCGAGTTCCGCTTGCGCGCCCGTACCATGCGCCTGCTCGCGCCCCTGCTCGGCGTGGAAATGGAAGAACTGGTCGGCCGCATCGCCGTCGAGCCTGACGAAGGGATTATCGCCTCGCTCCCGGAAACGGCCCGCGCCTGGTACGAAGAGGCGCGCACCGAAGCGCGCCGCCAGCTTATCGAGGAACGCGGCGACCCGACGCCCCATAAGCTGGCCTGAGATATTAGCCAGTGTTCCTGCGAAAGCAGGAACCCAGGGTAATCAAGTACTTCGTTACCCTAGGCTCCTGCTTTCGCAGGAGCGCAAAGGAGGGATTGGCGCTTCCATCCGGTGAACGCTAGCGCCGCGCCAGCACCTTCGCCCGCGCCCTGGTCACATCGACCCAGCACTGCGCCACCACCACCGGCGCGATCGTCCCGCCCCGATAGCGCTTGCCCTTGGCAACGCAGCCGCGATCGCGCTCGGCCAGCCATTTGCGCTGCTCCACCAGCAGCTTCTGCCGCGCCGCCGGCTTCAACCGCGCCCGCAGCGCCGAGTAACGCGCGCTCATCTGCGCATCCGCAACCCGCAGGTCGTGCGCCGCGCAATGCTGCATGTCGAACGTCGTCTCACACTTCGCCGGTGCGGGATCCTTGAAGGCGGGGTTCTGCATGAAGGCACCGGCGGTCTGCGCCGAAGCGCCGCTCGCGATCAACGCGCCCGCAAGCGCGGCAAGAGCAAGTCGGAAGGTCATTCTTTTCTCCTCAGCCCTGCAACGCCCACACACCGGCTCGGCTCCCCGCCGCGCCCCAACCGGGGTAGATCAGTTCACCGTCTCGCCGGGGTCCGTACCCCAGATATGGCTCTGTTCGACATAGCCACCGCGCCCGGCGACGTCGAACCAGCACCAGTTGCTTGCGCAGCGGCTCACCCGGCCGACCACGCCCGGCGCCGCGCGCCAGCTCACCCGGGCATTGAACCGCGGTGCATCGCGCATCTCGGTCACCGTGCCGATCACCATCGCGGTACGCACGTCGTCGAGCAAATTGGCGAGCATCCAGCCCTGGGTGCCGTCCGGATCCTCGACCTTGCGCCACTCGCCATAGATGTCGATCACCTTCAGCGGCAGGCCGCGGCGCTGATAGAGCCAGTTCGACGGATAGTTGCGTCCCGGCCCGGTGCGCATCCGCGCCTTCTCGGCCTTGATCGAGACGAAATAGGGCGTCTTGCGCTGCGCCGATGCGGGAACGGCCAGCCCCAGCGCGACGACGCCGAGCACGACCCACTTCCCCAAACGCATGCGACCCCCATTGAATAGTGTTCGGGCCATCTACGCGCACCTCGCCCCCGCCATCAACCGTTGACTGGCGCCGTGCCACCCGCCAAGCCGCTCTTTATGGCACAAGGCCCGCGCCCCTCCCGCCCCCGGGTGATCGTCACCCGCGCGCTGCCCGAGAGCATCGAGGGGCGCATGGCCCAGTTGTTCGATGCGGCGACCAATGCCACCGACACGCCGATGACCGTCGAAGCGCTCGCCGCCGCGATGGCCGATTGCGACGTGCTGGTCCCCACCGTTACCGACCGGATCGACGCCGCACTGATCGCCGCCGCGCCCGACCGCCTGCGCTTGATCGCCAATTACGGCGCCGGCGTCGGCCATATCGACCTCAAGGCAGCCCGCGAGCGCGGCATCACCGTCACCAACACGCCCGGCGTGCTGACCGAGGACACCGCAGACATGGCGATGGCGCTGATCCTCGCCGTACCGCGCCGGCTGGTCGAGGGCGACGAGCTGGTCCGCGCCGGCGGCTGGACCGGCTGGGCGCCCACCTCGATGCGCGGCCACCGGATCGGCGGCAGGAAGCTCGGCATCCTCGGCATGGGGCGGATCGGCCAGGCAGTGGCGATGCGGGCCCGCGCCTTCGGCCTGCAGATCCACTATCACAACCGCCACCGCCTCCCCCAGGTGCTCGAGGCCCAATTGGGCGCCACCTGGCACGACGAGCTCGATTCGATGCTCGAGGCGGCCGACATATTGACGATCCACACGCCGCATACCGGCTCCACCGGCGGCCTGATCGATGCGCGCCGGCTCGACCTGCTCGGGCCCAAGGGCTGGCTGATCAACACCGCGCGCGGCGAGATCGTCGACAGTGAAGCGATGATCGCGGCGCTGACCGAGAGGCGCATCGCCGGCGCCGGGCTCGACGTCTATGTGAACGAACCCGCGGTCGATCCCCGCCTGCTCGGTCTCGAAAACGTGGTGCTGCTCCCGCACCTCGGATCGGCGACGTTCGAGGGCCGCGAGGACATGGGGGTCAAGGTGATCGCCAATATCCGCGCCTGGTCCGACGGCCACCGCCCGCCCGATCAGGTGCTCGACGGCTGGCTGTAGGTTATCTGATAAATACTTGCGATTACTTCGCCGATAACTCCGATACGGAGCTTCTTCCGGCGCGTTAACCAGAGTCCGCAAGCAGCCGGTAAATGTAATTCTGCGTAATTCTACCTACGCGAAGCCGCCTGTTCGGGCGGCGCGTCGGGGGACATCCGATGATACCGAGAGAATCGCGGCGGGAGGTCGTCATTCCCGCCCAGATGCGCAGCAAGAGAGGATGGAGTGACGTTACCATCCGCAACATCTCACCCCACGGCATGATGCTGCTGGCGCCGTTCCCGCCCAGGCCCGGAACCTATGTCGAGGTCCGCCGGGCCTCGCTGGCGCTGGGCGGCAAGGTCGTATGGGTGGAGGGCAAGGCGCTCGGCATCCAGCTGATCGAACGGCTGAACTTCAACGCCCTGCTCCGGGCCGCGAACGAAGGACTGGTGGCAAGCCAGAACCGGACCGCCGCCAACGATGCAGCAGCCCCGCCGGCCGACACCAGCCCCGGCATCTTCCAGAGCTGGCTGCGCGCCGGCCTCGATCGCCTCCGCGGTCCGTCACGCCGCGCTTCCGCCACGGCGGATTTGACCAAAGTCTCCTGACACCCCCGAGACGTGGCCGAAGCCACGCCGGAAACCCCTCAGTCGCCCGTCAGGATACGGTCCACCAGCTGCTTCACCGTCGGAACGAAGCCGTTCGAATAGAACGGGTCCCGCTTGAAGTTGTAGGC